>Ga0316187_10001478_pt1 | contig 20304 bp, 16 predicted proteins | sample CroRivburrow1_MG_FD_204927 | JGI IMG/M metagenome (GOLD analysis project Ga0316187, IMG submission 204927) | Coastal sediment microbial communities from Maine, United States - Cross River worm burrow 1 | ecosystem: Environmental > Aquatic > Marine > Coastal > Sediment | place: USA: Maine...
GAACTCACTGGCAAAGATTCTTTAAGGGCTTTACTAATTGCCTTTGCAGAAATCTCACTGAAGTCATCCACCTGAATGAATTTGTTAGTTAGAACTTCTCCTGTCCTGCCCATCTTCCTGAAGTTGTTGAACACACTTCCAAAAGTTTTATCAAGTAAATTAACACTAGACTTACGAGCAGTCTCCTTATCTAAATTAAGTCCAGCTCTCTTAGCATCGAACGTGAGGGTTGAAGCTCTGCGCTCGGCTGAGTTGATAGTGCCTTGAGGAATTGCTCTAGCATCCTTAAGCATTCGCTCAATGAAGTTAACATCACTCTCCCCTTTCTTTTGAATCAGTCTCTTGCTAGCATTTTTAAGTGCAGTAGATTCTGCCTTGGTTGTAGCATCCAGTGCAACCTTGCCAAGATTTTTAATAACCGAGGCTTCACTATCCTCAGGAAGCAGAGCCCCAGCTGCAATCGCCGTACCAAGAATGGCAAGAGTTTTACCAGATTTTTTAACGATGCTCTCGAATTCTTTAAGGCTTAGGGTATCAATAGTCTTTCCTATCTTCCCAGCCTCATCTGCGAGAATCTTGTCAAGTTCATCAGTGGCATTGGTTTCAAATCTTTCCTCTGCCTTTTTCTTAGGTTTAAATTTAGCAGCTCGTTTAGCTTCCTTAGCTGCATCCTCCTCAAACTTTTGTGAAGCAGTCTTGAGATTCACTAAGCGTTTAAACTTGTTTCCTGCATCGACTACAGCTTTAGCCGCAGCTCCTTCAGAGAATCCCTGCCCAATAAGTGTGCTGTAAGTTTTATTAAGCTCTACTTTTGTAGCTGCAGGAATGAGATCGTCAGTCATTATCTTGACTCTCTCCCTGAGTGCAGCAGATGAATTCTCAATAAGATCTCCGGCCGACTTAATATCTGTAGCAGTTCCAGTCTTGGCCAACTCAACAGGCTCAACTCTTTTCTTCTTAGTAATCTTAAGCTTCCCAACCTTTCTGATTTCGGGAACCTCAGCTACGAGAGCCTTCTCCGTCTCAGGAGTTATAAGTTTAGCTCTGGTTAAACTCGACTCAGGTAATTGAATAGTTCCCTTCGTGAGTTGCTTCGCTGCTTCCGGACCAGCCTTAAGTTGTTTTGCAACAGCTGGACCAGAACCAAGAAGCTTGGTGGCATTACTAATTACATCATTAGCGGCTTTAACTGGTTGCTTCGTATTCTCAAATGTCTGCTTAAAAACTCCCCCGCCTTCAGCCAAAGGAATAGTTTTGCTAGTAGGCTTAGTGCTAACTCCCTTAACTCCTCCAGGCTGGCCAGGTTTAAATCCTTTCACGAACGTTCGAGCAGTATTCAATACACCTGCTTCAGTAGCTCCAGCGTCAATGAATTCTCCAGTAAGCTTACTCTCTTCAGCTCTAACCTTTTTACCAAGTGTCTTACTTCCAGACAACTCGAGTTCTTCAAGGAAACCTCCCAAAGATTTGCTATCCTTAGCTATACCTTTTTCAAGGTTTGCAAGGTCAATAACTTCTCCGGGCTTCCCAGTAAAGCTGGATAAAGCGGTTCGACGTTCAACCAACTTGGTAAAGATTTTCTTAACTAACGAAGGAGCAGTTAAACCTGCAGCACTGGATATGATGAAGTTTGCTCCGGGATTTCTTTCTGCAAAACCTGGAGAAGCTTTTTCAAATCCTTCCTCAACTGCAGCACTGGCCGCTTCAAAGGCTGAAATTCCAGCAACCGTAGCTACCAATACCCCAGCAGCTGCTTTTGCAGCAGGATGAGGAACAAAGTTAAGTCCTCGTCCAAGGGCTGTAAGTGCTCTAGCTCCTATACTCTTTCTGAGTACGGCTCCTCCTGTAGTACGTAGAGCTGATCGCTGAATACCTTTACCAAACGCAGTCCTTCCACGTATACCAGCCCGAGCCCTTCGAGCAATTACGTTCGCCCCACCTGCAGCAATTGCACCAGTTCCTACATTGAAAGCAAAGTTATCAACGGGAGCTTGCACTGCTCCTTTAAGAGCTGCGACCGCCACATCTACAAAAGAACCAGGGTCTTCTGATAATGTCTCGGCGGCACTCAAAGAAGTTATTGCTCCAGGGAATTTGATATTCTCATTATTCTCTTTAAACAACCGACTCAATTCAGGAGTAGCTCTTGTTTGTTCAGAGTTGAATGCGGTAGCGAATATTTTCTCAGGAGCTATGTGCTGATTCCTAGGATCGGATATAAACTTCTTAACTGTATTCCTAATTTTAACCAGTGAACCTCGTCTTGGGTCAGCTTCGTCAAACGAAGAGTCAAGTGCTTGAACAGAATCCCTTCGAAAAACATCTTGATTGATATTCTCAAGTTGACTTTCAGTGAGAAGCTCAGTGCCCAACGAAGTAATTACACTGTTAAGCTTGCGAGGATTTCTCAGCAGGGATTGATTCGCCCTGGCATTATTCCTGCGCTGAGATATTCTCCCAGAAAGTTCTTGCAGAACTAAGCTTTCTACAATATCTACCATGGTGTTATCCTTATCTTAGGTTAAGTAAATCCTGTTCCAAAGAGTTCTGAAGGTTAAGCCTTTTTCTAGCTCCACCTATAACAGCCCCTATCTTAGGATTTCTAGTTGCGCCTTCTCTTGATGTACCAGTTAAAGCTCGGGCAGATTCTAAAACTCCTTCATCAGATCTTCTTCTGAAATCACTTCCTCCACCCCCGCCTCCAGGTGTACCACCTTCATCTGGGTCGGGAAAGAATCTGTTGAACAAAGCTCCTGTTCTATCAAATCCAGCCTGCTTCAAATCAGCTCCCCGTTCAGCCACTCCCACTTGCCTACCACTTATCTTAAGTTGACCTCTGCCAAGCTCTCCTCGTAAGGCCAATCGAGCTTTATCCAATTCCACTCGTTGCTGACCAAGATTGGATTCACTGGAAGCTCTTCGTTCCCCAGTTGAAACTCGCCTAGACTCAAGATCAAGAGCTTTGTTGGTAGCCAGGTTAGTTATGTCCTGCTGTTTCTGCTTTCTTGCTGTTCTTGCTTTACCAAGATCTCCTGCTATCTTTAAAGCCTTATTAAAGAATTCATCTAATTCTGCCATCAGCCTACTCCTTAAAAAACGTTACAGGAACTATTCTCCAGGTTGAGTTATAAGCATTTGCTTTCATATCTTCGTTGGTGAACAAAGAAGAAGTATCCAAAGAATCTCCCAATTTAAGCAGTGCCACTCTATCATCTATAGCATAAGGAAGAAAGTCTGTAGAAAGAACTCCTTCTACAAGTTCCCCTCTTATCCTTACGTCATACGAAAAATCACTTTCATCTAAAGCATCTGATATGTCTGTTCGACTTTCAACCACACCAGATGAATAATGGTTAGTTTCAAACCAGTTAGCAGCAAAGATAAATGGATTAGTTGCTTGAGAAAACCAAGCATGATTAGGCCAAACCCTAACTGCCATACCTATAAACTCCCCAGGAGTTGGGTATTTATTCTCCTCCTTAAGTCCCTTTCTAGTTACAGTAAAAGGATTCAAAGGGCTTTCATTAATTATCTTAACCTCATCCTCATGCAGATAAAATCCGTGAGTGAGTATCTCCTCATTTCCTCCAGATCGAGCAGGTAGCGGGGGAAGCAAACTTCCACCTTCCCTTACATCTTCCAACTCTCCAGTCTCTTCCCCGATTAACAAGGTGGACTCTGCTGCAGAAAGATCGCCCGATAGAAATTCCAAACACGAGATAGCTCCATCAATTCCTATATCTATGGAAGGAGACTCTCCATCAGGAACCCACTCATAATCCATAGTGAATGCTCGACGTTTACTTGCTCCACTAGTCGAGGTAACAGTCTTAACAAACTTAGCTCCTTTAAGATTATCTTCCAAGTAATCCTTAACATCCTCACTTTCTTCGAGAGGATCTTCTTGTACATCCCACAGATACCAAAGGTCAGACATTCTTGGTTGAGAAAAAGATTGGGTAGTATTCACCCCATCTTTCTTTAATGCAACTGGCTCAATACCAGGAGAAATTTGATTTCCCTTATTCCCAAAGATTCCAGATTTGATGCGTTCGAGAGCTCTATTAATCCCATCTACATTTGGATCGCCTGAACGAGTCAGTTGTCTAGATTCATTCTGCGGTAATAAGGGTTCGCTATATTTGGCTTTCATTATCCCTCCGCTAATTCATGTACAAGGGATTGAGTAATATCGCTAGCTGCCAGAGTTCTCTGTGCATCTAACTCAGCCTGTCTGACTGCTTCCCTTGCGGCAACTCTAGCGGTTGCTAATACAGCTGAATTCTCAGCTATAAACTTATCTATCTCAGAAGTAATTTCAGCTTGAGCAACTTCCCTAACATAAGTAGAGTCTAACCTTAATCTTCTCAACTCTAACTCCTCTGCGTTGGCTCGAGTGCTTGCTCTCAAGAAAGAACCTCTAGCTTGATCTTGACCAATTTGCCTCTCCATCAACTCCCCTCGAGCTTCAACTTCCAAGGGAAAGTTAGTGTGCTGTTCTATTCTAGAAGCTTGAGTGAGTTCAAAGGCCTCTCGATCTCCAGCGAATCTAGCTTTAGCAGAATCCAATTCAGTCTCTGCAGTTTCAATCTCGGCTAGCAATCTTTGCTTGATAGCTTCAAACTTAATGACTCTTGTCTTAGCTATCTCAGCTTCTTGCTCTACGATATCCTGTCTCTGTTCTTCAACCAGAGCCCTATTTAATTCAGCAAAGATTTGAATTTCTAAGCGATCAACTTGCGCCTGAAGAAGTTCCACTCTTAGTTCAGCTCGAGCCAAACTCATTTGAGACTGGAAGAATCTTATAACTCCCTTCTGGGAAGTTACCTGTGCATTTATCCTACCAAGAACTGCAGAATTATATTGAGTCAAGCCCTCTGAAATTCTAAGTTCACTTCTTAGTTTTTCTATGAGCAGGGTTTGCCTGTTGATATTTCCAATGTAGATAGTGGCAAGTTCTCGATAGGTTTGAATCTGTGCATTAAACTTTTGAATGCAAGCGTTCCAATGCTTAACACTATTATCCATCACAGCCTGGACATAAGTGAAATTAAGTTTCTGCTTAACATCATGATGCTGACGTAAAATCTGTTCGTGAGCTTGTCTGCCGTTGATGAAAAGCTTCTTAAGAATCAGGTCATTTTGATAATTTTCTATCACAACAAAAGCGTTGAAGTTGTGGACTGCTCTCCCAACGGTAGCATCTTTCCTTTCTTCGTAGGTATTTTCCTGTCCCCTTTGAGTGAACCAATCCTGATCATTATCCCAGATAGCTTGATTCCTTTGCTGGAGTCTGCTATAGTATTCCGTTGGAAGAATTAACAAATCATACCTGTCTGTAAGGACCTGAGTCAAGGCATAAGAGAATTCTTCGTAGCTCCAATCCAGCTGGCCATCAGGAACAGTTCGATCAAACACAGGAGTATCCTCAGTCCACTCTCTCAATTCCACATCCCCAGGTAGAACTATATCTACTCGATCCTGACAAGATGTTTCTACTTCAAGACTCTGCAATTGCTCAGGAGTAAATTCTCCTAAGGTAATTTCTGGAGCAACCGGCTGTTCGGGATCAGTTACATTAGGTCTTTCTGGGAAAGTGATAATAGGTTCCTCAGGCAGATCTATGGTAACTGTCTCCCACACAGTATCGCTGATACTTGAAGATTCAAAGGGATCTAAATTAACAACTGCAGTAAAGTCAGGAGCTAATAGAATCCCAGGGGGAGTAAAAGACATCTTAGCCTCCAGCCAAAGTGTGTACAAGTTTAGAAGTTATCTCAGTCTTAGCTGTTATATCTGCTGAGGTTGCAATTACCTCAGCATTTAAATCTGCCAAGGTTTTAATATTTTGTGCCTCAGTGTCTGACCTTACAACTTCATTAAGTATTCTAGTTTCATCTCTTACAAAAGTTACATCTCTTGTTTTTCCATCTTCAGCTTGGGCAGTTAACTCCAACACATTATTGCTTACATCATTAAGCCAATCTCTTAAATCAGACTGGTATACCAAGAGGTCAGAACTGAATCCAACTGCTTTAACTCTGCCTTCAGTTAAAACTGTTTCCAGTCGGGTTCGAGCAGCTCTAAGCTTTTCAATCTGTGCTCCCAGCTTAGCTCGAGCTACATCTAGCTTAGTGTCAGAGACAACTCTACCTGAATTAGTCTTAGCGCTTTGCACTCTGAGCTGAGCTTCCGCGACAGCTGCTTCCTGCTGGAACTGGTCAACCTTACTCTCCTCGAATTCAATTCCAGCTTTATACAAATTAAACTTAGATATGTTGAGATTAATTCGGGATGAGAAAATATCTACCTCAGCCTGAAACTTTCTCAACTTATTTTGTTCCTGCTCAGCTTCAAGGATAAAGTTCTCCAAATCAATTTCTTTCATAGCTTGCTGAGCATTGAGGTAATCAATTGAAGCGTTGAACATTTCAACTTGTTGTGTGCGCTCTACCAAGTTGAGAGTATGTCCCTTGATAGCCAACTCCCTTTCCTGAAGAATAAGTAGTTTACCTTTTAGTTCTTCAATCCAAGCTTGATGCTTGATCCTCTTTATCTCAATTCGACTGTTGTGTCTTTGTAGATAGACTTCGAACACTCTGAAATCAATCTCCGCTAGATTCATGACTGCCTGAAGATTAATAGTCTGGCGTTGTTGATCAGTTGTTCGCACAATATTCTCTGCTGCATTGCCAGCCTCTAAACCATCCGAGATATTCTTCGCAGTACTTTTATTTTGCTCTGAAAAGAACTGCTCATTCGCACGCGATACATTTCTTTTATTCCGAATAGATTGCTTTGATAAGTCCTTATTAAAAACGCCACTAGGCGCAACGAACCCTCTAGCTGCTTCCCCATCAAAGGAAGTTTCAATAGCTTCTTCAGTCGCATCGAGTAAGTCTTCCTTATTCCTTCCCCACTCAACATACTCCACGTCGTAAGGTTTTACTTCGCTAGTCAACTCTCCTATCTTTCCATCAATGATAGTTTGAACTGTATTAGCAAAATCCGTATAAAGGAATTGAATCCGCTCTACTTCCTTTGTAGGAGCCACAGGTTCAAATGCTGTGAAAGGTTCAATCTCTACGTTAACAGGATCAGGAAGGTTTAACTTCTTAAGCCTATCAAGGTTAAACTCAATATCTTGCAGTGTGGGTATGACTAAGGATTCTACATTCTTAGGAAAAATTACATCCATATCACAGGTCTCTACATTGAAAAGAGTTAAGATTAAATTAGGGGCAAAACCGGTTAAGGTTAATACTCCCAACCCTGGATCAATTACAGCATCCCCTTCAAGAACAGCTGAGGGAGCAAAACTTCTTAAGGCCATTCCCGCTACGGCATAAACCTCAAATCCCATATCTTCTGCAGTATTAATCAGCCAACCAGACTTCCACTCAGTAAAGTTTCCTGCGTGGGTTGGGCTAGTACTGTCCGTAGTATACCGAACAAAATCAGAACCTCCATTAACTGCATCAACGTAATAGATAGTAATGAAATAGTTAGTTCCATTAACTGTTTGAAAAGGATCTAAAAACTTAAAGTGAATTTCTGCAAAAGATACTCCAAGATCTTCTGCCAGTAAAACTTCTGAAGTTGCTAACGGAGAACCTGTTGGAGTTCCCGTTACACCATAAGTTCCTGTGTGTTCCCAAATCCTAAGAACTATAGGACCTGTAGGAACTCCACTCTTTTCCAACTCCACAACTATGGAACCAATCTCCTTACCATCCCCAGTAAAAGATTGTCCAACTTCGTTTGTTGTGGCAGTAAATCTGGCAGGTAAGTTATTATTAACAAAAGCATAACTATCCACCAAAGAAGATCCAGCCGTAGGAACTTCTACCTCTTTAGGTTCCCCATTTATAGTAACTAGGGGAGCAAAACTTTCAAGAGTTAAATTGCCAGTGGGAACTTCTACCACTATATTACGAAGAGCTAATGGAGCAAATCCAGTTAGAATTAAACTGGCTGTCGGCACCTCAATTCCTAGATCAAGTACTGGAGCAAATCCTTCTAGAGTTAGACCTGCAGGACTAGATCTAATCTCAAACACCATATCCCTACTAGCTTGAGGGGCCCAAGACATTGAGCCACTATTATAAGAGGCTTCATTTCCTGCATGAGATCCAGTATTTTCAGCTCTTCCTACTATCTGATTTCCTACAACTGCATCTTCATACCAGAAAATAAGACAATATTTTGTTCCTGACACAAGAGTAAAGGGGGTGGAGAAAATAAATGTCTCAGCAGATAGACTAGTTGAAAAAGTGGTAGGATCTCTAGTATCCGATGTAGCTAAAGCTGTTCCTGTAGGAATGGAGGTTGATCCAAAAGTTCCTGAATGGGCAAAAATAGCTACAAAACAAGTTGCTACAGGAGTACCAATTTTTCTTACTTTAACATCTACTTCAGCAATATCCTTACCATCACCAGTAATAGATTGAGAATAACCAAAAATCCCTGTACTAAAAACTTCGTTAGTATTATCCAGAGAAAGAGGATTAGTATCTATAATCGACCCAGGGCCTGTAAATGGAACTTCAACTGCGATATCGTGAGTCGGAGCAAACCCTGCTAGGGTCATAGAAGCTACTGGTATTTCAATAGGAGTATCGGCCATCAGATTACTCGAAACAAATTGTTAGCTTGATTGTGAAAATTTCACATTGGAGCTTACGGGAAAGTCCACTCTTACGAATAGACTTTCCCCTCAACTTACGCCAAAGTGTGTACGCCCGAAGCGTTGATCTGCAAGGTGAAAGTATTACCAGCTCCAATTACAATATCCCCAGGGGTATTATCCAAGAGACTAAAACAGATCAGGTCATTACCTGAAGCAGTTGAACTGTACAATACAGCAACTCGGAATGTCGCTCCAGCTGAGAACGTCCAAACATTATCAGCCAAATCGAGAGTTGCAGTTCCTGAAGTTTGCGCCCAAGTTACACCCCCAGGAGTATCCCCTCCAGCGGTATAGCCTGTAGCCACTAACTCATTTGTCAAACTTGCGAACGTAGCTTGTGTAACTGTCTGCGCATTACTCGCAGCAAGAAACAAAGCTATCTTTAGAGTGTCGGTATCCAGGTCGATCGTTCCATCCCCTAGAGCCTCACTATAACTGTCATAAAACGCCCATGCGTTAGCGGCCATATCAATTCTCCTTATCTTGATTTAGAAATAAGTATTACATTAAGTTCCATACTTTTAAGATCTTCGACATTTTCTACTGCCACTGTCCAGAATTTCCCTACAACTTCTTTACCTATGACAGCCCTCTGTTGCGTTGTCTTGTAGGTTTTATTATCGCCTCTTTCCGTAGCTACCTGAACCGTTGCATCCTTAGTCCTTGAACCAAGGTGGATTGATCTTAAACGCTTTGTAGAAGGTATATCCATGTTAGCAAAATCAAATAGCAGACCGTCATTAATGCTATCTCCTCCATCAGTTGCTCCCTCCAATAAGTAAATTCCGTCGTCCCTAGCTCCGTACAACTTTTTCTGTATGCGAGCATAAGAATTGAAATCGTAGTTGCTATACACTGAAGGATTGTATTGTTTAGTAGTTAAAACCCAACAGGCAAATACTTGCCCACTGACTACCATCTCACTTTTAACAATTAACTGATCGTTAGATAAGACAAAGAAAGTGACGTTGTTTCCACTGGCATCTGTACCCTGAAAGGTATCAGCAACAGTGACAGACGCTGTAAAGATTTCTGCTACAATATCAGATACATTAAAGGCTTCTGATAGAAGGGAAAGAAAGATTCCCTGCCCTGTTAATGCTTCAGAAAGATTTAAAGTATCTGCCAATGACTCAGGAAGAATTCTTTCTAAGGCATCGACCAAATTTAATTGCTCTGCTAAAAGCTCCTGGAAAGTTCCGGTATTAAGTATGGTCTCTCTCAACTGAAGAAACTCAGTAATGACAGTTACCTTCTTATGAATATCTACCAGCGTTCCAGAAAGATCAAAACTTTCTGCTAGTATATCCTCGAAGCGTTTACGAGCGAATGGAAAGTCCAAGCACTCTAAAAGCTCAGTGAGAATAGTTCCATAACTCCCATGAGGTATAGCATCTTCACTCAGAAAGAGTTCGTCCACTATGGAAACTATCCAGTCAATTACAAACGTCTCAGATAAATTAAAACTTTCATCTATGAGAAATTTCCATCCAGGTTGAGGATGATCAGAGGCCCTTACAGTGTCTGCTCTCGTATGAGCAAATGTACCCAAACCTGCAACAGTCTCAGTGAAATTTAATTCCTCTGTAACTAATACAGGAAGAATGAGATTAACTCCCTGCCCCGTTAAGGTCATTGATCCTACTGGAACTTCGATTGGAGTATCTGCCATAATTATACCTACGTAGCGAAAAAGTTATCTTTCCAAGGAAACGTATATACTGGGCCTTCATTAACTGGGGGTCCAGTCCAAGTAAATACTGGAGAATCAGGGTATTCTGCCCAAAAGGTTTCATTTTGAAATCCTGGGGGATTAGAAGGTCCTTCATACCTAAAACGAACTTGAACAAAAGGATGGTATCCTACCAAATCTTCAGGAACATCTAAATCTACCTGAGAAATAAAACTAGGGTGTTTAGTATTAATCTGAAATATTTTTGTAGCTTCATTGTAAGTACAAAAGCTTACATCATCTCCTCCTCCAGTACTTAGAACTTCTTCTCCGCCAGGTGAACTCCACATGAACTGGTTAATAAACAGTGTTTCAAAACCCTCTTCACCGGGCCCTCTAAAAAAGTTAGCTCCCATACCTCTAAAGGATTGATCGTCAAACCACACCCAAAATTCAGCAAAAAAGTTTATAACTGAGTCCACAGTTTCAGCTGCAGGATTAGCTACAAGTAGAGCTTCTTCAAAATCTACATCAGAATTAAAGTTCCAATCCCTGATTTTAAACTGCCAACCTCCGCCACAAGGCTTCTTACTACCATCAGCAAAACCAACTACCTTAAGCACACCATCCTTATTCTGAACAATAACTTCATCATCAGTAGCGAATGCTCCAGAGCCTCCTTCGAGTGCCCCGTTTGCTCTCGTCACGGAAGCGGCCTCACAGTGATAAAAGATAGGTACTCCAGATTGAACTCCTATCCCTGTGACGGCCACTTCGCAGGTATCGTTTTCGCTATCCGTAGAAACTATCGTTCCCATAAGATACTTGGTCTTAGCTACATCTCCTATATTAGCATGATCAATCTTAGCCATTACACCGAAGCAGCTGTAATGTCATATTGAACAGTGATGATATCATTATCTATCACCGCGCGAGAAGCATCAAACTTCTTGGCTGCCAACAGGGTTCCAGTCGTACCAGTCTTAGCTGCTACACTGGAGATGAACGCTCCATAGAGTGTGATGGAAGCAGCAATGGTGAAAGATGCTGGCGTTCCACTGTTACTCATAACCTTGGCAGTAGCTGGAGCATCAATGTACTCTGGTTTGTTGGTCAGGGGAAGATCATAATCAGCATCCTGTCCCTCACCGTAGGTACCAGCAGCACCCAACACTGCGGCAGGTGCATCAGCTGCAGCGGGCGTTACATTGTTCTTAAAAATTCCCACGTACCAGGTAGTGATCTTTGCATCTGCACCCATAACCACGTTAAGAAAATGGTTAAGACCTGCATCAACAATAAGATTGCTTGACGTTTCTTTGCCAATCAGTTTTCCCTTACGGAAATGATTCAGGGTAACTTCCCCGTGAATACCTACATTCCCTCGAGATACTTCCTGCTCGACAGTTTTAGCTCCATACTTTCTTAGAAATTCAAAAAAGTTCATGTTTAAGTCTCCGTTGTTTCACCGCTAAGAGCTACATTATCTCTAACGGCTTCATTATAAGTTGCATTGATAAGCCTACCTTCTCTGAAGACATTGACACTAACCTTGTCGGAAATGCCAGCCCCAGAAGCCGGAGCGTTTACACCTAGTTGAATATTACCTTTAACTTGATTGTAGAAAGCAGCGCCACCTTTTCCCAGTTCGATATTAACTTTCTCGTCTGTCAAGGAAACTGCTTCACCTCCTACTCCTGAAAAAATTCCTTCTGAAGAAGCCCATACAGGGACTCTTATATCTGCGGGACCCACGGGAGCGTAGACTAAAGCACCCTTAATAACTCCCGCCCCTATCCGATTTAAACTCATCTCTCTTATATTATCACCAGTTTGATAATAGGTATCTGTTTCTGTCCCGATATAAACTCCGTTAGCATCTTCAGCCAACATCAAGATTTCAGAATTAAACTGAAAAGCATTATAAGGACGAAACCAGCTGAAAGCATAAGAGTCGCTGTATAGAATCTTATCATTTTTACTCCCCCAAATTCTTCCTCTGAAGAAGATTAGATTTTCCAAACCATCTGGCGGAGTAACATCCAGAGTGGGCAACACTTCTATTCCAGTAGGCTTCTGAATGAAACTTGAGTTGCCTGCCAAAAAGAACTTAACTCCATTAGCCTCGGTTATCCACACCAGAAAATCTGAATCCTTATTGGTTATGTGAACTCCTCCAGCCACACTCAGGTCCACTACCGTAACTGGGCCAGCTCCACTGAGTTCTCCTAAAGCTGTCTTTCTCGTAAAGCAAATGTGATATTTACCTGGTGGTAATCCTCCACCTACAATAGTAACATCTGGACCAAACTCAGGAATATCAACTCCCCAGTTCTCTGTGGCCTGAGTTAATTTATTATAGACTAACGATTGAGTCTTAGAAGATAAATAAACTTTATCTCCAACAGGTAAATAGTGTACTCGATTAAGGTCAGGCAACTCTGCTAGTTCAGTTTTGTTGCCAGCCAGATCAACCTTGAAAAGAGATCTTGGAAATCCCCCTCCCGATCCTCCGGCTAGAAAGTAATCATCCACTTCTTTTAGGGAGTGACAATTACTTAAACTGGCTAGCAGAGTTCGCCCCTGCCTTTGTTCCACTTGATTAAGAAAAGAGTCCATATTCAGAATAATATCTGGCTGGCCCTTAAGCTTCTCTCCTCCTACGTTTGACATAGGAAGAATATTCTCTACTGTAATTTTATCAGGCATCCCAAGCAGTCCTCCCTTTTACTCTCTGTCTTCGAGCGACCCAATTTCTGAACTTATCGGTCGCTGCAGTAAATAAGGCGAATTGCTTTCCAGTCTCAAGAGCTTCATTTTCTCCCTCTTGTTCAATGCGACTGAATAGCCTAAACGCTGTCCCATGGACCAGAACTCCTCGATGCAAATGGCTAGGTATTTCTGAAGGCTCATCTCCATCCCCTGTAAGTTCCGTGGGATCTTTGTAATATATTATCTCTAAATTCTCTGCAGCTGTTGGGATGGGAGCATACCAAATGCGCTGACCCAACGGGAGCCAGTACTTAATAGCACCTGCTCCCGTGAGTGAGCCACATTTGTCTCTTAGTGTTTCCAGATCTCCATCCACCTGCGTCAACTTGCAACCGTTAGAGTCATAAATATCCACAATCTTTCCAGAGGATTCAGCAGGTTGATTCATAAAAGCCTGTCCAACAACCGTACCTAAGGTTTCCACAGCTTGAAGATTAGGAACCCCTGGGTCGATTTCATCACAGACTTCAGTATAAATCTCATTTATAACAGAGGGAATATCAGTGAAGAACTCCACTGAAAAATCCTCTATTTCTCTTTTGACTGCCAATTCAATCTCTGCAAAGTTCATTAGCTTACCTCAGAAACCAGTACGTTAATACGACAAGCTCCAGCCGTGATAGTTCCCGATGAAGTAAGAGCAGCATACAATACGGGAGTAGCTGCATTTGCTGGAATGAGCAAGAATGGTACCAGCAACGGAGATGCTAGCTTGTTACCGATAGTGCCTGGAATAACCACGGCACTTGCCATAACACTGGTAGCTGCAACTACAGATACCGTAGCTCCATCCGAGCTGTTTGGAGTAGGAATTGTACCATTACCTATGGTCATGGCTACAGTTCCACCGATAAAGGCTGTCAGAATTTCAACAACCACGCCTTGGATTAGGACTGGAAAAGCTCCTTTATCCCGAAGAGGGAAGTCCATAAATACAGCTTCGTTATCGTCCATAATCGAGCTGAATCCTGCCTTACCTCCAAATTCCATCTTCGCAGAGCGAATCCAGAAAGGGTTAGGTCCGACATGATCTCGCTCGTCAGTTCTTCGATAGTCAATCATTGACATAGCGCAAATCTCCTTCTAGGTTATATTGATCCGTAGACAACTTTGTATTCTGCAAAGAGTCTTACGGATGCAGTAGCTGGGGCATTGCCCTCAACCAGTGTCAATGTGATAGTGCCATTGTTTGCTCCGAACCACTTACCACCCCGATTAACCCCTGTTGAACCAGCCAAACTTCTCGTCAGGATGGAACCGTCAGGATCAATATCTACATTCAAAAAGAATGCGTCTGGGTCAGCGGTCTCCCCATTACCGTCAAAACCTACGGTTATGGTAGAGGTAGTCCCAAAGGGGCTGATCAGATCTACAATGACATTAGTTACCAGCGCATACTGAGGAATACGAATCAGATGGTATGTCTCATCCACTGCATCTAGCAGAGCACAAGATGCCACCAGTCTCACATTATCAGCTTCGCCAACTCTGTCAATTTTAGAAAAGTCTACCATTGGGCCTCCTTATTGGGCGATAGGTGCACCATAAGACGGGAACGTAATAACTCCATAATCACCATGATCTGGAGCAGCCCCATTCTTCTGGAAACGGGTTTTAGCAATACCTAGAATACCGCCACCTGAAACTTCAGTCTTCGAACCATGATCCAATTTCTCGGTATGGAAAGACATGACTGAACTTTTAGTATCTCCTGCGCCACCCCAGCCCATAACACCGGCCTGAGCACCCAAGAACAGGTTACGATAAGATCGACCACCAGTTCCGATTGCGCCCCGAGAGTAGACACGTTCGGACTTAGAAATCATCATGTTGTTATAGACGATTTCAACAGTCGGGTCCTGAAGTTTCTGAGCAGTTCTGAGCATATCACCCCATTCACCTACATTGGTGTTACGTCGAAGCTGGTCAAAAACGTAGTTGTGCAGTACTACCCTGAACATCGGCTTACCACCAATCATGATAGGACGAACCTTGAAGCCGACATTTGCAAGCGCTGGAATTTCAGCACGCTGCTTAACAGCATCCAAAAACTTCAGGGTAACAACATCTGCGGCGGTCAAAGTGGTTTCAGTCTTACCACCTACAACCATCAGATGTTCTGCATCAGGCTCAACAGGTTGCTGAGCAAAAGCCACTCCACCCAACTGAGGCAACTCGTCAAACATCTGACTGTTGCCTGCCAGCGCGTGGAACATATAATCGCTCAACCAACCAGCCCACCAGTTGTTAAGACCCACCTTACCTTTTTCCATGAGATTGTAAGGTATACGCTGTTCATCAATGTCAGTTCCAACATCGACAGACTTACGCATCTTTTCAATCTGCATTTTAAAATCCCTGAACTTCAGTGATTCAGCCTTACCTACGAGCGTATCTCGCCCAACGGTACCAGCTCCTACCAAGTCCAAGAGAATACCAAAGGTGATTTCATCACCCTCGCCTTTGCCCAACTCAGTTCGCATCTGGATAACTGAATCTTCTCCAGTGCCAATCCAAGAGTTAAACTCAAAGGATTTTTGTAGTACTTTGAATAAGTCCTTTGCCCAACGTTTCCGAGTTAACGGATCAGTCGAATTAACAAAAGTTTCTGCCATGGTTTAAATCTCCTTATTTAGGAAGTGTTCCTGCTTTCCACTGACTGATAACGGCTTCGGGGATATCAGCGTTAATCATATCCACCTCATCCATCTCATCCAGCTTTGTCATTGTCCAACCAGCTGCACCCTTGGAAGCTCCACCCATATTGTGGATACTACCTGGAGCATCTTTAAGTTCAGCCTTTTTCTTAGTAATTGCTTCTTGTTCTTTCTTTTTCTCTTCTTCAGTTTTCTCTTCTCCCTCTCCAGCTTTCTCTATAATCTTAATCTGACTATAGAAAAATTTGTGTGGATTGGTAAGTTCATCGATCGCCTGTTTAACAGCAATCTCTGCTGTTGCCATATCTACAGATGGATCATCTTCAACCACTTGCTCGGCATAAGCCGAAATAACCAACTGCTTGTTATGCGTAGTAACAACCTGAGCAATGTCCTCAAACTTTGGATTCAGCTCCATTTGTTCCCACATCTGATCTAGGAAGACCTTTCGTCCAGCATTAGCTCGATCAATTTCAGCCTGCTGATCCGGATCAACTTCGTCGAGTAGATTTGCTTCCCTCAGAACTTTATCGTACTGGCTAAATTTACCTTCCATATTACGAAGGGTTTGATCCAAGGTAGTGTTACGAGCTTTAAGCTCTGCAACCTCGGTCCTGAGTTCTTCTTCCGTACTGGGTTCGCCAGTGCCTTCAGCTTCTTCAGCTGCTTTAGCTGCGGCTTCAGCAGCAATTTCTTCATCCGTTTTACCTTCGGTACCCCCAGTACCTGCATCTTCACCCTCCGCTTCGGCGGCAGCCGCTGCTGCTTTTTCCTCTTCCGTAAGTACCTCGGGGTTTTCCTTATCCAATTCCGCTTGCTCTTCTGCAGTCAAAGTTTGTTCAGTCATTATTGATTCCTTTCAAAAGTCTTGCGTTTTCTATTAGCGTTCTTTCGTGCGTCCTGCACATTTTCTGGAGTAATAGCTTTATCAGCTTTCTCCAAAATCTTTGCCCATTCAAGATCTAAATTCTCTTCAGCATCTCGTATCTGAGACTCTTGTTGCTGGGCCTGAAATTCTCTTATCCTTTGTTTAGCGGAAGACGATACGCTGGTCTGATCAAGCAATACATCTGCCGGAATAGCTCCTGGATTGTTCTGAGCAAACTCGGTAAGAATCTTGGCATTAGCCAATTTCATTGAGCTACCTTCCAGCGCTTCCTCAACCATCAGATCAAACTTACCTACAGACATATCGTTTAAGATGCTACCATCTGGCCTCTGTCCGTTGATAACGAAAGGCTCAGATACAGGATCAATCCTAAGAAACTGGGTGCTGGTCACGAACTGCTGGATTAAAGACAGGAGTTGATTACCCCCATGAATCCTGGCACGTCTGAAGTTCTCGAACAGAACGAACAAGACTGCGATTCCACTTTGCTGTCTAAGCTGTGAGGTAATACCTGGTTCCCTTGAACCTGCAGCAATTCCGAGGAATACATCTTGCACCCCACTCAGATTCTTCATAAGTTCGCTGTATCGGGTAAGCAAGTCTTGGTAGATTGCCGGTATTGTGGGCTGATCTGTAAATTTGATCTTGTTCCCCGATACAGCTCCCTTTTGAACCTTGAGATCGAAGTTAGCAGAAGAGCCTCGATTCTTATACTCTTCAATATCTAAGACAGCTCCGTCTTCATGGACAAGCATGTTCTTGGGAGAGTTGTTTAAGAGATGGATCAGCTGACGCATGACAGTATTAAGGCCCCGCTGTGGGTCCTTCATCATGGTAGTAGCTCCAAACCAAACATCACTCTCATCATCGCGATAGCCAGCATAAAGGCTGTAAGGAAACTTATCCTTATTATACCCTTCGTAAGGATTATCTCCTCTTTCAAGAATTTGATCTCCACTTACAATAGCATACTTAACAATTTTCTTGGGTTGAGCCACCATCTCGGGAGGCTCTTCCAGTTTTATCTCCCCTCCATTACCATCAGGGATACCGTCAACTGTCAGGGCCTGCACGTAAGCGGGCCAATTCTTGAGGGGTAAAGAATCTGGTTGGCCTGTAAGAGGATTTACAAACCAAGCCGTTTGTTCATACACCCTATACCAAATTTCTACTACCCTTATCTTCTGATTCATCTCATCAAAGTAAACCAGTGAAGGCTGGAGAGAAGAATCAATAGTGCTTACGGTCTGAGACAGGGTAACATTAAAGTTGGGGTAAAAAGCGTTTACATCATCTACATCAAGCCAATTATCTACAACTAAAAAGCGGGCATCCTCCATCTCGGGGTAGTCACGAGAGTCGGGATCAAGCCAGTACCTTCCGCTTTCAACTCTCCTGGACCGAATCCGCGGCTCGAAGGGGTTGCTACTGTCAATAAAGTAGCCATGTAAAGAGCGTCCGGCCTTAGCCGTGTGCTCGAAGCACTCAAGCTCAGTCTCATCAAGCTTAAGCTTTCTTCTAAAATATTTGAAGGCTGTTTGAATGGGTTCAGCTAAAGCCTCATCCGTATCTTCTACAGGGAGAATCGAGGGGTCAAGTTTCAACTGCGCAGCTAGCCCGATGAGAGTATCTATCTTAGGTTTGATCTCATTAAAGGTAGAGTTCGGGCGAAGCTCAGCAGCTAATTTGGCTAGAACCCCTACACTATCCTGCTTACCTGCGTAGAATTTATAGTCTTCTGCAGCACAGTCCCTCCAGATACCTTCTGGCGTAGAAGTTTCAGCAGAATTAATCCAGTGGTGGAAAATAGTGAGGAGTTCTCGGTTACGAGTTTCCTCATCTATGTCAGGATTTTCTTCAACTAAGCTTATATTTCTTAGATCTGTCATACAGCCATCCAAGCAAAAGGATCATGATTTGCTGACGATTTTTTACGGCTACCTGGAGGATTTTTAGGCCAGGTTTTCGTAGCATTTAGTCCAAAATACTCTGACATTAACAGAGCTTCAGCAATATTAGGTGATGCAATTCCGCGAGCTTTCATCTTCTTCTTAGATTCAACCTTAACTTTCTTATCAGCCAGCTCAAAAGTAGGGCTAGCGAGTTCATTTACCAGGAGTTCACTGTTCTCTCCTTCGGGGAACCAGTAAGCTTGACGCATACACTTCTCACGGACGGCCCACCAGAGCTCATCACGAAGTCTGTGGAAGCGTTCAATGTCGTTAGGCTTATTGGCAACATTAACTCCATGAACAATTCCCTGATCGTGGTGCTTCGTAAGCCAATCTGTAACACCTGCGCCAACTCCAATCTCATCTATGGCGATTCCGGCAGCTTCTTCTTCATTGAACTGATGATTAATCCAACCACCAAGCTCGATGGTGTTGATGTTCTTGTAATTGTGCCAAGGCAGGATTTTCAGTCCCTGTCTCGGAAGGACGATAGACTCATCATCTCCATATCTAGCAACATCTACACCCAGATACTTGGGTTCATCCTCAGCTATCAGAATCTCGTTCCCCACACACTGGTTTGCCCAGGAGAACGGTACCACGCTGGCGTAATTCTCGTCCTCTAGGGGAGGTTCTCCCATTACCCTGATTCTAAAGACGTTACTTTTCTCACCGTACTTAGTAATGTAGAACTGAACCCACTCATCAGTTACGAGCGAGGACTTTCTGGAGTCCCAATGCAGTTTGGTCCATTGCTTAGAAAGTTCAGAGTGAAAGTGTGTTTCATGGAAGTACCCGGCACGCTTAGTCATATTACCAATGAGAATTACTTTATTGAACTCTCCGGTCAAGCCACCCTCAATGGGGCCGAATACAGGGTCTGGCACACCGGAACTCTCATCAACAATAAAGAGCATATTGTCAGCATGTAGTCCGGCGAGCGTTTCCCCTTGATCCTCCTCTGAACCTTTTACATTCACGGAGCGGGCTACTGCGAACCACTCCTCTTTCGCGCTCTTAAGATAGATACGTTCATTGTTCCACTGGAACTCATCCTTGACGAGCGACTGCCTAAGCCATTTGTTAATCTCAGCCCAAAGAACATCTCGGAGCTGATGGCCTGTAGGAGCAGTACAGGGAATTTTAGGATAAGGCCTGGTAGTAAGTACCTTTAGGATAATGACACTAACAGCTGCATCCTTCCCAGTACCATGACCACTCCTGACCGTTATCCTATCATCCCCTCTATCAAAGGCATTGAACAGCTCTTTCTGTTGCGAGGTAGGCTTCATACCACAGCACTCCTCAGCAAACTGGGTGGTGTTATTTCTCCACTCCATCATACGGTTCTTCGCTTTCGAAGTCGTACTGTATGCTAAGGTGCTACCTACCTCAAGGCCTTCCATTAACGACCTACACTTTCAAGTCGACGTTTTCGCAGCTTGAGTCGATCAATCACTGAGGTCACACCCTGCCCAAGATTACCCGTCTGAGTGCCATCAACCTTCTTCTTGGCAGTCCCTCGAATAACTTTCTTAGGAGAGGTTCGACGAATCCTGTCTTCAGCAATGGCTCGGGTTCGAGTATTCACAGGTTTACCACCACCACGAAAACCCTCGTCAATCAATTTCCTAGTTTTAAATTTCAGTCTGTCTTGCGCTGTGCTTGCCATA
>Ga0316187_10001479_pt1 | contig 20301 bp, 24 predicted proteins | sample CroRivburrow1_MG_FD_204927 | JGI IMG/M metagenome (GOLD analysis project Ga0316187, IMG submission 204927) | Coastal sediment microbial communities from Maine, United States - Cross River worm burrow 1 | ecosystem: Environmental > Aquatic > Marine > Coastal > Sediment | place: USA: Maine...
CGGGGGTAGCGAAGGCGCGACAGACAGCTCTGGTCGCGGACAATTCACCGCGCCAGACGCTGGTCTCGCGCCTCCGCTACCCCCCTCGACGCCTCGTGCCTCGTCGCACCCCCCCAACCGTCGCCCGCCGAAGACGGCGTGCGACGGGGGGAGACACATGTGGGTCGCGGCAGACGCACCAGACGCTGTTCTCGCGCCTCTGTTCAGGAGTTGCGCAGCAACTCCAAAGGAATCCGAAGGATTCCCCCCGACTACGTCGTTCGGGGGGAGAGACATGCGCCCGGCTCGTGCCCCTAGTGGGCCACTATCGGGTCGAGGTCCTTGGCGTGATCTACCCAGCGTTGAACCATGGCTTCGGTGGGGAGGCGACGAACCAGGTCCTTCTTGCGGTTGATCTCAATCATCGCGGTGAGGAGGTTGGCCGCGTTGCGTCGACGTAGCTCCTTGACGGTGTCCACTCCCGAAGCCTCGAGCAAATCGGAGTACTCCTCACCCACTCCCTTGATCCGCATCAGGTCGGCGCGGTTGACCCATTCGAGGATCTGGCGCTCGGGGATACCCGTTGCATCGGCGAGTTGTCTACGCCCTCGTTTCGTCGCCCCAAGCTTGAGCAAGGCTTCCGTCGTGCGCACCCGCGCCTTGCGTAGCTTCGTTGCGTGCTTGTGGCCGATCCCCTCGATCGCATCGATCGACGCCATTTGTCGTCCTCTCCCGTCCTCAGAAGTCGTGTTACCAACCTGGGGGGAAGGTAACGCCAGCCGGTCGGGACAATACTCAATGAACCGCCCTCAACGCCAAGCGACGAAAGCTCCTACCCGGCGAGCTCGCGAAGATCATCCTCGCTGGTGATGTGGCGGGGTGGTGCCCAGTCGACGCGGACCACGTTGACCCACTGTGGATGGGCCAGCAGAATCTCCTCGAGATCGAGGTCGCCCTCGGCACCCAGAAAGCGCGGCCAGATGGCCCGATCTAGCAGTACGGGGCCACCTCGCACGTAGCGGTACTTCGGAACAGTGACCGGCGCCTCGGCCGCGGCATGGGCCTCGGTCAACTCCTGGAGGGCTGCCGGCTCGATCTCGGGAGTGTCCAGGTTGACGACGAACGCAGCTCGAACATCCGTCGAGTGGGTGAGCCAATCAAGCCCGACGCGCAACGGCGCCGCGGCCCCCTCCTCCCACTCGGGATCGACGATCACCGTGACTTCGGGAACGGCGGCGACGAGCGCGGCATCTGACTCTGCGCGCACTACGACGACGACGGTATCAAGGTCCACAAGGCGCCGGACTACGCCCGCCAAGAGGGACTCCCCGTGCCACGACTCTTCAGCCAACGTTGCCGCCGATCCCGGCGAGGCGCTGGTCGCCATGACTACCGCGGCCGCGCTGATCGGTTCAGGCTCCTCATAGAAATCCACGGCCCCAACGGTACTCGGCTCGTCCGACGCCTCGGCCATTCCCCCGGCAACTAGGGGTGCGTCGCGTCGGCGATCTCGTTGGCAATCCTGACGGCATCCGCGGCAACGTGGCCGACACCGACCCCGCGATAGCCCCAACCCGTGAGGTGGAACCCGGGACTACAGAGCCCCTCGAGGCTCGTCAACCAGGCGCGATGGCCCGGCTCGTACTGCGGAATCCCCGTCCGGTGCCGAATCAGGTGCACAAACGAAGGATCCGGATCGATGCTGAGGATCTTGGCCACTTCCGACTGGACAGTGTCGATGATTCGGTCGTCTTCCCAATCAATCACGTCGCGGTGGTTGGCGCCGCCCGCAATGATCTTGGCCAGGGAATGCCCCGCCGGAGCCCGATGCGGTGCGTAGGAAGACTCAAAAAGAACTCCAAGCGAGATCGTCCCCGCGTCCGGACCGGTGAGGGCCCCAAAGCCGGGTAGAAGGGGAAGACGTGTGGACTCGGCACCGAGACCCACAACCACTGCCGGAGCCGAAATAGCCCGGTTGAGGGCTGTAGCCAGCTCGCCGTTCACCAATGCCGCCGCATCGGACGGACGGACCGCGAGCACCACATGTTCGGCCTCTACCTTTTCGGAACCCTCGATCGCCCAGCCCCCGTTGGCCCGACGAACGGATTCGATGGTGACCCCGGGCCGGTAGCGATCACCCAGCCGCTCGGCGCCCCGCTCCGCTATGGCGCTGATACCGCCCACAGGCACGTGACTCCTTGCCCTCTGCGTCCCGGGCTCACGTTTCCGGGCGCGGCGCATACCCCCCAACACGAGTGAGCCGGCCTCGTCCTCCAGGGCCGAGAACACGGGAAAGGCCGCGCGCGCCGAAAGCCGCGTGGGATCTCCCGCAAAAACGCCCGAAGCGGCCAGCCATGCCACTGTGCCGCCCATGCCCTTGCCGAACCTGCGACGAAAGAACGCGTCGACCGACTCGTCCGATGACGCCGGTTTGGTTCGAATGAACGGTTCTGCCAGGGCGCGGAACTTGGCCGGCCAGGTGACCACGTGAGAGAACATCACCTTCGGCGAGGGCCCAAGAACGTTGAGCCGGCCGCGCGCATAGACGTACCGCAGGGCGGCGTCCACCGCAGGGACAATCTCGGCTCCCAGGTGCTCCAGCACCGGGGTCAAATCCGGCTTCGGGAGCAGCAACGCCCCGGCAGCCGGTTCTAGCTCATAGCCATCAATCTTGACGGTTCGGGCAACCCCTCCGGGTTCATCGTTGCGATCGAGCACCACAACATCGTCGACCCCGGCCTCCAGTAGCTCTGAGGCCGTGAAGAACCCTGCCAACCCGCCGCCTACAACTGCAACTTGTACTTTCACTGCATCCTCACACTGTCTCGGAGAACCCTCACACCGTCTTGGAGAACATCGGCCCGTCGCCGGTCTGGCGGCGTGTATGGGCGTCGAACACCGCCGCCACACGCCTCACAAAAAGCGCCCCCAGCTCGGTAGTGCGAACCCGGAGGCCGTCGATGGAAGCCATCCCCTCCTCGATGAGGCCACCAGGCGCCGCCAGTTCGGCGAGTTCGGCATCAAAATACGATGTTCCGTCCACGCCGAATCGGCGCCCGGCGGCTGCGAAGTCGACCAGTCCGTTGCACATGAGCTCCGTGATGACATACCGGCGGATCTCATCGTCAACGGTGAGGCGGTAGCCACGTTCGATCGGCAACTCGCCCCGTTCGACTGACTGGTAGTACGAGGCCAATCGCCGATGATTCTGGGCGTAGGCGCCGGCGACATCGGAGATGCCGGACGTTCCCAGAGCGACCATCTCGGTGTCGCGCTTGGTGGTGTAGCCCATGAAATTGCGGTTGAGCGTTCCCGCGGCGAGGGCCAACGCCAACTCATCGTCCGGTAGGGCGAAGTGGTCCATCCCGATCTGGACATAGCCGGCGGCGGTGAGCGCCGAAACGACCAGCGCGAGCAGAGCGAACTTGGCGTCAGTACCCGGAAGCAGGTCTTCATCGAGTCGCTTCTGATGAGGGCGCATCCATGGGACGAAAGCAAACGAGTAGACCGCGAGCCGGTCGGGCCGAAGGTCGATCACCGTGTCCAGCGTTTCTGTCAGGGTGCTCTCGTCCTGGCCGGGCAGGCCGTAGATGAGATCGAAGTTGATCGAAGAGAATCCGAGACGGCGGGCGTCCCGATACAAGCTGACGGTCTCCTCTTTCGTCTGATCACGCCCGATGAGACGCTGCACCTCGGCATTGAGGTCCTGGACACCAAGCGATATCCGATTGAAACCCAGGGGAGCCAGCGCCTCGAGATGCTCCGTCGTCGTGACGCGCGGATCAACCTCGATCGCCAGCTCGGCCTCCGGCGCGATCTTGAAGCGGCGCGCTAGGGCGGTGTGCAGCTCGACCATCACTTCAGGCGAGTAGTGCGTCGGCGTACCGCCACCCCAGTGGTATTGCACGACCTCGCGCCTGTCGGCGAGACCGTCGGCCAACAGATCGGCCTCCGCCACGACCCTGCCCAAGTATGCATCCGAGATCTCTGGTCGCTTTGTTATCACCACGTGGCAGGCGCAGAACGAGCAGCGAGCTTCACAGAACGGAAGGTGCACATACAGCGACAGGGGCTGGTCCGGACGGGCCGCCGCCGCCGCGAGCCGCTCGGCATACTCGCCGGGACCGACATCCTCGCTGAACTCCACCGCGGTGGGGTACGACGTGTAGCGGGGCCCAGGCCGATCGTGACGGGCCAGAAGCTCTGAATCGACCTTGATCATGCCCGCACCGCCTCTACGAAGGCGGCCACGTTCTCCGGCGGCGTGTGCCGGTCGATCCCGTGGCCGAGGTTGACAATATGGCCGTTGCGTCCGGCCGACCGGGCGAGGAGGTCGCTCGCCACCTTGCGGATCGTGTCCGGATCCGCCAACAAGACCGCCGGGTCGACGTTGCCCTGAATCGCCACGTCGCCAAGGCGGGTCCAGGCCTCGTCGAGGGGTAGCCGCCAGTCGACTGCGTATCCCTCAGCACCGATGGCCGGCTGCAGATCGAGGGTGTGACCACATCCCGGCGCAAAGTAGATACGAGGGGCGTCGAGGTCGGCGAGGGCCCTCGTTGCCGGCGCCAGAGCGAGATCGCGGTAGGAGTCGCGGTCGAGTACCCCCGCCCAGCTGTCGAACAACTGCACGACGTCGGCGCCGGCGGCGACCTGCATCGCCAGATAGCTGTTCATCGCCATGCTGAGCGCGCTCAGCGCGGCTCGGGCCGCCGCCGGATCAGCACGCAGTTCGCCGCGGAGCTTCATGAAATCCTTGGAGCCGCCACCCTCGATGAGGTAGGCCAGCAGCGTCAAAGGCGCTCCACAGAACCCAATGACGGCCGTCTCATCTGGTAGCTCGGAGCGAACCCGTCGAATCGTCTCACCGACAAAACCCACCCGATCGATGTCGAGCGGCCCCAGGGCCGCCACCTCAGCGAGGGTGTGCGGCCGCAGCCGGGGACCCGGATCGAACGTCATCGCGACGCCCATGGCTTCGAGCGGAGTCATGATGTCGGCGAAGATCACCGCCCCGTCCATGCCAAACCGGCGGATCGGCTGCAGCGTGATCTCGGCCGCCACCTCCGGGCTCGAGACGGCCTCCTGAAAGGAGTGGCGGGCTCGCAATTCGCGATACTCGGGCAGATAGCGGCCGGCCTGGCGCATGATCCACACCGGGGGGCGCGCCACCGGGCGCAGCCGCAGCGCCTCGACGAGGGGCCGGGCCATCAGGCAGCTCCGATCGCGGCTGCCAGCGTTTCGGCCGCCTCATCAAGCACGGGACCGTGGTCTTCCATCAGGAACATTGCCTCAAACGGCGAGGGCGGCAGAATGATCCCACCCTCGAATGCGGCCGCGTAGTACCGGGAGAATCGTTCCCGGTCGAGCTTGGCGGCGTCATCCCATGATCGCACGGCGTCGGGCCCGAGGAACACAGTGAGCATCGATCCGACTCGCTGGACACACCCGCCGCCGCCGGCGGCCTCGAGCGCCTGTGTGAGGCGGCTCTCGAGACGCGCCCCCATATCCTCGAGCGCGTCATAGAGCTCGGGATGCTCGACGAGGTACCGCAGGCAGGCAATACCAGCAGCGACAGCAACTGGATTGCCCGCCAGCGTGCCCGCCTGATAGACCGGGCCGTCGGGAGCGATCATCCGCATGAGGTCTTCGCGGCCCCCGTATGCCGCGGCCGGTGCCCCACCGGCCACGATCTTGCCCAGCGTGGTGAGATCGGGCGTGATTCCGTATCGCTCCTGGGCGCCTCCGAGCGCCACCCGGAACCCGGTCATCACCTCGTCGAAGATCAGCAGCGATCCGTGCCTGTCGCACAGCTCGCGGAGGCCTTCCAGGAAGCCGGGAGCCGGTGGCACGACGCCCATGTTGCCGGCAACCGGCTCCACGATCACCCCGGCCACGTCTCCCGCCGCGAAAGCCCTCGCGACCGTCTCGAGGTCGTTGAACCGGGCAACGCGGGTATCGGCCACCGTGGCAGGCGGCACGCCGGGACTGTCGGGCTCGCCAAACGTCGCCAGACCGCTGCCGGCCTTGACTAGGAACGGATCGGCGTGGCCGTGGTAGCAGCCCTCGAACTTGATGATGCCGGGCCGCCCGGTGGCGGCGCGGGCGATGCGGATCGCCGAGGCGGTGGCCTCCGTGCCCGAGTTCACCATGCGGACGACATCGACCGAGGGCACCAGGGACACGACGAGCTCGGCGAGCTCGACCTCGCCGCTGGTGGGGACACCGAACGAGGTGCCGCGGCGGGCGGCCGCCACGAGTTCGTCGATGATCTCGGGACGGGCATGACCGAGAATGAGTGCCCCCCACGACGAGATGAAGTCGACGAAGGTCTCCCCGTCCACCGTCTCCATGTGAGCTCCCGAGGCGCTCGCCACGAAGGGAGGCGTCCGCCCGACAGATTTGAAGGCCCGTACCGGTGAGTTGACTCCGCCGGGCATGACGGCAATCGCCCGCTCGTACCACTCTGCGGACATTGCTCGATCGCTCATTGTGTCTCCGACGTCTGTGTGGTCAGTTTCCGGGCGGCTTCCGTGGCGTAATACGTGAGGATGATGCCGGCCCCGGCTCTGGCGATGCTGGTGAGCGACTCCATCATCACCCGGTCACCGTCGATCCAGTCGTTGGCTGCGGCGGCCTCGATCATCGAGAACTCTCCCGACACCTGATAGGCAACAACCGGCACTTCGACGGCCGCTCGCACCGCTGAGATCACGTCCAGATAGGGGCCGGCCGGCTTGACCATCACCATGTCGGCGCCCTCGGCGAGATCCTGCTCGACTTCCACGAGGGCTTCACGGACGTTGTTGGGATCCATCTGGTGGGTGTTGCGGTCACCGAAGGCGGGCGCGGAATCGGCCGCATCGCGAAACGGTCCGTAGTAACCACTGGCGTATTTCGCCGAGTACGCACAGAGCGCGAGGTCCGCGTAGCCGGCATCATCGAGAGAGCTGCGGATCGCCGCCACCCGTCCGTCCATCATGTCCGATGGGGCGATCACGTCGGCGCCGGCATCTGCGTATGCCACGGCCGCCCGGGCCAAGAGCGGCAACGTGGCGTCGTTGTCCACGATCTCACCGCGCAGCACACCACAGTGGCCGTGGCTGGTGTACTCACACATGCACACGTCCGCCCACACCGTGATGTCGAGGCCATTGTCTTTGATCGCCCGGATCGCTTCGGGAACGGGGCCGGCCGGGTCCCACGCCCCGGTGCCCTGCTCATCCTTCTCGGATGGGATTCCGAAGAGCATGACGCCGCCAACGCCGGCGGCCGCGGCCTCGGCCACCACCGGAATCAGACGATCGATCGACAGCTGGAAGTTGCCGGGCATTGAGCGGATCGGATTAGCGATGTCCTCCCCGGGCACCACGAACAACGGCAGCACAAACATCGCCGGGTGCAGCCTGGTCTCGGCGACCATCCGGCGGAGTTTCGCCGATGCCCGCAGACGACGCGGCCGGACTACTGGGAACATGCTCACTGGGAGCTCCTCTCACTGAGCTGGTTTAGGTGTCTGTGCAGCGCACTGACGATGGCACTTGCACCGGGAACTTTGGGGACTACGTCCGGCTCGACTCCGGAGTCTCGAACTGCCCGCGCGGTCGTTTGACCCATCGTGGCTATGACCACCCCGGCAAGCTCTCGCGACATCAGCCAACCTGCAACTGCCGACGGAGACGCGAGGATCAGCGCATCCACCGGATCTTCCGCGGGCGCCACCGACATGGTCTCGTAGGCCGGTGCCGCCACGACCTCGGCACCACCTGATCGCAGCATCGCTGCGGTTTCCGGAGCAGCGCCCGCGGCGTGTGGAAATACAACTAGCTGGCCTGCAACACGGCCTCTCAGCCGATCACACAATTCAGCTGCTCCGCCGCTCCCCGTCAGCGCAACCCGTCCGCCGGCGGCCGCGACCGCCACTGCGGTGGCAGCTCCAACCGCGGCGACCTTGGGACCCCGCGGCATCACCTCGGGCCACATGATCTCAACGGCCCGCCGCGAAGTGAAGACCACCCAGTCGGCTTCCTCGGCGGCCACTCTCATCGGGTCGAGGGTCTCGGGCGGCGAGTGCACGATCTGAATACACGGCAGGTAGACCGGTTCCATCGAAACGTTGGTGAGAAACTCGCCGATCCGCTCGGCGCTCTCCAGCTCTGAGGTGACGGCTACTCGAGTCATGTCACAGCTCCAGAGCCTCGATCAGCCGGTCGGCGGCGTCGACCGGATTGGATCCCTGCACGGCGCCCCGTCGGGTACCGGCATCATCGTCGACAAATCCGGTCAACATGATGCCCCCGTCGACAGACTGCGCATAGGCACCGAGCGCAGAACGGCATCCGGCGCCCGTTTTTGCCAACACCGTGCGTTCCGCCTCGACAGCTGCCCGCGTCGCCGGATCGTCGATCACGGCGACAATCTCGGCAGCCGCAGTGCCTTCGATCGTCTCGATGGCGAGCGCCGCCTGAGCCGGGGCCGGGACCATCGCGGCCAGGTCGAACCGATGATCGATCGCGTTCTCCAACCCGATACGCCGCAGTCCGGCCTCGGCGAGCACGATCGCATCGAACTCGCCGGATGCCACCTTGCCGAGTCGGGTGTTCACGTTGCCCCGGATGCCTTCGATCACCAGGTCGCCACGCAACAGAGCCAATTGGGCGGAGCGCCGCGGACTACCGGTCCCGACGCGTGCTCCGGGAGCTAGCTGATCGAGCGGCAACCCGCACAGCACATCCCAGGGAGCCTCGCGGACCGGGTATGTGGCGCCGAGTTCTTCCGGCCCGGCGACCGGTAAGTCTTTGCACGAGTGCACGGCGACGTCGGCTCGTCCCTCCAAGACGGCCTGCTGTACCGAACGGACGAAGGCCCCGACTTCGGTCAACGTGGTCACAGGAGACGTCGTATCACGATCCCCCATCGTGATTACTTCGACTAGCTCAACATCCAGGCTTGGGTGGGCGAGACGGATGCGGTCTGCCACCCACCTGGCTTGAGTGACTGCAAGCTGGGACCGGCGGGTGGCGATTCGGAGATGATCAGGCGTCATCGAGACCGTCGTCGAGGCCGAACGCCTCGGCAATCACTTCGACAGCGTCCCCGGGCCCATCAGCAGAGCGAATGTAGGAGACGGGACGGGCGAGCAGCGTCCGGGCGACGGTGTGCGCCGTCTGTTGGAGCAGAGCCCGGTCGTCACCCTTGCCGAGCCGGCCGGCAAAGCGCTCGACAACGCCGTTGACGGTCTCGTCGGCGTTGCGCATCAGGCCACCGATCACAGGTCCCACGGTGGCGTGGTCGGCAAGGTGGCGATAGGCATCGCCGGCCGCCGCGGTCACCAGAGCGTCGGCATCGTCACGCCGTGGCCTCCGCGCCGCCATGTGCGCCAAATCGTCGATATCGACATAGTTGACCGGGGCTCCGCCAGGTGGGGAAAAATCGGGAGGCATTGCCATGTCGACGAGAGTGAGCGGGACGGAACGACTGGACAACACGGCTGCGAGGTCGGAGTCGGAGATGAGGCGCTGTTTGGCGGAGGTCGCCGAGATGACGGCCGGGAACTCATCGAGGGCGATCGGGGCCCGGTCGAATGTCCATACGCCGATGTTGTCAAACGTCACCTTCTCGGGGTGACGCGCCACAACGACGATCTCAGGGGGCGCCGGCAGACCGAAGAGGCCATAGACAACAGCCTTTGCCATCACTCCGGATCCCAGCACTGCCACTCGATCGTAAGGGCCGACAACCTGGGCGGCGACCGCCGCCATCGAGTCGTGCGGAGACTCCGGCAGTAGCTCACGCGCCTGGCGCCCCACCGCAACCGCCGTCTCGAGCATCTTGCTGAGGAGCCCACCTACGACACGAGCTTCCTGGGCGGCCTGGACGGCTTGGCGGAATTGGGTGAGTATCTCGCGCTCACCGAGAATCGGGGACTCGAGCCCGGCGGAGATCCGGAACAGGTGTTCAACAGCCTTGTCACCGGTGCGCACGGTCGCCAACTCGAGCACGGACGGCTCACCGAACGCCCGATTCACCGACTGTTCGAGATCAGCCCGGTCTCCATGAACGAGAACTTCGGTACGCAAACAAGTGGAGAAGATGAACACGTCGGGTGGTGCATCGCGCGCCGTGAGGCGCTGAGCGAGGTCGGATCGAGCGGCTCCGTCAACCTCGGGATAAGCGAAACTGGCTGTCGATACGTGCATACCCTGACCCTCAGTTATCTAGTTGAGGACTCTATGGATGCAGCTGTTCGACAGAAAGTCGAGAATTCCAGTCTTCTGGTGATTATTGCCACGCTTGCAGTTCGAAGTCCGCGATCGCAGTCGAGAATGAGGACTGCACCCGGCGGTACCCCGCGTCAATTTCGCTTCGATTCAGCTCGCCTGCTCAACCTCGATAATCTCCCTATCGTGGCACGCCCGAGAACCGACCTCACCGACACCGAACTCGGCTTCCTGAGTGAGCGGCATCTGGCGACTCTCACGACAATGCGCCCCGACGGAACGCCCCACGTCGTCGCGATCGCTTTCACCTTTGATGCCCACAGCGGCATAGTCCGCATCATCACGTCCGACGGATCAAAGAAAGTCCGCAACCTGGAGTGGTCCCCGGGGGCGGCCGTGTGCCAGGTCGAAGGCGCCCGTTGGCTGACCCTGGAAGGGAGCGGAGCGGTGCAACGAGACCCGGCACGAGTGGCGCATGCAGTTGCGCTGTACGAGGCCCGCTATCGACCCGTCAAACACAATCCCAGCCGGGTGGTAGTCGAAATCGCCGTAGAGCGAATTCTGGGACGAGCTTGACAACCGCTTCCGAACTGCGAATCAAGCGCGGCCGCTGACGAATTAGCCGTGGCGGCTGACCATGTCGGCCACCGCTTGCGCCCAGGTTTCGTGGGAGTTGACGCATGGCAGCAGAAGCATCTCGTCGCCACCGAGGCCGTCCCACTGGTCGCGGAGGCGAATGCCAATCTCCTCGAGGGTTTCGAGGCAATCTGCCGTGAATGACGGGGTGAATACGGCGAGCCGACGCACACCGTTGTCGTAGAGCCAGGCGAGTCGTTTGTCGGTATAGGGCTCGATCCACTTCTGGCCGGCAAGACGCGACTGGAACGTCGTCGAATACTGCCCATCCGCGAGGCAAAGCTCGGCGACCAGGCCGCGAGTGGTGGCGAAACACTGGGCGCGGTAGCAGAAACGGTTGACGCCCGTGATGGCGTCGCAGCACGTTTCCGAGGCCAGGCACCACTCCCCCGATGGATCGCCCTTCTCCACCTGCTTCTGGGGCAGGCCGTGGTAGCTGAACAGCACGTGATCGGCAGCGAAGTCGGCGAGCAGCGGCCGAGCCACCTCCGCGGCCGAGCGAATGAATCCGGGATTGTCGTAGAACGCTCCCAGGGACCGCAGGTCCATAACGTTCGACCGGCTCCCGATCACCTCCAGGGCGCGTTGGGTCGCCGAGCCGCCGGCTGCTGAGGCGTACTGCGGGAAGAGCGGCAGAACCACGATCTCCGCGCAATCGGCGCTCGTCAGTTCACTGACCGCAGCCTCGATCGAGGGTTGTTGATATCGCATTCCGAACACGACCCGGTAGCCGGTCCCCAGCAGCTCTTGAACCCGGCCTGTGAGCGCCGCGGTGTGGATCGTCAGCGGCGAACCCTCCTCGGTCCAGATCTTCTTGTAGGCCTCGGCAGACTTGCGCGGTCGAAACGGCAAGATCACAGCGTGAAGAAGCAGCGCTCGCGCCGGAGCCGGCATGTCGAGAACGCGAGGATCGGACAGGAACTCCCGAAGGTACTTGCGCACGTCGGAGACTGAGGTGGAATTCGGCGTCCCCAGCTGGAGGAGTAGCACACCGATCTGAGATTGGTCAGTGGACATAGCGGGTGACCCTATGTCGCCGCGACGCCGACAGAAAGTCGGGCGTGATAGGGCTGAGGCCTTCACGTCGACGAGGGGCTCAATCAGCAAGTTCCGGTTGCGGCTTCCGGGCGTTAGCCTGAGCCGATCCTCACATGAGATAGGGCGATGACCGAGACCACGACCGACCGGACGCCGCTGGACATAGATGTTCCAATGGCGACCAAGGCGCTGAATCCGGAGCGGGCGTTCAGCATGTCGATGCTGGTGTCGGCCGTACGTTGCACGTTGACCTACGTAGTGCTCCCCTTCGTCACTCCCTTCTTGGGCCTGGCACCCGGTGTGGGCCCCGTACTCGGGATCACCATCGGCACGGTGGCCATCGCCGCCAACGTGTTTAGCTTGCGCCGGTTCTGGCGCACCGGCCACCGCCTGAAGCGCCCGATCACTGTCCTCCACATCGGTGTCATCATCCTGCTCCTGGCGCTCATTGCCAGGGACCTCAACGAGCTGATCGGAAACAGCGGAGCTGTTTAGCGCTCTCCGGCATCAAGAGATTTCAGCCACTCGACAGCAGAAAGAGGGTGGCCTGCGGGGTCGTCATCTCGCTCACCAGCACCGCCAAGACCGAGACGATCGAGTCGAGTTGGCGGATCAGAGGAATCCAACCGTCCGAGTCCACGGCCCCGGCCGCCCGGGCGTCCCAAATCATCTTGAGGGTTCCATCCGTTACGAGGTCGGCGTCGTACCGGTCCGAACGCGCAGGGTTCCGCTGTCGTCGATCCAGGGTGATCGGTGATCCGTCGGGTAGTCATCCACGTCTGGGCATGCTGCCGCCGGGAACCGCTCGCCTAGACATCCAAACGAAGATGCGACCTCGTGGTGGCTTCGGCGCGCTGGGCGTTGATCCAGTCTTCGAAATCCTGGCGAGCTACCCGCCATTCGCGGCCGAACTTGACGGCGGGAAGGTTGCCGGACCGAAGCTGTGAAGTGACCACAAATGTGGAAACATCCATGTACTCGCAGATGTCTGCGACCGAAAGCCAACCCTTATCGATTTCTACGTGGATTCGCTCCATTTACCTAGGGTATGGCGACTTGAAGTCGATGACAAGGTTTCTGTTGAAAAATGGTCGTAGCAATCTTTTCGCGGCTTCTGTAGAGTTCACATTCGCCAAACAGGCGCGACCAACCCATGTCGCTTTCGTTTCAGCCTTGAAGGGGCACTCATTCGGGCGGAGGGTCTGGGAAAGGTTGTCATATGCGCATCGAATCCTCGACGGTGGAGAACCACCGGTTTGGTGTCGCGCGCCGTCGCGGATATGACGCGGCCGAGGTGGACTCCGTGATGAGTCGGGTCGCCGACACCCTCGCCCAGTACGAGCGAATGCTCAAACGTCTCGAAAGCAGCGCCGCCACTGCTACGGCGTCCGATGAGGTTGTTGCGGGCGGTGGCGCGCCGCAGGACAGCGCGAGCGAGTTGCTGACCAAGGCCCGCGCGGCCGCGGCGCATATCGTCGAAGCCGCTACATCGCAAGCCGAGGCCATTCGCAGCGACGCCACCACGACCGCCGATCGGATAATCGGTGCCGCCGAAGATCATCTGGCGGGAGCACAAGTCGACGCCCAGCGGATACGCGAGGAGGCCGACAGCCTCATCGACGTGGGCAATACCCGCTCTGAGGACCTGCGATCTCAAGCCGAGACGATCTTGACCTCGGCTATCGCAGACGCGGAGAGGGTGCGCGAGGAGGCAGAGTCTTTCACGGTTGCTCAGGCTTCCGAGGCCGAGCAGATGTTGCACTTCGCCCAGACTGAGGCCAACCGCCTCGCCGCGGAGGCGGCCCAGTTGTCCGACGACGCGCGCGCCAGCACGAATGCCGAGACTGCGGACGTTCTGGCCAAAGCCCGTGAACAGGCTGAGTCAATGATCAACTCCGCAATCGAGGAGTCGCAGAACACGCGCGAGCGGGCCCAATCCGAGATGGAAGAGATGCGAGCCTCTCGCGAAGGTCGATCCGAGGAGTTGATCGGCGCGGCACGCAACGAGGCAGCAGAGATCCGCGCTGCGGCGGCCGCAACCGCCGAGGCGGTGATGTCCCAGGGCCGTGTCAGCGCCGAAGAGGTGCTGGCAGAAGCGCGCGCCCAGGCGCTCGAACGGCTGACCACGGCCCAGGAAGAGGCCGAGGACCTACTCCATCAGGCGAGCCGCGAGGCCGATTCGATGGTTACCGCAGCCCGCGAGGACAACCGGCGGCTGGAGAGACGTATGGAGCAGCTGCGTGCCGGCGTCACCGAGTTCGAGGCTCACATTGCCAACCTGGGTCAGGTGGCCGCCGACCGTGCTCACCTGATCAAGGACATGATCGACCAGCAGGTCAACTCGAAGCCCACATCGCCACAGGCGCCGATTGGCTCCAACGCGCAGCCACCGGACCACACCGCGGAGCAAGCAGCCGCCGCGGACGAGCCGGATCCGACGTCCCGGAAGGAACTGGCGGAACCGGATGGCTCCGGGCAGCTGCCCGCGAACCGCCCCAACGTCGAGCCCTCGTTGAGTCCGTCGAGCGAAACCGGTGCCACCGATGAGGTCGATCTGCGAGCCGACTTGGAGGCCGATTTTGTGTACGACGGCGCCACTGCCGGGCCCGATCGGGCTGCCGACACCATCTATCAACGCCGCGGTGGCGGTATCAGACGGCGAGTTGCCGCGGTCGACACGCCAGACGACGCTGAGGCACCTAGTTAGAACTCTGAACCGATTCGCGCCGCGCGAGCTCGACTTCTCGCGTTGGCTGGTTCAGGATGTATCCGATCCCGACAAGACCAAAGGCCAACATCCCTGCCCGCGCCCAAGGATTGTTCAGGATGAGACCCACGCTGAAACCGACGGAGAGCACGATCGACGCGACGGCGACAGTCTTGACCCGGCGAGCGATCCCCAATCCGGCCTTGTAGTCCTGTAGCTCCTGACCAAACAGATCATTGCTGAGCATCCAGCGATACATCCTCTGGTTCGACATCGAGAAGAAGTACACCGCTACGAGCAGATTGATCGTTCCGGGGAGCACCGGCAGGTAGAAGCCGGCAATGCCGACGCCGAGAAACACGAACCCCAGAAAGCCGTAAACGACGCGGGCAGCGGCGGACCGCGAGATATCGAATTCATCCTCAATAGAGGTTATGGCTGCCACGGCTCCTCCAGAACCCTCGGACTCCATGGCCGGCCAGCATAAGACGGCAATGGGATGATTACACCTTCGACACTGTGTCGAGTTATTCGCGGTCTTCGCAGCCTCTACCGAGGCGGCCCGGCCGCGGCAACTTCGAAGACCGCACCGGCCGCCGAGTCATAGGCCGTCTGAGTGAGCCACCACGTGGCTCCGGCTGCGGCCCACGGGGCCGGATCGGAGCCGGGCGGCCGGCTGATGACAAGGTCAAATCCGGTGAGGCTCCCCCGCTGTGCGGCAACCAGCGCGGCGACTTCCTCCAACTGATGGGGATCGGTCTGGTCGATCAAGAAGAGGCCATCCCAGTGAGCCCCTCGCATGATGGGACGCCGGTACGGCCAACGCCCGGCCAGCCAGATCGCCGGCCGCGGTAGCTGTGCCGGGCGCGGCCGGAAGGTCACGGCGTCCACCTTGTAGTGACTGCCCTCATGGGTGTACGGATCACCCGACCACAGGCCGCCGATGATCTCGAGCGCCTCGTCGAGCATCGATGCCCGCGCCCGGTCGTCGAGCTCCTCCCCAAATGCGGAAAGTTCGCGGCCGCTGCGGTCGAGCCCGAGGCCGGCCCCCAGAATGAAGCGTCCGTTGCTGAGCTGATCCAGCGCCGCCCCCTGGCGGGCCACCATCTGCGGACGGCGCCGCGCCAACGGCGTGACCATCGGTCCCAACATGACTCGCTCGGTCGCCGCAGCCATGGCAGCCAGCCCGATCCACGGGTCTCCGGCCTGGGTCACCGGTTCCCGGTACATGATGTGGTCCCACACGAACACGCCGTCCCACCCTGCCCCCTCGGCCACCGCCGCCAGCTCGGCCATACGCCGCGGGTGGGCCAGCTCGCCGAAGGGTGGGAAATCAAGACCGAAACGCAAAGTCACCCGGCGGACTATATCGAGCGGCACCGCGACCGTCAGGCAACTAACGTTGCCGCTACCGTGCGAGAGACCGAACAAGACCTCACCGCTCTCCAGAGCCTGCTCGATGACAGTTACACAGCCGCAGGCAGTCATCTGCGCTCAGTCATCACGCCGGAACGGCGCCTCACCGCTGAGCAGCTCACCAAGGAGCTCACCGGAGTGTGCATCATGAGCCTCGCAACTTCGTCGCGCGACGGCCGGCCCTTTGTGGCACCGGTCGACGGACTGTTCTACCGCGGTCAATTCTGGTTCGGGTCGGCGCCCAATTCCCTGCGCTTCGTGCACATCCGCCGCCAGCCCCATGTCAGCGCCTCTTATGTTCCCGAGGAGGAGGTCGGGATAACAGTCCACGGAACAGCCGCGATTCTCGACGTCACGGCCGACGAGCACGCCGGCTTTCGCGACTATTGCATGAGCATCTACGGTGAAGACTGGATCGGCTGGCTCGACTCCGCGTTCTACGCCCGGATCGATGCCGAGCGGATGTTCACGTTCTACCTGGATCCAAGGGGCTGAGCCGCGCCTGCCGGGACTTCCGTAGGCTGGTGCCTGTCAGGATCACGAAGAAGATCACGACCGGAGTGATCGCGATCGTTGCCGAACCGGACGTGTCTGCGTAGAAGCTCACGATCAGCCCGATGGTGACGCTGGCGACACCGATTGCGGCGCTGGTCACCATCATTGCCGGCACCCGACGCACCAGCAGTGCCGCTGATGCCGGCGGACCGACAAGGAGCCCGAACACCAGAAGGGTTCCGATCGTCTGCGACGACCCGACGATCGCCAACGTGATGAGCACCAGCAATGCTGAGTGCGCGGCCGCCGGCCGGAGCCCGAGCAGACGTGCCTTCTGCTCATTGAAGGCCAGCACCAGGAAGGGGCGATACAACAGCGCGGAACCCACAACAACGAGGGCGGCGATGACACCGGCCGTGACTAGATCCGCCGTCGTCAGCCCGAGAGCGTCGCCAAACAGGATGGTTGTCAGGCTCCCCGTGAACGACGGCGTCCGCGAGATGAGGATCACGCCCAGCGCGAGCATTCCCACGAACAGCAGCCCGATCCCCGTGTCCTCCGAGAACGTCGTCTGCCGATGAACCAGGTTGATACCCCCAATCATCACGACCGCGGCGAGCGCCGCGCCGATCAAGACGTTGAAGTCGAACAGCACCGCAAGCGCGATCCCGGGGATCACGCCGTGGACCAGGGCATCGCCGAGGAAGGTCATCCCTCGGATGATCACCCAGGTGCCGATTACGGCGAGCGCGACTGCCGCCAGGGCGCCGCCCACGAGAGCCCGCTGCTGAAAAGCCAGTTCGAATGGTTCGATGAACAAGTGCACAGCAAGAACGTATCAGCTCAGAGCCGCCGCGATGCGGCGGGCGTTCGTCACCAGCAGGCCCAGCAGGGTGTCGGCCCCGGAGCCGGGCTCCCCCAGCGAGCCGGTATAGATCTCGACGACGGCAATCTCATGACCGGCTTCGGCCGCTACCGACTCGGCGAGCACGGTCGAATCGGTCGACTCGGCGAAGATGGCCGGTACCCCCCGGTCGATCATGACCTCGACCAGAGCGGCCAGGCCGCCGGCGCTGGGAGCCGCCAGGCTCGACCCGCCGGGGATGACCGTGCCCACTATCTCGAATCCATAGCGGTCGGCGAAGTAGCCGAGCGATTCGTGGTTCGTGACCAGAAGGCGCTCGTCCAACGCAATCGCGGCCAGGGTCGCTTCGATGGTGGCGTTGGTTGCCCGCAGCTCGGCTGCGTATGCCGCGGCGCCGGCGGCCCAATCGACCCCGGAGTCGAGGCGGCTCAGCTCGGCGCCGATCACGCCGGCGGCTTCGGCCATCCGCAGCGGATCGAGCCAGACATGGGGATCCCATTCCCCTTCGGCGCCGGGACGCTCGATGGGGTCGACCGCCGGCCCGATCTCGAGGATGTTGGCGCCGTCGCCGATCGCTGATTCGAGGACATCGTCAATCGCCTCTTCGAGAGAGAGTCCGTTGGCGATCACCAGATCAGCTCCGGCGACGGCAGCCACCTGACGCGCCGACGGCTGGTAGTCGTGAGGATCGGCACCGACCGGGATCAATACCTGTACCGCGGCGTCGTCGCCAACGATGTTGCGCACGAGATCGCCCAAGACCGACGTGGTCGCGACAACCGAAATCTGCCCGGAAGGAACGTCGGTGGGACCTGATGTGTCGCCGCACGCCGCGACCATCACGACAAACGCGATGATCACAGCAGACGCCGTCCGTTTGGACATGAGGTGTACTCTCACTACTCTTTTGAAAATGAGAATCGTTCTTATTACTCGGCAAACCCTAACCAGCGCTGAGGCGAAGTGACAAGCTCAAGTGTTGACTCCCAGATCCGGGGACGCCTGGCAGAGGCCGGGGTGCGCTACACGACTGGACGCCGCCAGGTAGTTGCCGCACTTGTCGCAGCCGACGGACCCCGATCAGCGGCCGAGCTCCACCTCCAGATCGCCGACACGGTCCCCATCTCCTCGCTGTACCGGTCGCTGGCCGTGATGGCGGAGGCCGATGTGCTCGCGCAGCACCACAGCACAAAGGGGGTCACCCGGTACGAGCTCGCCGAGTGGCTCGCCGGGCATCATCATCACCTCGTCTGCATCGAGTGCGGGACCGTCGATGACATTGAACTGCCTCCGCGCCTCGAATCGACCCTGCACGATCTCGTCGATACCGTTGCCGCTTCCGGCGAGTTCGCAGCCGCCGGACACGCCCTCGAGGTTGTCGGCCGCTGCAAGGCCTGCGTATGACCCCGGCAGTTGTCGCCACCGGCCTCGAGCTCGGCTACGGAAAGCAGATCGCCGTCGCCGCCTCCACCTTCGACATCCCCGCCGGGGCTATCAGTGTGCTCATCGGGCCCAACGGTTCGGGCAAATCCACTGTGTTGAACGCGATCGCCGGACTCATCGAGCCGCGGGCCGGGATGATCGAGGTGCAACGCATCGGTGGGATGACCCGCCGGGTCGCCTACGTTCTCCAGACAACAACCGTCAACGACGCCCTTCCGGTAACCGTTGGCGAGGTCGTGGCCATGGGCCGGTACGCCGACAAAGGCCCGTTACGCCGGCTCGACGGTGAGGACAGATCGACGGTGGCCGGGGTCATGGATCGCTTGGCCATCGCCGACCTTGCCAACCGTCACCTCACCGAACTGTCCGGTGGCCAACGGCAACGGGTCTTCATTGCCCAGGGGCTGGCACAGGACCACGACATTCTTCTCCTCGATGAGCCCATCAGCGGGCTCGACCTGCCTTCGGCGCGAGCCATCGACGACGTCATCCACGATGAGCACGCCCGCGGGTGCACGGTGGTCATGACCACTCATGACCTGGCAGAAGCTCGCGTGGCCGACCATGTCATCCTGCTATCCGGGAGAGTCATCGCTTCGGGGCCACCAGGCGACGTGCTCACCGCGGCCAACCTCGGCGAGGCCTACGGATCGAGCCTGCTGCACGTCGACGGTGACCAATTGTTCATCGACGACCCGCACCACCACCCGGCGACAACCCGCCACGAGCATCGCGAGCGGTAGGGACCACCAAAGCCGGGTCGCGAAAGATTCGCGAGGCCACCCCCATTGATCTGGACGGCCGACGGTGATTAGCTACCGGCGGGGAATCGAAGGGGGGAACCATGGATTCCTTCGGGGATAGGCCGCTCGAAGATCGTGACTACACCGGCGACGACTCGCTCGGCGCCCATCCGGATCTGCGTGCACTGAGCAGACGGCTCCGGCTCGAGATGGATGAAACCCTGCGCGCCGAGCAGTATGCCGCGCGGGTATCGGCACAGCGCCGGAGCACGATCCGGGACCGCTTCCTCCTGGCCGAGGACAGGGCAGAACGCCTCAACATCGAGGCTGCCGGCGGTTCCGACATATGCGGAACAATCGTTGCCGTTGGCGTCGATCACGTCGTGGTCGCCGACCGGGGACGGATCTGCTGGGTCGCGCTTCAGCATGTGGTAGCCGTGCGGATACCGACGCCATGAGGCCAACTATGGCCACCGTTCTGTCGCCGCGACCCTGGGAGGCCGAACTGGTGCGAACCGCCCTGGAGACAGGATTGGTGCGGCTGTTGGCCCGCTGCTACAACCCCGCCGACATCCCGGCCGCCGAAGTCATCGTGGTCGGGAGCGAGGTGCCGTGGCTCAACAGGGCCGTCATCGAACACTGGCGACGATCGGGCCTAGCGGTCATCGGTGTATTCCCACTCGGCGACCGGCCCGCAATCGAGATGTTCTGCCGGGCGCGGGTTGATCAGCTGTTCGCGGAGGTCGCCGACCCGGTGGTCGT
>Ga0316187_10001480_pt1 | contig 20297 bp, 21 predicted proteins | sample CroRivburrow1_MG_FD_204927 | JGI IMG/M metagenome (GOLD analysis project Ga0316187, IMG submission 204927) | Coastal sediment microbial communities from Maine, United States - Cross River worm burrow 1 | ecosystem: Environmental > Aquatic > Marine > Coastal > Sediment | place: USA: Maine...
AGTCTGCAATTTGCCCCTCGCGACTCTGACCGCGTCTGGCGATTGGGGCCCCGTTGTTCTCGGTACCGGGTGATATTTCGCAGGGCCTTCGGTCTTGGGTAGACCGGGGAACGGCCTGTCAGGACCGTCCCCGGACAGGACTATTAGGGCTTGATGTAGGTGTACCCTTCTGCCTGCAGCTTGGCCAACTCGGCGACGCCGCTGGGGACGATGTCAGTCTCTTCAACGTCGTACAGGTCGGTTTCGTAGTTGATCTTGCGTCCGGTCAGGGTGTTATTGCAGACCTCAAAGCTGACGTCCTGGCTTTTCAGGCTGACCACCATGGACTCGAAGTTCGGGTCGGTTTTGGCGATGGACAGCAGCGCGACACCGTTGCCGTGCAGTACCACCTTGAGATCCAGGTTCTCCTCACCGACAGCATTGATGTGGTTCTGGATGTTGCGCATGGCACCCTTGAGATGTTTCTGGTCGTCATAGTTGATGTGGTAGACGACTTTCTGCTGGCCGTAGCCTGTTTCAGCCAAGGCGTTTGGTGCGATGGCCAGGGCCAAAACGCCCAGGACGAGAGCGCTCAAAAGTGTCTTCATATCGGTTTTCTCCGCTTGCGGCATTTGGCCGGTTGTGTTGGGTAAACTTAACCCACTCAATTCTAGACCAATTTTGATTCCGGTCTGTCGTTCCGATCTTTACGCACGGCGCCTTCAGGCGGTTGCATTGGCCCGCGTCGGCGCTTGCGAGTTTGCTCACAGTTTCGAGCCGTTCGCATTGGAATGAGTTCCATTATTGATCGAGTGTGTTGAGACGGCAAGATTGCCCGGCGGGTTTAGCCTTTGTCCCTGAGGGGTGTGCCACTCAGCCAGTCGATCAGCGTCGGCGCGGGTTGCTCGCCGGCCCCGTCGGCCTTGGCCAGGGCGAACACCTGTTCCAGCGCGTGGGCACCAATCGAAGCCAGTCCCATGCTGTCTGCCATGTGGGTGTAATAGCTCAGATCCTTGTGGCAGTTCGAGATGGAAAAGCGAAACGCGCCGTAATCATGGGCCAGGATGTAGGGTGTGAGCCGGTCCAGCACCACGCCGTGGCCACCGCCGGAATCCAGCACCTGGACGAAGCGTTCCAGATCGACTCCGCTGCTCTGTGCGCAGGCCGTGGCCTCGGCCAGCAAACCGGTGAAGCCGATGGACACGAAGTTGTGCAGCAGCTTCATTCGATGACCGGAGCCGGTGGGCCCGACGTGGTAGATGTTTTCCGCAAAAGCGGACAGCAGCGGGCGTATCTGATCCAACACAGCGGTCTCGCCACCCACCATAAGGTTGAGTTTGCCGGCCTCGGCCTCCTTTGGGGTCCGGGTCATGGGTGCGTCCAGATAGTGCGCCCCGGCCGCCTTGATCCGCGCCGCCACCTTCAGGGTTGAGTCGGGCTGAGCGGTCGAGCAATCCACCACGATGGTGTCGGGCGCCAGATGGTCCACCAGCCCGCCGTCTGCCAACGTCACGGCTTCGACCTCCGGCGTGCCGGTGACGCACAGCAACACCACGTTCTTGTCCCGCACCGTATCGGCCAGCGTTGTCTGGCTGTCGGCGCCCAGCGCACGCAGGTCCTCGGTGGGTTGATTGCCCGGGTGATCGAGAAAGCTCAGCGTGTGCTCCGCCTCCAGCAGATTTCGGGCGATGCCGTGGCCCATGAGGCCGACGCCAACGAAGCCGACGCGAAACGGTGCGGTCATGGTGGATCTCCTGGTGGGACACGGTTTGCTACGGATGTGCGACCCGGTCTTATGCGTATTCCAGTGGCAGTTCTGTGGTTTGCTTGAGTTGCTCCATGACGAAGCTGGAGGAAACGGTGTCGAGATCGATGCGTCCGATCAGTGTTCTGTAGACCCGATCATAGGCGGCCATGTCGGGCACGACCACGCGCAACAGATAGTCGGTGTCGCCGCTCAGCCGGTGCAGTTCCACGATCTCCGGCATGGACTCGACCGCGCCCCGAAACTGCTCAAACCATTTCAGCGAATGCTGGCGGGTGCGGACACTGACGAACACGGTCAGTCCCAGATTCAGCTTCTGCGGGTCCAGCAGCGCCACCTTTCCGCGAATGTAGCCGGCCTCTTCCAACTGGCGTACCCGACGCCAGCACGGATTCTTGGATAGATTGACCCGTTCGGCCAGTTCGCTCAGCGGGCGATCCGCGTCCCGCTGCAGTTCGGCCAGCAGAGCGCGGTCAATGCGATCGAGATTACGTCCCATGAAATGATCATAGATCAGAACAAAGTGTTAAACCAATCCCGAGATTCTAAATTAATGGGACACGATTAGGGGAAGAGACCGGTACTCTGTGTCCATCCTGATTCAGCAAAACGAGTACCCGATATGAACCTGTTCACCCGACATCCCGCCACCGTCGACGAAACCTACTTTCAGCACGCCCTGTTCGCAGGCCGTATGGGTGGCCTTCTGGTGGCGGCGGGCGCGGCGGCCCTGGTGCATGCTGTTTTGCCCTTCGCCTTTGAAACCACGGCCAGTCGCTTGTTGGGCCGACTGCAGCATCAGATGGCGTCCCGACATCCGGCGACGGACTTCGGTGCGGGTCTGACCAACTGATCAGGCCTTTCCTCGACGGTCAGCGCACACCGGGCCCCTGATGCGTTGCGGCGTGCCGCGGGGCCGGCAACTGGTATGCTCTCAAGCCTGAGAATGTCAGCACAGGGAGATCCGTATGGCGCAGTGGGTGCGGTGCATGCACGCGGGTGAAGCATGCTATGGACAGCTCGAGGGGGACCGAGTCTTACTGTTCGACGGTTCGCCCTACGGCGACCATGCGCCTACAGGCGCCGGAATTGACGTGGGCGAGGTCGAGTGGTTGCCGCCGGCGGACCCGCGCAATTTTCTGGCGTTGTGGAGCAATTTCTACGAACGGGCCGAGAAAGAAAATTTGCCGATCCCGGCGTTTCCCCTGTATTTCCTCAAGACCAGTTGCTGTCTGCATCCCCATCTTGGGCCGATCCGGCGCCCGGCCGGATTTGACGGTGCGGTCAAGTTTGAGGCCGAGCTCGGCATCGTCATCAAGCGCCCCTGTTTCCAGGTGTCGGTGGCACAGGCGCCGGACTATGTGCTCGGCTACACCTGCGTCAACGACGTCACCGCGCCGGCGGTGTTGAACGAGGAGCCGGCATTTCGTCAGTGGACCCGTTCCAAGAGCTTTCCCACCTTTGGCCCGATCGGACCGGTGATCGATACCGACATCGATCCCGCGGTGCTGCGGGTCCAAGCCGTACTGAACGGTGAGGTGAAACAGAACTATCCGGTGTCCGACATGATCTACTCTCCCAATGAAGTAGTGAGCATGATCTCGCAGGAGGTTCGCATGGAACCCGGCGACGTGATTGCCCTGGGTACATCGGTAGGCGCATGCACGCTTGATCCCGGTGATCGGATCGACGTGGTGGTTGAGGGCCTGGCCACACTCAGCAACCAATACGAGGGTTGATCAACCCAACGGAGGCGATGATGCCGAGGACGGCTTTGATTCTGGTCTGGGTATGCCTAGTGACTGCACCGGCCTGTGCCAGCGAAACCTCGATTCAATCGGAGCAGGCCAATTTCCGGGTCGAGACCCTGGTCGAGGCTCTGGATCAACCCTGGTCGCTGGCTTTTCTGCCGGATGGGCGGATGTTGATCACGGAACGCTCCGGCGGGTTGCGGGTGGTTGAGAACGGGCGTCTGCTGTCCGCGCCGGTTAAAGGCACGCCCGAGGTGGCAGTCAAAGGCCAGGGCGGGCTGTTGGACGTGGCGATTCACCCAAATTTTGAAACCAACGGCTGGATTTACCTGACCTATTCGGCCAAGGGCCCCGGCGGCATGGGTACGGAACTCGCCCGAGGGCGACTGGTGGATTCCGATCGGCTGGAGTCGGTGGAGGTCCTGTACCGGGCCGAACCCAAGTCAGGCGGTGGCCGCCACTTCGGTTCACGTCTGGCATTCGCCCCGGATGGGACGCTGTTTATGAGTCTGGGCGAGCGCGGTGACGATGATCGGGCCCAGGATCTCTCGGACCCGGCCGGGTCCATCATTCGTCTCCGCGATGACGGGAGTATTCCCCCGGACAATCCCTTTGTGGGTCAGGCCGGCGTTCGTCCCGAGATCTTCAGCTATGGCAACCGCAACCCCCAGGGGCTTGCGGTGCACCCCTCCACCGGTGAACTCTGGGCTCACGAGCATGGGCCCCGGGGCGGGGACGAGGTCAATATTATTCGTGCCGGCGCCAACTATGGCTGGCCGGTGATCACCCACGGCGTTGCGTACAGCGGTTTCAAGATCGGCGAGGGCACCCACAAGGCCGGCATGGAGCAGCCCGTCCATTTCTGGGACCCGTCCATCGCGCCCTCCGGCATGGCGTTCTACACGGGTGATGCGTTTCCCCAGTGGCAGGGTGATTTGCTGGTGGGCGCCCTCAAATTCCAACTTCTGGTGCGTCTTGAACTGGACGGGGAGCGCGTAGTCGACGAGGAACGTCTTCTGGAGCAGGACCTGGGCCGTATCCGGGATGTGCGTCAAGGCCCCGATGGAAACATCTATCTTTTGGCCGGCGAGGGAGGGGGCGTTTTGGTTCGCCTGTCGCCCAGCGGCTGAGCGAACGGCCTCTGCCGGAGCAGGGCCGCAACATAGGCCCAAGTCGGCGGGCCTGCTAATCTTGGCCGCACCTGCAGACTCAAGGATAGGGCGCACGTTTGCCGGCGACCCGTCAAGATTCGATCCGGGAAGGGACTCCGGCAGCCGCCGGGTGTGTGGTATCTGTTCTCCCGGTCTTGCTCATGCTCTCCGGCGCGTTCGCGCTGGCCGATGAGGCCGCCTCCCAACCCTACGTCGATCAGATCCTCGATCCGTTGCCGGAAGACGATCCCGTTTCGGACCCGTCCATCGCAAACCAGCCCCGTGGCCGCGGATCCCTGTCCATGGAGTTTCGCTACTATGGGGTGGACCGCAGCGATCTGGGGCGGCTGGATGAGTATGGGCTCATTGGCCAGTGGCGGCGGGAGACGCTGAATTACGGTGAATTGGAACTGTCCGGCGTTTTGCGTACCGCCAACAGCGATGTTTCCCTGTTTGACGAGGATGGCAGCGGCGGCAATCTGACCTTCAATCAGTATGCCCTGCCCATTGGCGAGGGCGGGTATCTCGACAACACCCTCGGGCTTATGCGCTCCGACACCACCGCAGCCATCGCCAATGGTTACCGGATCAACCTGCCATCTTCGTTTCTCAACGGCGCACGAACCCGGTTTGTTGGCGACCGCAACGCCCTGTCCCTGAGCTACGGCCAGGTGGGGACGCTGGAAGGACGTTATACCCAGACCTTCGACCGCCAGGACGCCAAGCTGCTGGGTATGGGCTATGAGCAGATCGTCGGGCTTGGCTGGGCCGCGGGCGCGCAGCTCTGGAGTCTTCGGGGCGACGACGACATCCCGGATCACGAGAGCGTGGCGGGTTTTGTCAGTTGGGCGGACCCTGGCGGCCGGCAGGAGCACATCCTGCGGGGTCTGGTGGATAGCAAGGACTCCAGCGGATTCTGGTACGACGGTGCGCTAAAAACGTCAGGTTATTTGACAGTATTGAACCAACTCAGAATCTGGACCAAGTTTGGCGAGAGGCAGGTCAGGGGGAACGGCTCTCGGACGTGCCGACGATGGCTTGATACACGGGCACCGGGTGCTGCTTGCCGCGAACCGTGATTGCACCCACGGTTTCGATGCGCTGGCCGCGGGTCAGCCGTGCTGCGGTGGCGCCGCTGATGAGCACACGGCTGCCGAATGCCTTGTTCATCTGCTCCAGGCGGGCTGCGAGATTGACCGCGTCGCCGTGCACGGTGTAGCTGAGTCGGCTGCCCGCGCCCACGTTGCCGGCCAGCACGACGCCGGTGGCCACGCCGATACGGATGCGCAGTGATTCCGCCCCGAAGTCGGTGGCTTCCATGGCGCGGATCATATCGGTGGCCGCCTCTACCGCTTCATCCGCATGGTGCACGTCCGGCACCGGTATGTTGAAGGTGACCAGCATGCCGTCGCCCTGGAACTGATTGACCACGCCGCCGTGCCGCTCGATGACGGCCAGCGTCGCGGCGAAATACTGGTTGAGCAGAGCAACCACCCCGGCCGGTGTGTGCCGTTCCGTGAGTCCCGTGAAATCCTCCAGGTCACAGAACAAAATGGTGGCTTCGGTCTCCACCGGCTCCAACTGCCCGCGATCGGCCAGTATTGCGCTGGCCACCCTTTCCGGGACGTACTTGCCGAACGTCTCGCGGATGAACTGGCGCTCCCGCAGGCCCTCGATCATGCGATTGAAACCGCTGGCCAGGCGTCCCGTCTCGTCGTTGGACAAAATCGGCGCGGTGGTCTCCAGAGTGCCGGTGCCAACCTTCTGTATGGTTTGCTCCAGTGCGCCCAAGGGGGCCAACAGGTTGCGGGTAATGAACACCGTCGCCACCACCAGACCGAAAGCGGCGGCCGCGATATCCTGCAGCAGGTCGATCCGTATCCCGGCTTCCACGTCGAGGGTGTCGATCAGGACCAGAGTCAGCGGAATGACCGAGGTGAGGGCGAACCCGATGAGCAGTCGGGTTGTCAGCCGACCCGGCTGCGGCGCCACCGTGCGCTGCCAGAGCCCGTGCAACTGCTGGCGCAGCACGCGGGTGAAGTCGGCCATGACGAAGTACACCACGGCGGTGAAGTAGGCCCAGCGCAGAAACGGCAGGACGGACAGCTGCAGCCGCGATAACGTCTCGGTCGGTTTTGGTTCCAGCAAGTGCGGGATGAGGAAGAAGTTGGCCGCGGTTTGCAGGCCGATCAATACGGCCAGCAACAGGGTTGTGTTACGGGCCAGGGTCGCAATCTCGTATTCCGGGAATGGACTGCTGTCGGGGTGCCGCAGAAATCGTTCAATGGGCCTGAACAGCCACCAGCCCAGCAGCACCGCTAGCGTCAGGAACAGGGCCGCGCCGGTTACGTAGCCCTGCAGCGAGATACCGAAAATCAGTGCGAAGCCGAAATCGATCAGGGGTACGCTGAGGAACGAAAGGTAGTAACGTCGCCGGAGCAGTGTAGCCGCTCGCGATCTGATGTCCGCCTGTGCCTCCATGCTGAACCGCCCGCTGTACTTTTCCTGATCATACTACGGGCGGTTCCGGCGTGAGTCGCTATTGCAGGCCGCACATCCCCCCACCGCAGGCGCCCATGCCGCAGCTCGGCGCCTCGGGGTTGGACAGACTGGACTTGGAGACCACTTGTCCGCCCGTGGCCAGGCGCGTCACCGGACTGTCTGTTGGGGTCGATCCGGGCGCCATTCCGGCGTGTTCACAGACTTCGCCCCAAGTGCTCAGCTGTGCCGCCATGGCGTGGTTGACTTCCACAATACGGCCATTGTCCGGACACTGATAGTCGTACGTTGGCATGTGCTTGCCTCCCAATATATTAGCTATGTCTAATATATTTTCGGATCGCCTGGAAATTTGCAACCCCGGGGCCGGGATCGGCCGCGCTTGTGCGCACTGCCTGGGTCGGCAGGGACGACGGGCAGACTGGGGTTCAGACCTGATCGGAGGATTGTTGCCTGTGGTTCTTGACCAGAGTTTCGATGAAGTCAACGATCGCCATCAACAGCACAATTACAGCGATGACGAAAAACGGGACCGAGCCAATGGAAATGGCGAGGCCACCCACGAACAGGATCAGCATGCCCACGCCAATGATGCCCGGAATCAAGTCGTTCATTTCAACCTACCTCGCATTGAATTCAGGCCCTTACTCGCCGGGTGCCGCTTCGGCTAGCCAGCGCGCGGTGCGTAGCAGACGTGCGTCGTCACCCCAGGCGCCCACCAGTTGCACGCCAATGGGCATGGCGTTCGCGCCCTGCAACACTGGCACCGAAACCGCCGGGGCGCCGCAGAAACTCCACAGGGTGGAAAACGCGGGGCTGCCGGTGGAGTCCAGACCCAGCGGCGCTTCACCGTTTGCCGAAGGGGTGATGATGGCGTCGAAATCCAGCATCAATTCGGCCACAAACTCACGCAGCAGCGGGCGTTGCTGGGCCGCCAGATTGTATTGCACGGCTTTTTCCTCAAGGCCTCGTTCTATCATTTCGCGCAGTCGCGGGCTCATGTCGTCGGCACCCCGGCGGTAATCCCGCGCCAGATTCAGGGCCAGATCAGACTCCATGATCACGCGGTGCCATTCCATGGCGTCCTCGAAGTTGCCGGGTAACTCGACCTCCTCCATCCGATCCCCCAACTCGGTGGCCATTTCGGCAAATCCATCGACCACGTCCGACTCCGCCTGATCCCACGCAGGACCTTTGATGAAGGCCAGCCTGGGCGGCATCGGTGGCGCTTCCCGGGTGATATCCACCATGCGGGGTTTGGCCACCGGGTGTGTATCCGGATCACGGGCGTCGTAGCCCACCAATTGTTCGGTGAGTAGCGCCAGGTCTTCCAGCGAGCGTCCGAACATACCCACGTGATCGAGCATGTCGGACAGCTTGAGCACCCGGTGACGCGAAATCAGTCCGTGGCTCGGCTTGAGCCCGTAGACGCCGCAGTAGGATGCCGGCCGGATCACCGATCCGTTGGTTTGCGTACCCAGCGACAGGGGAACCATACCGGCGGCCACCGCCGCCGCCGAACCGCTGGACGAACCCCCCGGCGTGCGTGCCGGATCATGAGGGTTCCGGGTTTTGCCGGGGCCGTACACGGCAAACTCGGTGGTCACCGTTTTGCCCAGGATGATTGCGCCACTCTCACGCAGCAGCGCAACCGCGGCCGCATCGGCCCCGGGTGTGCGGCCCGAGCGCAAAACAGACCCGTCTTCCGTGGGCATATCCGAGGTATCGAAGATGTCCTTTACTCCCACCGGCACCCCATGCAGAGGTCCAAGCGGGCGACCGGCCTGGCGATGTTTGTCGGCCGCCCGGGCCTGGGTCAGGGCATGGGCGTGGTCGAGATGCGCCCATGCCTGAACGTCGCCGTCCACCGCGTCGATCCGGTTCAGGCAGGACTGCACCAATTCCTCGGAGCTCAATTCGCCCCGGCTGATGGCCGCGGCGACCGCGGCAGCCCCCATCTGAAAGGCGTCCATGTCCGCTCCTTACCCGAAGAAGAACTTGGGTGGCCCGAGGGCGATCTGCGGGAACAGGTATAGCAGAACCATCGACAGGATAACGATCGCCAGGAACGGCATGATGCCGCGGAAGATGTCCATCAACTGCACGTCCGGCGGCGCCACGCCCTTGAGGTAATACGCGGCCATGGCCATGGGCGGGGTGAGGAACGAGGTCTGCAGATTGAGCGCGACCAGGATGCCGAAGAACAGGGGGTCGACGCCGAAGGTGTCCAGCATGGGCAGGAATATGGGCACGAAAATGATGATGATCTCGGTCCATTCCAAGGGCCATCCCAGCAGGAAGATCAGCGTCTGCGCCAGGATCAGGAACATCACCGGCGTCAGCTCCATGGCCAGCACCCATTCCTCGATCAGTGCGTGGCCACCCAGGTAGGAAAACACCGAGGCGAAGGTCCAGGAGCCGACGAACAGCCAGCACACCATGGCCGAGGTCCGGGCGGTCAGAAACACCGCTTCCTTCAGTCTTTGCCAGGTGAGCGCCCGGTACAGAACGGCCAGTAGCAGGCCGCCAAAGGAACCAACACCGGCTGCCTCCGCCGGCGTGGCGATGCCGGCGAGAATGGCACCCAGCACGCTCAGGATCAGCACCGCCAGCGGCAGAAACGAGGTGATCAGCATCCATATGATCTTGCCGGTCGGGGGCACGTCCTCCGCCGGCGGTTTGGGCGCCAGGCTGGGATTCAGAAAGGCCCGGCTCACCACGTAGATCATGTACATGCTGGCCAGCATGATGCCTGGCAGCAGCGCGGCCGCATAAAGCCGGACCGGGGAAACCTGCGCGATGGCCGCATAGACGATCAGCATGATGCTGGGGGGAATGAGTATGCCCAGGGTGCCGCCGGCGCAGATCACTCCGGAAGCGAAGCGCCGGTCGTAGCCGGCCTTGAGCATTGCCGGCAAGGCCAGCAGCCCCATCAGGGTGACCACGGCGCCGATGATGCCCGTAGCCGTGGCGAACACCGCGCAGGTGGCCAGGGCCGCCACAGCCATTGATCCTGGCACGTTGCGGGCGGCCATTTGGATGCTGAAAAACAGCCGGTCGACGATGTTGGCCCGTTCCACCACGTAGCCCATAAATAGGAAAAGTGGGACGGCCACCAGAACCTCGTTCGACATGACCGAGAACGTGTTCTGCACGAATAGTTCGAAGATACGATTGTCGAATATCGACTTCATCCGCTCGGCGTCGTAGTACGCGTAGTAGCCAAAGCCAAGGCCCATGGCGATCAGAGTGAAGGCAATGGGAAAACCGAGCAGGACAACGCCGATAAAAAGGCCAAGCATCAAGATCGCGACCTGGGGATCACTCATTTGACCTCTCCCAACTCTTCTTGGACGACCTCGATATCCTCATGTTGGTTCAGGATCATGGTTTCGGTTTCTTCCACGTCGTGTAGTCGCGGTGGGTAGGCGCCGGTCTTGATGCAGCTTATGCAGCGGGACACCTCGGCAATGCCCTGCAGAATGAGCAGCACCCCGGCCACGGGAATCAGGGTTTTGAAGAAGTAGATCTGGATGCGCGCCGGACTGTTCCAGCTGACTTCCTTGTAAAACCAGGAATCGCTTGCGAACCCATACCCGTAGTAAACCAGGGCCAGGCTGCCCGGAAAGAAAAACAGAATGTAGAGCACCAGATCGATGCTGGCCTGTGCTTTGATGGGGAGCAGGCGGTAGAGCACATCGCCGCGCACATGGCCATCCCGGGACAGCGTGTAGGCGCCGGCCATCATGAACAGCGCCCCGTACATCTGCACGCTCATGTCGAAGGCCCACACCGTGGGGGCGTTCAGCACGTAGCGCACGAAGACCTCGTAGCAAGTGGCAAAGGTCAGCACCAGAATGCACCAGGCGAACGCCTTGCCCGCCCAGGCACTGATGCTGTCGATGAAGTAGAGAACGCGGTTGTTCATTGCATATGACCGGCGGTCTGGAAACACGGTCGGGCGGCGCCCCGCGGGGCGCCGCCCGATTCAACACCGGCGCTTAGGCCAGTTCGCCAAAGTAGTGGCGATAGGCGCCCGCGTAGTCCGGCGCATTGGTCAGTTCGTAGGCCCCCACGCGCTTGGCCCAGGCCATCTGCGACTCCACCACCTTGGTGAAGAAAGGGTCGTTGGCGGTGAACTGCTCGACGATCACGTCCCAGGCCTTGAGCTGGGCGGCCATGATCGAGTCATCTGTCCGGTGCACTTTGACGCCGAACTCCTGCTGCAGCGAGATCAAGTCGTTGGAGTAGCGATCCTGGTACTTCCAGGACATGTCCGCTGACGCCGACTCGGAGGCATACTTCAAAATCGCCTGATGTTCCGCCGGCAGGCTGTCATACAGCTCGCGGTTGAAAATGATCTCGAAGGTTTCCTGCGACTGGTGGAAGCTGGCCAGGTAGTAATCCTTGGCCACGTCCTGCATGCCGAAGTCTTTGTCGGAAGTGGGATTGTTAAACTCAGCCGCGTCGATCAGACCGCGCTCCATAGCCGGCTGAATTTCTCCGCCCGGCAGCTGAACCACCGACATGCCCATTTCCTGCAGCACATTGGCCGCCAGACCCACGGTCCGGTACTTGAGGCCCTTGAGGTCGTCGGGGTTGTTGACCTCCTTCTTGAACCAGCCGAACGGCTGAGCCGGCATCGGTCCGGAGAAAAAGCCCACCAGATTCAGCCGCAGCACGTCTTGGATAAGCTCGTTGTAGAGTTCGGCGCCGCCGCCGTAGTGAATCCAGCCAAGCAGCTGGTTGGCGGTCCAGCCCCAGCAGGGGCCGGTGCCGAACAGGGACGCGGCCGGGTTTTTGCTATACCAGTAGGCGGTTACGAAGTGAGCGCCGTCGAGCACGCCCTTGTCCACCGCGGTCTGCATCTCAGCGGTCTTCACCACTGCACCCACGTCCAGATAGTCGACTTTGAGGGACCCACCGGACATCTCATTGACCCGGTTGACATAGTCCACCGCGAACTCTTTAAAAATGCCGCCGCCCCATGCGCCCTGAATCTTGAGCACCTTGGGCTGGGCTGTCGCGATCATGGGAAAACCCACTGCGGCACCGGCGGTTACGCCGGCGGAGGCTTTGAGAAATTTGCGGCGCCCGGATGTGGCGGCCTCAGTGGACTTCTCAGGTGTGTTTTGTGTTTCGGTTTTGTCAGTCATTCAGGTCTCTCCAGTGATGGATGCACCCCTTAAAGGGGTGACTCTATTGCCCGTCCAATATTGCGAAAATCCGATCCTTCGGTGCGCCGCTTACAAAGGCGGCCGCTCCGGCTTCGCCAGGGAAGCCGTATCCGTTCTCGGGATCCAGTTTGGAGCCCATGGCTCGGTCCGAGCCTGCTTGCCGGGAGCGCACGGGCCTTCACCCTCCCGACCGAATGCCGTGTTGACTCGACCAGACGCTGCGCCCGCTGCCTCGAGTCGCGCTGATGGGCCTGCGTGGCCTGTCACGCTTGCCGGATCGGGTGCGGGATCACGCCACCCGATCCCCCGGCTCGGCCCCGGAGAAGATCGCATCCAGGTTGTCCAGGGCGCGAAATCCCATTGCGTCCCGGGTTTCCCGGGTCGCGCTGCCGATGTGAGGCAGCAAAAAGGTATTGGTGACGGCCCGCAGCGCCGGCAGGATATCCGGCTCATTCTTATATACGTCCAGACCCGCGGCCCGCAAGCGTCCCGATGCCAGGGCCGCGATCAGCGCATGCTCGTCGACCACGTTTCCCCGGGCGACGTTGACCAGGATTGCGCCATCCGGTAGCAGCGCCAGCCGCTTTGCGTTGATCAAATCCTGCGTCTCCGGTGTCGATGGACAGTGGACCGCCAGAAAGTCGCAGTGGGGCAACATATCTTCCACGGAATCGTGGAAGGTGGCGCCGGCTTCCAACTCGGCGGGCAGGCGCTGACGATTGTGATAATGAATGAACATGTCAAAGCCCCGCGCTCGCCGCGCAGTGACCTGCCCCACCCTGCCCATGCCGAGAATACCGAGCCGCTTGCCGGTGACCTGTGTGCCGACCATGAACGCAGGACTCCAAGTGTTCCATTCTCCCGAACGGACCAGTCGCTCGCCCTCGCTGGCCCGGCGGGCGGCGCCCAGCATCAATAAAATTGCCACTTCGGCCGTGGCGTCAGCCAGCACATCAGGGGTATTGGTGACGATCAGCCCACGTGCCCGTGCCGCCTCAAGATCCACATGGTCCACACCCACTGAGAAATTCGCGATGGCCCGGATTCGCTCCGGCAACTGGTCGATCAACTCGGCGTTAAAATGCTCGGTGTGGCAGGCCAGGATGGCGTCAGCATCGCGAGACAGGGCAAGCAGCTTTTCAGAGGGGTATAGCGCATCTTCCGGGTTCAGAAGCACCCGATAGTCCCGCTTCAGACGGGCTTCCACGGCTTCCGGCAGTTTTCGAGTCACCAGGATGGCTGCGCGCTCGCTCATGCCGGGGCAAGCATCGCTCGACGTACAACTCTAGTGTTTTGGCGCCCCGTTCGGGCCAGTCGGTCGCCGCAGTTCATTCAGTATGGGTCTCCGTCTCGCGTTGCCGTACACTCCCCGCCTCACCAGTACCGGAGAGCAGGTCGGAGTTCGTTTACGTTGTGTGATGTGTGGTGGCGCTGGGACGGCTTACAGCACTTTTATTATATTGAAACTACATTCCATAGAGTGGCGATGCAAAGGTGGAAAGTCCAGTCCGAATTAAATGGTCTGACCAACCAGGCTCGACGCAGGCGATGTCTTGTGACCACAGTGATAGCTCGGGTACTCTCTGCGGTCACTGTTGGATGCCGTCAAACCACATCCGCACCCAGCCGGTTCCGGAATCCGCTGGCGTCGGCGAAGCCGCGCCTGGCCAAGGTGTGAACCGTGACCTGTTACCGAGCTGTGAGATACCACACTGGCATCGCCTGATCCGGGAATCTTGATCACGTGCTCTATCTAATACCGCTGATGCCTTTGTTTGGCGCCGCGTTCGCCGGGGTCGCGCAACGCCACCACCGTCAGGGTGCCGCCTGGCTGGCCGCCGCCTGCGCGTCCGTGTCGCTCGGCTTGCTGCTGACCAATCTGGACTCGGTGCTGGCAGGCGTACCGGCGATGACCAGCATGCCGTGGATGCCGGCGCTGGGACTGACCCTGTCATTTTGGGTTGACGGGCTCAGCTTTCTGTTCGCGCTTCTGGTCCTCGTGATCGGTCTGTTGGTGATTCTTTACGCGGTCTATTACCTGGAACCCGAGGAGCCACTGGGGCGGTTTTACGGCTTTCTCATGCTGTTCATGGGCGCCATGCTCGGCCTGGCCCTGGCAAGCAACCTGATCCTGATATTGGTGTTCTGGGAGCTGACCAGCCTCAGTTCATTCCTGTTGATCGGCTTCTGGAAGCACCGCACGGACGCACGGCAGGGCGCCCGCCAGGCCTTGATGATCACCGGTGGTGGTGGACTTGCGCTGCTGGCCGGCATCCTGATGATCGGTCACATCGTGGGCAGTTTCGAGCTTCCCGTGGTTCTGGCCGCGGGCGACCTGATCCGGGACCATAGTCTGTATCCGGTGGCGCTGGTGCTGGTGTTGCTGGGTGCATTCACCAAGTCGGCCCAGTTCCCGTTTCACTATTGGCTGCCCCACGCCATGGCCGCGCCGACGCCGGTCAGCGCGTATCTGCATTCGGCCACCATGGTCAAGGCGGGCGTGTTCCTGCTGGCGCGGTTGTTCCCGGCTTTGGCCGGCACCGATCTGTGGTTTTTCCTGGTTGGCGGCACCGGCTTGATCACGCTGTTGTTCGGTGCCTATACGGCCCTGTTTCAGCATGATCTCAAGGGCTTGTTGGCGTACTCCACCATCAGCCACCTTGGGCTGATTACTCTGCTTCTCGGCATGGGAACGCCGCTGGGCGAGGTTGCCGCAGTGTTTCATATCATCAACCACGCCACCTTCAAGGCGTCGTTGTTCATGGCCACCGGCATCATCGATCACGAAACCGGCACCCGCGATATGCGTAAGTTAAACGGCATGTTCCGTTACCTTCCGCACACTGCGGTTCTGGCCATGACCGCGGCGGCGGCCATGGCGGGTGTGCCGCTGCTGAACGGTTTCCTGAGCAAGGAAATGTTTTTCGGCGAGACCCTGCACGTGGATTTGCTGGGCGCTTCGCATTGGGTTTTGCCGACTCTGGCTACGCTCGCCGGGGCCCTTGCGGTCGCCTACTCGACACGCTTTATCCACGACGTCTTTTTCAATGGCGATCCGATCGACCTCCCGAAGCAGCCCCATGAGCCACCACGCTGGATGAAGGTGCCGGTGGAGATCCTGGTGATCATCTGTGTGCTGGTGGGCCTGTTCCCCCAGTACACGGTCCAGTGGTTGCTGCAGGCGACGGTGCGCGACGTCCTGGGGCAGTCGGTTCCCGACTACAGTCTGGCGTTGTGGCACGGTTTCAATCTGCCGCTGCTGATGAGCGTAATCGCACTTGCCGGTGGTGTCGCCTTGTATGCGGTACGCCACCGGTTGTTCGCGCTGCACGCGCGCCTGTTTCCGGAAATCAGCGCCAAGGATTTGACCGAGGACCGCCTGGGACGGCTGCTGCTTTGGTCTCGTCGCGGCACGGACCGGTTTGAGAACGGCTCGCTACAGCGCTACCTGTATCTCTTGGTTGCCATAGCCTGTGTGGCAACCGTGCTGCCGTTTTTCGGCCCTGGCGAAGTGCTCAGCCCGCTCACCCATCCGTTCGATCTCATCAGCGTGGTGCCGTTGGCGCTTATTGTTCTGGGCGCCGTAGGCACCGTGATCATGCATCGCCGGCGTTATTTGGCTCTGATCCCGCTCAGCCTGGTGGGGCTTGCGGTGTCGATGGTGTTCGCCCGTTTCTCTGCGCCGGATCTGGCGTTGACCCAGATTCTGGTGGAGGTGGCCACCGTCATTCTCATGTTGCTGGCGCTGTATTTTCTTCCTCAGCACGCCGCTCCGACGGCCAGCGTCGGGCGGGTCTGGCGTGACCGGTTGCTGGCGCTGGTGGTCGGGGTCGGTATGAGCGCCTTGTGTTACCTGACTTTGACGCAATCCCCGAAGGCGCTGTCCCAGTTTTTTCTGGACAACGCGGTGCCGGGTGGGGGTGGCGCCAACGTGGTTAACGTGATTCTGGTGGATTTTCGCGGTTTCGACACCTTCGGCGAATCCGTTGTGTTGGCCATCGCCGCGGTGGGCATATTCGCGATGCTGCGTGATTTAAGTCTGAAAGGTCCGACGCTGGATGACTGCGGTCGTCCCTGGGATACGGATCGACATCCCATTGTCCTGGCCATGGTGTCGCGGCCGTTGCTGCCCTTGGCGCTGATGGTGGCGGTGTATCTGTTGTTGCGGGGGCACAACGCGCCCGGGGGCGGTTTCATCGGCGGGCTGGTGGCTGGCAGTGCTCTGATTCTTCAGTACATGGCCAATGGCATGCATTGGGCCTCGGATCGGCTGCCCACCGATATGCGGCCCATGGTCGCGATCGGGCTCTTGATTGCAACCGCCACCGGAGTGGCGAGTTGGGTGTTCGATGCGCCCTTCCTGACCTCGACCTATGCCCATGTTCATTTGCCCTGGATCGGTGAGTTCGAACTTGCCAGCGCCATGGCCTTCGACCTGGGTGTGTTCATGGTGGTGGTGGGCACGGTGCTGCTGATACTGACCCGCCTGGGTGCGCAAAGCGGGGATGCGCCCAAGCGCGCCGATCCTCCGCCGATGGAGGACATCGGTCCATGATCGAACTGCTGTTTTCCATCTCCGTGGGCGTTCTGAGCATGTGCGGTGTCTACCTGATGCTCAGGGCCCGGACCTTTCCCGTGGTCCTGGGGCTGACCCTGCTGTCCTATGCGGTCAATCTGTTTCTGTTCGGCAGCGGGCGCTTGATCCCGGGGAACCCACCGCTGATTGCGGACGGCGTGGAGCGCTATGTTGATCCCTTGCCCCAGGCGCTGGTGCTTACCGCAATCGTGATCGGCTTTGCCATGACCGCCTTTGTCATGGTGTTGGCCTTGCGCGCGATGAACGATCTGGGCAACGATCATGTGGACGGGCGGGCGGACTGATGGACTGGATTGCCATGCCCATTCTGTTGCCGCTGATCGCCGCAGCGCTGATGATGCTGGTGCCTGCACGCTATTGGCCCGCATACCGCTGGCTGGGACCGGTGGCGACCTTGTTTCAAGTGCCCATCGCGGTTTGGCTGATAGCGCAAGCGATGGGCAACGGCTATGTGGTCTACGCTCTGGGTGACTGGCCGGCACCGTTTGGCATCGTGCTGGTGCTGGATCGCCTGAGCGCACTGATGTTGATGATCTGCGCGGTGCTGGCGACTGCCGCCCATCTGGCGCACCAGGCGCGCCCGTCCGAGCACACCCGCCAATTCCAGGTGCTGTTTCAGTTCCAGCTTATGGGGCTCAACGGCGCCTTTCTTACCGGCGATCTGTTCAATCTGTTCGTTTTCTTCGAGATTTTGCTGATAGCGTCCTATGGGCTGCTGCTGCAAGGGGGTGGCCCCAGCCGGACCCGCGCCGCCCTGCACTACGTGCTGCTCAACCTGGCGGGCTCAAGCCTGTTCCTGATCGCCATGGGAGTGCTCTATGCGGATGCAGGCACCCTCAACATGGCCGATCTTGCGCGGGTTGTGTCCGAGCGGGGCCCGGATGAGCTGATCCTGGTGCAGGCCGGGCTGATGCTCTTGACCGTGGTGTTTGCCTTGAAGTCTGCCCTGTTGCCGCTGCACCTCTGGCTGCCGGCCACCTACGCTGCGGCGATCGCCCCGGTTGCCGCCCTGTTCGCCATCATGACCAAGGTGGGCGCGTACGCGGTGATCAGGGTTCTGACCCTGACGTTTGGACTCGAGGGTAGCGAAACCACGCCCATTATTTCTACCTTGCTGGTGGTTCTGGCCCTGGCCACCGTTGCAGCCGCCGGGTTCGGCGCTCTGGGCAGCGTCAGTCTGCGGCGATTGTGCGGCTATCTCGTGGTGCTCTCCATCGGGACCGTGTTTGCCTCGGTCGCGGTGCTGGAGCCCAAGGCGCTGTCCGCCGCTCTGTATTACATGATCCAGTCGACCCTGGTGACCGGCGCGCTGTTCCTGCTGGTCGATTTGATCGCCGATCAGCGCGGGCCCATCGATGACAGCCTGCAACTGAACGGGCCTCCGGTCCGCAATCCCGCATTGCTGGGCACTTTGTTTTTTGCTACGGCCGTCGCCATTGCTGGATTGCCGCCGCTCAGCGGATTCTTCGGCAAACTGATGATTCTGCGTGCGGCCCTGTCCGCCGACTTCGCCCCCTGGCTTTGGGGCACGCTGCTGGTTGGCAGTCTGCTGGTACTGCTGGCCCTGAGCCGGGCCGGCAGCCGCCTGTTCTGGTCCACCGACGGCGAGCCCCTTACCCCGGCGCCGGTGCCACTGGGGGCGCTGCTCCCAGTGATGCTGTTGCTGGCGGCCAGCCCTCTCCTGGTTGTGTTCGCGGCGCCGGTTCACGCCTATCTTGACCAGACCGCCGCGCAACTCGCCAACCCGCAGGGCTATGTTCTGCAGGTGCTGGGCGGTGGCAATCCCAAAGGTGCTGAACCATGAGTAACGCACCGGCAAAACTGTTGCCCCATCCCGCCCTGACCCTGTTCCTCATCGCTGTCTGGATGGTGGTGAACAACACCTTGGGCCTGGGCCATCTGCTGCTCGGCACGGTGCTGGCGGTGCTGATTCCGTTGCTGACCCGCCGGTTCTGGCCGGAGGCGCCGAAGGTGGCGCGCTGGGGGCTGCTGCTGCGGTATCTGACGGTATTGCTGACCGACATCGTGGTGGCCAACTTCTGGGTGGCCAGCCTGGTGCTGAGACCCGGCGGTGGGCTGCGTCCGGGTTTTGTCTGGTTTCCGGTGGCGCTGACCGATCCGTTTGCGATCACGGTACTGGCCAGCACCATATCCTTGACCCCGGGCACGGTATCTGTGGACCTTTCCGAGGACGCTCGGCACCTGCTGATCCACTCCATCGACCTGGACGATGCGCAGGCGCTGGTGGATCAGATCAAGCAGCGCTATGAAGGCCCGCTACAGGAGATCTTCCAATGCTGAACCTGGCCCTCGCACTGGGCGCCGCGATGCTGGGCATTGCGGTGGTGCTGAACGTCTGGGTGTTGTTTCGCGGTCCGGATCTGCCGGATCGGATCCTGGCGCTGGATACCTTGTACATCAACGCGATCGCCCTTCTGGTGCTATATGGCATTGCCCGGGCGACGACTTCGTTTTTCGAGGCCGCACTGCTGATCGCAATGCTGGGTTTTATAAGCACCGTCGCGCTCTGCAAGTATCTGTTGCGCGGCGACATTATCGAGTAGGAGCGAACCGTATGCTTTGGCAGGAGGCGTTGATCAGTTTCTTTGTGGTGCTTGGCGGCGCGTTTGCGCTGGTGGGATCCATCGGTTTGCTCCGCTTCCCGGATTTTTACCTCAGGCTGCATGCACCGACCAAGGCCACCACGCTGGGGGTTGGGGGTGTGCTGGTGGCATCGGTGCTGTTCTTTTCGTTACGGGGACAGGGTCTCAGCCTGCACGAGCTGCTGGTGACCTTTTTTCTGTTCATTACAGCGCCGGTCAGTGCTCACCTGCTGGCGCGCGCGGCGCGCCACTGTGGGGTGCGCATGCATCCCGACACCCGCAAACCCGGTCAGCCCGACGGCGCTTGAACCATGCTCAAGATTCTCACCCTGAACAACATTCCGGTGGCTGGCCTGGAACGCTTCCCCCGGGATCGATACGAGGTGGCGTCAGAGATTCAGCACCCCGATGGGGTGGTGTTGCGCTCCTATGATCTGCATGGTTGGGACGTTCCCAAGACATTGCGTGCGGTGGGTCGCGCGGGGGTTGGTACCGACAATATCCCCGTGGATGACTACACCCGGCGCGGCATACCTGTGTTCAACGCGCCCGGGGCCAACGCCAACGCGGTCAAGGAATTGGTTTTGACCGGCATGTTGCTGGCGGCGCGCAACGTGTTTCCGGCCTGGTCATTTGTGCGCGGGCTCAGCGGCGACGACACCGACATTTCGAGGCAGGTGGAAACCGGCAAAAAACAGTTTCGCGGCACGGAGCTGGAGGGCCGCACTCTGGGTGTGGTTGGTCTGGGCGCCATCGGCGTCAAGGTGGCCAACGC
>Ga0316187_10001481_pt1 | contig 20292 bp, 22 predicted proteins | sample CroRivburrow1_MG_FD_204927 | JGI IMG/M metagenome (GOLD analysis project Ga0316187, IMG submission 204927) | Coastal sediment microbial communities from Maine, United States - Cross River worm burrow 1 | ecosystem: Environmental > Aquatic > Marine > Coastal > Sediment | place: USA: Maine...
GCCCACGGTCGAGCGCGCCTGGGCCGCCGGCACGGAGCGCCTGATGGCGAGGGCAGGCAGGATGCAGTCGAGCCCCTCGATCTCGGGACGCGCGACCTGCTCGAGAAACTGCCGCGTGTACGTCGACAGACACTCGACGTACCTCCTCCGACCCTCGGCGTAGAGGGTGTCGAAGGCGAGAGAGGACTTCCCGGAGCCCGACACCCCGGTGATGACGGTGATGTGGTTTCTCGGAATCGTGACGTCCACAGCGCGGAGGTTGTGGACGTTCACGCCCCGTAGGCTGATGACCGGAGAGGACACGATTTCAGACCGATCCCGACCGGGTCGAAGCTACCAGAGCCCCTGGGTCCGGTCAAATGGGCCCGCGGTTGTCTCACCGCAGGTCTTCGTCTATAGTTCGTCTCTCGTCCCCTGAAGGCGGTAACTTTCACGCCGGGTCGGGCCGCCGGGGCGGTTTTTCCTGGGGGAGTACCATGAAGGCGTCGGGTAGCGAACGGGTCATTCTCTGGGTCGCCGCGGTGGTTCTGCTGGCCGCGGGGGGTTGCACCAACAGCGAAGTCATAGGAACGAGCACGGGGGGCATCAGCGTGACGGTCGAGGCCCTCGGTGGGGCCGGACGGTACGACCTCGGCGACTTCACCATCTCCCAGATCTTCCTGCAACTGGCCGATCCTAGCCAGCAGGGATCCCTGGGAGAGCCCATCGGTCTGCTCGGGCGCCCGCTCGATATCGACCTCAACAACCCGGGTGTCGTTTCGGCGGAGGTCGGGGCGCCTCCGGGGTCCGCGGCGGTGCTGTCGGAAGGCACGTACGCGGTGGTCCGGACCGACACCAGCCAGTTCACGCTCATCGACCAACCTCCACCCGACTACGGGCCGACGTGCCCTGAGATGGTCGACATCCTGGCGGTTGCCGGGAATCTTACCCAACCGTCGAAGACGCAAGTCGAATTCCAGACTCCTGCTTCGCTCGAGATCAGCGCGGCGGGTACGGCAGAGCTTCGCCTTTTCATCGACGTGGCCGGCATCATCAGTGTCTTCGAGGGTCGATTCGACTGTCGCACCACCCAGCCGTGCGGCAGCGCGGCCCCGCCATGTCTCGCGAGCTACCGTAACCCGCTCAGCTCCCAGCTGGAGCCCTACCTGGTATTCGAGCAGCAGCAGTAGTAGTAGAGGAGCCTTGAGACCGAAGCGAGTTTCAGTTTCATTCCTCGCCCTGGTCGTGACGCTCGCCTGGACCGGGGGCTGCGAATCCGACAACGACATCATCGTGACCACGGGCACGCTTCGCGTCTCGGTGGTGGATCGCGATCTGGCCACCCAGCTGGAGGCGTGGACCGAGTTCTTGGACCCCCCCGGCTGGCAGGTCATGGCGTGGGAGGTCGGATCGGCGGTGCTCGCGATCCCCGAGGTAGACCCGAACGCCTTCGAGTACGTTCTCATCCCCCCGCCGTGTGTGCATCGGCAATTCAGCCCCAACACGATCTCGATCCTGGATTGCGATATCGGAGGGATCTTCGGTGCGGGTGCCGGGTACGCCATGGATCCCACCGTGCCCTTGACGGTGTCGATGGAATTATTCGTCGACCGTATGGACATCCGACGCGCTGACCGCCCCCTTGTGCCGACAAATCTTGATCATGACGGCGACCTGGTGCCCAACGGTACCGACAACTGCGTTCTCATCGACAATCCCGACCAGTTGGATTTCAACGGCGACGGATTCGGGGATGCCTGTTCGCTGCCAGACGCCAACGGAGATCCGACGATCCCGGATCGGGACGGGGATCGAGTCGCCGACGTCGTCGACAATTGTGTGTGGATCGTGAACGCGGATCAGATCGACACGACGCCGGCAGGCGCCATCGGCGAGGGGGCCGACGGCATCGGTGATGCCTGTGAGCTGGTTGTCCCTGTCGACTCGCCGCCGCTCGACCCACTCTCGCTCGGCCCCATTGCGGTGTCCATCGAGGGCAACACCTGGAACTTCGTCTCGGCGAATTTCGACGAATCGGCTGTGATCTGCGACCCTACCTTCACAAGCTGTCAGCTCGATCCGATGCAGGTAGGCTTCACCTCGCCCTAGAGGAGGTGGCGTTCAGGCCTTGGCGGGGTTTCGGCGGCGGCGCTGGCGCGGCCCCGTGCTGTGATCGAAAAGTTGATCGATCTGCGTGCCGAGCGCCGACGGCTCGATCGGCTTCGCAATGCACCGCATTGCCCCGCACTCGAGGATCCGCGCCTCGGTTTCGGGGGTGTAGTAGCCGGTCATCGCGATCACGACCGTATTCGATGTTTCCGGGTCTGCCTTGATGGTCCGGCAAACCTGGAAGCCGTCCATTCCGGGCATCCGAAGATCGAGAAGAACCACGTCCGGCCTGAAGGTCGCGACCAGCCGGCCGGCCTCGAACCCATCGGCGGCGGCCATGACCTCGTAGGGTTTCTCGCGGGTCGTGAGGTGCTCGGTGAGGACCTCGCGAATGCTGGCCTCGTCGTCGACGACGAGGACGCGAGGTCGCCCGGATCCTTCACGAAGTTCCTCGGGAATCGGCATCCCGTTGTCGCGCATGAACCGGACGAGGTCCTCGCGGCGAATCCTACGATGGCCGCCGGGGGTCCTGAAGGCCGGCAGCCGACCCGCGTTCACCCAGTTGATGATCGACAGTGGAGACACGTGACAGAGCTTTGCAGCCTCGAACGTTGTGAAGACCGCTTTGTCTCTCATGCCTCGACCTTGAGTTATTTTAGTTATTAAAACATCCCCGACTAGATGATCATATGCGAAGGGCGAAAAGTCAAGCCGTGACTCCGGAGCGGATCCCGGTCCCCGGGCCGACGCGGGTGTCCGTGGCTGCGGCCCGTGCCGCGAACATCGCCGTGCTACTGTGACATGAATCGCGGATTCCGGGGAGCATACCGGCTCGTAAGCTATTCTTGATGGGATGTTTCCCACCGTTCGAGCTCTCGTCGGACTCGTCCTGTGGCTGTCGTTCCAGACGGCGCCGGCGGCTTCCGACTGTTCGCGAATCGTTGCCGTGGGGGATCTTCACGGAGGCTACGATTCGCTCCGCTCGGTCCTCGCGGAGTCGGGGCTCGTCGGAGACGACCACCGCTGGCAGTCGGAAGATGCCTGCCTCGTCCTGCTCGGAGACCTGGTGGATCGCGGCGAGCGCACCCGTGAGCTGCTCGACTACGTCATGGAGCTCGAAAACCAGGCCGACGGTCGGCTCCACGTCGTGATCGGCAACCACGAGATCATGAACGTCGTGGGCGATCTGCGATCTGTAACCGCGGCGGAGATCGCCGCGTTCGCCGGCGACGAGACCAAGAAGCAGAGGCAGAAGGGCTACAACGCCTTCGCCAAGAGCCGAGCCGTTCGGCAGATGGATCGCGGGCAACGCAAGGATGCCTTCGACGGGGAGTTCCCCCTCGGGTGGTTTGCACTCCGTCAGGCGTTCTCGCCCGACGGCGAGTACGGCGCCTGGATTCTCTCGAAGCCCGTCCTGTTGAAGCTCGACGGCACCCTGTTCGTTCACGGCGGTGTCGAGCCGTCGGTGACCTCTCTCGATCTCGACAGGCTCAACGAGGAGATCGTCGCCGAGATCGTCGAGTACGAACGGTTGCGCGAGCGGCTCGTGCAGGCCGGATGGCTTTCACCGCTCGTTCCCTTCGGTGCGGCCTTCAGCGTTGTCGAGGAGAAGCTGTCACCCGTCGATGATGTCAGTGAGCCGTTCGGGACCGGCGCCGAGCGGGAGATAGCGAAGCGGTTTGTCGAGCTCAAGGGGGCCTGGTTCGTTCGGTCAGACGGGCCGCTCTGGACGCGGAGGCTGGCGGTCGAAGACGAAGGGGCCTTCGGGGAAACCGTGGACCGGATGCTTGGCGAGCTCGGCGTCGAGCGGATTGTGGTGGGGCATACCACCCAGGATGACTTCCGGATCCGGTCTCGCTTCGACGGGCGCGTCTTTCTGATCGATACCGGGGCGGGGCCTGCTTACGGTGGGCAGGCTTCGGCGCTCGAGATCTCCGGGGGTTCTGTTCGAGCTGTCTATCTCGATGGGGTCGAGGTTCTCGTGGGGGCTCCTGACGCTCTGCCTTGAGCCGGGGCGCCGGGAGCGCTTCGCATTCCACCCCCAACGCCGGTGAAAGCTCGGCTCGGGCCATACGGTCGCTGCGATGGCATCCGGCTCTCCAGGAACGTTGCAGGGCATTCAATGGCTGCGCGGCTTTACCTCGCTTTCAAAGGACGTTCGGTGTGGAATGCGAAGCGCTCCCGGCGTCCTATAGTTGGGGCTCGGTTCCGGCGCGGAGCCTTGCGATGTTTTCGCGGTGCGCGAAAGCGATCAGCGCGGCCGCTACGATCGCGTAGATGAACAAGCCCACCGAGACCGATCTCATCTCGGTCCAGCGCAGGGCGGAGAGGGCTATGGGTATGGAGAGCTCTGCCATCAGTGATGCCAGGGAGACGGTGCGCTTCGTGGTTAGCACTATTGCGAAGACGGCGATGCCGGCGATGAAGGCTGCCGGGGCCAGGGCCAGGAGTACGCCGGCGGAGGTGGCGACCCCCTTGCCGCCTCGGAACTGGGCGAACGCGGGCCAGATGTGGCCGACGATCGCTGCGAAGCCTGCTACGAGCTGGAGACCCTCGTTCCCGATGCCTGCGGGGTCCGGTCCGATGACGGAGACCAGCAGAACGGCCAGGTAGCCCTTGGCTGCGTCGGCTGCGATTACCGCGAGTCCGGCTGGCCAGCCCAGGGCTCGGGTGATGTTGGTGCCGCCGGTGCTTCCGCTGCCGTGTTGGCGGATGTCGGTTCCGGCGCGGCGGGAGACGATGGCTCCCGTGGCGATCGATCCGAGGGCGTAGCCGAACAGTGCGGCGATCGCGATGGAGAGCACGGGTCAGCTCGGCGAGTCCTGCCGTTTCTTGAGCACTTCGAGGTGATCGCGATACTGCGTCTTGACCTCGATGAAGTCCTCGTGGGACAGGCCGATCTCGCTGGCGACCTTTCGGATCTCGGTGTCCTCCGCCGATACGATCGACTCGTCCACCGCCGAGACCGCGAAGAGGCAGTGCAGGAGCGCGATCTTCTGTTTCCGGCTGGCGATCTTGGAGAACTCTCGCGTGACCAGGAAGTTTTCCGTTCCACCGAACAGGAGGTTCTGGGTCTTGGCCATCTGGACCACTACGATCGCCTGCTCCTCGGGTAGCTCGCCTCGCTCCATGACGATCCGCTCCATGGCCGCGGTCTCTTCGGAGCTGATCTCGAGATCGGCACCGGCCACCCGGCTCAGGACGTAGGCGAACGCTGCGATGTACCGGGAGCGCTCGGGCTCGAGTCGGTCCAGCGAATCGATGATCTTCCGGACGGTCTCGGTTTCAGGGACGACGTCGGGACGATCGTCCGGCGTGACGTCGATACCCAGGAAGCGCTTGAGGAAGGACATGTCGCTTATTTCTCCGATGCGAACGAGCCGACGAAACACGAAACGAAACTGACGGCAAGCGCCACGGTCACCGTGACCCAGTGTCCGAGAAAACGCGCCATGTCCGATCCTTCTCTTCGATTGCGAGCGATCATCGTACCAGAATCGATCCGAGCGAGGTCGTCAGACCTCGAGACCGATGCTGCGCATCAGCTCCAGGGCGTTGCTCTTCTCGACGACGCCCGGGTGAAGTGTGTAGTCGAAGGTCACGCGACCGTCTTTCAGGCGATCCTCGAAGTGGACGTTGGCGGCCATGGGCGAGAGCGCATCGGCGATCCGGGACAACGCGAGGTCGTGAGTCGTGATGAGCCCGATCGCTTCGCGGTCCACGAGACCTCGGACGACGGCCTCGGCGCCGATGCGCCGATCGTGGGAGTTGGTGCCGTGGAGGATCTCGTCGAGCAGGAAGAGGAGCGGGAGCGGTCCCTCGGCGATCTCGACGAGCCGGCGCATGCGTTTGATCTCCGCGTAGAAACGGGAGGCACCTTCCTGTAGCGAGTCCTGCACGCGCATCGTGGCCCCCACGGCCAACGGCGAGATCCGGAGCCGCCGCGCTCGCACCGGCGCACCGGCCTGGGCGAGGACGGCGTTGATTCCGACCGTACGGAGCAGCGTGCTCTTTCCCGACATGTTCGAGCCGCTGACGACGAGCAGCCTCCGTTTCCTGTCGAGACGGAGGTCGTTCCGGACACAGTGTTCCGTGGGCAACAACGGGTGACCGAGTCCTTCGCCGTCGAAGACCGGACCGCGATCGACGATCTCGGGGAAGGGATCCCCCGGATGCTCGAAGGCGTAGCCCGCCAGGGAAGCCAAGGCCTCCAGCTCCCCGACCGCCGAAAGCCAGACCGACACGGCATGGCCATGCGCGGCGCGCCACGACTCGATGGCCAGCGCGCACTGCGTTCCCCACATCAGGAGGGCGGCGAATGGGGCAAAGATCTGGTTCCGTCTCCAGTTCAAGCGGTCGATCCAGCGGGCGAGAGAGCCGATCCGCCTGGATGGCGGCGCCCCCTCGCTGTCGAGGGTTTCGCGCAGCTCGTCGAGACGCGGGGCGGAAAACCTCTCTCGCTCGAGCAGGGAGAGGATCTCCGCGAGCAGCACGAGATGTTCGCCGGGCCGGTCCACTGCAGCTAGAACCCCGCGGACCCTCGCTCGTAGAAACAGGGCCAAAACGGCCTGGACGGACACCGCACCGAGGAAAGGCCACGGGCCGATTCCCGAGAAGGTCCAGGCCAACAGGGTTGCGGTCGATAGGAGAGAGCAACCGGCGGCGACGTATCTCAGCATCGGCTGGTGGAGCACGATCGGGGCGGTGCTCCAGTTCGTCAGAGCGGCCGGGTCGACGCCGGCCCGGACGTCCTCGCCCGCCACCGCCAGCATCTCACGGAGATCGAGACGAGGTCGAAGCTCCTCGACTGCCTCCTGACGGGCCCGGATCTTCGCTTGCGGAGCCGGAGCCTTCAACCAGGCGGCGAGAGCGTTCTCGCCCATCGAGGTGCGCGCGGCGCACAGCAGCTCGAACAACGTCCCCTCTCCGAACAGGTCGAGATCCAGAACGTACGGGTGGTGCGGATCGAGGAAGCGGTCCCCCGCGGTACCGGTGCCGGCCCAGCAGTGGTCGAGTCGTGCGAGCCCGGTCTCGTAGAACGCGACCGAGCGGCGCGCGCGGCGGCGCGCGCGGATCACGACATCGTGGGCCACCACGAGCCCAACGAAGATCGCCACCGGCACCACGACCCATCCGACCGACAGCGAGTCGGTCCCGAGAGAAAGCCACGCCAGGACGGCACCGAGCAGAAAGACGACCAGGCGCGCACCGGAGATTGCCGACTCACGCCGGCGCCATCGTTCCTCCTCGGCGCGACGACTCTCCAGACGGTCCGAGTACTCGGATCGAGGAGAGGCGGGGTCGCCGGAAGTCGGTCGCATCGACGAGGTCAGGCCAGCCCGACGACGTAGGCGACCCAGGCCGCCTGATTCTCGAGGACGGTTCGACGGCGGTAGATCCCGTCGCCCTCTTCCGCCTCCTCGTCCCAGCCGTCGACGTAGACCTCGGTGGATGCGAATCCCGCCTCGCGCAGGAGCTCCTGGATCTCGGGCAGGGTCCACAAGCGCCAATCGTAGGTAAAGGCCTTGCGGAGCTTCTTTCCGTTACGAAGGTGGAAGTGGATGTGGCACAGGATCTCGTGGGTGATGACGTTGAAGCGGGCCTGGTCCCAGACGTAGGTAAAGGCCGGCACCTTCTTGCCGTCCCAGTCCTTCGAGCCCTTGATCTTCCTCTTCTCGACGACCGTGCCCATGGTCTCCTGTCCTCCGAAGGCGTCCACGAAGAAGATCCCGCCGGGGCGGAGCGATCGGCGAACCGCCGAGAAGTACTTCACCAGTCCGGCCCGGTCCTTGAAGACCGAGTAGGAGAAGTTGAACGCCAGCACGACGTCGACCTTCGGTGCCGTGACCGTCCGAACGTCCGCGCACAGGAGATGGACGCGCCGGGCCGCCTTTCCGAGGTGAGCCACGCGGTGTTCGCGACCCCACTCCAGGGTGGGACGGTGGAAGTCCACGCCCCAGGACAGATTCCCTTCCCGTCGCCGCACCCACTCGGTTGCGAGGGCGGACGTGCCACAAAAATCCTCCCGGAGCCGCCGGAGCTTCTTGCCTCGGTGTCGTCGGTAAGTCCTCTCGACGAAGTCGAGATCGACCTCTAGGCTCTGGACCGAGGCTTCGTAGAGAACGTGCCGGTGGGGAACCGTCTTGTTCTTCTTGGGCATGCTCATCCCTTTTCCGCTGCGGCCTGACAGGATAGCGCAGGCGCGACCCGGAGCGCAGGGCTCAGGCGGGCGGCGCGGGGGGACACTCGCATCGATGCGTTTTGCCGGCGAGGTCGCGGCCCAGGTTGACCATGACCTCGGCGAGCGTGGGATGGTACCAGGGAAGGCGCGACACGTCGTGGATCGTCCCTCCGTAGTACATCATCAGCGCGATGAGGTGGATCAGGTCGTCGGCCCGCGGGCCCAGAATGGCCGACCCCAGGATCTCGCAGGTTGACCGGTCGATGACCAGCTTCCACAGGCCGTGCTCGACCTCCATGGTGATGGCGCGCCCGGTCTGCGGAAAGGCCACGGAGCTGGTGACGATCTCGCGACCGCGGGCTTGATCCGACTCGATCTCGGACCCGGTCAAGCCCACGTGGGCGAAGGGGGGATCGGTGAAGACGACGCTCATCTTGAGGCGGTAGTCCATGGTGTGCTCGGGCGAAGCCCCGGCGGCGTTGGCCCCCGCCACTGTCCCCTCCTGATTGGCGAGGTGGAGAATCTGGAACGCGCCGGTGGCGTCGCCGGCGGCGAAGATGTCGGGGTTGTCCGTCCGCATGGCGGCGTCGTGGCGTAGGCGCCCACCGTCCGCGGTCAGCCCTATGTGCTCGAGCCCCAGGCCGTCGAGAGCGGCTCGACGGCCGGTCGCGATCAGCAAGGCGTCGGCCCGGTGGTCGCGGGTCTCCCCTTGCGACTCGACTCGAACGCGGACGCCCGCCCCCTGGCGCTGGACCTCGACGAGCGTTGAGGGCACGGCCAGCTCGAGGCGCGGCTCCGAGGAGAGCACGCGCGCCAGCTCGGCGCCACAGTCAAGGTCGAAATGATGCAGGAGCGGCAACCTGGCCACCAGCAGGACCTCGGTGCCGATCCGCGCGAAGAACTGTGCGAGCTCGAGCCCGATGGGACCGGCCCCGTAGACCACCAGCGACGCAGGCGCCGTGTCCAGCTTCATGACGTCGTCGCTGGTCAAGTACGGGGCGTCTTCCAGACCGTGGACGGGCGGAGCCTGGGGGGCCGAGCCCGTCGCAATCACGTAGCGCCTGGCCGTCAGCACGCGGCCGTTCACCGCCACGCCGCCACCGGGCTCGAAGGACGCCCGGCCCTGGAGCAGCTCGTAATCCTGGGCCTCGATCCCCGCGATCTTGGCGCGCTTGAAGCGTTCCACCAGGCGGTCCTTGCGGGCCATGATGCGGTCGAAGTGCGGTACGACGCGTCCCTCCAGGCCCACGCCGAACGCCTCGGTGCGTTTCGCCTCGTGGAGCACGTGCGCCGAAGCCAGCATGGCCTTGGTCGGCATGCATCCCCGAAGGATGCACAGGCCTCCCAGCTCGCCGTCGTTGACGACCGCCGTCCGCGCTCCAGCCATCGCGGCGGCGCGCCCCGCGGCGGTTCCCGCGGACCCCCCTCCTAGCACGATCACGTCATAGTCCGGCATCGGATCCTCCAGAACCGACATTATGGAGGAACCGGGGCCGGCCCGGGGGGCTGGATCAGTTCGTGTACTGCAGCACGGCCTTCCGGAATGCGTCCTTCGACAGCTTGCCGGTCTTGTAGGCGGTGATCATCGACTTCTTCACGGAGATCACCCGGGCCGGGAGCCCCGGCTCGTCTCCGAACAGACCGTACGCCGTGGCGCTGGGCGAGAGCACGAGGGTGACATACTCGTCCGGGGCAACCTGGCTCAGCGAGTCTCCGAACCCACAGGTGCCAGACGTCACGTTCGTTTCATTCCCCTCTGACTCCATCGGCGAAACCCACTGAGCCCTCGAAGGTTACCGATGTAGCTCCCCTGGCACCCTACGACCGGCTGGGGTCGCGGTCCGGCAGACCCGTTACCTGGAATGGATTCAAGGGGTTAGGTCGGTACTGCCGCCAAGGCAATGAAACGAATGTGACGCCTGGCACCGGGCTGCCGGGTTGGAGGTTAGGGGCGGTGGGCTTCGGCCCAGCAGGTGGCGTACCACAGGGCTGCTTCGGGGCGCTTGCTCCAGGACTTGAGGGCGGCGATCCCGGCTTCGATCTCGGAGTCGGGTAGCTCACCCGCGGCCAGGACCGATTCGCGCGCACCTTCGAGAACGCCGACGAAATTGGCGACCATCGCGTCGAAGTTCGGGCTGCCGGCGCAACTTCCGAAGAACAACCACGTATTCCCGCTCGGCGTCGCACCGGCCTGGTAGAGCATCGCGACCAGGCGGCGCCCGACGTACGGGTCACGACCGAACTTCGCGTAGGTCCGGAAGTATGCTTCCCACAGCCGGCGGGTCTCGGGAAGCTCCGGGAAGAACCGCAGGACGTCGTGGTCGTCATCCTCGAGAACGATGCGTCCACCGGGTCGGGCCGCCCGGATCATGGCGCCCACGACCGCCGGAGGATCGGGAACGTGCTCCAGGAGGAAGCGCGCATGGACGATGTCGAACGTGCCCCACTGGTCATCGTCGAGCGGAAGATTGACGGCGTCCCCGACTCGGAAGTCGACAAGGCCATCCTCGCCGGCGGAACCGGCCTGTCTGAGAGCTTCGTGCATCTGCTCGGGATCCCGCTCGATGCCAACGACGTGGCCCGCGGGGCCTGCGGCGCGCGCCAGTGCCCGGGTCAGCTGGCCCAGACCGCTGCCGACGTCGAGGATCCTCTCCCCCGCCTGCACGCGCATCTGGCGGAGCGACGCCTCATTCAATAACCGGTTCAGGACCGAGAGCCGCTGTTGCTCCTCGGGTCTCGTTCCGTGGATGTAGTGAGCGTCCTCGGGGTTCATGACGGCCTCGAGGCACTCGCGTGCATCGATCCCATACCGTCAGCCTGCGGCGCAGCGGTTGGGGCCGGCCTCGACGTCGAGGGGGTCGACGTCGAGCCGCTCGCGGCCTTCGTTGATGGCGATGATCCGCTCGTGGTTGGGAGGCTTCGCCGAGAGGCTGCTGAGAACCTGGGTCACAAACTCCTCCTCGCCGCGCTCAAGTAGATCGAGACTCGACCGCAGTTCCCCGACCGTGCTTCGTACCGGTCGGCCGTCGAAGCCGATCGGCTTGCCGTGATGCGCCGGGTAGATGGCGACCTCGTCCGGGACGCGGCCGAGCAACCGCTGGCGCAGGCTCGCGTAGAGCGTCCTCGCCAGGCTATCCGCGCCGTGGTCGCCGTGCTCCAGATCCGGCCTCCCCACGGCATCGACGAACAGGGTGTCACCGCTCAGCAGCAGCTCTTCTCCGACGAGATAGCAGACGCTTTCTCCGGTATGTCCGGGCGTCGCGAGTACGCGGACCTGCAGGTCGCCCACCGTGAGGACATCTCCGTCGCTCACGGACGTGTAGTCGAAGGTCACGCGGTCGTTCTTCGCCAGGACCAGCTCAGCGCCGGTCAGGCGACACAGATCACGGGCGCGCGACAGGTGATCGGCGTGGACATGAGTCTCCAGCACTCGTTGGAGGGTGAGCCCCTCCCGGTCCGCGATCTGCATGTAAGCCTCAGACGACACCGAGGGGTCGACCACCACGGCTTCGCCCTTGGACTCCAGCACATAGGAAAGACAACCCTTGCCGTTTCGCCGCACCTGAATCAGCGACGCCCCGGCGTGCTTTGCGAGGGGAATTCGCACCTCGGTCCATACCGCGCCCCAGCTCCGCATTCCCCCGGTGAGGCTGGCGACGTCAAACCCCAGGGAGTCGAGCACCGCCGTCGCCCGCTGCGAGATGACCCCCGCCCGGCAAACCGTCACGATGGGTCGGTCTTTGGGCAACGAGCCCGCCCGGTCGGTCAGGGCGTGGTCCTGCCGGCTCTTGAGCGCATGGGTGACCGGAACGTTGGTGCTCCCCGGAATGTGCCACTCGTGATACGCGTCGGTCTCGCGGATATCCACGATCTCGAGCGCATCCCCTGCCTCGAGCTTTGCCTTGAGCTCACCGCTCGATATTTCTTTGTTTTTCATGATCCCTTCCGACCCCTGCCGATCGGGCGGGGTCGCTCCTCCTCGATCCTCCCTCGACGCCGGTAATCGCGAATTGTAACCGACCGCCGGTCCCCCGGGGCGATCCGGTGCATGATCTCCCGCAGGACCGGCTCGACCTCCCGGGTCGAGCGCCAGCTGGGGATGACGGATGACACACGCGGATTCCGGGGCCCTCCGGGCCTTGATCGAGAACCTGGATCGGGCGGTGGCCCTCGAGGACTGCGCGGAGGTCAGCGAGCGGATCAAGTCGGATCTGAGTGAGTCGATCCTCTCGCGCGCTCTCCGGCTCCCGGAACGCTTTCACCAACCCCGCAGCGAATGCTACGCGCGACGGCTGCTGCACCGGGATCCGGATCTGCGGTACACCGCCGTCGCCATGACGTGGAGCCCGGGACAGGGCACGCCACTGCACGACCACGCCGGCATCTGGTGCGTCGAGGCTGTCGTCGAGGGCGCGATGGAGGTCACGCACTACGACCTCCTGGACGACCAGGGAGCGCGCTGCCGCTTCGCGCGTCAGTTGCACGTCCACGCCGAGGTCGGCGCATCGGGATGTCTGACCCCGCCCTTCGAGTATCACGTCTTGCAGAGCGCGTACCGTGATCGCACGTCGATGACCCTCCATGTCTACGGTGGAGAGATGAGTCGTTGCGGCGCGTTCGAGCCCGAGGATGACGGCTGGTACGAACGCCGAGAGAAGGTGCTCCAGTACCACGACTGATTGTCCTTGCCTCTTGTTTCTCCAGTGGCCTACACTCGCCCAGAGTTGACGGAGGTGGATTGAACCATCGGGCGAAATGGGCGAGGGTGATGCCGCGCGGACTGCTCCTGGCGGTCGCGTTGCTCGCGATGCTGTGGACCGCGGGCATCTTCGTCGTTCCCCTCATCGAACGCTCCGGCGACGAAACGGCCGCGACCACGGCCGGCCTGGCGCGACTCGCATACCGCCCGGTGTGCCATCAGATTCCGCACCGCAGCCTGGCCCTCGGTGGACAGCCGTTCGCCGTCTGTGCCCGGTGCACGGGCCTGTACCTCGGAGGCGCCGTGGGCCTGGCATTGATGACCCTGGGGTACGGCCGCCTGCGCGCGCCCGGACGGCTCTGGCTGCTGGCGGCCGTCGCCCCCACGGTGATCGACTTCGGGATGGGACATCTCACGGGCGTGAGCCTCCCGAATCTCGCGCGGCTGGCCGTCTCCTTCCCGGCGGGATTGATGCTGGGAGCGTACCTGGCCATCGGCGTGACCGATCTGGGCAGGTCCTGGTCCCGACGAGCCGGAAATGCAAGATCCGCTCACGTCCCACCGACGATCCCTGACCGACTTCATGTAGGAGGTTGAACATGGAACGGAGCACGCCGAGTGTCTTGATGCCCGCGCTCATCGGCGGGGCGGTGTTCGGGGTTGCGGGAGCCATTCCGATCCTGAATTTTCTCAACTGCCTGTGCTGCGCGCTCGTGATCGGGTCGGGTTTCCTCGCGGCATTCCTGTACTCGAAGGAATGCCAGAAAACGAGCACGGCGTTCGGTGGCGGCGGTGGGGCGAAGGTTGGAGCCCTCGCCGGGGTGTTCTACACCGTGTTCGAATCGATCGTGCAGTGGATTCTCGGACTGATCACGGGAGCCACCTTCGACATCGAAGAAATCATCGCGCAGATCGAGAGCAACCCGCAGATTCCGCCGGAGACCGCGGACGGCATCATTCGCGTGCTCGAGTCCATCGGGTCGGGCGGATTCTGGATCCTTATACCGGTTTTCGTGGTCATCGCATTGATCTTCGCCACCATCGGCGGGCTGATCGGCGGGGCGGTTTTCAAAGTCGAGCCGGTGGTGCCTTCCGAGCCGGCATCGTAGGTGAATCGTCGTGAACGATAGCGCGTCCGACATCCTCAAACCGGCGATCCTCTGTGGAGGTGCGCTCGGTTTCCTGGCCGGGCTGCCGGTCTTCGATCTGTTCAACTGCTGTACGTGCTGCTCGATGGGGATCGGAGCGGGGTTCTTCGCGGCGTTCCTGTACTCGAAGACCTGCGTCCGAGCGGGGCTGCCGTTCGACGCGGGCCGGGCGGCCGGCGTCGGCGCGCTGACCGGCTTTTTCTGGGGACTGTCGAACGTCGTCGTCTCGACGCTGGTTTCGGCGGCCTTTGGCGAGGTCCTCGCCGACTGGTTCATGCCGATCCTGGAAGGCAACCCGTCGATGCCTCCGGAGCTGCTGGATCAGATCGAGCTAGGCATGGAGCAGGGCGTCACGGCGGTGGCGATCGTTATCGACGCGGTCATCACCCTCTCGCTCGGCGTCGTCTTCGCCACCATCGGAGGGCTGATCGGCGCGGCGGTCTTCAAATCGGAACCGGCTGTTCCGGCCAGTCCCGAGCCAGGAAACCCCGTTACTTGATCTTGATGCTGCCGCTGCCCGTCTGCAGGCTCACGTGGGCCGCGCCATCGCCGATCTTGACGGAGACGTGGTCCCGATCTTGACGTAGAAGCTCGACGCCCTCCCGTCCGACGCGGATTCCGCCGCTGCCGGTCTCGGCCTCGATCCGGGCCGAGGCATCCGCCGGCAACACGAGCGTGATCGAACCGCTGCCGGTGTCGACATCGACGTCACCCGACTCGTCGAGCCGGAGCTCGACGGATCCGCTGCCGGTGTCGATGGAGACCTTCTCGGCGCGAATTGCGGAGGCCCGCACACTACCGCTGCCGGTGTCGATGGAAAGACGGTCGCAGGTCACCGAGTCGACCTCGACGCTGCCGCTTCCCGTGTCGACCTCGAGCTCGGGGCCCTGGGCCCTCGAGAGCACCACCCGGCCGCTTCCCGTATCGATCTTCAGCGGGCCCTCGGCATCGGCGACCTCGACACGGCCGCTCCCCGTGTCCACCGAGAGTCCTCCGCGAACGCCGTCGGCCGAGACCGCCCCGCTCTGAACCCGGACGTCGATCGTACCGTCGACGTTCGAGACGGCAACGCTGCCGAACCCGTGCCGGATCCGAAGGCTCTCACCCGGGGGCACCGTGACCTTCGCGTCGGCCCAAACCTCCAGCCCCGAGCCGCTGCCGCTGACCTTGATCTTGCCCGCGCCGAAGATCTTCTTCAGTCCCGAGTTCGGTTCGAAGGTGGACTTGGAGCCAGAACCCAGCCTCGGGTAAACGTAACGCCGCTCCGTATCCAGGGGAAACCGCACGGTCAGTGTGGCCTCGGGACCGTCCTTCTTCGTGATTCGGATCGATTCCTTCGAGGCGTCCCGGCCGCGGACGTCGACCTCGACCCGGAACTCGGCGCCTCCCCCCTCGACCCGGATCTCCCCGATCAGGTTTTCGAGCGTCAGGGAGTCGGCGGTGAAGCTCGCGACCTCCTGGAACTCGGCGTGGGCCGGGGTCGCGACGACGTCGGACAACACCACCGCGAAGACGATGGAAACCAGGGCGACAAGGCGTGGATGGACTGTGGACATGGCTCCTCCCGCAGGCGGCTCGTGCGCCCGGTCGTTGTCGGTTCTACCTCGAGTTACGCATCCCGGCTTCCGGGGGTTTCGTCCGAGGTGTGGCTTGACCCCGTGCTTCCGGGCGCCGAGAATGCCGACTCCGCAACCGAAGGGGTGCGATGTGATCGAGGTCGAGGGTCTGGTCAAGGTCTACGACACGCTGCGGGCCGTGGATGGTCTCAGCCTCCGGGTGGAGGGGGGAAAGATACTGGGGTTGGTCGGCCCCAACGGCGCCGGCAAGACGACGACCCTGCGGTGTTTGACGGGGATCATTCCCCCCACCGAGGGCCGGGTCACGATCGAGGGGTTCGACCTCGCGAAGCAGCCGGTCGAGGCCAAACGGCGACTGGCCTTCGTCCCCGACGAGCCCCGGTTGTTCGACTACCTCACGGCCGCGGATCACCTCGCCATGACCGCTCGGCTGTACGGCGTCGAGGCCGGTCGCGAGCGCTCGGAGGCCCTGCTGGAAGAGTTCGGCCTCGCGGACCGCAGCCGATCCTTTCCCTCGGAGCTGTCCCGGGGGATGAAACAGAAGCTAATGGTCGCCATGGCCCTGCTCCACCGCCCGGCGGCCCTGATCCTCGACGAGCCGCTCACCGGTCTCGATCCCGCGGCCATGCGACGGATGAAGGATCGGATCCGGACGACCGCCGCGGAAGGCGCCGCCGTCATCATCTCGTCCCACATGCTGCACCTGGTCGAGGAGATCTGCGGCGCGATCGTCATCCTCGTCCGGGGCAGGAAGGAACTCGAGGGCAGCCTCGCCGAGATCCGGGAGGCCCTTCCCGACCTCGCCGGCGACGCCGACCTGGAAGAGATCTTCATCCGGGCCACCGAGGATGGGAAGCTTCGGTGAGCCCGGTCCTGATTCGGCTTCTGCTGCTGTCGATCCGCGGCCGGCTGGTTCGGTGGCTTCGCATGCTTCGCCGGCCGAAGTACCTGATCGGCTTCGCGATCGGTCTCGCCTACGTCGGATTCTGGGCCCGAAGCGTCCTCAGCGGCGGGAAGCTCGGCAACTCGTTCTTCTCCGGGCGTAGTGGGCGGGTCGAGGGTGACCTCGCGGCCATGGTTCCCTTGTTCCTCGCCTTTGCCCTGCTCGTCTTCGTCTCGGTGGTCTGGCTGCTGCCGTGGGGTCGGCTCGGGGTTCCTTTCAGGGAGGCGGAGCTGATGCTCCTGCTCCCCGCGCCGCTGACTCGCCGCCAGATCCTTCAGTTCGGGCTGTTGAAGGGTCAGGCCGCGATCGTGACCTCCTCGCTGATCATCTCCCTGTTCGCGGGAACCGGGCGATTGCCCGAACAGGCCCGGCTGGTCGTGAGCCTGTGGCTCGCGCTGACGCTTCTGGATCTGAACAAGAAGGGCCGGGCCCTGTTCCTGCTCCGTCAGAGGGAGATCTCCCGGCGGGCGGCGCTGGCTCGCCGTCTCGCCGTGGTGCTCGGGATCGCCGCTTTCTGGTCGCTGCTGGCAGTGTCGTTCTACCGCCCGGCGGCCCCGACGCTCGACGCGATGTGGCAGCAGCGAGCCGACGTGTGGGATCTGATCGTGACGGTCGTCGGCCACGCCGAAACGGGCATGAGCGGAGCCCTCCTGACTCCCTTCGTGTGGATCACCGGCCTGCCCTTCGCCTCGAGCTGGCGCGAGTTCGCCATCGGGCTCCCGCCGGTGGCGGCGATGGTCGTGCTGGGACACGAGGCGGTGGTGCGCTCGAAGGCCAGCTTCGAGGAGGCGGCGCTGCAGCATGCGGGGGAGATCGCCCAGAGGAAGTCGCCCTCCCGGCGGTTCCGGCGGCTCTCGGCGCGACTCCGCCAGGAGAATCCCTTTCGCCTCGGCCCCACGGGGCGACCGGAGCTCGCGGTCCTGTGGAAGAACCTCCACTTGTCGTCGCGACGATCTCTCGGACGGATCTTTGGCTGGACCGTGGCCGGGCTGACTGGGGTCGCGGTAGTCCCTGCCGCCGTCAACGCGCCGGCTCTCGTGCTCGGGCTGGCGGCCCTGACGGGCGGGGTAGTCGCCGTCGTCCTGCCCCTGATCCTGACGCTGAGCCAGCAGAACGACTTCAGGTCGGACCTGCGCCATCTGGACCTGGTGCGCACGTGGCCGGTCGTCCCGCATCGCCTCGCGACCGCCGAGATCCTCGCCCCCGCCCTGGTGGCGACCGCCGCGGGGTGCCTCGGGGCGGGACTCTTCCTGGCGGCGATGGTCGGGGCGTGGCTCCGTTTCGCGTTCCACGGCGACACGGTGACTCACGTCTTCCTTCCACCGCTCGACGCTACGATCATGGGTCTTCCGATCATCGCGGGCACCGCCCTGATCGCCGTCGGGCTGCTGCCCGCACTGGCGAGCGGAATGGCGCTGCTGGCGGCGTTGCGGAATCTCGCCGTCCTGGCGTTCCCGGCCTGGATCGGCTCCTTGCCGGAGTCGGGTCGCGGCATCCAGGCGCTCGGCCAGCGCATGCTGCTCGGCACCGTGATGATCCTCGGGCTGACTCTGGGGCTTCTGCCCGGCGCGCTGCTGGTGGGGTCGGCGATTCTCGTCCAGGGCTACTTCAGCATCCCGTGGAGCGCGTGGGCATTCCCTCTCTGGGGGGGACTCGCCGCCGCCCCGCTGGTGGTGGAGGTGGCGCTTCTCGCACGGCTGGCCGGACGGCTGTGGGCCGGAATGGACCCCTCCCACGAGATCCTCGATCTCGGACGTTAACCGTCCTCAACCTCGGGCGGTGGAGCGGCCCGGCCGGCTCTTATAATGCCGGTAGAGGAAGTGTCCACAACCATCGGGAGCGGTTCTCGCGGGCCGCCGGCCTCTCCGGACGCGATGAGCCGCGCCGTCTAAAGGAGGTTCTTCATGCCGACGTTCGTTCTGATGACCCGGCTGGGACCGGATGCGCTTCACGACGCGCGTGGACGACGCGCGGCCGGAAAGGAGTGGCTCGACAAGGTCAAGACCACCTGTCCCGAGGTGAAGTTCGTTGCCCACTACGCTCTGCTCGGCCCTTACGACTCGATGGACATCTACGAGGCACCCGACATGGAGACCGCGCACCGGGTCTCCATCATCTCGCGCGCCGAGGGTGCGCTGACCGCAGAGAGCTGGCAGGCGATACCCTACGATCGGTTCATCGAGATCCTGGGGGAGGTTCACCCCTGAGCCCCGGCAACGATGAGTGATCGTCTCGTCCTGCTGGGCACCGGCACGTGCCAGCTCCAGGAGGAGCGCATGGCCTCCTCCGTGTTACTGGAGCTGGACAGCCTCCGTGTGGTCTTCGACTTCGGCCGTGGGGTTGCCGGGCGCCTGCGGTCGCTCGGCCTCGGCCAGGACGACATCCGGCACGTGGTGCTCTCCCACTTCCACGCGGACCATCTTTCCGATCTCATTCCCTTCCTCCACGCCGGCTCGTGGTCGCAGATCGATCCACGGACCGCGGATCTCGACCTCTACGGCCCCGTGGGGCTCGAGGCCCTGTTTCAGGGGCTGCTCGGCCTGTTCGAAAGCCTGGTTCGCAGCGAGCGGTTCGAGCTTCGCCTTCACGAGATCCGCGACGACAGCCTGGTGATCGACGGATTCGAGCTCGTCTCCCGGGAGCTCCCGCCGGCCGGAAACCGGGGGCTCAAGCTGACCCGCGGCGACACCACCTGTGCGATCACCGGCGACTCCTTCTTTCACGAACAGGAGATCGAGTTTCTGCGCGGCGTCGATCTGGCGATCGTCGACGCCGGTCACCTGACCGACGACGAGCTGGTCGAGCTCGCCGTGCAGACACGGGTGCGGCGTCTCGTGTGCTCGCACCTCTATCGCGAGATTGACGCGGAGAGGATCACCGCCCTGGCAACGAAACGAGGCTTCGACGGCGAGGTCATCATCGGCGAAGACCTGATGAGCTTCGCGCTGTAACCCGCGCGGAGCGTGGCTTTGCGCGGTCCGCGGCATCCCCTCGCTGTGATAGAATCCGTGAACATGCCGGCAATCACCCGCAAGCCGAGCGACGCCGACGTCAGCCGCCTGGATCGATCCGCCGACTTCCGTCAAGCCAAGGAGTTCTACCGCGACGAGGCGGTGGCCCGAGACTACGACTTTCACCGCCTGGGAAGCCGGAAGCGGCGGCGGCGCGACGCGAGAGAGTGGAGGACGATCCTGGACGCCCTGGAGCACACCGAGGGCGTGCACACTACGCTGGATGTGCCGTGCGGTACGGGACGCTTCACGGGACGTCTCGCCGAACGAGGCTACCGGGTCGTCGGCAGCGATCTCTCCGTCGAGATGATCAACGTGGCGAAGTCCAAGATCGAGCCCGGCGGCAACGCAACGGCCTTCGTGCAGGCCGATGCCGAGGCCCTGCCCTTTCGCGACGGTGCGGTCGACTGCGTGATCTCCATTCGGTTCCTGCTCCACGCCGAGGCGACGGCGCGGCTCCGGATCCTCCGCGAGATGAAGCGCGTCACGCGGAGGTGGCTGATCCTGGATTATCGTCATCGGTACAGTCTTCGTTTTCAGATGTGGCGCATCAAGCGAGCGTTGGGAATGACGGACGAGCCTCTCGAGCGCGTGACCCGCACCGAGATGGAAGAGGAGCTCCGGAACGCGGGCGTCTCGGTGCGC
>Ga0316187_10001484_pt1 | contig 20280 bp, 13 predicted proteins | sample CroRivburrow1_MG_FD_204927 | JGI IMG/M metagenome (GOLD analysis project Ga0316187, IMG submission 204927) | Coastal sediment microbial communities from Maine, United States - Cross River worm burrow 1 | ecosystem: Environmental > Aquatic > Marine > Coastal > Sediment | place: USA: Maine...
AGAGGCTTGTCCCCCGCCTGGGTGATCTCCACATAGGCGTAGTACTGGCACAGGGGTAGCAACTCCGTGATCGCATGGGTACTGCGCGAGGCGTCGTCGGGCCAGTTGTCCCCGTCCGAGGCCTGGGCGCCATAAATATTCCACTCCTTGGGGGAGTAGCGAGCCTCGATCACGCTCTTCATTAAATCCAGTGCACTGGAGACTACGGTGCCGCCGGTTTCCCGTGAGTGGAAGAACTCATCCTCGTCTACTTCCTTGGCCGAGGTGTGGTGGCGAATAAAGACCACTTCGGTTTTGTCGTAGTTGCGCGACAGGAACAGGTACAGCAGGATATAGAAGCGCTTGGCCAGGTCCTTGGTTTTCTGGTCCATGGAGCCCGAGACGTCCATCAGGCAGAACATCACGGCCTTGGAGTGTGGGATGGGTTCCTTGACATGGCGGTGGTAGCGTATGTCTACCTCGTCGATAAAGGGAATGCGGCCCAGGCGATCGCGCAGGACTTGCATTCGGGACTCGATATCGTGGCGTTGCTCCCGGTTTTCGGGACTGTCCTCCAGCGCCTGCAGTTGTTGCTCCAGTTCCCGCAACTCCGTGCGTTTACCGGCGCCCAGGGCGATGCGCCGCATGGTGGCGGAGCGCATGGAGCGCACCACACTCAGGTTGGACGGTGCACCGTCACTGGCAAAGCCGCCCTTGACCCGTTTGAATTCCTCCAGCCCGGATAACTGCCGTTTGGTCAGGTTGGGCAGTTCCATGTCGTCAAACAGCGCATCGAGGAACTCCTGCTGGTTGATCTGGAACACGAACTCATCCAGGCCTTCCCCCTGGTCGCTGGCCTGCCCCGGTCCACCGCCGCCTCCGGCACCCTTGGGGCGTGCGATTTTGTCGCCGCGGGTAAATTCCTCATTGCCCGGCACCACGTGGGTGATTTTGCCCCCCTGGCCGTGGCGAAATACGGGCTGCCGTGTATCCCTCGCGGGAATGGAGATTTTCTCGCCCTGGCCGTCTGCGGTAATGGTGCGGCCACGCAGATTCTCCGCCACAGATTCCTTGATCTGCGCCCGGTACCGGCGCAGGAAACGCTGCCGGTTGACGGCGCTTTTTTTCTTGGGGTTGCTGCGTCGATCGATTAAGAACGTCACCTTATTGTGATTTCCTCACCCGCAAGTACCATTCTGACAGCAGTCGCACCTGTTTTTCCGTATAGCCTCTTTCCACCATGCGCGCAACAAAGTCCGAGTGTTTCTTACGATCTTCCTCGGAGGCCTTGGCGTTAAAGGAAATTACCGGCAGCAGGTCCTCGGTACTGGCGAACATTTTCTTTTCGATGACACCGCGCAGCTTTTCGTAACTGGTCCACCTGGGGTTGCGACCCTCGTTGTTGGCGCGGGAGCGCAGTACGAAATTGACGATCTCACTGCGGAAGTCCTTGGGATTGCTGATGCCGGCGGGCTTCTCGATTTTCTCCAGTTCGTCGTTCAGTGACGAGCGACTGAGGATCTCTCCGGTTTCCGGATCGCGGTACTCCTGATCCTGCACCCAGAAGTCGGCGTAGGTGACATAGCGATCAAACAGGTTCTGGCCATATTCGGAATAGGACTCCAGGTAAGCTGTCTGGATTTCCTTGCCGATAAATTCAATGTACCGGGGTGCCAGGAATTCCTTGATGTAGTTGAGATAGCGATCGTGGGTTTCCTGTGGGAACTGCTCCTGCTCTATCTGCTTTTCCAGTACATAGAGCAGATGTACCGGATTGGCCGCGACTTCCACCGCGTCGAAGTTGAATACCTTTGACAAGGTCTTGAAGGCGAAGCGGGTGGACAGGCCGTCCATGCCCTCGTTGACGCCGGCATTGTCGCGGTATTCCTGTATCGACTTGGCCTTGGGATCGCGATCCTTGAGGCTTTCGCCATTGTAGATGCGCATCTTCGAATAGGCGCTGGAATTCTCCGGTTCGCTGATGCGCGAGAGTATGCTGAACTGGGCCAGCATATCCAGTGTGTCCGGGGCGCACGGCGCGCGGCACAATGAGCTGTTCTGCAGCAGCTTGCGATAAATTTCGATCTCTTCGGTGACCCGTAGGCAGTAGGGTACCTTGACGATGTATACCCGGTCGATGAAGGCCTCGTTGTTCTTGTTGGTTTTGAAGGTCTGCCACTCGGATTCGTTGGAGTGGGCCAGTACCACGCCTTCAAAGGGAATGCCGCCAATACTCTCAGTGCCGTTGTAGTTACCCTCCTGGGTGGCTGTCAGCAGCGGGTGCAGGACCTTGATCGGGGCTTTGAACATCTCCACGAATTCCATCAGGCCCTGGTTGGCGCGACACAGTCCGCCGGAAAAGCTGTAGGCGTCCGGGTCGCTCTGGGCGAAGCTTTCCAGCTTGCGGATATCGATTTTTCCCACCAGGGATGAGATATCCTGGTTGTTTTCGTCACCCGGCTCGGTTTTGGAAATACCCAGCTGGTCCAGTATCGATGGATAAAGTTTGACGACGCGGAACTGACTGATATCACCGTTGTATTCGTGCAGCCGCTTGACCGCCCAGGGCGACATGATGGCCTTGAGGTAGCGCGGCGAGATGCCGTATTCCTGCTCGAGGATCAGCCCGTCCTCTTCCATATTGAACAGACCCAGGGGGGACTCGAATACCGGCGAGTCCTTGATCACGTAGATGGGTTGCTTCTCCATTAATTGCTTGAGCCGCTCCGCCAGGGACGATTTGCCGCCGCCCACGGGACCCAGCAGATAGAGTATCTGCTTGCGTTCTTCCAGCCCCTGGGCAGCATGGCGGAAGAAACTGACGATTTGCTGGATGCACTCTTCCATACCGTAGAATTCCCGGAAGGCCTCGTAGCGCTTGATGATTTTGTTGGAGAAAATGCGGCTCAGGCGCGGATCGCGAGAGGTATCAACCAACTCCGGTTCGCCTATGGCGTGCAGCATACGTTCCGCCGCAGAGGCGTAAACACCGGGGTCTTCCTTACACAGGTCCAGGTACTCCTGGAGACTGTATTCCTCTTCCAGTGTCGCTTCGTATCGATTCTGGTAATGGCTGAAAATGGTCATCGCTGCACTCCTTCGTGACTATTCAGTCGCGGTTATCCCCTGTCGTTAGAAAAAAGAATACAGGATTTTTTTCCAACGCCAACGCTCAGATGAAAATTCCCTAGTTCATTTTGGACTCAAAAAAGTCCTTTTATTTCAATGAGTTATAACGATTTTTCGGGTGAGCGAGAGACTTTGAGCTCGCCGGGGACGGGAGCTGGAGGACGGAGCGGGTCGGCTGATGTTTCCGTTGCCGGCGCGCTGTTGTTAAGGGAAGCTTACCCGAAGTGCAAAGCGCATGACCAGTCCTGTAGCCGCTTTTGTCCAGATTTATTTGCCGCTGGCACGCAGCCGTGGGGATATCACTTTGTTTTTGGAACTTGCCGGCAATGTGCCGCTCCAAATGTGGATAGGGGTTGTCACATGGGCCGCCCGTGCAAGAGGTCTAAACCGAATGCGTCGCAATTTTCTTACGCTGTTGCTGTTGTGCAGCTTTGTACTGCCATTGTCCCAGGCGCTGGGCGCCCCGCGCGAGGAGGACAGTGCGGAGGTGATCGGTGAGTTCCTGCTACTGCTGCTGGGATCGCCCGAAGGTAAGCAGCAGGCGCTGGAATTTGTCGACACGCAGTGGCAGCCGGGTTTCACGCCGATGTTACTGGAGGTTCTCACCTTCAACCGCGACGCCGCTTTTGCCCCATCACTGGTCGCCCTGCTGGAGAAGAAATCCGGGCACTCTTTTGGTTTCAATATTGAACAGTGGCAGCAGTGGCTGTGGAATCGCGAGCCTGTATTTGATCCGGCATACCCGGAATTTAAAAGCGCCTTGTACGGGCTCCTCGACGAACGTTTCGAAAACTATTTCGGGTCGCAGCGTGCTACCAGTATCCGCCTTGACGAGGTGGTCTGGGGTGGCGTCAAGCAGGACGGTATACCACCGCTGCGCCAACCCGACATGATCAGCGCAGCGCAGGCCGACTATCTCGCAGACAGCGATATTGTTTTTGGTCTGGAAATCAACGGAGATGTGCGCGCTTACCCGCGGCGTATTCTGGGCTGGCATGAAATGTTCGTGGACGACGTGGGCGGTGTACCTGTCGTGGGCGTTTACTGTACCTTGTGCGGCACTATGATCCTTTACCAGACGCGTGTTGCCGGCCAGGACCACGAGTTGGGTACCAGCGGTTTCCTGTACCGCTCGAATAAACTGATGTACGACCGCGCTACCCAGTCACTGTGGAATACCCTTTGGGGTAAACCGGTAGTGGGTCCGCTGGTAGGTAGCGATATCGTGTTACCCCGCCTCAGCGTGGTCACTACCACCTGGGGCGAGTGGCGGCGGCGCCATCCTGAAACCCGGGTTCTGTCTCTGGCCACCGGAGCCGTCAGGGACTATCGCGAAGGCGTCGCGTACCGGGATTACTACGCTACCGATGCCTTGATGTTCCAGGTGCCCGGGCTGGATACGCGTCTGCGCAACAAAGCCGAAGTGTTGGGGCTGGTCTTTCCCCAGTATCCGGACCAGCCGCTGGCCATCGCGGCAGACTACCTGGCACAGCATACGGTATACCACGACCAGGTGGGGGAATTGCGCTTTGTGGTGGTGACCGATACTTCCGGGGCCAATCGCGTCTATGAAGCGCGGGATCTGCGCTTTGTCACCTGGGACGGCGCCGCGACGTTGCTGGATGAGGACGGTAACGCCTGGCAACTCACGGAAGCGCAGCTGCGCCGGGGTGATGGCCAGGTTTTGCATCGACTGCCCGCCCACCGGGCCTTCTGGTTTGGCTGGTACTCGGCCTACAGTCATACCCGGCTGGTATATCTGGGAGATGCCGTTACTCCCGATCGTTAAATAACCACCGACGCTGCCGGTACATATAGAGAATCAGTTTGCGGAAGGTTTCCGGTATCAGGCGGGCCAACAGGCACCGGTGACCAACACACGTTGTTGCGGGTAGCGCGACCTGAGGCTTTGCATTGCATCCATGATGGCCTCCAGGGTTATTGCTGCGCAGGTGAATGCCAGGGGGTTGAAGGTAGCGTGAACACCCTGGTTCAGGTCAAGGGAATCCCACTGGCGAGCCGTTCGCCGAACAGCAGTACCAGTTGCGCCCAGCCCACCAGGGCGCCCAGCGCGCCGCCTATGGCCACCAGAATCCACTCGTCCTCATGGAAAATAGGGCGCACCAGTTCCTGGAATTCTGCGGGGGGCTGTTGCGAAATGCGCTCGTGCAGCATCGCCTGCACGGCCTGCGCCTGGCTCTTGTTGAAGCGGTTGTCTTCGGCAAGCTCTTCTGTGTATTGAATCGCCTTGTCCAGGGCCGCGTCTTTCAGGTCGGCGTAACCCTCGGGCCCAAGCGCGCCCTGGGTGACCAGTTGTACCACCAGTTTGTTTTCCATGATGCCCGAGATATGTGAGCGCAGCATGGCCATGGTGCGCTCACTGCGCTCGCCGTGAATCAGGGTGTGTACCACCTCCCTGGCGGTGAGTACCTCTTCGGTGAACACGCGGCTGAACTCTGCAGAAATTGCCTGCTGTCGTTTGAGAAATAAGCCCTGGAACACGAAGGGCCCGATTTTTTTCGGCTCCAACGGGGTAAAGATCAGCTGTATGGCGATCCAGTTGGTCAGTGTGCCTACCAGTAAGCCAAAAAACGGCAGTACCCACCATTGGGGCAGGAAGAACCAGAACAGGGCCTGCACCACGCCGAAGCCAAAACCAAACACCGCGCCTGAGTGCACCAGGAAGCTCAGTTCCCGGGAGGCGCAGGCAAAGACCATGCGGTTGAGGAGGTCCGGGTTTTCCTCACATTTTCTGACCACCAGTTCACGCAGGTCCAGCAGGCGCTCGAAGTGGTCGTGTATATCATCGGCGAGTTCGTCAATGCCCTCGCGCATCTCCATTTCAACCACCTGGAATACCAGTTTCTTGGTGGGTGCGGGCAGGTTTTCCCACATCACCCGCCGCTGCTCACGCATCAGGCCGTGTACTGCCTCGGCGATCATTGGCGTGGCTGATTCCAGGAAATAGGTTTTTACCTCATCCATATCCACCGCTTCCACCATGGCCGGCAGGCCACCGATGCGGCCTATAGTGGTATCCACCATGCCGGTGGCGAATTTGCGTATACGCGAGGGCACCACGCCGCGCCAGCCGAACGGGAATTTGCCCACGTACTGCAGTGGGTAAAAGGTCATCTTGATGGCCAGCCAATTGGTGCCCCACCCCGCGGCTGCGGCGATGAAAGGAATCAGCAGATAGCTGCCATAGGCCGATATCCAGGCACTCATCGCACTATTTTCCCTGCGTCCGGCAACAGCCGTGGCTGCTGTCGGTTAGATGGCGAGTGGGTTCTGGTTGGCCATTGGGCAGTATTCACATTTTGACCCTGTATGCGGTAATTACTTAACATATTGATTTTTATGGAAAATATTTTGGATCATAGGCGTTTACCCCAAATAGTAGCGCGATCTTTAGTATGTTTATTCTAGACCCGATTGCTTCAATGAGCAGGCAAACCAGGACCTAGAGGAGGTTTGATTATGTTTCCCCATTTAATCGTATGTATTGTGTTGTCCATTCTGTCGGCGACAGCGGTTTATGCCGCCAGTATGCCGATGGGCAAGTCTTCACCGGAAGAAACCCGGGACGCTGAAGACCAGCAGGACACCCCCGACGCCCTCTAATAACAAGGATCCCCAAACGGCTGCCGAATGCTTCGGTGGCCGTTTTTTATGCGCGGCCCGCAGCGGCAATTGATTACGGGGATGCCCATTTCCTGTCACGGGACCTGCTCCCGGCGAGGTATATGGTCAGCAATCCGCCGGCTATGACCAGGGCGCTGCCCAATACCGACCATCGGTCCGGCACCTGGTCCCACAGTAACCAGCCCCACAGGCCGCCAAGGACCACTGCGAGGTAGTTGATGGGTGCGATAGCTGAAGCGGGCGCCATGCCATAGGCGCGCGTATAGAGCTCCAGTGCGAAGTACATGCAGACCCCGATATACAACATCGCCAGCCAGTCCTGCCAGCGGATCTGTTCCAGGTTGTGCAGGCTGAAGGGGACGACGCACAGCAGTGACAGGGCAAAATAGTAGAACAGGATGCGTGAGCCGGGTTCGGTCATGGCCAGCCGGAATGTGGCCACCATGGATATGGCCAGGGTGACCGCCGAGGCAAACCCCGCCGCGTGCCACCAGCTAAGGCCTGCCGGGCTGGGCCGCAGTATCACCGCCACGCCGATGAAACCCACGATCAGTGGCAGCCAGGCGCTACCGGGAATCCGGTCCCGGTGCCAGGCCCACATCACCAGTGGCACCGCCAGCGGCGCACTCTGGCGCAGCAGCATCGCATCCACCATGGGGATGTTCTCCAGCGCCGCGTAGTACAGGTAGAAACCCAGCACCCCTGCCGCGCCGCGCAACAGATGCAGCCCCAGGTGTTGAGTGCGCAGGCTGGCCAGACCCGGTCCCAGGACGCGTGGCAGGCACAGCAGCATGCACACCAGGAATTGCACAGTGACAATGGCTGCTGCGGATGCCGTGGCGGAGGCGTACTTCGCCGCTGCCGCTGCCGTACTGGCCAGGACCACCATTACCAGCGACAGGTAAATAGCATGGCGTATAGCGTGACGCTGTTCGGGCATGCGTTTTCCCGATTGAAAAGAATTCATTGTAGGGCAGCGGCGGCTATATAAGAACTACCATAGCTTTGCCGCAGCCCCTTGGGCATAATGCCTGCGGAGATAAAGCTCACGGGCGAGCGACTCGCGGCTGAATGTATTACCAATATTTCGGGCTCACTGAGGCCCCTTTTTCAATAGCGGTCAATCCGCGCTACCTGTTCATGAGCGCCCGGCATCGGGACGCCCTGGCGCACCTGTTGTATGGCGTTGGCACCGGTGGCGGCTTTATCCTGCTCACCGGGGAAGTGGGGACAGGCAAAACCACGATCAACCGCTGCCTGCTGGAACAACTGCCCCACGATACGGACATCGCCATCATTCTCAACCCGGCGTTGAACGCCATTGAGTTGTTGGCCACGGCCTGCGATGAACTGGGTATCAGCTATGACCCGGACAAGCACACCCTGAAAACCCTTACCGACAAGCTCCATGGCTATCTACTGGAAAATCATGCCAGCGGGCGCAAGACAGTCCTGCTTATCGACGAGGCACAACACCTGGATTTCGATGTGTTGGAGCAGATACGCCTGCTGACCAACCTGGAAACCAACAGCGAAAAGTTGCTGCAGATAATCCTCATTGGCCAGCCGGAACTGGCCCAGATGCTGGCCCAGCCGCAACTGCGCCAGCTCAACCAGCGTATTACCGCGCGCTATAACCTGGAGCCACTGAACCGGGAAGAGACGGGTGCTTACATACACCATCGCCTGCAGGTCGCGGGAATGAGTGCGGACCGGGTGATCTTTCCCCCGAGGGTAGTGCGCGCGATCTATAAGCGCACCCGCGGTATACCGCGGGTGATCAACGTCCTGTGTGACAGGGTTCTGCTGGGAGCCTATGGCCGCAACAAGGGTAAGGCCGACATGTCAATGCTGCGGCTGGCGGCGCAGGAGGTACTGGGCGATGATTCCCACCAGGGCCCGGAGTGGGTGCGCCCGTCGTTGGTGGCATCACTGCTGCTGGCTTTGTGCGGTTGGTGGGCCCTGGAGTATTTCGATGAGCGCGATGCCGTAGCGGTAATGTCGCCCATAGCCGCTCCATCGCAATCCGCGGTGCAGTCGCCATCGATGGCGCCGCAACCGGCGCCTGTTGTCGCGCAACCGGTGGCCGCAGCGGTTCCTCCCATGTTGCAGCCCCCCGAGCCGCTGCCAGCGCCCCAGGTGAACTGGATGCTGGCCCCGGCGCAGGCCGAGGCGCGACTGTGGTCGCTGTATTCTCCTGCACCCCGGCCGGCGCAGCTCTGTACCGACGCGGAGCAGGCCGGTGTAGCCTGTATCGAGGGCGAGGCACGGACCTGGGACCAGTTGCTGGCCTATGACAGGCCCCTGTTGCTGGATGTGATTACCCCGGAACGGTTCAGCGCAGCGGTATTGTTACTGGGTATCGAAGGGCGCCAGGCCTGGGTTGCGGCGGAGCAGGGCGTGGTTCTGGTGGAACTGGCCGAACTGGGCCTCTTGTGGAGTGGCAGCTATCGTTTTTTGTGGCATCCTCCGGCGGGTTTTGAGCGTCCCCTGTCACTGGGTGACAGCGGCCCGGTGGTGGCGCAGGTGGCGGCCCTGTTCGCGCGCCTGGACGCGCAGCCGCAGCCCCTGACCACTGAGGGTTTCAACGCGGCCCTGCAGCAGCGCGTGCGCATGTTCCAGCGCAGCCATGGCCTGGAAGACGATGGTGTTGTGGGTGTGCGCACACTGTTGAAATTGAATGAACTAGTGGGCGTTGACGCCACGGCCACGGCGGCGCGCGAGCGTCTGCAGGACCCCGTCGGTGACGTGGTGCAGCGATGATACGCGATCTGTCCAAGCCAATCGGAGCTCGCCTTTGTCATTGATCCTGGACGCCCTGAACCGCTCCCGGCAGGATACGGATGCCGTTCCCGGGCTGGCGACACAACACTATAGTGACAACCCGGAGCCTGGCGGCAATAAACTGCGGCAGTATCTGCCATGGGGAGCACTGCTGCTCGCCCTGGGGATCATAGCGCTACTGGTACTGGAGCGGGAGCCGCGGACCGTGGCGGTGCCGGATGTGGCACCCATTGCGGCACCCGGGCCAGCGCCTGCCGCACCGGCGTCGGTGGTACCCGAAGTGAAAACCGAAGTGAAAACCCAAGCGCCTTCGCCTGTCGAGCTGACGGCTACCCCGGCGGCACCCGGTGCCGCTTTACAGGAAAAAGAGCAAGCTGCGCCGCCGCCAGGGATAACTGAATCTGTAGCCCCTGCTGCGCAAACCCTGCCGGCGACCGACCGCGTGGACGAGTCTGTAGCCCGGCTGTATCAGCAGCCCCCGGTGACGAACCCGGAATCTGCCCCCGCCCGGGCGAATGCCGCCCCGGCAAATCCCCCTGACACCGCGGCAACCGAGCCGGACGCGGCAGGTTCAGCCAATCGAGAAGAGCAGCCCATAGACATTGAGAAACTGATATTAAAGGCCCGCGACGAACTGGCCAATGCGGATCTGGACGCACACCACGCACCCTTTATCGCCGACCTTTCGCAGCATACCAAGAATGATATCCCCACCATTTACTATCAGCGTCACGATTATTCCGGTGACAGTGCCCGCTCCACGGTGGTGCTCAACGGCAAGACATTGAAGGTGGGTGGCACCGCCGCGCCGGGAGTGAAAGTGGAAGAGATTCTACCCGACTCGGTAGTGCTGGATTATCGCGGCACCCAGTTCCGGCTGCGTTCCCTCAACAGCTGGATCAATCTATAAACCCAGGTACTGCCGACTGATCTCGAAGATATCAGGCTGGCGAATAAACGGTGGGATACGTCCCACTCCCTGCGCGTTGCTGTAAAGCGGTACCGCTGCGCCGGTGTGCTCTGCCATCATGAAATTGGTGGTGGCGTAGTTCACCGCCATGCGGCTACCTTCGGGTGTGTTGATGCGCGCCACTTTTCCGGGCGAGTAGGTGGGGATGGGATAGGCTGCGAACAGGCTTACCTCGGGAATCAACTGTGCCGCCTGGGAATGGTCCGCGGTTACCACGATCAGTGTTTCCGGGTATTGTTCCGCAAATGCCAGCGCACTGGCCAGCGCCTCGTCCAGTTGTTCTACCTCACCGATAGAGCCGCAGGGCTTGCGCTCATGCGATTGCTTGTCGATCGAGGCGGACTCGATCATCAGGAAGAAACCGCGGTCGTTGTCCCGGGACAGGTGTTGCAGGGCCGCATCGGTCATCTGCTGCAACGTGGGCACCGCGGCAAATTCCGGGTTGGGTTCGCAGTCCATGGGTTCCGGCATGGTCACATCACCCAGGTAGGGGTGTATGTAGTTGAGCAGGCTGGGTTCGGGTTCTTCCGCTTCACGGCCGCCTTCTCCCTGCAGTCGCACGGGCATGGTGCTTTTGGAAAAGGTACCCAGCAGGCGCTTGCCGGGCTGCGCTGCCAGCAGTTCAGCCGTGCTGTTTACCACTTGAAAGCCGCTGTCCTGCGCCACTTGCGCTACCGTGCGCGACTGTCCCTCGGCCATAGGTGCAAAGTGTTTGCTCCCGCCACCCAGGATAACGTCGACTTTTGATTCAGCCAATTGCTCGGCTATAGAGCCCTTGCCGCCATTGGCCTTGAGATCCGGTGAGCAGTCACCCAGGGGGATGTCGTGGTAGGTGATATCCACCATGCTGTCCGGGTTTTCGCACAGGCGGAAACTGATATGTGCCGCGAAGGCAGCGGGGGTGGCGTCGGTGACACTGGCGGTGGTTACGATGCCGCTGCGATAGCCCGCGGCCTGGGCCAGTTCGACAATGGTGCCGAGATCGCGGTCATCGCCGGCGCTGGTGGCAATGCGGCCGCGGCTGGTGATCACGCCAGTAGCCATGGACGTCGCCGTGTTGGCTGAGTCCGCCACATAGACTGGCTTACCGCCGACCTTGTCCTCAATGGTCAGAATCTGGGAGGCGCCGCGCAATGGCATCTGGTCCAGCAGTAATTGCCCCGCCGCGCCCTTGAGGTAATTGCGCGCTATGGTGACCTGCTGCTCGTCCATGCCATCACCGATGATAAGGATAAGCTGTCGCGGTGCGGCACTGGCGTTATGAGCCAGCATCGCGGTCGCTGTGAGCAGGCCAGCGCAGAGTGAGCGACGCATGAGTGGGTGTTTCATAACCGGATTCCGTGGGTGCTGTTATTCAGGGGCGTATAGATACCACGTTCTACCGGACGATGCACCGGGTCGCGGCCGTCGCCGGGAATCTTCCGGGTTGGTTGCAAATACTGAACTGTCCTGGTGCCGGCACTATACCTTGCAGGCGAACTTTTTTGTTCGCGTAGGTGGGAAACGGCCCGCTATGCCTTAACCTTTGCGGCGCAATGTGGCAGGATTTGCTCTCCCGTGAGCCAGTGGCCGCGAGATAGCTCTGAACTACCCGGCAGACGGCATAAACACAATAACCCGGGTTCGGAAATCGCTGAGGAATTACTATGAAAATGATGACAGCCATCATCAAGCCCTTCAAGCTTGATGACGTACGCGATGCTTTGCAGCAGATCGGTATTGCGGGCATGACAGTGGAGGAAGTGAAGGGCTATGGCCGGCAGAAGGGCCATACTGAGCTTTACCGGGGCGCCGAGTACGTGGTGGAATTCCAACCCAAGGTCAAGATACAGATAGCCATCAGTGACGGCCAGCTGGACGCTGCGATCGACGCGATATGTGGTGCCGCCAGTACCGGCAAGATCGGCGATGGCAAGATATTCGTGACCCCGCTGGAGCAAAGCATCCGCATTCGCACCGGCGAGACCGGTGAAGACGCCCTGTAAAGCTGAAGAATAAGAGAGGCTGGAGAATAAGATGAGATCAATACAAGTTATAGCCCTGCTGGCAGTAACACTACTGGCATCAATGGGCGCCAGTGCCGACGAGCTCAACGGTGCAGATACCGCCTGGATGCTGACATCTACCGCCCTGGTGTTGTTTATGACCATACCCGGCCTGTCGTTGTTTTATGCCGGGCTGGTGCGGGTAAAAAACGTACTGTCCGTCCTGATGCAGTGTTTTGCGTTGACCTGCCTGATGTCACTGGTGTGGTTTGCCGTGGGCTATACCATTGCCTTTGGCAGCGACGGGGTGGAACAGGGCAAATGGATTGGTGATTTTGGCAATATGTTCTTTGCCAATATCGGCAAGGACACCATGAACGGCGGTATTCCAGCCACGCTGTTCGCTATCTTCCAGATGACCTTTGCCATCATTACCCCGGCGCTGATCGTTGGCGGCTTTGCCGAGAGAATGAAGTTCTCCGCGATGCTGCTGTTCTGCACTATCTGGGTGATCGTGGTGTATTCGCCGGTCTGTCACTGGGTCTGGGGTGGCGGCTGGCTGGGTGACCTGGGTTTGCAGGATTTCGCCGGTGGCACCGTGGTGCATATCACCGCGGCGGTAGCCGCGCTGGTGGCAGCACTGGTGATGGGCCCGCGCAAGGGTTTTGGTCACACCGCCATGCCCCCACACAACCTGACCATGACGGTCACCGGTGCCGGTATGCTCTGGGTTGGCTGGTTTGGATTCAATGCTGGCTCCGCAGTGGCGGCCGACAACAGTGCGGCAATGGCCATGCTGGTGACGCATCTGTCTGCGGCCGCAGGTTCGCTGGCCTGGATGACCATGGAATGGGTGCGTCACGGCAAGCCCTCGGTGCTGGGTATTGTCACCGGCATGGTGGCTGGCCTGGGTACCATAACGCCGGCCTCCGGCTCTGTGGGGCCTGCCGCTGCGGTGTTGATCGGTCTCTGCGCCGGCGTTGTCTGCTATTCCGCCACCATCTCCATCAAGCAGGTGTTGAAGATCGATGACAGCCTTGATGTATTTCCGGTGCACGGTGTTGGTGGCGCTTTGGGTACCTTGTTGGCCGGTGTGTTTTGTTCCACCCAGTTGGGTATTTTCAGCGGCAACGGCTTCTCCGATGGCATCGACAGTATCGGTGGTCAGCTTGCCGTGCAGGCCACGGGCGTGGTCACGGTCTTTTTGTATACCCTGGTGGCCTCGTTTATCCTGCTTAAATTAGTGGATATGCTGATCGGCCTGCGTGTTGCCGACGATGAGGAAACCCAGGGTCTGGATCTGGTGCTCCACGATGAACGCGGCTACGATCTATAATTGTCAGCGTGTTTGCAAAGGCCACCACCGGTGGCCTTTTTTATGTGAGGAACGGACTGTGAACTGGGAACATCATCACGTCGTGATCAACGGCATCCGGATGCATTATGTAGAGCAGGGGGAGGGCATGCCTGTGGTGCTGTGCCACGGCTTTCCGCACCTGTGGTTCAGTTGGCACCGGCAGATTACGGCACTGGCCGGGGCGGGCTACCGCGTCATCGCGCCGGATATGCGAGGCATGGGCCAGACCGAGGCACCCGAGGCGGTAGAAGCCTATGATATCGATCATATCACCGGTGATCTGCTGGGGCTGCTGGATCACCTGGGCGAGGAACGGGCGGTATTTGCCGGCCTGGACTTCGGCGCCTTTGCCATTTATGACCTGGCTTTACGCCATCCCGAGCGGGTTATCGCGCTGATCGGCCTGGAAAACCCGGCGGCACCGCACAATCCGGATGAGTCGCCACTTACCGAATACCAGCGTATGGGGGAACAGCACTTCCTGCATATTGAGTACTTCCGGGTGCCGCCCCGTGCGGATGAGGAACTGGCGGCGCAACCGCGGCGTTTTTTTCACAAGGTGTTCCACACACTCAGTGGAGCTGGAAATTATTTTAATGTCTTTAAGTATCCGCCGGGCGCGTCTTACATAGATGCCATGGATGAGCCGCCGCCGTTACCATGGCCCTGGCTGTCGGAACTGGAGCTGGAATTCTTTGTGTCTGAGTACAGCCGCAGCGGTTTTACCGGAGGCCTGAACTGGTATCGCTCTTTTGATTTGAAATGGGCCCAGCGCAAGCCCTTTGAGGGCGTGACCAGCGCAGTTCCCGCTTATTTCCTGGGCAGCGAACACGATGTGGACCTGGAAGGATTTCACGGGGACGATCCCATTAGTCTGATGCGCGCGATATTCCCTGAATTGCGTGACGTTAGAATGATCCCCGGAGCGGGTCACATGGTGCAGTTAGAGGCATCGGATGAGGTCAACGGCATACTGCTGGATTACCTGGCGGACATAGGCTCCCGCGAGACATGAGTCAGCTGCGCGATACCCGCGGCATTGGGTCGGGCTCTGCGCGAAAAAATCACCGTAATCTAGCTGTATAACAGCGATACACCCAATTTTTCCAATACTGCCTGCTCGCCCTGCAGTTCCTGGGCAGTCAGGGGATGCTCCTGCAGCCAGCCCTCCGGGAACTCCAGGGTCAGGTGGTTTTCGCTTGCCAGTATCGAGAAATCCGGCAGCTGGGCGAGCTTCTCCACGTATTTGAAGCAGGCGGCCAGCCGTATGATGCACACCAGGTATTTCATTTTCACCTGGTCGGAATCGGCGATGTGGGTAAACAGGGTGTCGCCCGGTTTGCCGCGCTGACTCAGGGCCAGCACCGCCAGTTGCTCCTGCTCTTCCTGCGAGAAACCGGGCAGGTCGGCATTACGCAGCAGGTAGGCCGAGTGCCGGTTGAAATGCTTGTGGGAGATGGCCATGCCAATTTCATGGCTGCGGGCTGCCCAGCGCAGCAGCTCCCAATCGCCTGTGGTCAGTTGCCAGCTCATGCGCGTGGCGGTGAACAGGGTGCGCGCGCGACGCTCCACGACTTCCGCCATTTCGGTATCCACGGCGTAGCGCTGCATCAGCGCGTTGACGGTTCGCTCGCGGACATCCTCGTGGCTCAACCGTCCCATCAGGTCGTAGATAACGCCTTCGCGCAGGGCCCCCTTGGAGGTCCGCATGTGTTCGATACCGAGCACATCAAACAGGGCAGTGGTGATTGCGACACCTGGCAGTATCACACTGCGGCGCGCCTCTGCCAGACCATCCAGGGTGATATCTTCCATGGTCTTGAATGCAAGCAGCTTCTTTTCCAGTTTTAGCAGGCCTTTGCGGTTTATACCGCCTTCACCCCAGCCATTCTGGGTAATGAGGGTCTCTATTGCCTGCAGCGTGCCCGAGGAGCCCACGCACTCTTCCCAATGGCTGCTGTTGTAACCGTGGCGTATATGGAAGGCCTGCAACCGGGCGCGATCATAGGCATTGCGGTAATTGCCCTTGCTGATCTTACCCTCGGGAAAACAGGCTTTGCCATAGGACACACAGCCCATCTGCAGGCTTTCCAGGCGCTGGGGTTCAAAGCGTTCCCCGATGATTAATTCCGTGCTGCCGCCGCCGATATCGATGACCAGGCGTGACTGGGCGTCGTCCGCCAGGGAATGGGCGACCCCCAGGTAGACCAGGCGCGCCTCTTCCCGGCCGTAGATGACATCCACCTTGGCTCCCAGTATGCGCTTGGCGGGCTTGGTGAAATCGCTGCGGTTCTTGGCCACCCGCAGGGCATTGGTGCCCACCACCCGGATCCGCTCCGGCTCCACGCTGTCCAGCAATTGTGCAAACCGGGTAAGGCACTCGAGACCTCGTTCTATGGCCTCCTCGGAGAGGTGGCCTTTTTCCAGTCCGGCACCCAGTTGCACCTTTTCCGCCAGCACTTCTACCGGGCGCATTTCACCGTGCTCGATTTTGGCGATGATGAGATGGAAGGAGTTACTGCCCAGGTCTATGGCCGCCAGTTGGCTGCCCTCCGGCAAGGATTCCTGATTGTCCACTTCCAAGATGTTTGCTTCTCTGCAGTTACACTTTGCTGCTCATGGTAAAGGATTCCACTGTGTGGCGCATCAAAACTGCAGACTATTGCGGCTGGTACCAGATGGGGGAAGTCCAGGCCCGTTCCTGTATCTGCCAGGGCAGTTCCGGATCATCACACATTGCAGGACGTTCCGTCTGTGGCAGCGCGAGGCAGTCGTAATGGCTCCAGCGACAAGCGGGGTTTTCCAGTACCCGGGTGTAGTACACCGCAGCCTGTTGCGGATCAAAGTCCGGGTCTTGCCAGGTGCCGCACATCTGTTCAAAGCCTGTCCCTGAAACCTCGCAACTCGAGGGGTCGACACTGGCATCATTGTCTGGATTCCCGGCGATGTCGTAGACCGCCTGGTGTGTTTTTCCCTGTACGTCTACCCAGCCCTTGATGATCTGGATACGCTGAAGCAGATTGGCACCCGGGCGAGGGTCACGGCTCGCGCTGGCCACAAACAGCGGACTGCGCACCACGCCAGGTGGGGGTAGGGGGAGGTCTGCCCCCATGGGTACGCCGCCGGCGTAGGCCTGTTGCAGAAAATCGGTGGATTTGCAGATAGCCGCGTCCAGTTCCCAACCGGCAAAAAAGCGTGGACGTATGCGCGGGCCGCTGGTGCCAAAGGTCTCCCGGCGCTGCATTGCGCCAAACAGCGCCCTACGGCTATTTTCGACGGCGTAGATGCCGGCGATGCCGCCCGGGTTATAGCGAGCCGGTGACCCGGTACCGATACCCCCGGGGACTTCCACCTCACCCTGCAGGCGATGGCGCGGATCCCGGTCTATACCGTGTGAGCCCATATGGCCGCGCTCAAGCCCTGCGGCCGGTGCACCGATATGGGTGTCGGTGGCGGCCACAATACCCAGTTTGAATGGGTTGACGCCCAATTTGTCCTGCTCGGACAGCCCCGCAGTCAGGGCATAGCGCACGTAGCTGTAGCGGGAGGCGCAGCCCTGCAGCATCATGCCGCCGCTACCAAACTCTTCGCCGCAGTCGGGAATTTGTTCCGCCGGGCTGCGCAATTTCTCGAAATCACAGAATTCGTCCGCACTTCCCAGAACGCTGGTGATGCCGTTGCGGCACTCGGAGTCACCCTTGACCTGCATGATCTCCGCGAGCGGTTCCAGGCGCGCGCGCAGCCTGGCCATTTGCTGTTGCCGCTGAACTGGCCAGTCGCGCCGGCTGTAGGGAAACCACATGCGGCCGCTGCTCCAGTTGCTGTTATGGGGTATCGCCAGCGCGTCACAGTCTGCATTGCCGTCGATGCAGGTTTGCTGCAGCCACTGCCACAGCTGTTCGGGCGTGTCTGCGTCCTTGGCGCTCAGGGGAGCCTGCGGTACCGTGCCTGAGCTGAAAATGACATTGCGGTGCAGGTTGGAAGCTTCCCGGGCCAGCGTGTATTCATAACCGTGCAGCGTGGTAAACGCGCAGTCGCCGCTGCGATCGTGCCAGGCCTCGGTACTGCGCTGGTTGTTGTGCCACACCTCGACCGCACGCCGGCGGCAGCGGGAGCCGTCTTCGCCACAAACCCTGGCGGAGCGGTCCTGTCCGAAGATTGCCTGTGTTGCTATCCTCACCAGCGGCTGCAGCTGCTCTTCCACCGGCAGGCGCAGGTCCCCGCGAAACAATCGACATACCAGCGTGGGGTAGGATTCACTTTGCGGGTCGTAGCACAGGCTACTCTCTCCCAGTGCCTCGGCGTGGTCGGTGACAGCCATGAAATCCAGTGGTGAACTGATACGCAGTACCGGCGCCTGGTAGCCCGGCGGATCAAATTTAAGCCGTAATGGCAGTGGCTCGCCGCGACCGAAACGGTAGGCATCATCTACGCTGGCGGCCGTGCCAAAAGCGGTGGCGTCATAGGAGGCGGAGGTGTGTACGTGTAAGGCGCCGAACCAGGCTCGCGGGTAGGGATGCTGGTATATGCAGCCAGTGCCTGCAGTAGCGCCGGGTGCCGCGGCAACGGGTACTTGCGACCAGTCAGCTGCGGTCCCGGAGGGCACGACACTGCGTGAAAACTCAAAGCGCAGCCACAGCCCCGCGCTTACCCCAACCAGGACTAACGCCAATATTAGAAGTAACAGGTATTTCAGTACCCGGGATATCCCCGCCATGTTCTATTTTGCCCCTTGCCGCGACGAGCGCGGTGCCGGTGATTGCCATCTATCCGCTGGATGGCTCACGGGACCAGCGTCACCGTCTCTACGGTATGTTCGCGAATCGCACGGTCACTGAACCACCAGTATCCCGGTTTTCCCTCAAGCCACAAGGGCAGCGAGTCCTGCTGGTGTTTATCGAACAAGCGCTCGCTCACGCCGCCCGGGATATGCCCCTCGATCTTGTCCGGGTCTGACAGGTCCATTACCACGCGGGTAGAGGGAATGATCTTGCTGTGCTGCGGGTCATCAAACAGATAAAGCGCCCGGTTAAGGGTTTCGCCGGAGCCGTCGGCGGGATTGATGCCGCCACCAAACCATTTCGCCCCCGCGTCGCCTTGCACCAGTGGATGGAAAAAAGTCACGGTGTGGACCTCGCCCCAGCGCCATTGGCGCGGGTCGTCGCCGAAACGGGCGGTCATTTCGATGAGCATGTCTTGCGCTGCCAGGCGAAAGAGCTGGTCCCGGGTTTCGATTTCCGGCGTACTGGTGTCATCAAACCAGTCGGGACCATTGGCCTCGATTTTGCGCACCAGATGTTCATGCCAGTAGTAATAACCTTTCAGGTATTCGACGGCGAGATCGTCACCCAACTCGTCGCGAAAGACGCGTAGCGCGAAGTGTCGATACAGACTCTGGAAAATGGCAGGTGCACTCTGCTGTGCGGTGTCCATGAAATCCCATGCCGCGAGTATCTCGGCTATCTGTTGCAACCGGGGATCACCTTCAAGGGCCGGCAAAAGGAAGGGCATCAGTCGCTGCGCCATGGGATTCTTATTGTCCATGAGGAAGTCCCAGTGATCGCTACTGCTTATCTCGTCCTTTGCGAATAACTCCATGAGGCGGCGGTAACGCCAGGAACCCGAGGCATAGCTGGAGTAGGGGTAGGGGTAGTCCGCGCGGGTGACGCGATGATTGGCAGTGCCTACCCAGTCCCGCTGGGGGTTCAATTGCGTGGGCATCTCCTGTGCCGGGATCCGGCCGTCCCAGTTATCTGTGCCGGTAACGGGCAGGGGAATGGAACCGTCTCCCCGCACCCGCAGAGGCACATAGCCGCTGGATACCCGCGCAATATTATTTGCGGTATCGACCACGATATAGTTCAGCGGTGTCGGCATGGTGCCTATGGCGGTGATGGCCTCATCCACGCCGGTTGCCAACATAAGCTCCAGGATGCCCCATTGGCTATCTAGCATTTCCGGTACCGACCAGCGCAGGGACAGCACCCTGTCGCCCGCCGTGCTCATGCCATGATCTGAAATTACCGGCCCACGGCGGGTTTCCCGCACCAGTAAGGTTTCGCTGCGCATACCGCCGTCGGCCGCCTTGTCACTGATATAGATGACTTCCTCGCGCAGCTTGAAAGGGAAAGATTGTTCCCCCTCGAGATAGTGCTCCCGGTTTTCGGGGTCCAACTGCTCTATATACAGGTCTATCATGTCGGCGTAGCCGTTAGTGGCGCCCCAGGCAATGTGTCCGGTACGCGCATTGCCCAGTCCGGGAGAGCCGGGAAATGCGGCGCCCACGGCCCGCAGTGTGGGTGTCACCAGGCCCATGGGTATCCAGATCCCCGGCAGGTTGCGCGCGTCGATATGGGGGTCATTGGCCAGGATGGGTGCACCACCCGCGGATTTACGCCCGCCACTGGCCCAGGCGTTACTGCCCATGGCGA
>Ga0316187_10001487_pt1 | contig 20266 bp, 15 predicted proteins | sample CroRivburrow1_MG_FD_204927 | JGI IMG/M metagenome (GOLD analysis project Ga0316187, IMG submission 204927) | Coastal sediment microbial communities from Maine, United States - Cross River worm burrow 1 | ecosystem: Environmental > Aquatic > Marine > Coastal > Sediment | place: USA: Maine...
GATAAAATCCTCGGTGGCTTTCAGAAACTCGGCGTCCACGGTCTTCATGCGCTCGCGGGTCAGCGGCCCGGTGTTTTCGCAGCGCTGCCTGCCCATGCGGCCGAATTTGGGATCTTCGGCCGGGTCGTCTTTGTCGGTCGCCCAGCAGTGCAGCACGCCGCGCGGCCCGAACTTTTCCTTGAAAGCCGGGTTCTTCACGCCGGGGTAGTCGAGCTGCTCGGGCTCCTCCTCGGCATTGAGGTGATAGAGATTGCCGTAGAACTCGTCAAAACCGTGAACCGTGGGCAGGAACTCATTGCGGTCGCCGAGATGGTTCTTGCCGAACTGGCCCGCAGTGTACCCGAGCGGCTTCAGCACTTCGGCCAGGGTGGGGTCCTCCTTCTGGAGCCCCAGTGTCGAGCCGGGGATGCCAATAGTCGTCATCCCCGTGCGGATCGGCATCTGCCCGGTGATAAACGCCGCGCGTCCGGCCGTGCAACTCGGCTGGGCGTAATGGTCCGTAAAGAGCATGCCCTCCTTGGCAATCCGGTCGATGTTGGGCGTGCGGCCCATCATGCCGTGGGTGTAGGCGCCGACGTTCCACATGCCGACGTCGTCACCGAAGATGACCAGGATGTTGGGTTTATCTGCCGCAAGGGCTGACGCCGCGAAACCCGTCGCACCCAAACCCATTATCAACATCACCATGCCCGCATACAGGACAAGCCTTGTTTGCCACCATCGCTTTTTCATTATCCTCTCCTTTATAATAATCATCTATAATAATCATCGATAAATCCCCAGCTTTTCAGGGGAGACTCCCAAAGTTTGACAGTTCCAGAAGTTAACCAATAGCTGAGAAGATGATTATTATGAGATAATTAAACAACAGATGGATGGGCACTAATTATCAAACGCAAAAATACGCGCCCAATCTTTGGCGAGTTCCGGCTTTGCCTTAACGACCGCCGGTACCCGGTCCAGGCAGTAGACCACCTGGGCGTACATCGGGTGCGAGACCCACAAGGTCCCGTCCTGGTCGAAGGTGGCGATGCGCTCTGCTGGCGGCACGAACTTCGAACTCGACTTGTCGGTGGTGGCTTGCACGAACCCAATGATCGCCGACTTTGCCGGCCCGTCGTTCCAGGACGGCAGGGCATCGTCAGTCGCGACTGCCGGAGCAACGGACCAGACGAGGACAAGGAGAAGGATCGGGCTCTTTTTCAGCCGGCACCTGAAAAACGCAATCAGCGACAAGAATGTTATGACAGTGTTTTTCATGATTGCGCGAACTTTCATTCTTTGTTCCTCCGTATCTTGTTCCTCACTTGATGATCTACTGCTTCTGCTGTGCGGTGACCGTCCGGTAGAGCATTTTCCGTTGCGGTTTTCGGTCGCATCGCAGTTTTTAAATAGACTCAAAGTGACCATGCCTGGTCATTTGCCAAACGCACTCTTCGATTGTTCATATTTCCTCCTCGGACGGAACGCCCGGTCACTACTCTATAACTGGTTTCACGACGCCACCTTTGCAGGAGCGCCGCTGCGGCTCTGATTCCACCCGTGCCCGTCAAGAAACAGGGCGCCCCCTGCTCTTATTACGGGGGCGCTCGCTTGCTCACGTCATGCCGGATTCACCGTTACTCACCCGCATGGCTGATGTGTTTGGCAGACTGCATCGCCTCGATCACCTGATCCAGGTTGTAGCTCGCTGGGGTCTGCAGCGCTGGGAAGGTTCTGTACGTCTCGAGTTCCTTCAGCCACAGCAGCTGCCCAGTGGGCAGGAGGTTCCAGTCATAGATATAGGCCGTGCTTGGCGCGGCCAGTGCGCCGCCGTAGCCCAGGAGGGTTCCATCAACCGTCGCGACCGACCTTTCGAAGGGATCACGCTTGAGGTTGCTGACATAGGTCCAGTGATAGGTGAGTGGGGGGTTAAACGCCTCCGTCGCGTTGGAAGAAATCATCGTGTAGTAGAACTTCCAGTTCTTGTACCGCACCGCCGAAGGTTTTGCACCGGTGTAGTAGAAAAAGGTGTCACGTGCCGAATCTGCCTTGCCCTCGAGATAGTCCCGCTGATCGACGCCGTCCAGCGTGGTCTTGACGATGCCGGGATACTTGCCGGCCTCAATCTGCTTCTTCAGGCCATCACCCGAAGGCCCGCCGGCGATATTGACGAGGGTGGGCACCCAGTCCAGTGAGGAAAATATCTGATCCGGATGAGTGCCAGCCTTGATGTGCCCCGGCCAGCGCACGAGCATCGGAGCCCGCATACCGCCTTCCCAGGTGGTGAGCTTGCCGCCCCGGAATGGCGTAATACCGCCGTCCGGGTAGGTGATCGTCTCAGCGCCGTTATCGGTGGTGAAGACGACGATGGTGTTGTCGAGCTGGCCCATATCTTCCAGCTTTTTCAGCACGTAGCCGATGTTGTCGTCCATCTGCTTCATGCCGGCTTCGTTGATACCCCAGTCCTTGCCGCCCTTCTGGCCCAGCATGTCCATGTACTTGTCCGGAAGCATGGTCGTGACGTGCATGCGCGCCGGGTTATACCAGACGAAAAACGGCTTGTCGGTCTTCTTGGGGTCGTTGCGGTCGAGGAAGTCGATGACCTGGGCGGAGATTTCCTCGTCCACGGTCTTGGAACGTTCCAGCGTCAGCGGCCCTTCGTCCTTGCAGCTTTGGTTCTCCTCAGTGCCATCCGCAGATGTACAATGAATAACCGGCCTCGGTGGCGTCATGCAGAGCCCGTCTCGCGGATCGATGGCACCGGGGACCTCTGCGAGCCCCTTGACCGGGGTGTTCTTACAGGGCGGAACAATGCCCTGCTCGGTCGGCGACTTGTTGATATCCGGGAAGCTCACCCCCTGCATGGCGTCGAGGTGATACAGGTAGCCCCAGAACTCCTGGAAGCCGTGTGCCGTTGGCAGCGACGCCGATTTATCGCCGAGGTGGTTCTTGCCGAACTCGCCCGTGTTGTATCCGAGATCCAGCAGGAATTTGGCGAGCGCCGGCGTGCCCGGCAGCAGCGAACTGGTGGCACCCGGAAGCTGCGGCATGACCATGCCCGCCCGCAACGGATGCATGCCGGTGAAGAAGGCGGTGCGACCGGCCGTGCAGCTCTGCTCGGCATAATAGGTCATAAACCTCGCACCTTCCTTGCCGATGCGATCGATGTTCGGCGTTTCGCCTACCATCAGGCCCTGATGGTAAGCACCCACGTTCATGATGCCAATGTCATCGCCCATGATGAACAGGATGTTGGGCTTCTTGTCGGCCGCGACTGTTGGAGCGACCGTCAAGGCCAACACCACTGCGAGCGCCACAAAGGCGAGTACAAAGGGTTTCATAGTTGATGCTTTCATTTTTACTCCTTTCATTCGTTTGCGGTGTGTCAACACCCACTGTTAAAAAATGACCCAAACAGGATTGACATTTTGGATTTTGATCATTGTGATTTGTTTGTTATTTGCGATTTGGAATTTTTCACCGAAACGTAAACATTATTTCTTCGATCAAACTGGAGGCGGCGGCCAGAGGTATGGCTAAACTTTACGTTTTATGGCTCGCTGCCTCCAATCCCGACGAGTGGGAAACCGAGTGAATCATAATTTCCGGCGGTCGGCTTAAAAGACTCTTGGCTCCCATCAACACCGTGAATCGGGCCGACCGCAGGTGGTCATCCAACACTTGCCGGTTCTCCCACTCTTCAAACAAAAAGAAATCACATTCATTTTCAGAATTCTGATAGAAGGTCGAATCCACACATCCGTTCTCCTTTCGCACCTCCTGAACGATCGATTGGATGGTTTGACGAAGCTCTTTGCGTTTTTCAGGACGCACGTTCATTTTAATGAAGGTAAGAATCATTCGATTTCCCTATTCTGGAAACCATGTCATGGATTGAGCCCGCATGAAAAATTTGTGACATGGGTTAAAGAACGAAACGGCTTTTATGATAACCAGATTCCAAGATTCATACCAATAGCGAAAATAGCACCGCACTTTTTATATATAATTAATATTATTATTAGAATTAAATATGATAGGATTTTGGACAGCGTTTGGCACGATCAGATTTTCCGTGGGATACCGAGGAACCGTGGGATATCGCGGAAATAACTATGTCTTCATTCAATACGGAATATGTTTAGAACCATTTCTGTAAAAGTCATTTCAAAGAATCACTTACCATTTTTCTTGACACGATTTTCGTGTTGCACTAATTTATTGTCATGAAAAACGTAACGATCACACTCGAGGAGGAAGTGGCCCGCTGGGCGCGGATCATGGCGGCTAAACAAAACACGAGTGTCTCTCGCCTGGTCGGCGAGTTGCTTCGCGAAAAAATGCTCGAAGAGCAAAACTATCAGATTGCGATGCAGCAATATCTGTCACAATCACCCAAAGTGTTGAAAAACCGGGGAGAAAAGTTACCCGTGCGCGAGGCGCTGTATGACCGCAAAGGTTTTCGTTGACACTAATGTTCTCGTTTATAGCCGTGACGCTTCCGAACCGCATAAGCAGGCGCAAGCCATGGCCTGGATGGCTCATCTCTGGAGCACCAAGACAGGCAAATTGAGCTATCAGGTTTTGCAGGAGTTTTACGTAACAGTTACCGCTAAACTGCAACCGGGTCTTGATCCGGAAAATGCTCGAAAGGATGTTCGCGCTTTGCTGGCCTGGCGCCCCATCGTGGTAAACGACCGTGTTTTGGAAAATGCATGGCTGATTCAGGACAGGGGTCAACTTTCCTTGTGGGATTCCCTGGTTGTTTCTGCTGCTCAGTTGGCTGATTGTCGCTATCTGCTTACGGAAGACCTGCAAGCAGATCAAGAGTTTGGAAGTCTGAGAGTAACCAATCCATTCCATGTCGACCCCGCATCGTTGGTGGATTGCTCTACCGTTTTTTAATTCCCAGCTTGCGCATGCGGGAGCGGAGCGTGGAAGGGTTCATGTCCAGAATCTTGGCGGCGCCTTTGGGACCATCGATGCGCCAGTCGGTATGCTCGAGCGTCCGGGTAATGTGTTCCATTTCGATCTCTTGCAGCGTTCTCAGATGGTTCGGCATCTCTTTTGGGGTCGACACGGTAAGCTCATCCGCCAATCGCAAACTGGGCCCGGAGCTGCTGATGACCGCGCGCTCGATCACGTTTTGCAACTCGCGCACATTACCGGGCCAGGAATAATCCTGCAGGATTTTCATAACGCTCTGCGGGGTTTTCTCAATCGACCTACCCATCCCTTTGGACACTTTCTCGACGAAAAATCGGACAAATAGGGGAATATCCTCCGGCCGGTCGCGCAGCGGTGGTACCGAAATCGGAAAAACATTGAGGCGGTAGAAGAGGTCTTCCCGGAAAAGCCCCTCGCGAACTTCCGCTTCCAGGTCGCGGTTGGTGGCGGCAATCACCCGGACATCGACCTTGATCGTCTGGGTGCTGCCCAAACGTTCGAACTCCCCGTCCTGAAGCACCCGCAGCAGCTTGGGTTGCAGCTCCAACGGCAATTCGCCGATCTCGTCCAGAAATATGGTGGTGCCGTTGGCAACCTCAAACCGACCGATTCTCTGGGTCTGGGCCCCCGTAAAAGCACCGCGTTCGTGGCCGAAAAGCTCGCTTTCGATGAGGCTTGCCGGCAAGCTGGCAAAGTCCACTTTCACCAGGGGGCGGGCATTGTGCAGGCTAAGACTGTGGATGGCCCGGGCCATCAATTCCTTACCGGTGCCGGTTTCGCCAAGGATCAGAACAGAGGTATCGGTGGCGGCGACTTGCTCGACCTTGTAGAGAACGTATTTAAGGGCGGCACTGGTGCCGATGATACTCTCGAAATTGTGCTCCAGCTTGATTTCATCCTGCAGATAGGCAGCTTCAGCTTCCAGCTGGTTTTTCAGTCCCTCGATCTTCGTGTAGGCTTTGCGCAAATCACTTTCCGCCAGTTTTCGGTCAGTGATGTCGATATGGGAAACGATGGCCCCGCCTTTGCGCCCTGAAAACGGGATCACCCGCATCGAAAACCAGCGCTCTTCGACCGGCGAATCACAGGGATAATCCAACATAAATTGCTCCCGTTTTCCGTCTAACACGGATTGTATTCCTTCCAGTGCGGTTTGAGCCAGCGTGTCACCAGCACAAGCGCTTTCACGGCAAACGTCGATGTAGTTGAGGCCGGTACCGATTCGATCCAGAGATTTCGCATCGTTTTGCCGTGCAAACTTCCTCCAGCTTTCATTGACGTCAAGTATGTTTCCCCCAAGGTCCAATACGGCTATTTGGTAATTCAGAGAATCGAGTATCGATCGATTGAATTTTTTGCTTTGCAAAAGGGCTATTTGATGCCGTTTGCGAGCCAAGGCGTTGGCGAAGACCTCGGCCACCAGACCCAATCGAGGCGTCAGATCTCGCTGCCATTCTTTGGGACGTCTCAGCATCGTCAGGGTCAGTAAACCCAGCGTCGACTGGTCCGCCTTGAGGGGGACCACAACTGCCGATCGGACGCCTTGAGACTGGAGGAATTCTTTCTCCGCAACGGCATCTGGCGGCAATTCTCCTGGATCGGAAAAAATGACCATTTCCCCGTTGAATAGCTTTTTTTGGGCCCAGGTGAGCCGGTGGAATTCGATCTGCGACGGTGCCGGTGCGACATTGGATCTGGTAAACGAGTGGGCGGTATGCAGCCTTTGGTCGATTTCTGAAATCTCAAATACCGTGACCTGATCCACCTCGAAGAATTTAGCGAGCATTTTCAATTCGTGCGCTATCTGTGAATCCACCCGATCCGGGGGCAAATTCACAAACCGGGCCGAAAGCTCGGACAGCGTCTTTTCAAAGCGCAATCGTTCTGCAAGATCGGCCTGAGCATAGTGGCGCAGCGTCCGTTGTCTCAACAGAAAAGAGATCAGGCCGCCTTGAACAAGAACAATAAAAATGGCGGTTATGACGTACCAGCGGTAGAGGTCCCAGAATGAGGGGGTCTTAAACCGAATGATGCTGCCGGGGGGGAGCCGATCCTCTGGTATTTTCCAGCGTTTCAGCTGGTGCCAATCGAACATTAAATGATTGAGAACGTGTTCGGGATGGATATCCTTGGGCGATACGCCGCTCATGATGCGTGCGGCAACTTCAGCACACCTACTCCCCTGAACCTCGGCGCTGAGCAGGCTGCCGCCCACGATTCCGTATCCGAGATAGGTTTCAAGAATACCGAATACGGGTGCATTGGCTTTTGCGGAAATAGCAGACAACATCTCGCGCGAAACGAAGGCGGCGCCCTTGGCATCACGGTTGAAGACCAAATAAAGCAGCGCCGCGTTTTCCGGCAGCTGGGCCACTTTTTCAAGCAGCGCCGCTTGGCTGTCATCATCGATATAATTGATTTCGAGTGGTCCCTGATACTCGCGCAAACTTGTCTGCGCCAATTTTTGCACTTCGCGGTCGGATAAAGAGCTACCCGAAACGATAAAGAGCCTGCGGGTATTGGGCATCAATTCTTCAATAAGAGTGACGTTGCCTTGGATATCAGCGCCCCATAAAAGAGACGTCATGTTAGGTTTCAAGAAATCTCGCTGCAGGGTTTTTGGATTGGCAGAGATGATGATCATCGGAATTTCTCCGAATAACCGCACTCCGTATTCAACCAGCAAATCTGCAGCCTCATCCCCCACGCCGATGACCAAGTCCATTGGGGCATCGACATATTTGAGGCGATATAATTCGGTCAGCTTTTGGCGGTGGATGTCATCGGGATAGCGCCCCTGGTCGGTGTATTCGATGTGCAGATCGACAGGGTAAGGAGATGTTGACTGCAGGGCCGCTTGCAGGCTTTGGGTTAGAATGTTTAGCCACGGCAGATCTGCACGGTCAAGAATTACCAAAACCCGCTTCGGTTTTGCATCTTGCACGTCTGTGGCATCCGCAAATGTAACAGCCGCCAGCCAGGTCAGCAATACCAAAAGAATCATTTTTTCTAGTCGACGCATGCGCAAGAGTCAGTTAACCAATCAAAATGTAGATATTGAGTCAATTTAATAGATATGATGGAACAAAAAAACTATTAATGAACAATTGCAAGCAATGCAAGGGTATTACTTAGTGCCCGACTGTTTGTATATGCATCCAAGCAGTCTGGAAACGCTCATATCCAAGCTTGGATAAAAGCTCTTCGCACGTTGCAGACCCTATTAATTACATAATATGTAAATTCAATTGACAATTTATGAATAGTGTGAAACGTTGAGCTGAATGATACCACGCACCCTTGAAAAGAAACTGCGCGAATTGGCGGGTTATTACCCCGCTGTTTTGGTTACAGGACCACGGCAGTCGGGCAAGACCACCCTCTGCCGGATGGCATACGCGGACAAACGCTACGTGTCGCTCGAGGCATTGGACATGCGCGATTTTGCCAGTAGTGATCCGCGAGGATTTCTGGCTGAGTATGCCGATGGCGCCATTATTGATGAAGTCCAGCAGGTCCCTGAACTTCTCAGCTATTTGCAGAACAACATTGACGTCCGCCCTGAACCGGGTCGCTTCATATTGACCGGTTCGCAGCATTTTGGCTTATCGCATTCCATCTCCCAAACCCTGGCAGGGCGCTGCGGCATCCTGGTGCTATTGCCGCCCGGCCTGGAAGAATTGCAAGCCTTTCCGACCGCTCCCGCCGACTTGTTCCCTCTGCTCTGGCAAGGTGCTTATCCCAGAATTTATGACCGCGAAATCCCGGCCCACCAATGGCTGGCGGACTACATTGCCACCTACGTACAACGCGACGTGCGGCAGGTCATCAATGTCGGCGACCTGCAAACCTTCAGCGGGTTTCTGAAGCTCTGTGCCGGGCGTACAGCGCAGGAAATCAATCTTTCGGCGCTTGGCAACGATGCCGGGGTGACGCACAATACCGCGCGCGCCTGGCTTTCCGTTTTGGAAACCAGCTACATCGTCCATCGCTTGCCGGCATGGCACACGAACATCCGCAAGCAGGTCGTCAAAGCACCTAAACTGCATTTTTTCGACAGCGGAATGGTTTGCTACCTGCTGGGCATCCGTGAACCGGGTCAACTTCGCCTCCACCCAATGCGCGGAGCAATTTTCGAAAGCTGGGTCGTATCCGAAACCTACAAAGCATTCGTTCACAGTGGTGTACAGCCAAATCTGTTTCACTATCGGGAGGCCCGCGGACCTGAAATCGACCTTCTCATCGAGCAGGGAGAAGAACTTGATGCCGTCGAAATCAAATCGGGTGCCACCACGTCCGCTGACTTTTTCAAAAACCTCAAGCGCTTCGCTGATCGCATGGAAAGTGCGGGTAAGACCCATCGTGTTCGATGCCGGGTTGTATATGGCGGCGATGATTCCCGGCAACGCTCTGATGCGCAGGTTCTTTCCTGGCGCCACGTTCAAAAGGTGGTCGCGGATTAGAGACCTTCCCAGCTGGAGCAAGATCCTCTTGCGAGATTATATAGCGAATATCAGAAGATCCGATTTGATTGAAGATGAAACTGGATGCTTGCGGCCAGAGGCAGTTCTGAGCCTTAAACCCTGAACCGATCAGTTCAAGAATAAACCTGTTTTGGGTAGCATGACGAAAAACGTCGACCCCGCATCGAGGCGACTTTCCACCTTCACCTTTCCGCCGTGGGCTTCAACGATGGCCCGAACCAGGCTCAGCCCCAGGCCCAGACCACGCTTGGATCGGCTGCGGTCGCTGCGGTAGAGCCGATCCCAGATCTGGTTGATTTCCTCCATCGGCAGTCTGGTCAGGTCGATCAAATCGAGTTTTTCCAGGTAGGGCTCGAGACCTTTGCGGGCGACCTGCTCGCTGTAAATATTATTGGGAGCCATCCCCCCTACAAGGGCGACGCGTTTGGTACCAGGCCGCATTCGAAAGGCGGAATCCAGAACGCCGGCGGCGTTGTCCCCCATGATGGTTCCGGTGATAGAGCGGGTCGGTGGGGAGTGTTTCAGATTCTTGGCGTAGTCTTTGCTCACCTCGTTGGCCACAATGGGCGTGTCGGGGAAAATATCGATCCCTTCCCCCAGAAGAAACTCGACGGCTGCCGGGTAGACCGCAATGATAGTGTCGATCTTTACGCTTGCATATTTGCGGCACAGGTAATCGGCAAATGCATGGGCATTGGCGGGACCGCTGAACCGAGTAACATCCAGGTACTCATCATACAGCTGGACGTCGAACAGCGTGTTCGAACCGAAGGCCGAGCGGATCCCCTGGTCGGTCAACTTGTGAGCCGGGTGCGCGCTGTCCTCACTGTAAAGGACCAGAACCTGTTTCGTCTCTATTGCCCCCCTGGCCCACAGGGGCTGCGAAAGCGGAAGGGATAGCAGCAAGCCAACAGAGACGAGCCTAAAAATGAGCGTCATGATGCTTTTATGCCAATTATGCTGTCTTGACGGTATGCTATGCAGAAGATCGCCAATCTTATGACGGCTCATCGATACGTGATTCTAAACTTTCTGTCAACATACCAGTAAGATAGTGCTTTGAACAAATTCCTGAACATTTGGCAGAATGTCATATTGGGGCACCAACCCCAAGGAGTTGCTGAAGCGCCTTGTATATCTTGGCGTGCTGATATAACAACTTACAGTTTTTGATTTCTGCCGAAGGGTAAAGACCCCGTAAGTGATAACCTTTAAGGATTGTCGAAAGGAATGTGTATTATAAACATGCGGTTAGAGCGATAGCCTGATGGAAATTTAGGAGCCCTCCTCTAATTTTGTTGCGTATTTTGTATGGTAATCTATCAATTTATTCAATGATCTGAATTTTGGATGTCGTATTTGAATGTGGCATTCCAGGAAAATGTATATTTGATTTGCCAACCACAACTCAACAAAATCTTACTCGTCCGAGTCCAATATCCTTGCCAAAGATCACGGTCTCAATTTCCTGCAACATTCTTCATCAATTATTGCCCCGACATATAATCGGCACCTCCTTCGGTTTGTGTCTGGAAACTGGCCGCTGGTAGAAATTTACTGCATTTTGATTTTTTCAGCACAGAGGACCTTCCGAACCACCTTTTCGAGACTCGGCATTTTGGGGTCGCCTTCCTGACCAAGCGGAACTGGACTATTTCTTGGGTTTCTTATCCGCCTTCCGCCACTCGATCCCCTTCTCTTGCAAACGCTCGTCTATGAACTGCAAGATCACACTGTTCATCGACCGAAACTCGCTCTCGGCAAAATCTCTTTAGACCAGATCAAGCGGAGCCATATTCGCGATGCTCTACTTAACATTTCAAAGAAGGGTTTATCCAAAAGTTCAGTTTCGATGGCCCGCAACGTAATAAGCGGGACAATTGAATATGCCATGGAAGAGGAGCTGGTAACAACTAATCCCACCAACGGTGTATTGAAAAAACTGGGACTCGATGGTCGAAACCGGCCTCTCGTTCAACCGATGACTGCGGATGAGGTTTCTCTTTTTCTTGGGATATGCTCGCTGCACATGAAAAAATGCTATCCACTCTTCCTCTGCGCGTTCCGGACGGGTATGCGGCTGGGGGAACTGCTCGGACTGCGATGGGGAGATATAGATTGGAACAGCAAATCAGTTCAAGTTCAGAGGTCTTTTCGCCATGGAAAACTTACCGGCACCAAGACACGAAAATCACGTCGAGTGGACATGTCGGACCAATTGGTTGAAGAATTGCGGGGCTTACTGACAAATCGAAAGAAGGAGGCCATGGCAACCGGAACAGGTGAGGTCGTAGAAACGATATTCCATACCGGCGGGAAAACGACTTCGCAAAATACGATTCGCAATATCTGGAAAAGCCTTTAAAAAAGGCACAACTTCGGAATATGCGGTTTCACGACATCCGGCATACCTACGCAAGCATTCTATTGAGCCGTGGTGAAAGTCCGGTTTACGTGAAGGAACAGCTGGGTCATTCCAGTATTCAGATGACTGTGTATATTTACGGACACCTCATCCCCGGTGGCAACAGGCAAGCCGTAAATGCTCTTGATGATTTCGCAACCAACCGCAACCTATCCGCAACCACAAAAAATTAAAGGCTGTAACCTACTTGAATTACAGTCTAAAAATATTATTGGTGGCGATGCAGGGATTCGAACCCCGGACACTGCGGATATGAGCCGCATGCTCTAACCGACTGAGCTACATCGCCATGTCATTACTGATAAATGCGTAATACCGACGGCGTTTTGCACCGCGGGCCCTTTTAGCAACTCCCCTCCCTGTAGTCAAGAAGAAAACCCCAGAGCCTGCTCAAGGCCTTTTCATCTGAAAATGAAAAGGGTTTTTCGGCGGCAGTCCATTGTTTTATAGGCCGGGGATATAGAATGCACTGATCGATGGCCAGCCCGCAAATCGGACAAATTCCGCACGGGTTCATAAAGCTGGGAAGTGGCACTAGGACGGCCGCTGGTGCGGTGATGAGGCGGTTCCGCCGACCAGCAGAGAGCTTGAGATGGAGTTGACCGCTCGTGGAAGCAAGCCGTTTGACTCCGGTCGATACGCCGCAGTCCCGCCAGCAGCGCTACGGCCGCCCCTCGCCAAAATCGCAGTGGTTCTTGTCCTTTGGTCTCGTGAAAAAATAAGTTGGTGATTTTGGGCGTTGAGGCGCCCGACCGGCAAGGCATAGAATCGAAGGGATATCTGGATATTCCTTGATTTTGCACCAGCAGCCGGAAAGGACGTATCGGCGTCTCAAATGGTAAGTTATTTTTAAGTGAGCCCTTTGGTATCGGTCCTATTTGGCCTTCTGAGAATCGGCCACTTCGACCGTGTACTCGTCCGGATCCTTGGGCAAATTTGAGAAGACGATCATAAACGGCACTGTTGCGCCTTTTTTGACACCCAAGTTTTTTCTCTCTTGACCGAAACGGTTTTGCAGCTTTTGGTCGATGACCGCCTGGTCTATTACACCCAGATCACTGTCAGGCAGGACGTTTCCGGCATAGACGGTTTTTTCGAGCTCGAGTTTGCGCCCCTTGGAATAGATCTTGCCGGTGACACGAATAGAACTGCGGGGATCATCGTAGTCGTTTTTGACCTTACCGCTAACGACATAAAGCGCTCCAAGCTTTTCATTTGTGACGAAACGCCCGTTAACGTCTTTTTCATTGATGGCGATTTTCAGGTTCCCGGCATCTTCGACCTTCGGTCCTAACAGATCACTGACATAAGGAATTTTAACGCCCTTTAACTTGTCGAGGTAGGGAATGTCGATACCTAAAAACTGCGCTGCGAAGATTGCCCCGGCCCCCACGGCCACCAGAAGAACCAGAACGAACAGCGCGCGCATCATGCCGCCGCTTTGTTTCTTCGCGGTCTCGGCCAGTACGGCCTCTTCCAGTAATTCGGTTTCAGGATATGTCTCCTCGCTGTCGGCATCGAGGTCTTTACCGTCTTCAGAAAGCGCGCCCATATCAAAGGCGTCGGCAACGGCATCCCCCTCAGATGCAGTCACTGCAGCCGTTGCCGACTCTGCGGCGTGATCGGTCTCTTCTTCGACTTCGAACTCCAGGTCGCCGGCCACGCCCGCGGCGGATTCAGCACCGGTTTCAACATCTGGAACGGGCATCTCCTCCAGATCGAACTGCAGGTCAATATCATCATCTTCTGCCTGTGACGCATCGCCGGACGGCTCTTCAGCGAGTTCAAGCATGTCATCCAGGTTCGACAAATCAAATTCGGCATCCTCAATGTCATCGATTGCCGCCGTTTCCGGCGCCTCAATTGAGGTGTCTGCCACATTGGATTCGTCGGAGTCGAATTCAAGGTCAAATTCTTCGGTCGACTCAGCCGACACGCCTTCCGCTTCCGGTTCGTCATGCGCCAGCTCGAGCATGTCGTCAAGGTCAGCAGCGCCGGATTCTTCGTTTGCCAGCGTCGGTTCGTCGGTCAAGTCCGTTTGGATAGCCGGCGATTCTGATTCCGCGCTTTTCTGATCGGCCGTGGCTTCGACAGCGTCTTCTCCCAACAGCTCGTCCAGTCCGGTCAAGTCGAATTCGTCGTTTATTTCGACGTCGTCCGGTGCGGCAGCGTTCGTTTTTTCTTCGACGCCATCGAATGCAGGATCCAAATCGAGATCGAGGTCGAATTCGGCATCGTCCTCTATGGAATCCTGCGGCAGCGGAGTGTCTTCGGCCTTTTCAATCATCTCTTCGAGCTCCGCCAGATCCAGTTCTTCGGTTGCCTCCGTACCGGCTGCCGTATCCTTATCCGCCGGTGCATCGGCTTCCAGATCGAGCTCCAAATCCAAATCCTCCGCTTGATCGCCGGCTGCCGGTTCACCGGTCTCGTCGTGGCCCAAATCAAGCAAGCTGTCCACATCGGACAGGTCGAGCTCCTGGGTTTCGTCGAATTCAACTTTCACATCGGACACGACCGATTTTTCCTCCGAACCGGGATCGAGTTCAAAGTCGAGGCTGTCCGATTCTGAGCCGCCGGTGGCATTGTCGAAATCCATGTCGAGTTCGAAATCAAGATCATCTTCCGTCCCGGTGTCCGCCGCAGCGGCACCTTCGGCCGATCGAGCGGCATTAGAATCTGCAGCAGCATCTTCGAGGCCCTCAAAGTCGAGGTCGAAATCGATTTCATCGGTTGTCGGTCCGGTCGCTTCGGCACCGGCCGTTTCGGTGTCAAGATTGTCGAAGTCAAGATCCAGATCGAAATCCATCGTTTCGGTAGACCCGTCGGTGACGCCTGTGGTTGTGGCAGCGTCATCTGCGAGCGAATCGAGATCGAGCTCGAAATTCAGATCGTCGGTGTCGCTATCAGCGGTTATTGCGCCGATGTCGGCAGCAGCTGCAAAATCGGCGGCGTCGAAATTAAGATCATTATCGTCCATCGCGACATCGCCTGCAGCCGCAAGGCCCGCACCCGGCTTTTGGTCGACGTCCAGATCGAGCGATTTCTCGATGGCGGCCAAGTCCAGATCATCGAGACCCGCTACGCCCGCAGCCGCGGCCGTGCCGGAAGACAGGTCTTCCGGCCCGGTGTCTGTCTGCGCCGCCAGTGCCGGCGGATGAACAACAAAAACACTCCGGCACTTGGAACAACGGACTTTGGATCCGGATGGTTTGATCAGGCTCTCATCAAAGCTGAAACTCGTATCGCACTTTTCACAGGTTAAGATCATGGCTGTCCCCAACGATTAGAATTGTAGGTCATATACAGCGGGTAAATGACGGTATCCCTCGGCATAGTCGAGACCGTAGCCGACCAAAAAACCCTTCTCGATAACGCGGCCGACATAATCGACTGCAATGTCACTTTGACGTCTTTCGTGTTTGTCGATTAGGGCGCAAACCCGCACGCTTCTTACCTTCAGTGTTTTCAAATGTTCAATCAAAAACTTGATTGACAGACCGGTATCGACAATGTCCTCGACGACGAGAACATCCTTGCCGCCGATATCGATTTCGATTTCCTTGGTCAGGCAGACGGTACCGCAGGAACTGGTGTTGCATCCGTAACTGGCGAGCCGAATAAAATCGATTTTAACCGGAATTGTCAGGTGTCGGATAAGATCGGCCAGAAAAACGAAGGCCCCCTTCAGGACGCCAACCAGAATGACCTCACGGTCTTTGTAATCATGTGAAATTTGTTGCGCGAGATCGGATACCGTCGTTTCGATTTCTTCCTGACTCAAGACGGGTTTGAGGTCTGGCATCGTTTTGGAAACTTCCCACTCGATTCATCGACGTCATCTGGACCATCACCGCGTAATACAATGTCAATATTGCCACAAAAAGGCTCTTCTTGTCAATAATTTTAAAGAATTACAGGCCCGAATGTGCCAAATTCCGGATAAGATCCTTCTGTTCGCTGGTCAGTTTCTTGGGAATATCGATGTGAATGCGGACGTAGAGGTTGCCACGCTTGCCGCCCTGCATGCTTGGCAGTCCGTGACCGGATAGCCGCATTTTTGTGCCGTGACGGGTCCCCGGCGGGACTTTTAGACTTAGCTCTCTTCCGTCCGGGGTCGGAATAGATAGGGTCGTGCCAAGAACCGCCTCGCTCAGTTTGATGTCGCGGTTGGTGGTCAAATCCTGCCCTTCCAAGCTGAACATGGGATCATCGATAATTTTGGCTTGAACATAAAGATCGCCCGTCGGTCCGCCGTATGGGCTCGCCTCGCCCTTTCCGCCCAGGCGCAGTTTCTTGCCGGTCGTCATTCCTTTTGGAATTTTGACCGTGATCCTCTCCGAGCGGCCTTTATGATCAAAGCTGATGGTCTTGCGGGTACCGTTTATAACTTCCTGAAGCGTCAAGGGAAGCTCGTAGACGAGATCCGACCCCTTGACCTGTCGCGGCTTTTGGCCATAATTGCCGAAGGGTGAGCCACCGCCGAATGGGTTGCCGGAACCGTAAGTGAAACGTACATTTCCACCGCGGCCGCCGATTCCGAATTCCCGCAGGATGTCGCTGAAGTCGAAGCCCCGGAAGATGTCCTCCTGCGAGAATCGCTGGCTGAACCCCTCGGAACCGAACGTGTCGTACTGTTTGCGTTTCTCCTTGTCGCTCAGCACGGCATAGGCTTCACTGATTTTTTTAAATTTATCCTCAGCGGATTTGTCGTCTTTGGCGTGATCGGGGTGATATTTCATCGCGAGCTTGCGATACGCTTTTTTAATTTCTGCATCAGAAGCGGTTTTACTCACTCCGAGAATGTCGTAATAATCTTCGGCCATGGTGATGCCTCTCGTTTAAGGGAAAACCCACTCTCGTGCCTCAGTATCTTGCCACAGGCGCGTCGCACGTCGGATGTTTTCTCTCTATTTTGTCCCCGCACCCGTCACAATTTTCCTTGCTGCAAATCAAACCGTCAAACCGTGCGGGTTACTCTATAACCTGTTGATAATATTTGATTCGAGGAAGAATAATATAAAATTTATACCTGGAATGTCAAGTTGCCTGCCATAGAAGATACCGGTCGGGCATACGGCTGACCGGGATTCCGCGAGCGCAAGGCTGTCGGGCTACCGGGCCCCGCCCGCCTTGAGCGCCACCATCAACACCGAAAGCGCCGCCGGCGTCATTCCGTCGATGCGGGACGTCTGTCCGAGAGAGGCCGGTTTCACTTCCGAGAGTTTTTCCTTGAGTTCGTTGGAGAGCCCGTGCACCCGGTTGAAATCAAAGTCAGGCGGAATGGGCATCCGTTCCAGGTTTTGGAATTTTTCGATTTCCCTTCGTTGCCGCGCGATGTATCCCTCGTACTTGATGTCGATTTCCACTTGATGGGCGATTTTTTTGCCGATCGCAACCGGCGGGGGGTCAAATGATTTTACGACTTCGTAATCGAGCTCGGCTCTTTTGAGCAACTGGTCAAGATAGGTCCCGCTGCTGATCGGATTGGTTCCTTTTTCGGCCAGATACGCGTTCACCGCGCCGGTGGGCTTGATGACGCTGCCGCGGATGCGGCGGATCTCGTCGGCGATCTGCCGGCGGCGGTCCTCGAGGTCCCGCAGTGTCGCTTGATCGATCAGCCCCAGCGAATGACCGATTTCCATCAGCCGGAAGTCGGCGTTGTCTTCTCTCAGCATCAACCGGTATTCGGCGCGCGAGGTGAACATCCGATAGGGTTCCCGGGTACCCCGGGTCACCAGGTCGTCGATCATCACGCCCATATAAGCCTGGGAGCGATCCAGAGTGAACGGTGGCCGTTTCTGAACCCGGCAGGCCGCGTTTATCCCGGCCCAGAGCCCCTGGGCGGCGGCTTCCTCGTAACCGGAGGTCCCGTTGATCTGTCCGGCCATAAACAGACCGGCAACCCGCTTGGTTTCCAGGGTCGGCTTCAACTGGACCGGATTGACGTAATCGTATTCGATGGCGTACGCGGGTCGCATGATCTCGGCCTGCTCCAAGCCTTCCACGGCATGGACGATCTCGATCTGGACTTCCAGCGGCAGGCTGTTTCCAAGTCCACTGGCGTAGATTTCTTCCGTCTCCAGGCCTTCCGGTTCCAGAATCACCTGGTGCCGCTCACGGTCCGGAAACCGTACGATTTTGTCTTCAAAAGACGGACAGTACCGGGCCGATACCCCTTTGATGATACCGCCGTAAAGGGCCGATCGCTCCAGATTGCGGCGCACGATGCGATGAACATCCGGGTTGGTGTGGCCGATGTAGCTGGGGACCTGAGGCAGGCTGACCGCGGAAGTGAAGTGCGAAAACGGCGTCGGAGCCGTGTCAATATCCTGTTCTGCAAACCGGGCGAAGTCGATGCTCGATCGCCGCAAGCGTGGCGGCGTGCCGGTCTTCATCCGACCCAGCTGAAATCCGAGCTGCTTGAGGTCAACGGCCAGACCATAAGCGGCAAACTCTCCAGCCCGCCCGGCCTTGATCGACTTGAAACCGATGTGCACCAGGCCGCTCAGAAAAGTCCCGGTCGCCAGGACCACGGCGTCGGCCTGATATCCGAAGCCCGTGGCCTCTTCCACCCCGGCCACCTTGTCCCCGGCAACGACGAGCCGCTCCACCATGGCCTGCTTCAGATCGATATTGGGTTCCTGCTCGATGACGTGCTTCATCACCATGTGGTAGCGGTTCTTGTCGTTCTGAGTTCGAGAGGAGTGGACCGCCGGTCCTTTTTTGGTATTCAGCGTCTTGTACTGGATAGCCGACTTGTCCGTGGTCTTGGCCATTTCACCGCCCAGAGCATCGATCTCCTTAACGAGCTGCCCCTTGGCCATACCACCGATGGACGGACTACACGGCATGGCCGCCACCTTGTCCAGGTCAATGGCCGTCAGAAGCACACGGCAACCCATTCGGGCGGCAACCAGCGCGGCCTCGCAACCGGCGTGCCCGGCTCCGACGACAATGACGTCATATTTATTCGAGTAAATGCTCACCAAGCGATCCCACCACGTCTTTCAACTTTGCAATTTTTCCTCAAATCGATATAGTCTTTCTCAATACAGGCCTTCGGCCGCACCCAAACCAGTGTTCAGATTTCAGGTGTCGGGTTTCAGGACTTGAGGGTTTCTGACACCTTATATGAAACTACGCCAAAATGGCACGGTTTCTCTCTCGATCAAACTGGGCGCCCCGCCGGCCAGTGGCAGGGCTGACACCTGAAACCCTATCCCGATAAACCAAGTGGTTTCACTTTAGCAACTATCTTCGCTCATTGCGCAGAAGTAACAACTTAAGACTCTAAATGGCACCGGTCAAAAGATATAACGATTACAACACGTATCTAAGAAATGTTTACGGGTGCCGCGTTCAAAAAATAAGCGTCGATGCGGGACTCACCTGCCCCAACCGCGATGGAACGCTGTCGACCGCCGGCTGCATCTACTGCAATGCGAGAGGATCGGGAACCGGTGCCCATGCAGGCGGTCTCTCCATCACCGATCAGCTGCTCAAGGGCAAAGCGGCTCTTTCCCGCAGGTACAAGGCCAAAAAATTCATCGCCTATTTTCAGTCGTTTTCAAACACCTACGCCCCGGTATCGAAACTCAGGCGGCTTTACGACGAAGCCCTGGCGGTCGATGACATCGTCGGTCTCTCCATCGGGACCCGTCCGGATTGTGTCGCCGAACCGGTGCTCGACCTGCTGGCCGATTATGCCGACGATCACCTGGTCTGGATCGAGTACGGTTTGCAGTCCGCTCACGACGCCACGTTGGCTTTCATAAACAGGGGTCATGATGTCGCCTGTTTTCAGAAAGCCGTCGACTCCGCGCATGCACGCGGCCTGAAGGTGTGTGCCCATGTTATACTGGGTCTGCCGCAGGAGACCCGCGCCCAGATGATTGCCACGGCCCGATTTCTGGCCGATCTGCCGGTCGCGGGCGTCAAGCTGCACCTGCTCTATGTCGTGCGCGATACGCCGCTCGAGAGGCTTCATCGCGCGGGCACCTATCACTGTCTCTCGCAGGCAGTGTATGTCGAGTTGGTCTGCGATTTTTTGGAACGCCTGCCTAAGCAGGTGGTCATTCAGCGCCTGACTGGAGATCCGCACCGCGCAGAGCTCGTCGCGCCCCAATGGTCCCTTCGCAAGCGCGAGACCCTCGACATGATCAAGACAGCTTTCGAAGAGCGGAACACGTGGCAGGGGAAACGCCTCGGCTGCAGCCGGCCCTGATTGCTCAGGGTGAGTACCCCTGGGCAATCGGATACCGCCGCCCGTATCCGAAAGCCTTTGAGGTCACCTTTAGGCCCGGTGCCGCCTGATACCGTTTATACTCGTTCCGGTTGACCTTGGCAACGATCTCGCTCACCAGCTGCCGGTCGAATCCCATCTCCACGAGTTCGGAAATGCTGAGGTCGTCCTCGATATAGCCCTTCA
>Ga0316187_10001489_pt1 | contig 20254 bp, 12 predicted proteins | sample CroRivburrow1_MG_FD_204927 | JGI IMG/M metagenome (GOLD analysis project Ga0316187, IMG submission 204927) | Coastal sediment microbial communities from Maine, United States - Cross River worm burrow 1 | ecosystem: Environmental > Aquatic > Marine > Coastal > Sediment | place: USA: Maine...
ACACTGCCAGGCAATCTCCTTGACCTCGGTACAGCCGTAGATGTCGAGCACCGGAGCATCGAAGGCGGCTTCGATGCGTCTCCGGGCTTCGGTGACGAGTAGCTCTCCGGAAGTGTAGACCCGAGAAATTCGGAAGTCTCCGTCCAATTCCTCTGCGAGTCGCTGCAGGTGGCTCGGGAAGCCATAGAGGACTGTGGGATCGAATTCTCGTAGTTGCTCCAGAAGCGTCGAGATGGGTTGGTCGATCGAGAACGGCCGCAGTCGAAAGAAACGTTCGCGCCAGGGTGTGGTCTTGTTGGCCGAATCGCTCTCCTGTAGAAGCGCGATGCGATCGGTAGGAGAGACCCCGGTGGTTAGCCTGGCGCGCATCTTCAAGAGGATCTTGGCGAGGATCCAGGAGCGATTGTCGAAGTATGTCCTTGTCCGGCGCCCCGTGGAGCCGGTGGTGAGCGAGCAGTGGAGATCTGCCACGTCGTACCCGCTGCAGATCACCCTTTCTGGATGGCGAAGATCCTCCCGAGTCGTTATCGGAATCCGTTCGAGGTCACTCCTGTTCTCGATATGCTCGGGCCTGATTCCCTGATCGTCGAATCTCCGACGATAGAACGGCGAATTGGCGTAGGCGAACTGGAGAAGCGCCTTGAATCGACGCCACTGGAGCGCGTCCAGGCTCTCTCGGGATTTCCACTGGGCCCGGTGTAACCAGGGATATCGGCAGGCGGACAGGAGGGATTCGGAGATCACGGATGTCGGACAGGGGACATAGCCATCGAGAGGGGTTTCAGCTAGGCTGGCCGTCTCGATACGAAGGCCTGCCGCCCTGGCCTCAACCCAAAGCCGTCTGCTCTGGGCATTCTACAAGGGAGCCGGTAGTTTCGGCCCTCCTATCGATGACCTGCTATGGATCGACCAGGGAGCCAGTAGCCTCTTTACGGCTTGAGTCCGGAAGTCGACTCGAGATGAATCCAGTGCCACCCCGGCAAGCTCCGCTCGAAGCCGACCGACCGCGCGGGTCAGGGTCGAGTGGTAGCGCATTCAAGAGGCTGGTCTTCTACGGCTCCTCGAGGGCCGCTTTCCAGGGGCTGATTGCAGCTCGTGGACTTCTGCTGGCGAGCTTTCTGGGCCCCGAGCGGTTCGGTATGTGGGCCCTGTTTCGACTTGCAATGTTGTATGGCTCCTTCGCGCCTTTAGGGGTCTTTCGTGGGCTCGAACTCCGAGTGGCGCAGTCTCGGTCGACTTCGGATCTCGGTCCACTCCGGGCAGTGGAGGCCTCCAGAACAGCCCTGGGTTTGACGCTGATGATCTCCGGCGCAGTCGGCATGGGCTCGTTTATTGTTTCGTTTCTGGTCTCCAATCAGACTCTGGGTGTGGGCCTGCGGATCTTCGCCGCGGTGGTGGTGCTGGAGAGTCTGATCGTCTACGGCATGACCTACCTGCGGGCCAGAGGGAACCTGCGGCGTTATGGGATCACCGAGCTCGTCTTCGGCCTGGTGCACCTCGGCTTGGCGGTTCTGCTGGCTCTCAAGTGGGGTCTGGGGGGGGCTTTGTTCGGGTATTTGTCGGCAACGCTCTGTGTGCTGCCGATGGTCATGTGGCAGGTGCCATTCCGTCCTGCATTCTCGATGGCCGAGGCACGGCGCCTCCTTCAGGTGGGCTTTCCGGTCGCTTTGACCTCCATGCTCGGATTTGCCCTCGTAGGTGTAGACCGACTCGTTGTAGGCGCTTACGCGGGGATGACGCAGTTGGGCTTCTACGCGTTTGCGGTTTCGATCTCCGGTCTCACCGCCTCTTTCGCTTGGGTGGTGAGGACGGTTGTCTTGCCGGATTTGTACGCGAGGGCAGAGATCGACGGCTCTTCAAGAGCCCTTCGTCAGCACTTCTCGGGAACCATTCTGCCGTACTCTCGGTTCTATCCCATCTTGGTTGGGGTATTGGCCATCGGAGTCGGACCGGCAGTCTCGCTGCTACTTCCCCAGTACCTCGAAGCGGTACCTGCGTCTCGGGTCGTGATCTTTGCCGGCGTCACAGCTGGGTTCGTGAGTCTGGGCTCTCTGGGTGTTGTCGCGGCTGGCAAGCAGAGAGTTTTGCCTGTTCTGTCGGTGGTCCTGTTGATGATGAATGCGCTGGTCTCCTATCTGGCCCTGAGGCTCGGATTCGGCATTCTCGGGGTGGCGGTCGGGACTCTCCTCAGTCGAACCGCATTCGGGATTGGTATCCTGGCGGTGAATGCGCAAAGCGCCGAACTGGGGGCGGTCAGGTTCGCATTCAGGATCTCCACTCCGCTCTTATGGTGTGCCGCAATGGTCCACGGTCTCGACCGCTGGTTGGGCGGACTCGACCTTCGTTCTGCGGGAATCTCACTCTTGGCCTATCTTGTCTTGGTCTCACCTCTCTACCCAGCCGCTCTTCGAGGTATGGGCAGGAAGAACTAATCGAGTCGGTCAGACCTCTCGGATCGTTTTGGGGTCGAGGACCCTCTCGTAGGTCTCCCGGTAGGCTCGAGCCGTCGCCTCCCAGGACATGGACTCGGCCAATTCTCGGGATCGAGCTCCATGAGCCAGGCGCAAATCTGGCTCCCGAGCATACCGCTCGAGAGCCGCAAGCATGGCTTCAGAATCTCCGCGTTCCACCACCAGGCCGTTGCCGTCCAGCAGCTCCCGGGCACCCGTGGGAGTCGTAACGATCGGAAGTCCAGCAGCCATGGCCTCGAGAACCGCATTTCCAAGAGCTTCCTCCAGGGACGGCATGACGAAGACGGACGCCTCTCGATAAAGTGGGAGCAGCTGTTCTTGACTGAGTCGACCTGCTAGCTTCACTTTCCCGTCGAGCCCACGGCTCTTGCAGTAGCTTTCCATGCGGCCCCGGTCGGGACCGTCACCGACCAGGGTGAGATATAGATTCGGGTCTGTCTTGATCAAGTCGTCGAAGGCTTCGAGCAGATTGAAAAGGCCCTTTCTTTCGATGAGCCGTCCCACGTAGAGAAAGGTCAACGGCTCCTTGAGAACGCCAGGCTTGAAACGGGCCACATCGACACCGTTGCGGATGACCTCGATGGGAACTTCCCTAGCCGTTCTCTGTGCCAGGGATTTGAGGTTCTCGCTGAGGGCCACGACCGCACTAGCCTCACCCCAGACACGTCTGGAGAGTTTCGCGAAGACCAGGCTGTCCAGAAACCTCAAGCGAATGTTGTAGCCGGGTACATCGGAACCCCGCAGACCGACGATGTAGGGGAATTTGTTTCGCAGTCGGTACCCGAGGAGCCCAGAAGGCCAGCCTCCCCAGCAGTGAGCCAGGTCATAGTCGTGGTGCTCTGCGAGCTGCCGGCTCAGGCGGAACCCGCCCCAAGTCCACCGAGCGATTTCAGGCGCCGTCCAAAAGTGCATGTTCTTCTTGCCAACCGGTAACTTGAGGACTCGAATTCGCTCACCGACCTGTAGCGTTTCGGCGGCGCTTCCGGCTCCGCTGGTTATCAAGTCGACTGCTATCGATGGGTCGGAAGCGAACTGATGAAGGAGGTTCTGGCAGGACACACCGATGCCCCCTCCCAACGGGGGGTACTCGTAGCTCAGCATGAGGATGCGGCGCATGTTCTCGGGGCTGTCGTGATCTCTGACGAGTTCTTCTGCAGTGCCTGCTCGGTCGGCGGCAACTTTTGGAGACGAATTCATCCTACAGAATCCCAGGGGCACGGGCGATGGAAATGGTTACTAGAGATATGCTCGGGGAATGAAGATTCAAAGCATCACCGTCTATCAAGTCGATCTGCCGCTTCACGAGGGCAGCTACAACTGGTCTGGTGGCAAGTCGGTTGAGGTTTTCGACAGCACGATCGTGCAGATCGAAACGGACACAGGACTCATCGGCTCTGGGGAAGTCTGTCCGTTGGGTCCCTTCTATCTGCCGGCCTACGGCCCCGGTGCGAGGGCCGGAATAGCAGAGCTTGCACCGCATCTCCTCGGGGAGGATCCGACCCAACTGGTTCGACTCAATCGGCTCATGGATCATCACCTCAAAGGCCACCCTTATGCCAAATCGGCTCTGGACATCGCCTGCTGGGACATCCTCGGTAAGGTGACCGGCCTACCGGTGTGCACCCTGCTCGGGGGTCGCTACGAGGAGGACTTCGTGCTCTACAGAGCCATCTCCCAGGAGAGCCCCGAAGCCATGGCGGCCAAGGTCGAGGGCTACCGCGCCGAGGGGTATCGCAGGTTTCAACTGAAGGTCGGCGGCGATCCCGACACCGACATCGAGCGGATTCGCTCTGTCGCGGCGGTGCTTCAGAGAGGCGACGTGTTGATCGCCGACGCCAATACCGGCTGGTTGATGCACGAGGCGGCGCGCGTCGTTCGCGCCGTGAGAGACATCGATGTCTACATCGAGCAGCCCTGTCCCAGTTACGAGGAGTGTCTTACCATTCGCCGACGCACCGACCATCCCTTCGTGCTGGATGAAGTCATCGACGGGATCGAGCCGCTCTTGCGAGGCTACGCCGACGGAGCGATGGATGTGGTCAACATCAAGATCAGCAAATTCGGCGGCCTGACGAGGGCTCGTCAGGCGCGAGATCTTTGCGTCTCCTTGGGGGTAGCGATGACCATCGAGGACAGCTGGGGTGGTGACATCACCACCGCCGCGATCGCCCATCTGGCCCACAGCACGCCCACGGAGATGCTGTTCACTGCGACCGACTTCAACAGCTACGTCACGGTGAGCACCGCTGAAGGGGCGCCACAACGGGCCCAGGGCCGCCTGGCAGCGTCCGAGGCTCCTGGACTAGGGGTAGAACCGAGGCGAGAGATCCTCGCCGAGCCGGGGAATCGATGGGTTGCTGGTTGAGAAGTGGCTTCAACCGGTCTCAATCCACCCAGAGAGAAACACGCTCGAAGGCGTCGACGTCGATCAGTCCCTGATCCGTCACCTTCAGGCTTGGAATGACCTCCAAGGCCAGGAAGCTCATAGCCATGAAGGGGTCATGCAGGCTGGAACCGAGCCCACGAGCCGCCGCAATCGCCTTGTCCAATCCGTCACGCACCTCCTCGACGGGTGAGTCGTTCATCAGACCGCCGATGGGAAGAGGCAGCTCGGCGAGGACCTGATCACCTTCGGCGACCACCAAACCTCCGCCCAGGGCGGCGGCCCGCCGGGCTGCGGTCCACATGGAGGCGTCGTCGGCGCCTACGACCACCAGATTGTGGTGGTCGTGGGCGATGGACGAGGAGAGCGCCCCGCGTTTGAGACCCATGCCCTTGACGAAGCCCTTCCCCATGGCTCCGGAGGCGCGGTGCCTTTCTATGACAGCAATTTTGAGCAGATCCCGACCCGGGTCGGCCAGAGCTTTCTTCTCGCCGGACTCGATTGTGGCAGTGAGGGACTCGGTTACGAGTTGGTCGGGAATAACACCGATGACTCGCGCCTGACGGCCCTGGGCATCAATGGAGAAATCGACCTGATCCCAGTCGATGTTCATGGTGCTACGCAAGGGGTAGGAGTCGTGGGCCAGGCGGGGCATGAGCATCCTGCCATCTCGAGCCACGGGTCGTCCGCCCCGGAAGACCAGGTGAGGCGAGGGAGCTTCGAGGTCGTGGAAGGCTGCCAGGTCGGCTCGCCGGCCGGGGGTGATGGCGCCACGGTCCGAAAGTCCAAAGTAGCGGGCTGCGTTCCAGGTGGCCATGCGAATAGCGCGAATCGGCTCCAGACCGCGCGCGATGGCGGTTCGAATCATGTAGTCGATGTGCCCCTGGTCCAGCAGATCCCTGGGTTGGCGATCATCGGTGCAGAAGCAGAATCGATGTTGATTGTCCGCGTTGACCAACGGCAGCAGTGCCTCCAGGTTGTGGGCGTTGCTGGCCTCCCGAATGAAGATCGTCAGCCCCATTCGGAGCTTCTCTCGCGCTTCCTCGGCAGTGGTCGACTCGTGATCCGAGCCGATGCCGGCCGCGATGTAGCCAGCCAGGTCTCGTCCGCCCAGGCCTGGGCAGTGACCGTCAACCGGCAGGCCTTCAAAGGCCTCGATCTTCGCCAACACTTCCGGCTCGGCCTCCAGCACACCGGGGAAATTCATCATCTCTGCAAGGCCGATCACCCACGGGTCCGATTTGAAAGGCGCCAGATCATAGCTATGCAGCATGGCTCCCGCAGTCTCCATATGGGTGGCAGGAACGCAGGACGGTGCCATGACGAACATGCTGAGTGGCCCGTCCTTGGCGCTCTCGAACATGAATCGGATTCCCTCGGTGCCCAGGACATTGGCAATCTCGTGGGGGTCGGTGATGACAGTGGTCGTGCCTCTCGGAACCACGGCGCGGGCAAACTCGGACGGTGGCACGAGGCTACTCTCGATGTGGACGTGAGCGTCGATGAAGCCGGGCGCCAGATAGGCGCCCTCGAGATCCAGCCGGTCCTGGGCTGGATAGTCACCCAGCCCGACGATGCGCGATCGGGCCAGCGCCACCGAGGTCTCCAGGATTTCACCACTGAGTACGTTGACGACCCGGGCATTCTCGATCAGGAGGTCGGCTGGGGCTTTGCCCCGGGCATGTTGGATGAGGTTCTCGAGGTCCATGCTCTGTCTCCTTGGGCCCTGCTCGGGCCTCGGGCGACATTGTAGCGCCCCCCAGCCCTTTCGGCTCGAGGGCCCTGGGGCAGTGAAGCGGCCGGAGCCGTGTCTGCAGCGGTTCGGCGGGCGATTGGAGTTTTGGCTCTTCAGCGCAAGGCGTAGAAGGCGATCAGTAGACCGCTCAGCAGGTACATGAGCGGATGGACCTCACGATAGCGCCCGGCAAGGACCCGAATCAGCACGAACGAGACCAGCCCCAAGGTGATGCCGTTGGCGATGGAATAGGTGAAGGGCATACCGGCGATCGTGAGCAGGGCCGGGACTGCCTGATCGGGAGCCTTCCAGTCGAGGTCCTTCGAGCCCCGCATCATGAGAGCGCCAACCAGAATCAGGGCGGGGGCGGTCGCGATAGCTGGGACGGCCACGAGCAATGGGGTGAAGAACAGTGACAGGAGAAAGAGAATCGCCACAGACACCGCCGTCAGGCCTGTCCGCCCTCCCTCCTCGACCCCCGTCGCGGACTCTACATAGCTGGTAACGGTGCTGGTGCCGAGCAGGGCTCCTACTGAGGTGCCGACGGCATCGGCCGTGAAGGCCCGGTTGGCCCGTGTCAACCGACCCTGTTCGTCGACGAAGCCGGCCAGGCGACCGACCCCGATCAGCGTGCCCGCGGTGTCGAAGAAGTCGACGAAAAGGAAGGCTAGGATCACGCTGAGCATCTTGCCCGTGAGCAGCCCATGGAAATCGAGCGCGAAGAGCGTCTCGCGCGGGAGTGAGGGGATCGTCAGGATCGACTCCGGCGCTGGAGAGATTCCCGAGATCCAGGCGGTGCCGGCCACGATCAGGATCCCATAGAGGATTCCGCCACGCAGTCGTCGTGTCATCAGGGCTGCCATCAGCACCAGGCCGGCCAGGGCGAGCAGGGTGGACGGGGCGCTGAGATCGCCCAGACCCACCAGGGTATCGGCGTGATCCACGACTACTCCGGCGCTTTGCAGACCGATCATGGCCAGAAAGAGACCGATACCTGCCATGGTGGCGACCTTGATCTGGGCCGGGATCGCCCCCACCAGGGCGCTTCGAGCCCCGGTCACCGCCAGGATCAAGAAAAGGACCCCCTCGATGAAGACCGCCGCCAATGCGATGCGCCAGTCGACACCCATTGCACCCACGACTCCGAAGGTGAAATAGGCGTTGAGGCCCATTCCCGGTGCCAGGGCGATGGGAAGGTTCGCCCACAGACCCATCAGCAGGGTGGCTGTGGCCGAGGCGATCGCCGTTGCAACGACGACGTCCTCCCTCGGCAGGCCCGCCTGGGAGAGGATCTGGGGATTGACGAAGAGGATGTACGATAGGGTGAGAAAGGTAGTCGCTCCGGCGCGGAGTTCGGTGCCGACGGTGGAACCGGCCTCTCTCAGACCGAAGATCCGTTCCAGTCTCTCCATGACCATCCATTCGATTCTAACGGCGGTTGAGAATATTGGATGAAACGTTTTGGGCCTCTCGAGCGTCTATCTAATTGAGACGAGACGAGACGAACACTTCTAGACATGATGGTTCATCCTCGATATCCCGAGATCTGCGTCGAGTCGCACAGCCACAACCCTCTGGCCCTGGTGGCTGCGGTCCGGGAGGCTTTGCGTCTGGCCCACGTGGAAACCTCCGAGATCAGCCGATTCTCGGATCAGGCCCTGACCAAACGAGAGCCGCGACGGGTTCGCGAGGTCTGTCAGAAATGGGTGATTCTCGACGACGACGCCTTGCTCGACTGAGCTGGGCGACTATTGGCTTTGCTGGCCCGCCACCACGGCTCTGACCGAAAGCTGCTCCCCGGCCACCTCGACCTTGATCTTCCGAAGCTCGTTCTCCTCGAGCGCGCGCTCGGTGGAGAATGAGAGGATGTATTGGCTACGAAGCTCCTCGTTGATCTGGGCGTAGGCCTCGTCGAGCTGGTCCATCTGTGTGATGTAGAAGATACCCCCACCCGTGCCTTCGGTTACGCCCTCCAGGTCTATCTTCCTGAGGGCGCGTCTGGGATTCTGAATTCCGGCCAACGACAGGATGTAGACCGGGACACCGAGCTGCTTGCCGTATTGGATGCAGCGCCTGGGCCCGTAGCGGCTCTGTACGTCGTCTCCGTCAGTCAGTAGCACCAGAGCCTTGCGACCCTCGGCCTCCTCGAACTGGAGCATCGAGAAGATGATCGCGTCGTAGACAGCAGTCAGACCCTCGGGCTCCAGCGAGTTGAAAGTGGAAAAGAGCTCGAGCAGGTCGCCGGTCGTGGCCTGGGCGAGCCTCGGCTTGGTGTCGAAATCGACCAGAAATGCCTGATCCAAAGGCCCGATGGTTGCGCCCAGAAACTGGGCGCCCGCCTTCTTGGTGTCGACCATCAAAGCCCACATGCTCTCCGAAGTGTCGATGACGAGACCCAGAATCAGCGGTACGTCTGCCGCCAGAGCGAACCGGTCCACGGGCTTTTCTTTACCGCCTACCTTGATGCGGAAGTCCTCGGGTTGGAGACCCCGGACCACTTGGCCATCGCGGTCGCTGACCACGACGTTGAGCTCCACCAGATTCACCACGACCAGCTCGCTCATGCTCTGCGGATCGAGCAATACCGCATCCTCGAGGGAGCTGTCATCGTCCAAATAGGCCACCACTCTCACGTAGTCCTGAGCCCCGGGATCAGCAGAGGTCAGCTCGGCGCGGAAGGGCTCTTCGGTGAGAGTGGCAGCAAGCTCTTCGTTCCAGTAGAACTCGATCCGATCCAGGCTTCGGCCCGCAGGGGCGCTCACGTCGGCCGTAACGACGGCCTTGCCCGACGACGGATCGCCTTCGATGTCACGGATCCGGACTTCGAAGGAGCGTCCCGTCTGGTTCACCTGAATCTCGTGTGAGCCTAGGCGCTGGCCATCGCCAGAAAGTGCATCTGCCCTGACAACGTGCGGCCGGGCCTCGGAGCCGAACTCCATGATGGCGCGAAATGGTGGCTTTGAGTCGGTCGCCACCTTTTCGTCATCGAGGAAGAACTCGACCTGCGCCACCCTCGGGTCGCTGCCGAGAGTGTCGATGCGCACCTTTCCCGTGACCGGTTGGCGTCTCGGTGGCAGCAGCCGAATCATTTTGCCGGCGGTGGCGGCGGCGGATGGGCCTGTCTCCGCGGCTCGGCGCGGCGCATTCCATTCCGCGACCCGGCGGCCACCGCCCTCCAGGGAGTGGTTGGAGAGGTCCAGGGCCGCTGCCCCCCAGAGACCCGTGTGGAGCTCCTCCACGATGACGACCGCCTGAGTCAGATCCTCGGGCACCAGAATGGCCTGGCGGTACTGCCATCGATCCATTCCCGACAAGCTGCCGGGACGGATCTGCTCGTAGCCGATCGAGGGCGGGTCATCGATGACGGTCAATGCCATCGTGACCCTGAAGTGGGGATTGTCGACGGCCTGAATGCCTTCCAGGCTCAAGCCGATCTCCAGCAACGCTGCCATCATGCCGCGCCCGGAGGTGCCAGCGGGATCGGGTCGGAGAATCCCCTCTGTCGGAAGGGGACCTTCCGCATCGTCAGGCTCGTCGAGGAACCGACCCGCTCGAGCGGCCGAGACCCAAAGTGGAGTTGCCGCGGAGATCCACCGGGGTGCCAGAACTCTCTGGCCGGGAGCACTGGAGCTCACTTCCAGGGCACTTGGCTCTCCGGTCGAGGCGCCAGCGACCATGACTCGTAGACGCTGTGCGTCCTGCAGAGCAGTCAGGGCCGAGGCGAGCTCCTCACGACTCGAGGCGACCAGTCCGCCGGTGGCTTCTGCCAGCACTTGGACACCAGATCGGGAGGCGGGAAAGAGGTCGTCAGACGATTGCCTCGGTTCCAGACCGACCACGGTCCATCCGGTGACGGCGAGGAGCTGCCCCACCTGTGGCAGGAGCCGTTCATCCTGGTTGGTCTGCGTCGATGCCGAGCCCGAGTAGAAGATCTCCGGCGAGTGGTCGACTGCCTCTTGCGCCACGATCAGACACCTGGGTGCTCTTTGAGCACTCAATGCCAGCCATCCGGCCAGCTCCCCATAGTGATCGGCCAGGATGGTGAGCTCTCGATTGAGCGCCGAGGCTGGATCCAGCTGCTGTCGTCCCTGCCCCGCTCCTCTGAAGGCCGCTCTTTGATCCTCCAACTCGCCGGCGGTATCCACCAGGTCGGAGTAGAGGTCCAGTATTTCTCGGATCGCGTCCGGGTCGCGCGTCGCCTCGAGGGCCGTTTCGGCAAACGGTTCGGCAACGACGACTCGCACCTCCCCCATACGGGTCAGGGTATCCGCCTCGGACTCGAGCCACTCGAACGCCTGTCGCATGCCGCTACGGGTGGACAGAACGGGATCGAGGTAGATCTCGAAGTGCCACGCGAAGGCTCCGGACGCCACCCCTTTGCCGACGCGTTGCAGATCTGTCTTGTGCACCGCGTTTCCGTCGACGAGAACCTCCAGGTCCTGGAGGCTTGGTCTCTCTGAGCTTCCCGATGGGGACAGGAGGAGGACTTCGCGCTCCACGGCAAGGCGATCGGCCCCCTCGCCCTGGAACCCGATCTCTGGTTGCGCCTTCGGTGCGGAGGTCAGGGGCGGTATAGAGCCCAGGACACCATTGACTCCGAGCATGGTCGCGGCTGCGGCCAGCAACCCCGCGGCAAGGAGCAACAAACTGGTCTTCTGGGTCTGCCTCGGCGCTTGATAAATGCTGTCGTGTTTCATCTCGGCGAGAAAAGGCGAGGACCTACGTGACAAGCAGGAGAAGCAGTGCCAGCAGTCCGAGAATGACGATCAGCGTCTTGGTCCTTCCAGACATGACCAAAGGCGAGGGCTGCGCCTTCTGCTGGTCCTTCGCGAGAGAACGCGGAGCCTGGCTTCTTGGCGGTTTGGCCGAACGCGGCTTGGCTCGAGACCTGGGCCGCGGAGGGCTTGGCGTCCCTGGTGATTTGGCAGCCAGGTCGGCAGAGGGAGGATCTCTCGGAGGAGGGGAGGGCCGTTTTGGGGTGGGTTCGGGAGGGGGCTCGGATAACCCGTCCACACCGAGAGTTTCGAGGACAGCCGCCTTCAGCCTGGCATGATTCGACTCCTCGAGATGGCCGAATTGCACTCCCATTCCGGAAGGCGCGTCTGGACCTTGCGGTCGAGGGCGAATCCAGACGATCTCGCCCACACCCTTGATGGGCTCGCCGTCGCCCAGCATCAACTCGAAGCGGAGGAGCGTGCCAACCGGTCTGGGGTTCTTGCTTTGGACGAACATGCCGCCCGTCGAGAGGTTCGCCGTTTGGCCCTCCTGCGGTGGCTCCTGGGTGTCGAACTGGAGCCGAACAGCTGCCCTCACCGGGGCTCGAGAATGTTCCCGAAAGTGTTGTTCAGAGGGGTCGAACGACACCACAGTCCAGGGATGCTAGCAGATCGGTTCCGGAACCCGATTGGGGGGAACCGGCCGTTGCCTGGTAGAATTCACTTTCTCTGCACCATTCGAGCTCCAGCAATGGCAGCGAATCCGCGCACTCCCTCGTTGGTTATCTCGTCGCGCCCCCAGCGCCAAGGGGAGCAAGGCTCCCAGACGCCTGGCTTCTTCCATCGCCCGATTCGACCGGTCAAGCCGAGACAGAAGAGATCTTTCGAAGTTCCTGATCGCTACGTCATCCGAGAAGATGAAGTTGGGCCGTACCTCAGCTGCCTCGAGGCGCCGGAGCTGATGATTCGGGTCGATCGTGATCGGTCGCTCACGGCTGGGGCTGCCCGAAAGGCCGACGAGGGAGCGATCTTCCTGGATGGTGTCGCTCAGGGCGAGCCTTTCATGGACCCGGAGCGTCGCGTTTACAACCTGGATCATCACGAGGGATGCGTTCGACACTTCACGCTCTCCACTTGTGAGCAGGCCCTGGTCCTGGTGGCCCGTGGACTGGATTTGAGAGAGAAGCCCTGGCAGGTCTACGCCAACGAACCAGACCTGGATGTTGTCTTGGCCGTTTGGGTCCTGTGCAACAGCATGCATCTACAAGCGCAGGATTCGTCGATTCGCAGCGCAGTGGTTCCCCTGGTAAGACTCGAAGGCCTGATCGATTCGCACGGCCTGGAGCTGTACGAGCTCTCCGGCTATCCGCCTCAGATGGTGGAGGAGATTACCGGCAGCCTCGATTCTCTGCGGGAGACCGAGCAGCAGCTGAAGGCGGACGGCGAGTGGGGGACAACCGACCTTCTGAGGTATCTTCGAGACCAGCTGCACCTCATGGATGAGATGGTTTATCCGGCAGACTTCTTCGAGGCATTTCGTGGCATCGAGGAACTGGCGAAGACAGAGCTCACGGACAATCGAATCGCCGTGGTCTGCCGATCGGATTGTGGGATCTACGAGCTGGAGAAGGACCTGAAGCGGCTGTACGGGAAGCGGCTCGGGGTCGTCGGGCTGCAGACGAGGCCCGGCGTCTACACGCTGCGCCAGGTCGACCCTTTTCTGCCGGTGGACCTCAACGAGGCCTATCGCAAGCTCAATGTGCTCGATCCGGCAGTTAAAGGTGGAGGGTCGAACAACCGATGGGGAGGCTCAGGGGAGATCGGTGGGTCTCCCCGTAAGACCGGTACCACTTTGAGCCCGGTCGATATCGCGGAGGCTGTCAAGCTGGCCTACCGCCGGCCCGGCATGCGGGACCGGGTCCGCTCGATCGCGATGGCCGTGGTTCTCAGTGGACTGCCGATGGTCGCTGGATGGCTGATCGTGGTCTGGAACCGGGTGATCGAGGAGCCTCGAGGCTTGTTCGCGGATCGACAACTCGAGTTTCTGGCGATGTCCAGCGCCGTGGCGATCGGCTGTCTGCTGGTGCTGGGTCGTCGGCGTCGGCGGCGAGTCTTCGGCCTTCAGAAGCCGGAAGGTAGAGGTTGGCCTTTGATGGCCCCTGCCGTGACCCTGGGTGGCCTGGCGGGTGGGGTCTGGGTGTTCTTGCAGTCCTGGTTGCAGGCGGGGACGCCGGGCTCATTCGGTATGCCGCAGCTGCTGGCCTTGGTCGGGTTCCCGCTGCTCGCCGAAATCGTATTTCGAGGCGTGGCCCACGGAGTTATGGTTCACGACTTCAGCATTCAACACTCCCAGGGGCGCTGGTTTCTGTCGTGGCCCGTTGCCATCTCGACCGTGCTGTTCGTCGTCTGGACTCTGATCCTGCGGCCCGTGGTGATCACAGACCTCTGGTGGCCTGAGCTGTCGTCATGGATTCTGCCACTGGGCGCCGCTGTCGCCGGTGTTGCGCTCGGTATGGCGAGAGAGCGCTCAGGCAGCCTTCTCGCATCCCTCGGTCTGCACTACCTGGCAGTCGCCATCGGTCTGGCCATCGCCTCGATTCTCCGCTAGAGTCTGCGCCCCGAGGCAGTCTCCACCGCGGGATTGTCGCACCCTCCCATGAAGTCCTATCGGATCAACGAGATCTTCTTCAGCCTGCAGGGAGAAGGAGTTCGTGTAGGACAGCCAAGCCTGTTCTTGAGGTTCTCCAAGTGCAACCTGACCTGCAGGGTCGAGACCCATGGCTTCGACTGCGACACCGAATTCGAATCCGGAACAGACCTGACCGCCGATGAGATTCTCATCGAGTTGCGGTCTCTCACACGGGAGTGCAGGTGGGTGGTGCTGACAGGAGGAGAACCAGCTCTCCAGGTCGATGCGGAGTTGATCGGAGCGCTGCACGAGGCCGGCTACCGGCTGGCCATCGAGACCAACGGCACCGTCGAGCTACCGGAGGGCCTGGATTGGGTGACTGTCAGCCCGAAAGTGCCCGAGGACGCGATCCGGCAGAGGGTCGCCGACGAAGTGAAGTACGTTCTAGGGTACGGACAGGCGCTGCCCGAGACCACGGTCAAGGCCGATCACTACTGGATCTCTCCTGCCTTCGAAGGCGATCGCGTCGATCCCGGGACCCTCGACTGGTGCGTCCGGCTGGTCAAGGAGAACCCGCAATGGGGACTTTCCGTACAGATGCACAAGTTCATAGGCCTCCGATAGCCATAATGGTAGGTCTTTATGGCTCCTTTCTTTGGCTAGGCGAGAGTGCTACCTTTTTGGATAGCTTCGGGCTACCCCGGTGTCTCGCAGACCACTACCCTTAGTGAGGTTCCTTTCGAGCCGGTGTTTTCGTAGAGTTTGGCCTCGAGGATTGGGTAGGATCAGTTGAACGAATGTCATTGATCACTCTGAGAGCACGCCTGTCGGGACGGCGCCATGGTGGCTGCCGTTCGGGCGGATCTGTGCCCTCGGTCCCGGTCTCGCAGTCGCCCCTGAGGTTGCGCCGCCTGCTCCCGGTCGCACCTTCGATGATCGCGGCTGCCATTCTGGTGGCCTACCATCTGGTACTTCTGTGGCAGCGATTGGCCGACCAGAGCCTGCTGCAGCCGGCCGTTGCTCTGCGGTGGATCGCTACGGTCGCTTTCTTGATCGGCCTGCGGCGGATGCATGCGGCCGGCCTACCCCTGATCTGGGGGCGAAGGGCCCTGGCTTTCTGGTTGCTCGTGCTGCTTCTGCACGTGAGCTTTCTCGGCCCGCTGTCGGAGGAAGCCGTTGCCGGAGGAGACTGGAGTACCAGTGCCGGTCTGGCGCTGGTTCTACCGGCAGCGGCACTCGTCGTGCTGTTGTCCGGGATCATCTTGACTTGCCGGCTCGCGGCAAGGGTTACCGTCACGAGCTCGCATCCGCTGCGTTTCCTGGCTGTTTCGACTACCAGCATCGAGCACCCCTCCAGGCGAGGGCGGCTCCCATCTCTTTCTTCGAGACCCCCACCAGCTTACAGCTGATATCGGTGTAGAACACCGCCGAGTCCTCGAACGGGCGCCCGTGTGTCCGTCCGAGGGAACCCGCTCGCACGGATCCTGGATTCGAATCCGAGCACTCAATGAAACGACCAGCGACCTTTTCTGGAAGGAATTTTGTCAACCATGCTCAGAACGACACAGACAACGATCTTGATCTGCCTGCTCGCACTGGTAGTCATGCCAGTCTCCACTTGGGCAGCACCGTCGCCCCAGCAGGATGAGAGCACAGCGGCCGAGCAAGAAGCAGAAACTGAAGCCGAAGAAAGCGAGGAGGCGTCGGAGCCTGCTTCCTCCTTTTTCGAAGCCACGACGGTCACCGCTACCGGCTCTGCCGTCGATGCCTTCAGCATCGCGACGCCGGTCGCGGTGATCTCCGAAGAGGAAATCGAGCGGAAGCTGCCCGAAAACGCCGTCGACCTCTTCCGGGCTCAGCCCGGCGTCGACGTCAACGGCGTGGGACCCAATCAGGCCAGACCCATCATTCGAGGCCAACGGGGCCTGCGAGTCCTCTTCATGGAGAACGGGTTGCGGCTCAACAACGCCCGGCGACAGTCCGACTTCGGCGAAATCTCGGGGCTGATCGACATGGGTAGCGTCGGCAGCGTCGAGGTCTTGAGGGGCCCCGCTTCCGTCCTCTACGGGACCGACGCGATCGGCGGCGTCTTGAATCTGGTAACCAAATCGCCGGCCTATGGAGACGGCAGCTGGACGGCAGGCTCCGTGGGTCTGGGGTACGCCGATGCCAGCGATGGCTTCAGGGGTCAGGGCTACGTCCAGGGTCGGCAGCAGAAGTGGGCCTTCAATCTGGGCGCCACCTACCGCGACTCCTCGGATTACCTGGCGGCCGGCGGCAGCTATGGCGATATCACGCTGCCGGATGACACGCCGGTCAACGACACCGGACTGCAAGACGACAGCATCTACGGCTTCGTGTCCTACGACTTCACCGACAGTCAACTGCTGTCTTTCCGGTTCAATCGCTACCGTGCGGGATTCACCGGTTTCGGATGGGTGGACCCGATTCTTCTGGGTGAGCTGGACAAGGTTCAGATTACCTATCCGTATCAGGACTTCGATCGCTACACGATGGAATACAACGCCAGCGCGTTGCAGTCTGCCCTGGCGAACACGGTGAGAGTGAACCTGCTGTACCAGGAGAATCAGAGAGAGCTCGTCAACAACATCGATGCCTACTCGAGTGAGGTCTTTGGGCAGCCGCTGCCTCCAGGAATGTTCTTCCATGTCGGAGTGAACACCGAGAATTTTACGGATCTCTCGACGCTGGGACTGCGGGCCGAAGCGAGCAAGATTCTGGGTGACAACCACCTGCTCTCTTACGGTGGTGAGTACTACGACGACGACTCCTTCAACACCGACTATTCGCTTACCCAAGGTGCCCTGGCGATGCAAACGGACCCCACCTTGCCGCCGGAGGACTTCACTCCACCCTTTTTCACTGACGAGGACGACATTGCCAACACCCCGAATGCCGAGAACATCGCATGGGGCCTCTTCGCTCAGGATCAGTTCCTGATCGGCAGTCGCTTCTCGGGTACGGTCGGAATCCGGTATGCCAATACCGAGACCAAAGCCAAGGAGACCCCAGGCTTGGACACGACCGGTTTGGATTTCTCGGACGACGACTTCGTCGGGGCGGTCAGTGGCGTCTATCAGGTGACGAGCAATCTCAATATCGTCGGCACCGCCGGCACCGCTTTCCGTGCCCCCAATATCGTCGAGCGGCTGTTCAACGGCCTGACTCCGGAAGGTAGCGGCTACCAGATTCTCAATCCGGATCTGAAGTCCGAGAACAGCACCAACTTCGATCTGGGAATGAAGTACAGGCGCATGAACGCGGTCTTCGAGCTCATGCTCTTCCGCAACGAGATCAAGGATGGCATCGTGCAGGAGTTCCTGAGCGATGAGCAGATCTCTCAGCTACCTCCCGAGGTGCAGGACGAAATCGAGCAGTCGGGTGCCAGCGTCGTCGTCCAGCAGCAGAACGTGAGCAAGCTGCGCTACGAGGGAGTCGAGACCATGATCGGTTGGCGCGCCAACAACGGTGTCTCGATTGGTGCCAACTACACCTACTTGGATGCGGAGCGAGTCGACACGGGTACTCCGACCGGTGATACGTACAAGAGCAAATTCAACTTTCACACCCGCTACGATCGCCTCACCGGGAAGTACTGGGTCGAGTACCGCCTGCGTCACAACGGCAGTGCCGATGCGGTAACGGATCCCGATGCGCCCATACCGGCGGTCGGTGAGACGCTCCCGGCCTTCACCATCCACACCCTGAGTGGCGGCGTGGTGCTGTTTGAAAGAGGCAGCCAGCAGCACAGCCTGACCCTGGTGATCGACAACTTTACCGACGAGCTCTACTCGGAGTTCTCGAACGCCACCTTCTTCCGCCCGCAGCCGCGGCGGAACTTCCTCGTGAGCTACCGTCTGCGGATCTGACCCAGACGCAGCCTCCCTCTCGGCCCCGGAGTCCACTTGGATTCCGGGGCGTCTCTCTTTCTGGCGCAACGGGTCGTTCAGGGTTGCAGGCTGTGGTGAGGAGGCAGGATCTGAGTCTCTAGGCCGGCGATCTCTCGCAATGCTGCTTGCGTATAGCGAGCCGTCATCAGGCCGCGCCATTGGGCCTTGAAGTCCGTGTTGTCCATGGGTGTGGCCAGCTGGCGTGCCAGCCCAGCGACTTCCGCGATGCCGTCCTCTGTCAACGACCGGCCGCGCAGGATCTCGGTGGCGCCCTCCACGGGCACGGGCCGCGAGCCCACCGCGCCGAGGAAGATCCTGGCATCGGAAACGATGCCTTTGCCGTCAGTCCACACGGCCGCGGCGACCGACAGCACGGCGAAGTCGATGGATCCCCGTCGGCGTAACTTCCAGAAGCTCGATTGGCAGGTTTGGCTGTCACTTGCGCCGGGCAGGAGGACATCCGTGACGATCTCGTCAGGGCGTTTCGCCAGATAGTCGATTCCGTTGTCGCGATAGAGCTCGGTGAGGGCGAGGTCTCTCTCGCCCTCGGCAGACTGCAATCGCACCCTGGCGCCGAGAGCGGCGAGGATTGGGGCCGAATCGGATGCCGTGTGCGCCCAGCAGCGCGATGAGCTCGGTGCGACCCAACAGACCGAGCCATCCTCCTTCATGCAGTAGTCGATCGCCCGCCGCCAATCCTCGGTCTGGTTGTAGTACGTGCAGCGCGTGTCGAGGCAGATGTTGCCACCCAGCGTTCCCATCTGTCGCAAGGGGGGCGAGGAGATCGAAGCGATGGCTCGCGCCAAGGCAGGGAAGCGTTCCCTCAGTGCTGAACTGCGAACCAGGTCTCCCAGCAGGGTGGTGGCACCAATTCGAGCCTCTTCTGAAGGCTCGGTGAGGTCGCACCCGTCCAGCTCTCTGATGGACATGAGGCTGACCACGGTTGCCGGCTTCTGGTGGCGCCGCTTCATGTTCGGCCACAAGTCGGTGCCGCCCGCGACCACGCGAGCGTCGGGTCCTTCGGCGGCGAGAATCGACGCGGCCTCCCGTGTCGAATCCGGCATGTGGAAGTGAAACTGGGGCAGACGGAGCATCGGTGGTCCCTCTTTATCCCTCTAGGGTGCATCTCCTTGGGGTAGACATCGAGTCATTTTGTCGTCAGAGCCCCATCCTTGCGCTTCAAGGCCTCGGTGCGCTCGGACATGGTCCCGGTGTCGCCGCGCATCTTGGATGAGCGCTTTTTCTTCGAGTCGTTGGTGGCCCTGCCATCTCCACCCTCGTCGGGTGTCGGTACCAGTAGGGTCTTCCCGAAGTCCAGCTGAGGAAAACCCGCAGGGCCGAAACGTGCCTCTTCCCCTTTGTCCTTTGCTATCAAGGCTTGGAGGATCATGTGGGGCTGAATCGGCACCTGATCGATGCGAACACCAACCGCGTCGTAGATCGCGTTGGCCAGTGCCGGGGGTACTGGCAGGAGGGGACCCTGTCCCACTTCCTTGGCGCCGCGGGGACCTTCCGGGTCGGGATCCTCGATCAGGTAGCTCGTCACTTCGGGCATCTCGAGAAAGGTGGGACTCTTGTATTCGAGCATCGAAGGCATCTTGTGAACCAGGGCGTTGGAAAGGTGCCGAGGCAATCTGCGAAAGGCCTGCTCTTCCATCATGGCTTCACCCAGGCCCATGTAGACGGAGCCTTCGATCTGGCCCAGGACGAGCGTTGGATTGATGGCCCGGCCGATGTCGTGGGCCAGCCAGACGTGAACGGGGCGATAGATGCCACTCGTCGGGTCCACTTCCACCTCGATGACGGCTGCCGAATAGGAGTAGGTGGGCGATGGCCCGACGCCTGCGCCGCGGTACTTTCCAGGCGAGCGCGGCGGTATGTACGAGCCGACCGTACCCAGCGTCCCGAATCGGGCCTCGGCTGTGATCACCGCATCCTCGAAGCTCAGACCATTCTCTGGATCCGACGAATCGAAGACCTGGCGATTGGCGAAGACCAGGTTCTCTGGAGCCGTCTCCAAGCGCTCGGCGACTGCCGTGGCGATGAGCTCGCGAGCTCGCGTAGCGGCCTGGAGCGCTGCATTGCCGGCCATGAGAGTTACCCTGGACGAGTAGCTGCCCAGGTCCACCGGCGTCAGATCGGTGTCAGCCACACAGAGCCGAATGTCCATGAGGTCAACTCCCAGAACATCGGCCACCAGGGCTGCCAGCACCGAATCGGAGCCCTGCCCGATCTCTGTCTCACCGCAGAACAACGCGATGCCACCAGAGCGGTCGAGCTTGAGCTGTACTCCAGACTGCGGAAGGTGGTTCCAGTAGATGGGAAGCCCGGCGCCACACATGTACGCGCCACAGGCCAACCCGAGGCCGCGACCCTGTGGCAGCTTGCCTCGGCGCTGGCGCCAGCCGCT
>Ga0316187_10001490_pt1 | contig 20253 bp, 14 predicted proteins | sample CroRivburrow1_MG_FD_204927 | JGI IMG/M metagenome (GOLD analysis project Ga0316187, IMG submission 204927) | Coastal sediment microbial communities from Maine, United States - Cross River worm burrow 1 | ecosystem: Environmental > Aquatic > Marine > Coastal > Sediment | place: USA: Maine...
CCGCTGGATCTACTGGCAGCGCGAGATGCTGCTACGTCACCCCGACATGGAGATCGACGCCGACGCCGAGCCGCTGGCCCTGCACCAGTGGGACGGTGAACTGCTCCGCAACACCGAGTTGTTGCGCTTCAAGGCCGGGGTCGACCCCAGCACCGTGGTCTTCGACACCGGTTACGCCAAAGCCGCCATCGAGTCCTACGCCACCTTCGAACGTCTGCGCCGCGAGGGCATCATCGACACCGGGGTGCGCTTCCAGGTGAGCCTGCCCACCCCCATGGCCAGTGGCTACATGTATGTGAGCCCCAACGCCATCGACGACTACCTGCCTGCCTACGAGCGGGCGCTGTTCGCGGCGTTGGACGAGATCCTCGATGCGATCCCCCATACAGAGTTGAGCATCCAGTGGGACGTCTGCCAGGAGGTCCTCATCCACGAGGACTACTTCCCCCAGCGCCCCGACGACTACAAGGCCCAGATCGGAGCTGAACTGGTACGTCTCGGCCGACACGTCCCCACCGACGTCGATCTTGGCTACCACCTCTGCTACGGCACCCCCAAGGGCGAGCATCTCGTCATGCCGACCGACATGGCCATCCTGGTCGAGCTGGGCAACGCCATCGCCTCGGGCCTGGCCGACGCTGGCCATCGTCTGGACTTCATCCACATGCCGGTGCCCCAGGATCGCACCGATACCGCCTACTTCGCCCCCTTGGGCAACCTGGTGTTGGCCGAGGAGACACAACTGTTCCTGGGGGTCATCCACCACGACGATGCCGAGGGCGACCAGGCCCGCATGGCCGCCGCCGCCGAAGTGTGGCCCACGTTCGGGATCTCGACCGTTTGTGGGTGGGGGCGCAACGACCCTGAGCAGGTTCCGGGCCTGATCGAGTCCCACCGGGTGGCGGCCGACACCGACGCCACCACCCCCAAGCCCCCGAGCGCATTCACCACCGTGGCCAACGCCTCCGCCGCCGACTCGGCCCCCCAGATCAACTTCGACAACCCCGGCGACTTCGACCGCGCCACCCGCGGTCTGGTGGCCCAGATCGACGATGGCCGGGTAATGCTCGGCGACCACGTGGTGTTCGACGTGGCCCGCCACGGGTTCATCAGCGAAGGCAACGGTGCCCCGCTCTCGGTCCACCCCGGCTTGTGGCGCCAGGCCCAGCTCAACGTCAACCATGGCCTGTTCCAGGTGGCCGACGGGATCTGGCAGGTTAGGGGCTACGACATCGCCAACATCACCTTCATGGCCGCCGACGACGGCTGGCTCGTCATCGATCCCCTGACCAACGCCCCCTCGGCCGCCGCCGCCCTGGAACTGGCCAACAACGCCCTCGGGGCCAGGCCAGTGTCGTCGATCATCTACACCCACTCCCACGTCGACCACTTCGGGGGTGTGCTGGGGGTCACCTCCCAGGAGGCCGTCGACGCCGGCGACGTACGCATCATCGCTCCCGAGGGTTTCCTGCGCGAGGTGGTCAACGAGTTCGTGATCGCGGGCCCGATCATGGGCCGCCGGGCCGCCTACCAGTTCGGGCCGTTGCTGCCGACGGGGCCCCGGGGCCAGGTCGACTGCGGCCTGGGGTCGGCCATGGGTCTGGCCCGCTCCGACCTGATCGCCCCCACCGAGGAGATCAGCGAGACCGGGGCCGAACTCGACCTGGGCGGGATCCGGGTGGTGTTCCAGAACACCCCCGACGCCGAAGCCCCGGCCGAGATGAACTTCTTTTTCCCCGACTTCACCTCCGCCGGTGGTCTGCTGTGCATGGCCGAGAACTGCACCCACACCCTCCACAACCTGTATCCCATCCGGGGAGCACAGACCCGCGACGCCCTGGCCTGGAGTAAGTACATCCACGAGGCCCTGCTGATGTGGGGCGACAACACCGACACCATGTTCGCCAGCCACCACTGGCCCCGTTTCGGCAACGACGACGTTCGGAGCTTCCTCGCCATGCAGCGTGACGTGTACCGCTGGATGCACGACCAAACCATGCGGCTGGCCAACAAGGGCCACGTGCCGACGGAGATCGCCGAGGAATTGGAGATGCCGGGGGCCTTCACCCAATCGCACGTGCGGGGCTACTACGGCACCATCTCCCACAACGCCAAGTCGGTCTACAACCGCTACCTCGGCTGGTACGACGGCAACCCGGCCCACCTCAATCCCCTGCCCCCGGTTGAGGGCGGCAGCCGCTACGTGGAATTCATGGGCGGGGCCGACGCCGTGTTGGCCCGGGCCCAGCAGTCCTTCGACGATGGCGATTACCGCTGGGTGGCGGAGGTCGTCAACCACGTGGTGTTCGCCGATCCAGCCAACCAGCGGGCCCGACGCCTCCAGGCCGATGCCCTGGAGCAGCTCGGCTACCAGTCGGAATCGGCAACGTGGCGCAACGCCTACCTCATGGGAGCCCAGGAACTTCGCCAGGGTTCACCCCAGCGGGGCCGCATCCCCACCCGCGACATGGCCAACGCCATGACCGCTGAGCAGATCTTCGATTCCCTCGGGGTGCGCTTCGACCCGAACCGGTTCCCTCGTGCCGAGGCGGTGGTCAACATACACTTCACCGACCTCGATGAGGACCACCTGCTCGGCGTTGCCCGCTCGGCGGTGAACCACACCGCTGGTGGCCAGGCCGCCGACGCCGATGTGTCGCTGCGCCTGCCCCGTGGCCTCCTGATCCAGGCCCTCGACGATCCGACGGTGCTCGACGGTGAAGGGGTGGACATCGACGGCAACCGTCAGGTATTGCACGAGCTGCTGGGAGCGATGGAGGTCTTCACCACGGCCAACATCATCGAGCCCTAGCCGAGCTCACTCGAATTCAGAGCAGACCCGATCCCATTCTTCCATTCGGAGCAATGAGGGATTGGAAGGACTCTCGGTCCCGCCCCGAGACGAGGTGGTGGCGAATGCTATGCCGTCAATGCAGACTTGAGCGATGTTCGGGAAGTTGTCGATGTTGCGGTAGACGACAACGTAGTCGACGTCTTCCAACTGGTCTGGGGACTTGCCGCCGCCGTCGTCACGATCACCCAACTGTTCTGAGCAACCAACCGCGGCGAGGGCCAAGACCAACACGAATCCGCTGGTCTTGAGTGTGCGGTTCCAACCAAGGTGTGTCTCAGAAGCCATCCACCAAGCGTAACGTGATCTATGCCGAGGCTCGGTCCTGAGGATCGCTGGTCGACTCAGCGGCAGAGAACGACGGCTTGTCGCCTGCGAAGCGGAGCATCCAAATGATGCCGAGGATCACGGCCGCTCCGTAGACCCACAGATTGAATCGCAAGCCCAGGTACACCGGAGCCGGATCGATCCGGATGGCCTCAATCATCACCCGTCCGACGCCGTAGCCGACGATGTACACGGGCAACATCATCCCTTTGCTCAGTACCCCGCGACGGTCGAGGCGGACCATGACGATGACCAGCATCACGCTCCAACCGGCCTCGTAGAGAAACGCGGGGTGGAAGGCCTCGCTGGCCTCGAACCCGTCCGGCCGGTGCTCGGCGTCAATCCGCAGCCCCCAGGGCAGATCGGTCGGTCGGCCAAAGTTCTCCTGGTTGAACCAGTTTCCAACCCGACCGAAGGCTTGACCGATCGGGATGGCGGGAATGGCAGCATCGAAGAGCTGTGGAACGTCAAGGCCTCGTCGCTTGGCGATCAAGGCGCCGGCCAGGATGCCGCCCAAGAGGCCTCCCCCGATACCAAGGCCACCATTCCAGATCTCAAGCCACTCGTGCCACGGTCGCCAGTCGTTGATGATGTGATAGATGCGAGCGCCGATCAGCCCGGCCGGGACGGCCCACACGGCGAGGTCGCTCACATCATCAGCCTCACCACCACGCTCGACCCAGCGGGCACGGGCGAACAAGACAGCGGCAATTACACCCAGCCCGATGCAGGCGCCATAGGCGTTGACCGATAAGGGCCCGATCTCGACGGAGTTCACCGATGGGCTCGGAATCGTGCCGAGACCATCCCAAGGTTGATACATGAGCCTCCCCTACTGCCATCTTCGTGAGCCATGGGCCGAGGTGGAACGAACAGACAGCGCCCGACAGCCGAAGCGTTGGATATTTCGATTCTACTACCGGTGCTGTGGACATGGGGCCAGAGCCAACGCTCGTGGCCCACACAGGGAGTCGCCAATCAGGAATGAAGGCGTAGAACTCCGGAAGCAACCGCGGCGGTGGGATCGTGCCAGATCGCCATGGCCGTGTTCATGGGGAGAAAGCCCAACCGGTGGTAGAACGACTCGGTCCCGGGGTTGGCGTAGAGAATGATCTTCTTGTGGCCGTCGGCAGCCGACACCAACCGCTTGATGATCGTGGCCCCGAGCCCTTGGCCCTGGTGATCAGGGTGGACGGCAACGTCGGCGATGTAGGCAGCGTCAAGCCCGTCGGCCAACGCCCGTCCGGCCCCGATCAGCTGGTGGTCGTGATAGGCGAACGTGGTGTATCTGCTGTTGGCGAAGGTGGTCGCCACGACCTCGGGAGGTTTGTCGCCGAGCGGAGCGATCCGATACAGGAGCGACAGCTCCTCCCAGTCGACCTGGCTCGTGTCGTCGACCCAGTCCAGATCGAGCGGGCCGGGAGCCTGCGGCTCCGATCCCGTCATCGTCGCCCACCGTCGCTGCTCGTGCCCATGGTGGCATCGTAGGCCACTCGTCGACGGCGCCTCATTGGCCCTCACCTGCGGGAAGCGAATAACTTCGGTCCATGGACCAGCCTCTGTCTGACAATGCTCTCCTCGAAGATCCCGAGCTGTTGCGTGAGCTGATCGGCGAGATCGACTTCGACCCGGCCGATATCAAGGCCCGGTACCTGGCCGAACGCGACAAGCGGCTACGGGCCGACGGGAACGAGCAGTACATCGAGGTCGAGGGTGACTTCTCGAACTACGTCGACGACCCCTACGTCGAGCCGCTCGAGCGCCAGCCGATCTTCGATCACACCCAGGTCATCATCATCGGCGGAGGCTTCGGCGGCCTGCTGATGGGGGGCCGGCTACGCGAAGCAGGCTTCGACGACATCCGGGTCATCGAGAAGGGGGGCGACTTCGGCGGCACCTGGTACTGGAACCGGTATCCGGGCGCCATGTGCGATGTCGAGAGCTACGTGTATCTCCCGATGCTGGAGGAGCTCGGCTACATGCCGAAGCACAAGTACTCCTTCGCCCCCGAGATCGCCGAGCACACCCAGAACATCGCCAAGCACTACGGACTGTACGAGAACGCCTGCCTCCAGACTTCGGTCACCGGCTTGACCTGGGAGGAGGACAACGGGCACTGGGCGGTCGAGACCGATCGGGGCGATCGCATGACCGCCCAGTTCGTGGCCATGGCCAACGGCCCCCTGAACCGCCCCAAACTCCCCGGCATTCCTGGTATCGACAGCTACGAAGGTCACACCTTCCATACCAGCCGCTGGGACTATGACTACACCGGTGGCGACAACTCGGGGAACCTGACCGGACTGGCCGACAAGAAGGTGGCCATCATCGGCACCGGAGCCACTGCGGTGCAGTGCATCCCCCATCTCGGTGAGAGCTCGGAACACCTCTACGTGTTCCAGCGCACGCCGTCGTCGATCGATGAGCGCAACAACCGCGAGACCGATCCCGAGTGGGCTGCCTCGCTCGAATCGGGCTGGCAACAGGAACGGATGGACAACTTTAACATCCTCGTCAGCGGGGGCGACCAGGACATCGATCTGGTGCAGGACGGCTGGACCGACATCTTCCGCAACCTCCAGGGAGCCAAGGCCAAGGAGGCGGCCCGGAAACTGGGGCGCAAGCTCACCAGCAAGGAATACGGACAGCTGCTGGAGATGGCCGACTACGTGAAGATGAACGGGGTGCGGGAGCGCGCCCAGCAGCTCGTCGACGACCCTGACATCGCCGAGAAGCTCAAGCCCTGGTACCGCCAGTTCTGCAAGCGGCCCTGCTTCCACGACGAGTACCTGCCAACGTTCAACCGACCGAACGTGACCCTGGTCGACACCGAAGGCCACGGCGTCGAACGCATCACCCCCACCGGAGTGGTAGCGAACGGTGTCGAGTACGAGGTCGATGTGATCATCTTCGCCACCGGCTTCGAGGTGGGCACCACCTACACCCGTCGGGCCGGATACGACATCGTCGGGCGGGGAGGTCAGACGCTCTCGTCGCATTGGGAGGATGGCCTGCGCACCCTGCACGGCATGCAGACCAACGGCTTCCCCAACTGCTTCTTCATGGGCTTCACCCAGGGGGCGGTCACGGTGAGCGTGCCCCAGACCCTCAACGAGCAGGCCTGCCACATCACCTACCTGCTCGACGCGGCCAGGGCGCAGGGAGGCTCGGTCATCGAGACCACGCCCGAAGGCGAGCAGTCGTGGCTGGACGAAATGGCCGACAAGGCTCGACTGGGGGCGCGGTTCCGGGCCGAGTGCACCCCCGGCTACTACAACAATGAAGGCCAGACCGGGAACCCGAACCAGTTTTTCAGCGGCACCTACGGGGCCGGTCCCATCAGATTCTTCCGCATCCTCGACGAGTGGCGCGAGAACGGCCGCCTGGAGGGCGTCGTCATCAGCTGACCCCGGCCGCTTCTGGCGTCATCTGTCTCTCGGCCGGGACGGGTGATAGACCAGCGTCATGGCTGCTTACCTGATCGTGAACTTCGATGTCGACGACCCTGACACGTACCGTCAGTACCAGAAGGGGGCGGTGCCTTCGCTCGGCATCGGCGAGACGTCACGCCTCGTGGCCTACGACACCGACACGAAGCGAATAGAGGGCGACGACGCCGGACGTCAGACCGTGGTGCTCGAATTCGACAGCATGGAAGAGGCGCAGGCCGCCTATGAGTCCGAGGCCTACCAAGAGGTGCTCCCGTTGCGGTTCCAAGCCACAAGTAAGCACTTCGGTCTACTGGTCAAGGGCGCCTGAGCGGACCGCCGACTCAATCAACTTCCGGCGTCGTATCAGCGCTGACGGTCGCTCGTCTCGGCCTGGTGCAATCCAGGGGGTGTTGCTGAGACCGATGAGCAGCCCCTCAGAACCGAGCAGACGGGCAACGATCTGACCCCAGGGTTCGGTGTGGGCATCGTGCAACAGGGTGTGACCGGCGGCCACGAGTTCGAGGTGGCCGACGCCTGGACGTCGGCCACCTCGAATTCGATCGTGGCCTGCGGTACCGGGATGTCGGTTGGCCACTGGGCGGCACCGAAACGCGATTGTGCGGCATCGGCCAGCGGCCGCACGCCGAAGTGTCTGGTGCCTTCGAAGCCGTCCACGGCGATGTAGTCGCTCGCCACCGCCTCGAGCGGCAGTCCGAGGGTGTCCCGGCAGAAAGCTCCGGCCTCGGTCGGGTCGGCGACGATCGGGCTCACTCCCGAACAAGCAGAATCTCGGCCAGTTCTCGTGGTCGTTGCGCGCCTTGCGGCGAGTGTGCCGCGTTGGGGCGGCGGCCACTGGGCTGATGATCGTCTTTCGCCAGAGGTACCCCAGCCTGCCTCTCGCCTTCACCTTGGCCGCCGTGTTCGACACCGCCATCGAGAGCCTCTTCACCCCGGATCCTGCTTCGGATGGCATGGGCGCAGACGCCACCTCCGGCGACAGCCTCAGCGCACCGTAGGTTCCGGCTACCGGGCCCTACCTACTCCGTCAAGGCATCGGCCCGGGCCTGATCCATCTTCTCAGTCGTCAGCCGGCGGCCGGCAAACCCGTACAGCAGCAGTTGGGCAACGCCGGCAATGAGCCACGGCAGCCGCAGCGCCAGTTCACGGGAACCGAAGACCTCGGTGACGGTGACGATCAACCCGGCCAGGAGCGCCCCGATCGGCATCATGCCCCAGGCAAAGAACCGGTAAACGCTGTTGACCCGGCCGAGGAGGTGGTCGGGGATGATGGTCTGTCGCAGGCTCACGGTGATCACGTTCCACAACGTGGCGCCAAAGCTGGAAAGGGCGAACATCAGCCACACGAGAGGCCACTGGGAAGCCAAGCCGATGACGATCGACGTCAAACCTCCCCCGATCAAGGTGGTGGCCAACGAGGGTCCGGACCCGATCTTGGCCGCCACCGACGATGCCACCCAACCGGCGATCACCGCCCCGATGGCGCCTCCGGTTCCCAGGATGGCGAACTCGGTGGGGCTGGTGTCCAACACCTCCTGGCCGAACAGCACGAACAAGGCCAACGACATCGTGAACAGCCCGTTGAGCAGGCCGAGGATGATCGCCATGGGCCGCAGCACAGGGTGGCCCCACAACCAGCGCACACCATCTTTGAGCTCCACCCACCACGAGTCGTCGGCGTCGGCGGGACCGGGCTCCGCCGTTGTCAACCGGGCCGATGGTGAGGCCACGCCCCTGGGGATCAGGGTGATCAACACCGCCGACAGGGCGAAGGTGGCGGCGTCGACGAAGAACGGAACAGAGAAGGCCAGCACCAATAACAGGGCACCAAGGGGTGGGCCGACGAAGGTATTTGCCACCTGCTCGGCGCTCCACAACCGCCCGTTGGCCTTCTCCAGGCTGGCCGGGGGCACCACGGAGGGCATGAAGGTCTGGGCCGAGTTGTCGTAGAGAACCTCGGCCATACCCATGGCCACGGTGGCCAGCAACACGAGCCCATAGAGAACGTAGTCGTCGCTCACCGGGGCGCCGGCCTCGATCTCGCCCGGCCCGACCATGCTGCCCTGACGGACCAGCACCACAGCGGCCACGACCAAGGTGAGGGCCGCCCGCAGCCAGTTCGACCACACCATCAGGGTCCGGCGATCGTTGCGATCGGTGATGACGCCGGCGGGCAGGCTGAACAGCAGCCAAGGCAGGCGCTGGGCCACCGCAACCAAGGCAATCAGGAAGCCGTTGCGGGTCAGCGCCGAGGCCAGCCAGGGGTAGGCGATGATCCCGATCCCGTCGCCCAGGTTGGAGATGGTGCTGGCCCCGAACAACTTGTAGTAGTTCCATCCCAGCCGGGAGGAGGGAACCCCCGGGATGTTGCCGTCTATGACTGGGCCGTCTATGACTGGGCCGTCTGTGTCATCGGCCGCGATCGACGGCTCTCCGAAAGTCTCGGTCATGTCGGCTCCGCGGTTTGTTCGATCGGTTCGGCCGGCGGCGGCAGGGCTGGATGCTCGGTGGGGTACACGGCACCCACAAATCCAAAGACGGTGTCGCCTTGACGGGGCAGACGGGTAAAATCTTCGGCCAGTTCGACGACGCGGGCGAAGAACTCCTCCACCTGATCCTCGGCGATACGGGCGTGACGAAGCGTGGCCCGGAAGTCGACCTCCGGCATGGCCTTGTTCACGGCTTCGTTGACGGCCTGGGCGAGGAAGTTCTGGCGGACCGTCTGCTTGGGCATGGTGGCGTCGCCGATGACGATGGTGCGCCCGGTCCGACCGTAGAAACGCTCCTCGATGGCCCGCACCCGACGGGTTCGAACCACCCGTAACATGCCCAGCTTCACCAGGGCCTCGACGTGGTAGGCCACCGAACTCTTGGGACGATCGAGGGCGACGGCCAACTCCGACACGGTGGCCGCCCGCTCCAGGACCAGGTCGAGGATGCGGGCCCGGGTCGGCTCCGCTATCACCTTCATCTGCTGTGGGGTTTTTGCGGCCACCGAGTCGGGCAGGTCGTAGTCGGGTACCTGCCCGCCGGCATTATGAACGTCCGACATTCTTCGAATGATTGGGGAATCTGGATCATTTGTCAATCAAGCCCCCGGCCGATTCTGGACAGGCAGCAATCAAGGCGGGCAAAGTGGCCGTGTGGCCTTGCGATGAGATTCGGCCCAAGGAGGACGGCGTCGATCATGGACATCCCTGTTGAGTTCACGCCCGAGGCGGTCGCCGCCGCATCCGACGATCAGCAGAAGCCGCTCTACCGTGCCTTTCACGAGTCGGGTGAGCCCAACCGTTCGCTGCTGGCCAACAATCCGTGGCTGAGGATGCCCAGGGCCCGTGAGGAACTGGAGTGGGGTGAGGGCTGGTACTACGACACCACCGTCGCCCGCAAGCACCCCCACTGGAGCGCGATACCCCTCCCCCAGGCCACCAAGAACGCCACGAGGCTGCGTCACGATCTGCGACGCTGGGGTTACTGCCTGATCGAGGACGGCGTGTCTGCGGCCCAGACCGAGCGGTTACGGTCGCGCATCGTCGATCAGGCGGGGGCCGAGCGGGCGCTGGGCATCGCCCACCTGAGTCCGGCCCAGCAGCACGTCTGGGCCCTGGTCAACAAAGGCGCCGACTTTGTGCGCTGCATGACCCATGACCCAGAGGCGGTCCAGGCCGGGCCACTGATCGAGCAGTTGCTCGACGAAGCAGTGGGGTCGGGTTGGAACCATCTGAGTTTCATCTCCAACATCTCCTACCCCGGCTGCCATCCCCAGGGCCTCCACCAGGACCAGACGCTGATCGCCCCCTACCATTTCCCCGACGCCCCGCTGCTGGTCAACACGATCTACGTACTGCAGGACATCGACGAGGTCAACGGCGGCACCCTGGTGGTGCCCGGCTCCCACCGTCCCGGTGAGGGCGGCAGCCTCGGATTCGGGCGCCCGGCGGAGGGGGCCGCCTTCGGTGCCGTCCCACACCCGATCAATCTCGAAGCCAGGGCGGGCACGATCGTGCTGCTCGACGGACGGGTACTCCACGGCGGGGCCGTCAACCATTCCGACGAACTGCGCTACATCATCACCAACTCTGTTGTCCGCCCCTGGATCCGCCAGCAGGAGAACTTCCTGCTCACCGTCAGCCCTGAGGTGCTGGCCAACGCGAGCGCCAAGTTCCTGCGGCGGACGGGGTTCCAGGCCACCGCGGCCCGCAGCATGGTCGAGGGCTACGGCTACTTCGGCAACGGCAAACAGGACGACCCCAACGGATCGTTGGTCCACGTCCGCCGCATCCTCGACGAGGCGGGCGACCGCAATGACGGTGGGGGCTATCACCACGTAGGCGAGCTGTCGCCCGACTCCCTCGACGAGATCGACGTGACCCAGTTCTCGCTGTGGCACATTCAACAACACGAGACCAACCGCAACGACGCCTACCACGAGCGCCTGGCCGCGCTGACACCATGAGTTCCATGGAACGGCCCCGACCCAAGGGACTTCTATGACCGACACAGCTTCGCCGCTTCGAAGGCCCGCACGAATTGAGCCTGCTCGTCAGTCTCGATGGCATGCTCACCATAGGCAACCGACCTCCGCCGTGGCCCCGGAGCAGGCCCGGCGGACTAGGTCTTCCAGAGCAGCGACCAGGGCTGCCCGATCGGCGGGCATCCCGACCGCCGTAGTCAGCCTCCAGAGAGGAGGCGTCCGCCGGAAACGAGACACCCCACACCGTCACGCCGACCGGGACCGACGGCACCAGGTACAAGTTCCGGGCGTCGGTCGACTTCGACTTGGTAAACGGAGCGCCCGATAGCAACCCCCAAGATTTTGTCAGCTTCAGCCTGAAGAAGATCGGACGCTAGAACTCAGCTGAGTCCAATGGAGGGAAGAGGCCCGGGCCGTTACGATCCGGGCCTCTTGGCGTCAGCCGGCCCCGGTGGCGTCGTTGAAGGCCTCGATCTGAGTGTCCCACGAGGCGACCAGGGGCCGCAGACCGTTCCAGAACGACTGGTCCCGGCGCCGCTCGAAGTCTTCGATCGACACGCCCTGCTGCTCCACCCAGGTGAAGTAGCCGAGGTTGAACACCCGGTCACGTTCAACCGGCCCCATCTCCAACACGTGCTCGGTCGACACATCAACCAGGTGCTCGTCGAACGTGGCCGCCGCCTCGGTGTCGTCGAAGCCACCGGCGAAGTGGGTCGACATGACCTTCTCCCGCTCGGAGTTGTACATCTCGCTGCCGTCGGTGGCCACGGTGATCAGCACGTCGTCGGACCCCAGACCCCACTGCTTGGCCGTGGTGATGGCGGCCAGGGTGTTGGCGATCGACGAGTAGCCCATGTCGACCAGCTGGTCGACGATCTCGGGGGCTACGCCCCGCTCCCCCAGTAGCCGCTTGCCCGCCGGGGTGTTGAACAACACATCGAGCTGGTCGGTTGAGCGATCACTGATCGCAACCACCAGATCGGTGTTGGTGACGTTGTGGATGAGGGGGATGTGCTTGTCGCCGATGCCCTGGATGTTGTGATCGCCGAACCCGTTGTAGAGCATCGTCGGTACCTCGAGGGCCTCGACGGCCACGATCTTGGCCCCGTGGTTGTCCTTCAGGTAGTCGCCGGCGCCGAGGGTGCCTGCCGAGCCCGAGGCCGAGACGAAACCGGCCAGCCGACCGGGCTGATCGGCGGTCACGTGCTGGTACACGTCCTCCAGGGCGGGGCCGGTCACGGCGTAGTGGCCCAGGTGGTTGGCGAACTCGGCGAACTGGTTGAGGATGACGTTGGCGGGGTCCTGGGCCAGCCGATTGCATTCGTCGTAGATCTCCTTGACGTTACTTTCGGTACCGAAGGTGCGGATTACGTCCGACGGATCCTCGATCCAGCGTTCCAGCCATTCGAAGCGTTCCCGGCTCATGCCCTCCGGCAGCACGGCCACCCCCCGGCAGCCCATCAACTTGGAGATGGCCACCCCACCCCGGGCGTAGTTCCCGGTGGAGGGCCAGATGGCCCGGTTGACGGTGGGGTCGAAGCGGCCGGTGACCAAACGGGCCACCAGGCAGGAGTAGGCAGCCAGCACCTTGTGGGCCCCGATCATGGGGAACCGGTTGCCGAAGGCCAACACAATGCGGGCATCGACCCCGGTCAGCTCTGACGGCAACTCCACATGGTTGGGCACATCGACAAAACCCGGAGGCTCGACGGCCCCGACCCCGGCCCCGCCGGCTGGCCGGGCCCTGTCGTTGTACCAGTGGACCCGGAACAGATTGCGGGCGTCGGCCGCATTGTGGTCGACGTCGTTGAGGGTCTTGGTGATCCGCTCGGGCATGGTCGACGGATCGCGCAACTGGGCGAACGTCGGGAGGACGATGTTGTTCTCCCGGAACCGGGTCACGGCGTTGTCGTAGGCCTGGCGGCCGTCGGGGTCAAGCTCGGCAAAGATCGGCAGATTCGAGGTCACAGCACTATCCATGGTTCGTAGAGGGATGGTCGTTTTCCTGGAGCCGGGGTCACAGCCCCGACGAGCCCAGGTTCAGGCCCAGGCTTCGGGGCGTTCCCGGTTCTTCTCGTTGACCAGGGGCAGCTCGGTGCGCCACTGGCCGTCACGCTGGTGCATGGCCGCCGCCACCGCACCCGCCGTTGGTACCAGGCCAATTTCGCCGACACCCTTCACCCCGTAGGGCGAGTTCGGTTCGGGTGATTCCACCAGAATGACCTGCACCGGAGGCATGTCCTTGGGGCGGATGATGTCGAGGCTGCGCAGGGTGGTGTTGAGCGGCAGCCCGTCGACGTCACAGGGGAAACCCTCGGTCATGGCGTAGCCCAGGCCCATGTGGACCGAACCCTCGATCTGGCCCTCGCACAGGAGGGGGTTGACGGCCCGGCCCACATCGTGGGCGGCGACAACCTCTTCAACCAAACCCGTCTCGGGATCCATGATCACCAACTGGGCGGCGTAACCGAAGGTGGAGTGGATGATCGGGTTTTTGAGGCCTTCGCTGAGGGAGTTGGTCCAATCGACCCGGTACTCACCGGGGTAGTCGACCCCAAGCTCGCGACCGCCGACCACGGCGGCGCGGCAGGCGTCGGCCACCGCTCCGGCCCCCATCAGGGTTCCCCGGCTGCCGGTGGTCTGTCCAGCACCGAGCTCCCGGGTGGAATCGACGATGACCTCAACCTGATCGGCCGACACTCCCAACTCCTCCACCGCCACCTGGAGCACAACGGTGTGCACCCCTTGGCCCATCTCGGTCCAGCAATGGCGAACCTCGACCACCGGATCGCCGGTCGGGTCGGCCTCGTTGGCCCGGAATCGCACCACGGCCCGGGCCAGTTCGTTGAACCCGTTACCCAGGCCCGAGTTCTTCAGTCCGAGACCGAGTCCGATGGCCTTGCCTGCGGCCGCGGCCGCGTCGTAGGCCGGTTGCACGGCGTCGAGGCAGGCCTGGGCCCCGAGGCAGCCGTCGTCGAGGATCTGGCCCGGGCCCCACACCACACCGGGGGCAACCACGTTGCGGTTGCGTATCTCCCAGCCGCTGATGCCGACCTGCTCGGCCAGGCGGTCCATCACGCCCTCCATGGCGAACTGGGCCTGGTTGGCGCCGAAACCGCGGAAGGCCCCGCACACGCTGTTGTTGGTGCGGGCGGCCACCGCTTCGACGTCAATCGTTGGCAGCACATAGGGCCCAGAGGCGTGCCCCGCGGCTCGTTCCAGCACCTTCATACCCACCGAGGCATACGGCCCGGAATCGCCGAGCATGCGCACCCGCAGGGCGGTGAGTTTGCCTACGTCATCACAACCTGCCTCGTAGCTCATGCGGATGGGATGGCGTTTGGTGTGAACCAGGAACGACTCCTCGCGGGAGAACGTGGTCTTGACCGGGCGACCAAGCAGCCAGGCGGCCAGCCCCGTCTGCCCCTGGTTCGACATGTCCTCCTTGCCCCCAAAGGCGCCACCGTTACTCACCAGCTCGGTGACGATCATCTCGGGCTCGACGTTGAGGATGCGGGCGATGTCGTTGCGGTCGTCCCAGATCCCCTGGCCTCCGGTGTAGACCATCAACCGATCGAAGTCGACGGGGCCGTCCACCTGTTCACCGTTGGTGAGAGGCAGGGGCGTGCCCGCAGGAACGGGCACGGCCAGGGTGGATTCGGGCTCAACGAAGGCGTGGTCGATGCGCTGGGTCTGGAAGGTGTCCGACACCACGTGGGTCGAGGCGGCGAGGGCGGCTTCGACGTCGCCCCGGGAGTAGGTGCTCGTCGACAGCACGTTGCCATCGAGGCCCCACACCGCATCGTCGTCCGAGGCCACCGCCTCAACCGGGCTGGTGATGGGGGTCAGGACGTCGTAGGTCACCTCGACCAGAGCGGCCGCCCGACGAGCGGTTGGCCGGTCGGTGGCCACCACCATGGCCAACACGTCACCGCGGTAGCTGGTGCGACCTCCGACGGGGATGAAGATGGGCCAATCCTTGTGGATCAGGCCCACCCGCAGCTCACCGGGCACATCGGCGGCGGTGAACACCGCCTCCACTCCCGGCACCGCAGCCGCAGCCGAGGTGTCGATGGTCACGATGTCGGCCCGGGCGTGATCGGTGAGGTGGAAGGCTCCGTGGAGCACGGCGCCGAAGATCTCGGAATCGGGAACGATGTCGTCGACGTATGGTCGGTCGCCCAGGGCCAACTCCTCCGCCTCGTACTTGACCCCCCGGGACCCAATGCCCTTGGGGGCGACGGCCACCGGTACCTCGCCCGAGGCCAGGGTTTCGATGGCGTCGAGGATCTTGGTGTAGCCGGTGCAGCGGCAGAGGTGCGCCCCCAACAGGCGGGAGGCATCGTTGCGGGTGAGGGCGGAGCCCTTCTTGTCGACCATGGCCTTGGCCCGCATGACGATGCCCGGGGTGCAGAACCCGCACTGCAGGGCGCCGGCGGCGGCGAAGGCCTGGGCCAGGTTGGCCCGCTCGTCCGCTGGCAGGCCCTCGGCGGTGACGACGGTGGACCCCTCGGTTTTGGTCAGCGAGGTCTGGCACGCCACCCGGGCCTTGCCGTCGACCAGCACGGTGCAACACCCACACTGTCCGGTGGGGGCGCAACCGTCCTTGGGGGAGAACACCGACAGCTCGTCGCGCAGGGCGGCGAGCAGGTGCTCATGGCTGTCGGCCACCGTGACCGGGGAACCATTGAGATTGAACGAGGTCATGACTTGTCCTCCGCCGTGGCTGGGCCATCGATGTTGTTGAGTCCGCCGTGCGGGGTACCGACGCTGTAGTCGGGTTCGGCCGGGGGCGGGATCACGCCCTTCTGGCTGGTGATGCGCTGATAGGCCTCGGGCCGGCGGTAGCGGCTGAAATCGAACAGGGTTTCTTTGTAGTCGGCGCAGCGGTCGAGGTCGCAGGTGGCGGTGATGAGCTCGTCGCCGGTGGTGATGGCCTGGGCCACGATCTGGCCCGAGGGGCCGATGATGACCGACTGGGCCAGCGACTCCACCCCCTCCTCGTTACCGCCCTTGGCCACCCCGATGACCCAGGTGCCGTTCTGGTAGGCCCCGGCCTGCATGACCAGGTGGTTGTGGAAACCCTGAAGGGGGTTCTGACCTGGGTCGGGGGCGTAGTGGAGGGGGGTGTTGTAGCCAATGAGGATCAGCTCGGCCCCCTGGAGGCCCATCTCCCGGTAGGTCTCGGGCCAGCGTCGATCATTGCACAACGCCATGCCCACGATGCCTCCGAAGGCCCGCCACACCCCGAAGCCCTCGTTGGACTCCTCGAAGTAGCGGCGCTCCAGGTGCTGGAAGGGGCGCCACGGTTCGTCGGACTCGTGACCGGGGATGTGGACCTTGCGGAAGTGGCCGACGATGGAGCCGTCGCGCTCGACCAGCACGTAGGTGTTGTAGCGGTGGCCGTCGTCGGTCAACTCGGCATAGCCGAGGGCGAAACCGACACCGAGGCGGGCCGCTTCGTCGAACAGGGGCTGGGTGGCCGGGCTCGGCATAGCCGTCTCGTAGTACTCGTCGTGACCGCCGACCTCGTCGGTGTACCAGCGGGGAAAGAACGTGGTGAGGGCCAGCTCGGGGAACACCACCAGGTCACAGCCTGCCTTGGCCCCCTGGCCCAGTAGGGCAACCAGGCGTTTGACCACCGCTTCACGGGATTCCTCGCGGGCGATGGGCCCGAGTTGGGCCGCCCCTACGGTCAAATGACGGGTCATCAGGTCCCTTCCCCTTGGTTCACAGCGGCCGGAAGCGGGCTGCCGGCCTCCGCTCCGAGCAATCGTTCGACCTCGGCCGAGGCGTGGGCACCCTGGTCGTCCAGCCCGTCGGAGCGGTGGGCGACAACAGACTCGCCGTCGATCAGGAAACCCTGTCCACTACGGGCGGCATACAGATCAGGATCGGTGTAGAGCCGAGGTTTGATCACCGCTGGGTCGCCCCGTTCCGGGCAGAACGTCATGCAGTTCCCGCATTCGTTGCACAGGTCGACAAAAAGCAGGTACTGCTGGCGTCCGGGCATGCCCTCCAGGCTCTTGACGTTGAAGAAGGCATCGTTGGGACAGACGGTGACACACAGGTTGCAGGCCACGCAGCCGAACATTTCGAGGTCATGGTCGACCTCGCGGGGCAGCTTGGCATTGTTGTCCAGGTGGTACGGATCTCGACCCTCACCGCGCAGATCGGCCACCCGTTGGGCGCTGGTGGAGGTGAACCCTGCGGTCTCGGCCTCGGCCTGACGGGCCCGTTTCCAATCATCGAGATTGTTGTGTCCGTCGGCAGCGACCTCTTTGGTGAGGGCCTTGAGCATGGGGGCCAGGCGCCCGTAGCCGCCGGGCTTCAACAGATCGGAACAGACGGTGGCGGGGGTGACGCCTGCGGCCAGAGTGGGGGCCAGGTTCTCCTTGGTCACTCCGGCGGAGAAGCTGACCATGATGTCGCCGTCGTGGCCGGGCACGTCGAACCGACCGGGCAGGGCGGCGGCCAGGCGGTCGAGCAAGGTTGTGGCCAGGACGTGCAGGGGCGGACCCGACAGGTACATGGTGTCCTCGGGCATCCACTGTTTGACGTTGTCGACCACAAGGGTGTTGGTCAACTTGATGCCAAAGCGGCGGCCCCGCTCGTCGGCGTAGGCCTTGAGTTCGTCGATCAGCTCAATGCCCCGCTCGAACTGCAGGTCGTTGGCGAAGGCGGCCTGCTGCACCGAGACGTCGCCATAACCGAGTTCATCGTTGACGATGGCGACCACGGTGTCGTAGCCGAGCAGGGTGGGGTTGAGCTTGACGATTACGTCGAGTTCGTGCTCGTCGATCAGGTGCTTGGTGATCCCGGAGATCTCATCAGGGGGGCAACCGTGGAACGTCGACAGGGTAAGGGTGTCGGACAACCGGGGATTGAAATCGAGATCGGCCAGGGAGGCAAACGGCGCCGTGGCCGCCACCTCAGCTCGGAGCTGTTCGATCTCGGCGGTGGCGTCGCCCATACCGACGATGAAGGCCTTCACTTTGTCACCGGAGATGCCGGCCAGGTCGTAGCCGACACTCATGTCGAATACGTGGGGTCCGGGGTCGGGCCCGATGAAGGGGGCCAACGGTTCCCAGTGGCGCAGGATCTCGATCAGCATTGAGGCCTTGACGTATTCGGTGAGGCTCTGGGGGACGGTGAGTTCCTGGCTCCACTCGATGTTGTAGCCAATGGTCTGCATATCGATGCAGGGCCGCTGGATGACGAGGTCGTCGATCACCTGCACCGTCTTCAGCTCGAACAGGCGTGAGCCGCCGAGCCAGGACAGCACAATGTTCTCGGCCAGTTGACTATGGGGCCCGGCGGCGGGGCCGATAGGACTGGCGCAGCGGCGACCAAGGAAGTCGAAACCGAGGTCGATGTCGGCATCGGGCTGCCAGATCCGGGCCGTTGGCATATCGAAGATTCGTTTGCGGTTGTGCCATTCGTGGTCGATGCGGCCCAGCAGGGTGCCGAGCGCCATCGGGCTGAGAGGTGGTGAGCCGTCGGACTCAGGCATCGTTGGTTCCCCCTTGGTTGGCGGGCGCTGAGGCCCCCGTCCCTGCATCGCCCTCGGTGAGGTTTAGCAGGGTGTGAAGCAGGACGTTGGCTCCCGCTTCGAGATCGGTTGGGTCGGTGTGTTCGGCCGGGTTGTGGCTGATCCCCTCCCGGCTGGGGGTAAAGATCATGGCCGTTGGGCAGACCCGGGCCAGCATCTGAGCGTCGTGGCCTGCCCCCGAGGGCATACGGCGCACCGTGTGCCCCAGATTGGTCGCCGTCGTCGCCACCAGATCGATCATGGCAGCGTCGAAGCGCACCGGCTCAAAGCGGGCCAGGGTTCTGGTCTCCACCTTGCAATTCTCGGCCTCGGCCGCTTCGGTCACGAAGGTGGCGAAGCGCCGTTCGGCCTCCTGCAGCACCAGGTCGTCGGTGTTGCGCAGATCGACGGTGAAGGTGGCCTGGGCCGCCACCACATTGACGAGGTTGGGGGCCAGCTCGATCCGTCCCACCGTCGCCACCTGGGGTGGGCCCAAATCGAGGGCCAGGTCGCGGGCGAAGGCCACGCAGCGGGCGGCAACGTAGCCGGGATCACGGCGCAGGTTCATAGGGGTGGTGCCTGCGTGGTTGCTCTGCCCGGTGATCGTCACTTCCTGCCAACTGATGCCCTGGACCCCGGTCACGGCGCCGATGGTGATGCCCTCGACCTCAAGCACCGGGCCCTGTTCGATATGGAGCTCGACGTAGGCGTGGGGCACCGGGCCGGGTAGCGGAGCGGAGCCGTCGTAGCCGATGCGGGTCAACTCGGAGCCAAGCACCGGCCCGTCGATGGCTTCGATGGCCAGGGCCTCATCGAGGGCCATACCGCCGACGTAGACCAGGCTGCCCAGCATGTCGGGTGCGAAGCGGGCGCCCTCTTCGTCGCTGAAGAAGGCCACGGCCAGGGGCCGCTTGGGCACAATCTGAGCCTCGACGATGGTCTGCACCACTTCGAGCCCGGCCAGCACGCCGAGGTTGCCGTCGTAACGACCGCCGGTACGGACGGTGTCGATGTGGGAGCCGCACATCACCGGTGGGCCGTCGGTCTGCCCCGCCAGCACCCCGACCACATTACCGATGCCATCTATGGTGACCTGCAAGCCGAGCTCGCGCATCCAGCCAACGACAAGGTCGCGACCGGCCTTGTCCTCGTCGGTGAGGGCCAGACGACAGCTCCCCTCGGTGCCTTCAATGGCGCCGAAGGCGGCCAACTCGGCCAGACGCCGTTGCAGCCGATCAAGGTCGATTCTTAACTCGGGAATGGGCGGGTTCACCGTCTCGACGTTACCGCCGAACTTTACAAAAAGTAAAGGCTTCAAAAGGCCGGTTCGACGCTCTGAAGGCCGGACCGACATTCCCCAGATCGAAACCACCACCACCCCGCCTGGTCGACCTGTTCATGCTTCCGGGTCGACCCCGGGAGCTCGCAGTTTCTCAGCCAGAGCCTCGGCCCGCTCGGTTGCCTCCGCTGCCCGCTCGCTTGCCTCGGCGGCCCGCGCTGCCTCGGCTTTGGCTGCCCCGACTGCAGCGTCGGCGGAGGCCTGCAGCTTCAAGATCCAATCGGAATTGCCGGACAGAACAAGACCATCAGGGGTGTAGGGGAGCACCATGACATCGGGCGC
>Ga0316187_10001491_pt1 | contig 20250 bp, 16 predicted proteins | sample CroRivburrow1_MG_FD_204927 | JGI IMG/M metagenome (GOLD analysis project Ga0316187, IMG submission 204927) | Coastal sediment microbial communities from Maine, United States - Cross River worm burrow 1 | ecosystem: Environmental > Aquatic > Marine > Coastal > Sediment | place: USA: Maine...
TTGGGTTGGATTGGGTTTCCAGGCACCTTCGATGCCACTGGTAATAGTGTCACCGCCTTTACCACTGCCGTAACTGCTCAACCAGCCAAAGCCCTGGTCCTCAATAGCCCCGGCTTCGGGTTCCGGACCCACATGATCTGCAGGGCCTGCACCGTGTGCTTTACCAAAAGTATGACCACCAGCAACCAGCGCAACAGTTTCTTCATCATCCATAGCCATGCGTGCAAAGGTATCGCGAACGTCATGTCCTGAGGCTACAGGGTCAGGTTTACCGTTGGGGCCTTCTGGATTGACGTAAATAAGACCCATTTGTACAGCTGCAAGTGGATTTTCCAGATCACGGTTACCACTGTAGCGGTTATCGCCAAGCCACTTATCTTCGCTGCCCCAGTAGATATCTTCTTCAGGTTCCCAAACATCCACACGGCCACCGGCAAAACCGAATGTTTTAAAGCCCATGGATTCAAGGGCGCAGTTACCAGCCAGAATCATCAGGTCTGCCCAGGATATTTTGTCGCCATATTTTTGTTTGATAGGCCATAACAGACGGCGAGCCTTATCAAGATTGCCATTATCAGGCCAGCTATTAAGTGGGGCAAAACGTTGGCTGCCGGAGCCTGCACCACCTCGGCCATCACCTGTGCGGTAAGTACCCGCGCTGTGCCATGCCATGCGGATGAAAAGGCCACCGTAGTGACCATAATCGGCTGGCCACCAATCTTGTGAGTCTGTCATCAGCGCATAAAGGTCCTGCTTAAGCGCCTGCAGGTCGAGTTTCTTGAAAGCCTCAGCGTAATTGAATGAAGGGTCCATCGGATTACTGGATTGAGTATGTTGATGGAGAATTTTCAGGTTTAATTGATTGGGCCACCAGTCCCGGTTGGCTGTTCCATTTCCTGCAGTCGAATGACTTGAACCGTGATGCATGACAGGGCATTTGCTTTCATTACTCATCTTCAATCTCCTTATCTTTCAGATCCATCATTAGATTTTTTTCATATGTGACTTTAGTTATTGGCAGCGCCTATGTATAATCGTTATTTTTGATGTTTATGATAGGTTTTGACGATGATTGAGGTGAAGCATGAATATTCGAGACTTACGTTATTTAGTTGCTGTTGCGGATTTAAAACATTTTGGACAAGCAGCTTCTTTTTGTCATGTGAGCCAACCAACACTGAGTGGGCAGGTCAAAAAGTTGGAGGAGTCACTCGGCATTAAATTATTTGAGCGAACCAATCGCAGTGTGGTTCCCACTGATGTTTGTATCGATATTCTTGTTTTCGCGCGCCGAATTTTACGCGAAGTAGATCAAATCAATGAAGTTGCCGAAAACGCACACGATCCAAAGGTAGGAACGTTCCGATTGGGCGCATTTCCAACGCTTGCCACTTATCTGTTTCCTGAACTGGTACAAAAGGTGAAAGCGAGCATGCCGGATTTACATTTGCTTCTGATTGAAGAAAAAACAGAGCAACTTATGGAGAAGCTAAGGCATGCTGAGATTGATGCGGCCTTTTTGGCCTTACCCGTTGCCGATGACTCTTTTTACTGCAAGAAACTCTTTGAAGATGAGTTTTATCTCGCAGTTCCACCCGATCATACTCTGGCAGCCTGCAAATCGGTGACCCAGAACTGTCTTGAACACTATCGCGTACTTTTGCTTGATGAGGGGCATTGCTTACGTGATCAAGCCTTAGATATTTGTCAAAAGCATGGTGTTGACGGGGAGTTGGATTATCGGGCCACAAGTCTGGAAACACTTCGTCAAATGGTCAAAGGGGGCACTGGCATCACTTTTATGCCAAAAATTGCGATCCAGCCCAATGAAGAAGGTATTTGCTATATCAAGTTTGAGCAGCCAGCACCAAGTCGAAGCATTGCACTGGTTTGGCGGAAAACCAGCTCACGTCAAAAGGTGGCTGAATTATTATGCACCATGTTTGATAAAGCTGGGTTACTGCTAATTCCGGGTCGGACCAAGCTAACTTAATGATTGCACGGGTTAATGTCAGAATAGACGGTATTATCAGGACTTAGATGCCCCTTTTCAGGGGAAAAATGGGCAATGTAATAAATGACTTTGGCGTCTTCGAGCCTGATTCGCAATAACCCGACAACACAGCGTTGCACATGCAAGTTGTAACTGGCTACCATTGAGCCGAATAGAAAACAGTTTGGTGGCAGGGGCGTGTATGCAAAACGAAGATTTCGTAAATGGTCTGCTGGATTTTATTAAGCGATCACCAACTCCTTTTCATGCTGTGCAAACCATGGTTGAAATGCTGGAGGCTGCCGGCTTTAAGCGTCTGTCGGAAAAAGAGCAGTGGGACGTGAAAGGCCAGCAGGCAGGTGAGTCCTACTTTGTGACGCGTAATGACTCATCAATTATTGCATTCCGCTTAAACCAGCCATTGGTTAGACATGGCATACAGATGGTCGGTGCCCATACCGATAGCCCATGCCTGAAGGTTAAACCCAACCCTGAAATAATCGACAGTGGTTACCTGCAGCTCGGCGTTGAGGTTTATGGCGGTGCACTACTTAATCCCTGGTTCGATCGGGATTTGTCCCTCGCCGGGCGTGTCAGCTATTCGGATGAGAAGGGGAATCTCGCCCACCAGTTGATTGATTGGCGGAAAGCCATCGCAACCATTCCAAGCCTGGCAATCCATCTTGATCGTGAAGCCAATGAGAATCGCAAGATCAACAGACAAACCGACCTGCCGCCTGTGTTGATGAAGTTGCCCGAAGGCAGCGAAAAACAGGCGGGTTGTTTCAATGCACTGCTGCTTGAGAAGGTGAATGGTCAGATTGCCGGTGATGGCGCCAAAGCCGTGAAGGTGCTCGATTATGAACTAAGCTTTTATGATGTGCAGCCGCCCGCAATCGTGGGCCTGAACGATGATTTTATCGCCGCTGCCAGGCTGGATAATCTGCTCAGCTGTTATACCGGCCTCATGGCCCTGATCGATAACGGCGGCCTACAGAATGGGCTGCTTATTTGCTCTGACCATGAAGAGGTTGGCAGCGTCTCGGCAGCAGGTGCACAGGGCAACTTCCTGAAATCGGTGCTTACTCGCCTGTGTGACGGCGATGAAGCACTATCGCGCACGATGGCTTCCAGTATGATGATCTCAGCCGATAATGCCCACGCCATACATCCCAACTATGCCGACAGACATGAACCCAATCATGGCCCGCTGATCAATGCGGGGCCGGTGATCAAGGTCAATGCCAACCAGCGCTATGCAACCAGCAGTGAATCCGCAGCCCTGTTCAGGCAGTGGTGTGAGCTGGCCGCTGTGCCGGTGCAGTCGTTTGTGGTGCGCTCAGATATGGGTTGCGGCAGCACGATTGGTCCGATTACAGCCAATGACCTGGGTGTGCGTACTGTTGATGTGGGAGTACCTACATTTGCCATGCACTCGATTCGTGAATTGGCCGGTCGCCTGGATGCTCATTACCTCTACTCAGTGTTAAGACACTACTTCAGCTAGGAACGAAAACGGCTCAACGCTGCTCTGTAGTCAGGCGAATAGTCACTTATGGGAATCGCATCACTATCTTAGGGGAAAATAGATATCTGTAATCAGTTCACTTTCTGGAACTTCTGAATCGATATTCAGATATTCAAAGAAGATGGGTGAGTCACGCCTGGACTCCTGAGTGGTGGGTAGCCAGTTACGATAGAGGGCATTCACTTTCAGGTTGATGGTATCAAGCGATCCCTTATGGCGCAGCTTGGCGTAGCGACCGGCAGGAATTTCACTGTTCATCACTCCATAAGCATTGTCGGGGATCTCAGCATCAACTTCACCGCAAATATCGAAGCGATATGTTTGAGAAACCCTTGCTTCCGGATTGCTGTGAGCAACTCCAAATGATCGTTTCTCAGTGACTGGTGAGCAGCCGCTCTCTTTGCGCCAGACTCTGAATATCTCAACGGAGTGCTCCAGCTTTTCAGGCTCACCCAAATGTTCCAGTGCTGCCACTTGAATGGCCTCTATATTCACAATGCTAATAATCATATGCGCATCATCCTCTTTTGTTTTTTAAGTAAATAGCCAGCGACACTGGGGGCTTAGGCGCGGATGCGAAACCAGCCGGTCAGGCTTAAGCGGTCGCGGTTGGCGGCCAGCACCTCATGCGGGAACGCTTCACTGAGAAAACAGACCAGTCGTCCACCCTGCGGTAATACCTGCAAGGGAAGGGGTAAAGCAGAGGTCGTTGTACCTTCATGTACCTTCAGTGCACCACCATCATCGGACGTCCATTCGTGATTGAGATAGAGAATGCAGGTGACCATTCGTTCAAGCGCACCGATAAAACGGTCATAATGGATGTTGTAGAAACTACCCGGTGGATAGAGAGCGAAATGGCCCTCAAATTCAAACAGGCCCAGAAACAGTTTGCGGTTGATATGATGCCTTAATATCTCAAGATCGTTGAAGTAGGGGCGCTGTATAGCCGTCGGATTTTCCGGATCAAGCCAGCAGATGTTGTCATTGCGAATCTCGGGCCGAATCTGAAGCGAAGCACCTTTGCCGACACGGGCATGGCGAAACTCACCCTGCTGCCACAACTCTCTGGCCTCATGGGCCATGCTGTTGACCAGCAGTGGTGAAATGAAGTCATCACAGATAGAGAAGCCTGAATCTGTAAGTTCCGCCACGATGCGGTCAAATTTGCTCGGTAAACCGTTTTCGGCGATTAGAGGATGAACCATGATACCACCTGTATTCAGGCTCTGGTTTCGAGTCAGAATATGCTTGAGCGTTAGTTAGAAGGAAGGGTGCTGCATGCACCAGTTGCCAAACGGATGGTGGAAGTCAAAGTCTCGGGTTTTCAGCTCGGGGCAGGGAACTCTTGACTCCGAAGCAGAGCTCTACAGTTCCGGATAACCTTCAGGATCACTGTCCAGTTCTCCGAGGAGTATGATGGAATGAATTTTGTCTCTGGATATTCTGGCGGTCTGATTGTTCGCGGCCAGCACAAATGAGATCGTCAGGGTCTGCACCAGCTTGCCTTTGATATCATCGCCGTGAATGGTCTTGATCTCATCGGTGGTCGGGAAGCCTGTTTCATCTGAGCGCGCAAATAGTATATGGGCAATGTTCTCTTTTTTTACGAGCACAACACTATGTGACGTTTTAATTTTGAAATCGTTTTTAAGAACCTTGCCGGCCAGGGTCTGCCCGTTCCGTAATATTAGCTGGTCTTCTGCGTATGCCATCTGCTGCTCCATTGTTGCCAGGAACCAACCCGGCTAAATCGTATTGCTCTTGCCCCATATCTCGCTGGATAGAGGGCGCTAAAAGAGGAGACAAGCAACACAAATTGCTCATCAGCCGGACATGATACACTATTTCTGCAACTTATGGCGGTTTCAGGATTTTGTTATTTCGACCCTAGGGTTTCGCGAATCAGAAGGTCAGTTGTTTATTGCTACTTATAATACGTGAAACAATATCTGCTTATAGCTGCTTTCTGAGATGATGAAAGGTTATCCCTGTTTCGGGAAGATGAGTTGATCGGTCGCAAAGCCGAGTGACTTTGACTTTTCGATGAATCTGTTAATTACATCCTTGGAAACGGTGGGCGTTCTGGCCAGTAGCCAGAGATAGGATCGATCCGGTCCCGAGACGAATGCATGCCGGTAATCCTTATCCAGCTCGAAAACAATATAGGAACCGTAAAAGGGGCCGAAAAAGGAGACTTTCAGGTAACCTTCGCTGGCAGAACGGACAAAGTAAGCTTTGCCAACCGCCTCATTCCACTCACTGCTCTCAGGAGAGAAACCGCGGTTGATGACTTTAAGGCCGCCATCATCCCGTTTGCTGTACTCTGCAGTGACCTGTTCGAGCCCCCGCTCGAAGGAGTGGTCGAGCCTGGCGATTTCATACCACTTACCAAGATAACGGTCGCTGTCGAAACCTGAAACAGGGGTGATGCCTTCGGGCAGGCCGGTGCAGCCTGAAAGCAGCAGCGTGAACAGGAGGGTTAAGCGGCCGATTCGCATTGCCAGTTTTGAATGGCTTCAATGTAGTCGGATTCATCCTTCAGCTTCTCAGCATCGGGAACAAATACATTCATGTTCGATGAGTTGAGGTGATCCAGCCAGCCGGCGAGAAACTGCCGGTAGAGTTCATCCATCATCTTCTCATCGCGGCTCGCCCGTGGGCCGATATAGTCACCACTGGACGCGATTTCGCCACGTACGGCAATATCTAGGTTGGATATCATCGGGGTGTTGCTTGAATCCAGTGCAGTGAAGTGGCCGGCGACAGTGAGGTAGAGCAGCCATGGTGTGCCGGGGTTAAGCGCTGCAATGCACTCCAGCATCTGTGCCTTGTCAGGAAGCGGGGCAGACGAGTCACGGTGCAGTACGGCATGGGCAAAGGTGCCGCGCATGAGGAAATCGAATGTGCCGGCTTTTTTCTTTGGAACCAGAATCAGCTCCTTGTCCTTCTCCAGACGGCGGCCACTCCAATCCTCGGCTGTTTTTTTATCCGTGATGCGCGCATCGCCATCCTTTAACGGTTCGCTGTAGATGCATTCGCGCCAACGCTGGTTTTCCAGCAGTCGCCACGCCTTTGCACCGGAGGCGGAGAGGGCATCAATGGAGAAGCAGAGTTTCATAAAACCTCTTCAGGCGAGAATTCAGTAATCACAGGAAGACCTGTGTTTGGATTGAGGTGCAGGCAGATCTCACCACGCAGCAGGCGCAGCAGGTCGTGGCCAACTAGTTCGTGACGCCAGCCGTGCAGGCAGGCCACCTCGGGTGCCTCGCCCTTGCAACGGTAACCCCATGAAGCGAGTTCAGAGAGGTCCGACTTGCTTGCCAGAATCGTCGAAGCTATTTCACCCTCTTCAGCCTTCAGGCGCACCAGTGTATCAAGCATCTCAAGCCTGAGATCCGTGCCTTTGGTGTTGTGTCGGCGAGAAGGCAGTTTTGGCCAGCTATCTTCGGGTGCATCCACACCTGCCTGCCACACCTTGAGAATGGTTTCACCATGGCGTTTGACGAAACCGGGATTTACGCCGCGCATTCTGCTCATGCCATCAAGTGTAAGTTTGTCCCGGCGTGCTATCTCGAGCAGCTGTTCATCGCCAATCATGCGGCGGCGTGGAATATTGTTGCGTTGTGCCTGCTGTTCCCGCCATGCGGAGAGACTTCTCAGTACTGCCAGCTGCCTGCCTTTGAGGCGATTGGAGCCTTTGACGCGCCAGAACACATTCTGATCATCAATATCGTAGGTGGCGGGATCACAAAGTGTTGCCTGCTCCTCATCCAGCCAACTCAACCGTCCCAGTGCCTCCAGACGCTCTTTCAGGTGCTGGTAGATCGGCATCAGCCAGATGACATCATCAGCGGCATATTCGAGCTGTTTGGCTCTCAGTGGTCGTGCTTTCCAGTCGCTAAATGACTCGCCCTTGGCCAACTCCCTCTTGGTGATGCGCTGGACAAGGTTGCCGAAACCAACCTGCTGTCCATAACCGAGCAGGGCGGCTGCAACTTGGGTGTCGAAAATGGGCAGCGGCATAATTCCCGACTCTTTAACGACAATCTCCACATCCTGTCGTCCGGCATGGAATACCTTCAGAATATCCGGGTTTGCCATGATATCCCAGAAAGGGGCGAGGTCAGGGAGCTCGATGGGATCGATAATCCAGCACTGGTTGTTGCCGTATACCTGTAGCAGGGCGAACTCGGCATAATAGGTCGATTCGCGATGAAACTCTGTGTCAATGCAGAGCACCCGGCACTTGCTGATCTCGATGCAGGCTTTCTCAAGCTGCGGTGGGGTATTGATGAATTGAAAGATTGATTCGGACATGGCAGCAGCCTAGCCCGTGTTTTTCATAAAAACAGTATCTAGTGGTGTTTCTGCCGTTCATTCGAAGCAGGCAGGTGTCAAACACTCACTATGTTTTGCTTTTTGACACCCTCACCATGGATAACCAGGGGATTCCCAAAACCGCTCACGCGGCTAAAGGGAGAGGCTGCATCACTGCGCCTCCGGTTCCTGCTTCATCGGGAGCTAAATCGCCTATCCCTCCACAGGCTTCATCACGGCATAGTCCTGCCGCTAAACTTATATCCCCATAGCTGAAGCTAGGGGCTTTACAATATTTTTAGTAAGTTGACCCTTTTGCCTTCCCATATAGAGTGCCCACGCACTTCGGTTCACATTCGACTTGATAGCCCTAAAACGGGTCTGTCACCCATTCGGACCCCTGACGTGCAAAAGAAGAGGTAGAAAACGGCATGATGGTTTTCTGCATAGGAGTTTAACAGTGCCCAAGGTCTGGATTGCTGACAAAATGTCTGCCCGTGCGATAGAGGTATTTAAAGCACGCGGTATCGAAGTTGATTACAAACCAGGCCTCTCTGATGAGGAGAAACTGGCCATTGCAGGCGATTATGATGCGATTGCAGTGCGTTCTTCGACCACACTGAAGGGTGATCTTCTCGAGGCTGCCAAGCGGGTGAAGGTGATAGGCCGCGCCGGTATCGGTGTGGACAATGTCGATGTTGAGGGCTGTTCACGCCGCGGTATCGTTGTGATGAATACGCCGTTTGGTAACACCATCACCACCGCAGAGCTGGCTATAGCCCATATTGTGGCTGCAGCGCGTATGATTCCGCAGGCATCTGAATCCACCAAAGCTGGCAAGTGGGAAAAGTCCCGTTTTATGGGCATGGAGCTGACCGGCAAGAAGGCCGGTGTGATCGGTGCGGGTAATATCGGCGCCATCGTCTGTGATCGCCTCAAAGGGCTGCACATGTCCGTGTTTGTCTACGATCCATTCATCTCCGATGAGCGTGCATCTGCCATGGGCGTAACCAAGGTGGAGACGGTAGCCGAACTGGCTGAAATCGTGGATGTGCTGACCATTCATGTGCCACTGCTGGCGGCAACACGTAACCTGATCAATGCCGATATCATCGGTAGCATGAAAAAAGGCTCGATCATCGTCAACTGTGCCCGTGGTGGCATTGTCGATGAGGCCGCACTCTATGATGCCTGCAAGTCAGGTCACCTGCGTGCTGCTGCGCTGGATGTGTATGAGAAAGAGCCAGCGCGCGAAAATCCGCTGTTTGAACTGGATAACATAAGTTTTACACCGCACATCGGTGCCTCCACGAATGAGGCACAGGAGAATGTGGCGGTTCAGGTGGCTGAGCAGATGGCTGACTACCTGCTTTCAGGTGTGGTCTCCAATGCGGTGAATGTACCTTCGCTGACCGAAGAGGAGCAGCGTCTGCTTGCACCATATCTGCTACTTGCCGAGCGTATGGGCCGCTTTATTGGCCAGACCATGAAACCGGGTTACTCCAAGGTGAGCGTCTGCTTTGAAGGCAAGGCTTCCACCATTAATCGCAAACCTCTGATCAATGTAATGCTGCAGGGGCTTCTTTCCCAGAGCATGGAGGAGGTCAATGCTGTCAATGCCGGCATGCTGGCCAAGGATCGCGGCATTGAGCTGATGGAGTCGGGCTGCGAATCATCCGATCACTTTTCCACGCTGTTGAAGCTTGAGGTAGAAGGGGATGAGGGGGTGCGTACGGTTTCCGGCACACTGTTTGATGAATCCCGTCCTCGTCTGGTGAGTATCGATACCTGTGAGGTGGAGATTGCACCTGAGGGCAACCTGATCTTCTTCCAGAACGCGGACAAGCCGGGCGTGATTGCTGCCATTGGTGCAGTGCTGGCTGATGCCGGCATAAATATCGGCGATTTCCGTCTTGGTCGTCGCGAGGATACGGGTAGTGCCGTTGCCCTGATTCAGGTCGATACAGCGCCGGGTCAGGCGATACTCGATCAGATGGCTGAACTGGAGCACGTACAGACCGTTCGCTATGCAGAACTGGGGGCGATGTGAAACATAAACCAATCATAGGGTTGGATGATGCATTCGGCTCACGTGCAAAAGCACTGCGCACGATGCAGGGAAAAATTCTCGAGCTATTCGATGCGGCTGGCTATGAAGAGGTGATTCCGCCTATTCTGGAACGTCCGGATGCCCTGAAGTCAGGCGCAGGTCGTTTTCTTGCGGATCAGACCGTAGTTTTCTCTGATCCCGCAGGAGCCGGAACGCTTGCGATCCGCTCTGATATGACACCGCAGATTGCCCGTATAGCGGCCACTCGCCTGCAGTCTGAAGATGTTTTGAAGCTCAGTTATTCGGGTACAGTGATGCTGGCGCGCCCTGATGTGCGTGGCGGTTCCCGTCAGCAGTGGCAGACAGGTGTCGAGTGCCTGGGTGTACCGGGTGCAGCAGGGGATATTGAGGTTATGCATCTGGCTGCCCGCTCAATGCTGGTTGCCGGTTTTAAAAAACCTGTGTTGCAGGTGGGTCATATCGGCCTGCTTAAAGCGCTGGTGGCAGGAACCAAAGCTCCGTTGGAGACGTGGACCGCACGGCTTGCGCGCCGTTCGCCTGATGACATGCTTGAGACCGCTAGCCATGAATCGATGCCACAGGATCGTATTGATGCACTGGTAGCGCTGGCAAAAGGCAAGGGCGACCAGCAGTGGATTGCCGATAGCGTTGGCAAGTTCGGAGCTGATTTTGACATTGCTGCCAATGAGTTGCTTGATCTTGTGAATGAAGTAGGTGACCGGGTTGAAGGTGACGTGAGTGTTTATGCTGATGCGGCAGTGATGCCACGCTTTCTCTATCACAGCGGAATCCTGTTTGCCGGTTTTGCCGAAGGTGTATCCCAGGCGCTGCTCTATGGCGGACGTTACGATGCGATGATGAAGGCTCATGGCCGAGACATGCCCGCAACTGGCTTCTCGTGTGATTTGTGGGCACTGCTGGACGCAGTTTGAGATAACCCCATCTGTGGGTATGATCCATCCTAAGATGGTGTATGAGATAAGAGGGATAACATGACAAATACCGTTGCAATTGGAATCCAGTGGGGCGATGAAGGAAAGGGTAAGATCGTTGATCTTATGGCTCCTCATGTGGATGTAGTGGCCCGCTTTCAGGGCGGCCCCAATGCTGGCCACACGCTGGTACTTGGCGATAAAAAGACTGTACTGAACCATATCCCATCCGGTGTCCTGCATGATGATACACTCTGCCTGATCGGTAACGGCACTGTTGTTGATCCATTCCGGCTTGTTGAAGAGATGGACATGCTACTGGCTGCCGGCATTCCGGTTCCAGAGCGCTTGAAGATCTCTGATCGCTGTCAGCTGATTCTGCCATATCACCGCACCCTTGATGCAGCACGTGAAGCGGCCAAAGGCGAAGGGAAAATTGGTACAACCGGCAAGGGTATTGGCCCATGTTATGAAGATAAAACAGCGCGTCGTGGTATCAGGCTCGTTGACCTGACTTCACCTGATCTCGATGCACGTATCGATGCCAATCTTGAATATGTAAATTTCATGCTGACCCAGTATCTTAAATCTGAACCTGTGAATCGTGCTGATGTGGATGTGGCGCTGGATCTGGCCAAAGCACGTCTGCTGCCGCTGGCTGCCGATGTGCCGCTGATTCTGCAGAAGCGCATCAAGGCTGGAGACCAGATTCTTTATGAGGGCGCGCAGGGGTCGATGCTGGATGTCGATCACGGTACTTACCCGTTTGTAACTTCATCCAATACTGTTGCTGGTGCCGCCCTAGCAGGCCTCGGTGTTGGCCCTGGTCAGGTGGATGCCGTGCTCGGTATCTGCAAAGCTTATACGACCCGCGTTGGCGCAGGTCCATTCCCTACAGAGCTGTACAATGCTGAAGGCATGTGTGATGCCGAGAATGCTGGCAAACATATGGCAGAGAAGGGTAACGAGTTTGGTGCTACTACTGGCCGTCCGCGCCGTACCGGCTGGTTTGATGGTGCCGTGGTTCAACATGCTGTACGTATCAATGGCGTGACCGGTCTGGCTATCACCAAGATGGATGTGCTTGATGGCCTTGCAGAGGTAAAACTGTGTGTGGGTTATGAGCTTGATGGTGAACGTCTGGAGTCCATGCCTTCTTGCTGCAATCAGCTGGAGAAGGTTGTTCCGGTATATGAATCACTTCCGGGTTGGTCAGAAAACACCTTTGGTGCTACTTCACTTGATCAGCTGCCTGCCAATGCAGTCTCGCTGCTCAGGCGTATTGAGGAGGTGTGCGACTGCCCTGTGACCATGCTTTCCACAGGCCCTGATCGCAACCACATTATCCACCTGTAACCCCTCATTGCTGATCATTGTAAGTGTGGTGATCATTTCATTGATCGCTGCAGCTGTTGCTCTCTTTTGACCTATTCCCGTATTGGGAGTAAGTTTTTCTAGTGATTTCAATCGGATGCCACGGATCGGTAAGATACCTTCTCTCAGCTTTATGGCTGTTTATCGGACTGCTTATTGCTCCGTTACAGGCCACGGCAACAGATGAGGGCTCACTCGTTGGTACTACCATCACCGTTGGCAGCGAACTCGATTATCCGCCATATGCAGATGTAGATGAAAATGGAAATGCTGATGGTTTCTCTGTTGATCTGATCAAGGCTGCAGCCAGAGAGGTGGGGCTGAAACTGAAGTTCAAGGTTGGTCCCTGGGCTGAAGTGAAAGCGATGCTGGAGCGTGGTGAGATCGATGCGCTTCCTCTGGTGGCCTATTCAGATGAGCGGGAGAAGTATTTCGATTTTTCCCGTCCCCATATTATCAGCCATGCTGTTGCTTTTATCCGCAAGGGGACTCGAGACATTAAATCGCTTGAGGATCTTCGCGGTAAAGAGGTGATTGTGATGCGTTCGGATTCGACGCATGAATATGTCATCTTCAGCCGCCTTACCGATAAAATCATCTTGACCAAAACAGTGGGGGAGTCGTTTAAGCTTCTTGCATCCGGTAAACACGATTTTGTGATCGCACCCAAGCTATCCGGCCTGCTTCTGTTGAACGAACTTGGGATTGACAACGTTGAGCCTTTTGGTGAGCCGCTCGAAGCTTACGGCAAGGGATACTCATTTGCCGTGCATGAAGGCAACAGTAAACTTCTTGCCGAGCTTGATCGTGGCCTCGTGCTGATCAAAAGCAGCGGTGAATATGCCCGGATTTACGATAAATGGTTCGGTCACGTGGATCCACAGTACAAGGGGCAGGAAGAGCTGATCAAGAGTATCTTGATTGCTGTTGTTCTTCTCGTTCTGCTTGTTCTGCTTGCATTGCTCTGGAACTTGGTGCTTCGACGTCAGGTAACCATAAAAACAGATGCGCTGAAGGCCAGCGAGGTGCGTTTTGAAGCCACTTTTGCCGAAGCTGCGATTGGCCTTGCCCATATAGCTCCTGATGGCAGCTGGCTGCGCGTGAACCAGGCCCTCTGTGATATAGTGGGATACTCTGAAGATGAGTTATTGCAGCTCACATTTCAGGACATTACCCACCCGGATGATCTTGAAAGCGACTTGAATTTAGTTAAGAAGGTGCTGGATCGAGAGATTGACTCCTATTCAATGGAAAAACGCTATTTCCACAAAGATGGAAGCACTCTCTGGATTAACCTGACGGTTTCACTGGTCTGGAAGGAGAGTGCTGAACCAGACTATTTCATCTCCGCCGTCGAAAATATAACTGCACGAAAATTGCTGAATCAGCAGATCATCCAAGAGCGTAATCTGGCGCAGAGTTATCTGGATGTTGCCGGTGTGATGTTGGTTGCCCTTAATCCTGCTGGCAAAATCACCCTGATCAACACACAAGGCTTGGAAATTCTCGGTTACAGAGAGGGTGAACTGCTCAACAAAAACTGGTTCAGTACCTGCATTCCAGGCGACATGGTTGAGGCGGTAAGTTCTGTGTTTGATCAGCTCATGGCTGGTGATATTGAAGTTGTGCGTTTTTATGAGAACCCGGTGCTGACCAAATCAGGCGAACTGCGAACCATTGCATTTCATAACACATTGCTAACCGATGAGGGTGGAAATATCACTGGCATTCTCTTTTCCGGGGAGGATGTGACCGAGAAAAAATTTAATGAGCAGAAGCTCAAAAAACTCTCACAGGCCATTGAGCAGGCCGGCGAGGGAGTTGTGATTACCGATCAGGATGGGACTATCGAGTATATAAATAGCTCATACTGCCGAAATACAGGTTACAGTGAAGATGAGTTGCTTGGCCAGAATCCTCGAATGTTAAAAAGTGGCAAGCAGGATAAGGCGTTTTATAAGATGATGTGGGGAGCACTGGCTGAAGGTCATGCATGGCAGGGGCGGATCGTTGATAAACGTAAGGATGGTAGTCTCATCTCTACACTTCTGACTGTTTCACCGATTCGAAATAACGATGGTGAAATAACCAATTATGTCGGTGTACAGCAGGATCTGACCGATTATGAGGGGCTGGAAACCCAATTCCATCAGGCACAGAAGATGGAGGCGATCGGTACGCTTGTTGGCGGTATCGCCCACGATTTTAATAACGCACTTGCAGGCATTACCAGCAACCTTTACCTGGCCAGGCAGAAAATAACTGATATTGATGTGATCGGAAGGGTGAAAAATGCCGAGAAGTTAGCATTTACTGCTGCATCTACCATCCAGCAGTTGCTCGCCTTTTCGCGCAAGGCAATGGTAAACATGGAGACCATCTCTATCGCATCTTTCCTTAAAGAGGTGATAAAGCTGCATCGGGTCTCTATTCCGGAAAATATCGCATTTGAGCAGCTTGTTGTTGATTCCAACTTGAAAATAAAAGGCGATATTAATCAGCTGCAGCAGATGTTGATGAACCTGATCATCAATGCCCGGGATGCAGTTGAAACGTCCAAGTCACCAAAGATTACTGTTTCTCTAAGCCGTGAAAGGGTTACAGAGGACTATAAAGATCCACCAAAGGCAGGAGAGATTCAAAGCGGAGATTATGCCTGTATCAGTGTGATCGATAATGGCTATGGCATCAGCAGTGAGAATTTAGAACATATATTCGAGCCGTTTTTTACCACCAAAGAGGAGGGTAAAGGTACCGGGCTTGGATTGTCTATGTCCTATGGCACGGTCAAAACGCATGGTGGCTGGATATATGCCGTGCCTGGAGATGGTGGCGTTGGCACGCAAATGAAGGTTTATCTGCCACTTATTGATAATGGCACAGAGCATAGTGAGATGGAAAACGCAGAAACTGTATTGGATGGAAAAGGTGAAACCATCCTTCTGGCAGATGATGATGAGATGCTGCTGAACACCAGCAAAGAACTGCTTGAGGGGCTGAATTACAAGGTTCTTACGGCCAGGGACGGGAAGGAGGCCGTTGAACGCTTTATGGAACATAGGCAGGAGATTGATCTTCTGCTCATGGATGTGGTGATGCCAATAACAGGGGGCATAGAAGCGCTTAAAAGAATTCGTGAGGTTGATCCGAAGGTGAAAGTGCTGTTTACAACCGGTTATAGCAAATTAAGCGCGACAGCCGGGAGCAATGAACTCCTATCAGAGACAGTTCTCTCAAAACCATTCACTATTTCTGAATTGAGCCAGGCTGTGCGGTTAAAACTTGATGCTTAAGAGAATGTTCTGAAATTAATTACTCACAGAGATACATTTACAGTTTGAGTTGTGATAACTGGATCTCATCCAGTTCATCAAGTTTTGAATAGGGTCTATCCTGTTTAAGCAACCAGTCGGCAAGAGAGGCGTACTTTTCTGGAGAAATCGACAGTAATCTTTGATGCAACTCTAACAAAAGCTGGGGCTTGGTGATTTCAGGAAGGGGCAGGGGTGATGCATTAAGTTTTGATCCGCCTGCCTGCAACGGGGCATCTCGCTGCTCGGTAACACAGAGCAGGGTAATCTGCCTCTCCCGTAACCTGTTCAGGTCATCGATAAATCCGGCGTTATATCCGTCCTTTAGAGCCTTTCCGCTCCAGAGTTCATCAAAGTTATGCAGTATCAGAAGCACGTTGCGGTTCTCTTTTTCCAGCTGGTCAAAGAGCACTCCAAGGCTGCTTATATGATCTCCAGGGTGATTAAAGTAAGTTCCAATAGCCTTTAAAAAACCTTTAAAATCTAGGAGATAGAAGCGCATATTGATCTGAATTGTCATGGTTGATCCGGGAAGGAAGGTGCAAAGATCCTCAAGGGTACGCCTGCGTCCCTGCCCATGCGGGCTGATCAAATTGATGGATTCACCACAGATAAGCCGGTCAGCCAGAGAGTAAGTGAACTCAGGCCTCAAACAGTGTGATCGGCTTGAATCCATTGGGGTACCCTTTATACCAGCGGAGGCTGGGTTATCCGCACTGGTTGCGGCCGTGACAACTCGTCACGCAACTCATCTTCACTGAAGATGCCTTTCTTGATCAGCAGGCGGGTGATGGCCTCAAGCTGCTTCTGATGGGGCGGGTTCGGGGCAGAGGGCTTCGCCGATTCACTGCTGGCTTTCTTCGTGTCGGCCTGAATACCGAAGGTTTGGCGAATTATATTGAGCAGCTCCTCATCCACAATGCCTGTGGCTTTGAGTCCTTTCTTTGACTGGAAATCCTTAACTGCATCTCGGGTTGAAGCCCCGAACATGCCGGGTTGGTCGTTAATAGGATAACCCATGCGCTGCAACAGCTCCTGCAGCATCGAAACCCCTTTGCCGCGCATGAACATTTTCAGCTTCTTATTCATTTTGTCCCTTCTTATTATGCTATGTATTCCAGTATAGCATTAAATGTGGCACTTGGGCGCATTGCACTTGCTACTTTCTCAGGATCGGCGTGGTAGTAACCACCCAGATCAACAGCTTTTCCCTGTGCATCATTGAGCTCTTCAATGATGGTGCCTTCAGCCGCTGCAAGCTGTTGTGCAATTGGTACAAACTTCGATTGAAGGTCGCTATCACTGCTCTGCTCAGCCAGTGCCTGGGCCCAGTAGAGGGCGAGATAGAAGTGGCTGCCACGATTGTCCAGTTCATTCACCCTGCGTGATGGTGATTTATTGTTGGCTAGGAATTTTCCGTTCGCCTTGTTCAGTGCATCAGCAAGAACCTGCGCTTTGGCATTGCCTGTTTTAGCAGCCATGTCTTCAAGGGAGACAGCCAGTGCCAGAAACTCGCCGAGTGAGTCCCAGCGCAGATGACCCTGCTGGACAAACTGCTGCACATGTTTAGGCGCAGAGCCGCCGGCACCTGTCTCAAACAGGCCGCCACCAGCCAGCAGTGGCACGATAGAGAGCATTTTTGCGCTGGTGCCAAGCTCAAGAATGGGGAACAGGTCAGTGAGGTAATCACGCAGTACGTTACCGGTGACCGAGATGGTATCCAATCCAGCTTTCACTCGTATCAGTGCGTGAGATACAGCGTCCTCGGGTGACATGATCTGGATATCCAGCCCTGTTGTATCATGATCTTTCAGGTAGCAGGTCACCTTCTTAATCAGGTTGGCATCGTGAGCACGGTTACTGTCCAGCCAGAAAACAGCAGGGTTGCCGGTTGCCCGGGCACGATTCACAGCCAGTTTTACCCAGTCCCTGATCGGAGCGTCCTTGGCCTGACACATGCGCCAGATATCACCGGTTTCAACAGCATGCTCAAGCAGAACCTTTCCAGTATCATCAATAACGCGAACGGTTCCATTTGCGGGGATATTGAATGTTTTATCGTGGGAGCCGTACTCCTCAGCCTTCTGTGCCATCAGGCCGACATTGGCAACATTGCCCATGGTGGTCGGGTCAAATGCACCATGTTCTTTGCAGAACTGGATGGTCTGCTGGTAAACACCGGCATAGCAGCGATCGGGAATCATCGACTTGGTATCGTGAAGTTTTCCATCAGGACCCCACATCATTCCGGAAGAGCGAATGGCTGCAGGCATGGATGCATCAATGATCACATTGCTCGGAACATGCAGGTTGGTGATACCTTTGTCGGAGTCCACCATCGCAAGGGCAGGGCGCTTCTCATAAACAGCCTGAATATCCGCCTCAATTTCCAGCCGTTCTGCTTCGGGCAAGCTGGCGATTTTTGCATAAACATCACCGAGGCCGTTACTGGCATCAACACCCAGCTTATTAAACAGTGCGGCATGTTTTTCAAACACATCCTTGTAATAAACCGTAACCGCATGGCCAAACATAATCGGGTCAGAGACCTTCATCATGGTCGCTTTCAAATGCAGAGATAGCAGGATGCCGCTGTTTTTCGCATCCTCAATTTCAGCAGCATAATAGGCACGCAGAGCACGGCGACTCATGACTGCTGCATCAATGACCTCGCCAACCTGAAGGTGTGTTTTCTCCTTGAGGGTTGTGCTGTTGCCAGCCTCATCAATCAGTTCGATTTTCACATCGCAGGCTTTCCCGATAACTGCAGATTTCTCACTACCATAGAAATCGCCCTCTGACATGTGGGCTACATGTGATTTTGAATCGCTGCTCCATGCGCCCATGGAGTGCGGGTTATCCTTGGCAAACTGTTTTACGGCATCAGCCACACGGCGATCTGAGTTACCTTCACGTAGCACAGGGTTCACTGCACTGCCGAGTACCTTGGCGTAGCGGACCTTGATGGCTTTCTCCTCACTGTTCTGCGCATCTTCAGGGTAGTCGGGGATATCAAACCCGTGCGACTGAAGCTCTTTGATGGCCTCAATCAACTGAGGGATCGAGGCACTGATGTTAGGTAGTTTGATGATGTTGGCATCGGGTGTTTTTGCCAGCTCGCCCAGTTCGGTTAAAGCATCGGGCAGCTTCTGGCTCTCATTCAGTTTCTCAGGGAAGTTGGCGATAATTCTGCCCGCAAGGGAGATGTCTTTGGTTTCAACACATACGCTCGCAGCCTTGGTGAAGGCCTGCACAATAGGAAGAAGCGAGTAGGTGGCCAGAGCTGGCGCTTCATCCGTTTTGGTATAGATGATGGTGGGTGTCTTGGTTGTCATGCTTTATCCTGTGTGTAGATGCGGCACTGGCTGAAACCGCATGCGGGAATTTGATGGGGCCAAGTTTAACAGCATGGGTCATATTGAGTAGTCATGATTCTATTCATCGCTGCAAATTCATGTTTCTATCAATGTGCCAAAATAGTGCCCGTGCTTGTATATATCATGGTCAGCACTAAGCTGCGCATCCTTTCAAACCATATTTACGAATATGATGTTCGAATGGTTAATCTACTTTACCACGGAACGGCGCCTTGATTTCTACATCCGGTATTACCATGCAGTTTGGGGACAAACCCCTTTTTGAAAACATCTCAACCAAATTTGGAGATGGTAATCGCTATGGCCTGATCGGTGCCAATGGTTGTGGTAAGTCCACACTGATGAAAATTCTAGGTGGTGATCTGGTTCCAACCTCTGGCAATGTCATCCTGGATAAGCATGAACGGCTGGGCAAGCTGCGTCAGGATCACTTCGCCTTTGAAGAGTTTACAGTGCTCGACACCGTAATGATGGGTCATGAACAACTGTGGAAGATCAAGGAAGAGCGTGATTTTCTCTACTCCCAGGATGAATTGAGTGAAGAAGATGGCATGCGTGCCGGTGATCTGGAAAGCGAGTTTGCCGATCTGGATGGTTACAGCGCAGAACCCAATGCCGGAGAGCTGCTTATTGGCATGGGTATCCCGGTGGAAGATCATTATAACCAGATGAAATCCATTGCTCCGGGTTTGAAGCTGCGTGTGCTGCTGGCACAGGCACTGTTTGGAGAGCCGGAGATCATTCTTTTGGATGAGCCGACCAATAACCTGGATCTCAATGCCATTCGCTGGCTTGAAGGCGTTATCAATGCACAGAAAGGAACCATGATCATCATCTCCCATGACCGCCACTTCCTCAACAGTGTCTGCACCCATATGGCCGATCTGGATTATGGCGAGTTGCGTGTTTACCCTGGTAACTATGATGATTATATGGAAGCGGCAGCTCTGGTTCAGGAGCAGTTGCTTACTGCAAACGCCAAGAAAACAGAAGAGATTCAGGAGCTTCAGGCCTTCGTGCGTCGCTTCTCTGCTAATGCATCCAAAGCCACGCAGGCACAGTCGCGTGCCAAAAAACTTGATAAAATTAAGCTCGATGAAGTGAAACCTTCGAGTCGTGTGAGTCCCTTCATGCGCTTTACTCAGGACAAAAAACTGTTCCGTATCGCGCTTAATCTAAAAAAGCTGAGCAAGGGTTTTGATGAAAGTCTGCTGTTTGAAAACTTCGATCTGACTGTTCCTGTGGGTGAACGTGTTGCCGTAATTGGCCCCAACGGTATTGGTAAAACCACACTATTACGCTGTCTGGCTGGTGACCTTGAGCCAAACTCCGGTGAGATAAAAT
>Ga0316187_10001492_pt1 | contig 20250 bp, 14 predicted proteins | sample CroRivburrow1_MG_FD_204927 | JGI IMG/M metagenome (GOLD analysis project Ga0316187, IMG submission 204927) | Coastal sediment microbial communities from Maine, United States - Cross River worm burrow 1 | ecosystem: Environmental > Aquatic > Marine > Coastal > Sediment | place: USA: Maine...
TCGCGACTCAGCCGGAGCGTCGACTCCAGCGTGTCGCGGATCACATAGTGCACGCCGATGTCTCTCAGCCGCAGTTCGTGCTGCCGGTTTCTCGCCCGGGCGAGAATGAACGTTGCCGGGTAATGCGAGCGTACTTCCTCGGCAATCTTCAGCGCTGCCTGCTCATCGTCGACTGCGATCACCAGCGCCTTTGCTTTTTCGATATGTGCGGAACGGAGCAACTGCATGTTGGTCGGGTCGCCGTAGTAGACTTTGTTGCCGAACCCGCGGACAAACTCCACCTGATGCGAGCTCACCTCCAGCGCCGTGAAGGGGATGTGCCGCATGGTGAGCACGCGGCCGATGACCTGACCGACCCGGCCGAACCCGGCGATGACCACAGGCGTGGCTTCTTCGTCGATCTCATCGTATTCCGCCGGTGGCTCTTTTGATGTGAGAAGCGCCTCTCCCGCCATGCCGAACAGCGGCGTCAGCGCCATCGACAGTGTGACCACCAGCACCGCGATCGCGGCCATCTCCATACCGATGATGCCCGCCATCAGACCCGTGGTGAGCAGGACGAAGGCGAATTCGCCCCCTTGCGAGAGAACGGTGCTGGTCCGGACGGACTCTCCGTGGTCAAGGCCGTTGAGTCGGGCCATGGGGTAGATCAGAAGGGCTTTTACCAGCATCAGACCAACAGCGAGGGAGATGATCAGCAGCGGCGAGCTGATAAAGAGCATGAGATCGGCTGACATACCCACGGCCATGAAGAACAGGCCGAGCAGAAGACCTTTGAAAGGTTCGACGTCTGACTCCAGCTGGTGGCGGTACTCAGAATCCGCAACCATCATTCCCGCCAGGAAGGCGCCGAGACCCATCGACAGACCCAGGGCCTGCATGGCGAGCGCTGAGCCGACGACCAGCGCCAGCGCCGCGGCGAGAAAGAGCTCGGGAATCCCTGTGCCGGCGACGATGCGAAGGATAGGTCGCAGCAGGAGCCGGGCGAGGATCAGGCCGCCTATCACCACCCCGACCACGATGAGCGCGTCCAACCAGGTGCCGCCGCTGGCCGTGTTCGGGTTGACCAGGTCGAGCACGGCGATGGCCGGGATCACCGCCACGTCCTGCAGCAGCAGGATGCCGAAGGCGGCGCGACCGTGGGGCTGATTGAGCGCTTTGCGTTCGGCAAGCAGCTGCAGCACGAAGGCCGTGCTCGATAGCGCCAGCGCAAAGCCGAACAGGGCCGCTTCGGTCCAGCTCAGACCGAAGCCCAGGGCAAGGATGGCGGCGAGCACGACCGAGGTAATACCCACCTGTCCGGTACCGAGACCGAACACCAGACGGCGCATCACCCAGAGGCGTTTCGGCTGCAGCTCGAGACCGATGATGAAAAGGAGAAAGACCACGCCGATCTCGGCGAAGTGCATGACCTCGGTGGCTTCCTCCATGCCGCCGATCAAGGCGATGCCGCTCGGGCCGATGATCAGCCCGGCCGCCAGATAGCCGAGCACCACGCTCATGCCGAGGCGCTTGCTGATGGGCACGACCACAATGGCCGCACCCAGGAAGATCATCGCTTCCAGCAGGAAGGTCATGGCGTTCCCTCGCCCGGTTTGAGTCGACCCTGGATCAGACGGCGGCAGCCGGGTCCAGCGTATCTCTGAGTTCCCGCTTCAGAAACTTGCCGTTCGCGTTGCGCGGCAGCGGCTCATCGAGCAGCCAGATATAGCGGGGCACCTTATGGCTCGAGATGCGTTCACGACAGAATCCCCGCAGCGCGTCCGGATCTACGGTGCCGTCTTCCTTGGGGAATATCGCAACACCGACTTCCTCGCCGAGCCGCTCGTCCGGCACGCCGAATACCGTGCACTCCGCGACCGCCGGGTGCTCGTAGATGGTCGCCTCCACCTCGGCGCAGTAGACGTTTTCGCCACCGCGCAGCACCATGTCCTTGGCCCGATCGACGATGAAGCAGAAGCCGTGCTCGTCGATCCTGGCGATGTCGCCGGTGTGCAGCCAGCCGTCGGTGATGGTTTCGGCCGTCGCGTCCGCCCGGTTGAGGTAGCCGCGGATCACCGGCGCGCCCTTCACCAGCAGCTCGCCCACCTCGCCCTGCGGCAGGGTGTTGCCGTCCGAGTCGACGACCCTGGCCTCGAAGTTGGGCAGAATCCGCCCGCAGCTTTCCGGCTTGTCGATGAAGAAGTCGCCATTGATCGAGGTGATGACACCGCAGGTTTCCGTCATCCCGTAGCCCGTATTCGGCCGGGCGCTGGCCACCGACTCGTCGATCTTGCCGACCAGATCCGGCTGCAGCTGCGCGCCGCCGCCGCCGACGGATTGCAGGGTCGAGGTGTCGTAGTTCGGGAACTCGGGATGGCTGATCAGCTCTCTGGCCATCGTTGGCACGCCGGTGAAGGTGGCGATCTTCTCCCGGTCGATGAGCTTCAGCGCTTCCAGCGGGTCCCATTTATACATATGCACCAGCTTGCCGCCGTTCAGCGTCATGCCGTGGGCGACGCAATTGTTGGCGGTGACGTGAAACAGCGGTGTGGTGATGAGGCCGGCGGGTTGCGGGCCGTCCGGGTCCGGCGCCGGCACAGGATTGCCCATCCGCTCCTGGTAGGCCGCCATCAGCCCCGCAGAGAAAGCCAGATTCATGATGTTGTTGGTGCAGCCACGATGGGTGAGCTGAGCACCCTTCGGGTGACCGGTTGTGCCCGAGGTATAGAAAATACAGGCATCTGAATCCGGGTCGATGCTCGCCTCGGGCAGCTCGCCACCGTGCTCGATGAGCTCCGACCAGGGCACGACGCCTTCCGGGCAGTGCGGTGCGATGCGCACGCCGACTATGGTCATGGGTGGCAGCGCATCGATGTGTTCGAGCGCGCTCTCGAGCCGTTCATTGTCCGCGATCAGGACTTTCGGCGCTGAATCGTTCAACCCGTACTCGAGCTCGGGCCCGACCCACCAGGCGTTGACGCCGACCACGGCCGCGCCAATGCTGGTGATCGCCCAGTAAGAGAGCAGCCACTCGGGATAGTTGCGCATGGCGATGGCGACTCTGTCGCCAACCCCCACACCCTGGCTCTGCAGCCAGTTGGCGATGGAGGCCACGCGCCGGTGCGCTTCGGCATAGGTGATTCGCTCGTCCTGATAGACCAGGTAGTCGTTGTCAGCGAACTGGGCGGACAGCAGCCAGACGTCACGGAGCGTTGGCGGCGCGGCGGCATAGGCCCGGATGGGGTTGCCGCGCACTTCCACTTCGGTGATTTCAAACGGGCTGCCCTCGGCAATGAGTGCATCCCAGGTTTCGCTGAGTTCCTTGTACATCTGATCGGGTCCCCTCAAGTTGCAGCCGGGTACTGTAAGATAGTTGCTACCTTGTTGCGAGTTGGGGAGCGCAGTGAGAGGGGCAACCAGGACGATCAGAACAGGCTCCACGAGTCTCATCCGCAGCCTTCGGCTGGCCAGCAGGCGGCTGGTCCTGATCTGCGGGATGATGGCCGCGGGCGCTCCGGCCGCCGCCACAGCGCAGCCTGCTCCAGGCGAGGAAGGGCCGGCCCGGGCAGCGGCTTACGGGGTGACGATCGCCGATCCCGCGCCGGATCGCTCGGAAGGGCAGGGCCCTTTTACGAATCTGGTCATCACCAACGTGATGCTGATCAATGGCGAAGGGGCGCCGCCGATGGGGCCGGTGAACATCCGCGTCAGCGGCAACCGGATTACCGGCATCGGTGCTGGCCGGGCGGTAGAAGCCGCCGATGGGGTAGAGGTGCTCGATGGGTCCGGCATGTACGCTTTGCCGGGCTTTGTGGATGCGCATGCCCATATCGGCACAATCGGCCAGGGCCTGACAGGTCCGCTGACCCCGCCCGAATACATCTTCAAGCTCTGGCTGGGTCATGGCATCACCACGGTGCGGGAGACGGGTGCAGGCATGGGGCTCGAGTGGACTCTCGCCCACAAAGCGCGCAGCGAAGCGGGCGAGATCGCCGCCCCCAGGCTGGTGGTGCACAGCATGTTTCCGGGCAGCACGGTGACCGATCCGGAAGACGCCCGGGCCTGGGTGCGCGCGGTGCGTCGGAAAGGTGCGGACGGGGTGAAGCTCCGCGGTGGTCGCGGCGAGGCGCTCAAGGCCGTGATGGAGGAAACTCAGAAGCTCGGCATGGGCACCTCTCACCACCACGATCAGACGGCGGTTTATCAGGTGAACGCGTTGACCAGCGCGCGCATGGGGCTCGACAGCATGGAGCACTGGTATGGCCTGCCGGAAGCGCTGTTCGAAGATCGCACGATTCAGGACTACCCGCCCGACTATAATTATTCCGACGAGCAGTGGCGCTTCGGCCAGGCCGGCCGGCTCTGGCAGCAGGCAGCGGCGCCGGATTCCGAGCACTGGAATGCAGTTCGCGACGAGCTGCTTGCCCTGGATTTCACCCTGGTGCCCACCTTCACCATTTATGAAGCGAATCGGGACGTGGCTCGGGCCCGTGATGCGGAATGGCACCGTGAATTTACCTGGCCCGGGCTCAAGCGGTTCTTCATGCCGGACCCGCGCCTGCACGGCTCCTATCACTTCGACTGGACCACCGCCGATGAGGTGGCCTGGCGGAAGAACTTCCAGCTCTGGATGCAGTTCGTCAACGACTTCAAGAATCGCGGCGGTCGGGTCGCCGCCGGGTCGGATGCGGGCTTCATCTTCAAGCTGTTCGGCTTCGCCTATATCCGCGAGCTGGAGATGCTGCAGGAAGCAGGCTTTCACCCGCTCGAGGTGATCCAGGCAGCTACGCTGAATGGCGCCCAGCTGGTGGGGCTCGCTGACGAGATCGGCTCCCTGGTGCCTGGCAAGCGGGCGGACATCGTGCTGGTTGCTGAAAACCCGGTCCGGAACTTCAAGGTACTGTACGGGACCGGCCACATGAAGCTGGACCGGGAGGCCGGCCAACTCACCCGGGTGGGTGGCGTTTCCTATACGATCAGGGACGGGATTGTTTACGACGCCAGAGCGCTGCTCGCGGACGTGAAGGAAATGGTGCGCCGGGAAGCGGCGCGGGAAGCCGCTCAAGCACAGTAGGTGACCCGGACGCCTGGACTGGCGGGCTGCGCGGCGGTTCGCTATGTTTGAACTGAAATTCGAATTAATCTGAAGACGCTTACTCAACTGGGGGACTGACCATGGATTTTGAAATACCGGCGGATCTCGTCGACCTGCTCGCTCGTCTCGATGACTTCATCGAGAACACCATCAAGCCGCTGGAGAACAGCGACGACAACATCCGCTTCTTTGATCATCGGCGCGAGGATGCACGCACCGACTGGGAGCGGGGCGGGCTGCCGAACGAGGAATGGGAACAGCTCCTGCACAAAGCGAAGCGTCTGGCGGACGAAGCGGGTTTCTACCGTTATCCGTTGGCGAAAGAGTACGGCGGCATGGACGGGACCAACCTCGGGATGGCCATCATCCGCGAGCATCTGGCGGTTAAAGGCCTTGGCCTGCACAACGATCTGCAGAACGAGCACTCCATCGTCGGCAACAACGTGGGTCTGCTGCTCATGCTGGAATACGGCACCGAAGAGCAGAAGGCCGAGTGGGTGGACGATCTGGCGGAAGGTCGTAAAGGCTTTGCCTTCGGCATCACCGAACCGGATCACGGCTCGGACGCCACCCACATGGAAACCACCGCGGCGCGGGATGGCGATGAGTGGGTAATCAATGGTGAGAAGACCTGGAACACCGGGATTCACAAGGCCCAGTACGACATGGTCATGGCGAGAACCAGCGGCAAGGCGGGTGATGGCGACGGTATCACCGCATTCCTCACGCCGATGAAGGCAGACGGCGTGAAGATCGAGGAGATGATGTGGACATTCAACATGCCCACAGACCACGGCCGGGTTTCCTTCAGCGAGGTGCGGGTGCCGCATGCGTCCATCTTCGGTGGCGAAGGCCGCGGCCTGCAGGTGGTGCAGCACTTCTTCAACGAGAACCGGATTCGTCAGGCGGCTTCCAGCCTGGGTGCGGCGCAGTTCTGCGTCAACGAGTCGGTGCAGTACGCCAAGGAACGCAAGCCGTTCGGTAAGGCGCTCGCCACCAATCAGGGTATCCAGTTTCCGCTGGTGGAGCTGCAGGCGCAGTGCGAGATGCTGCGGGCCCTCATTCACAAGACCGCCTGGCAGATGGACAAGTACGGCGCCTTCTCGGTTTCCGACAAAGTGTCCATGTGCAACTACTGGTCGAACCGGCTCTGCTGCCAGGCGGCGGATCAGGCCATGCAGGTGCACGGTGGTCTGGGTTACTCCCGGCACAAGCCGTTCGAGCACATCTACCGGCATCACCGCCGCTACCGGATCACGGAAGGTGCGGAAGAGATCCAGATGCGGCGTGTGGCCGGCTACATGTTCGGCTTCATGAGCCAGCGCGCACCCAAGGGTGTGAAAGAAGCCGGCTGATGGATACTGCCGAGTTCGAAAGCCTGCTCGGAGGCGTCGTTGCCCGGGAAATAGAAGGCTGCACCGGGCTCAAGTCCGCCGAGCGGCTCTCTGGTGGCGCCAGTCAGGAGACCTATCGCCTGACGCTGAACACGACCGACGGCGAGCGGGTCGTCTGCATGCGCCGGGCACCGGGTGGTGGTGTGGCGCACGACACCGAAGTGCGGATCGCGCCGGGGCTCGCCACCGAAGCTCAGCTGATGGCCTGCGCCCGGGAAGTCGGCGTGCCTGAGCCCGAGGTCTACTACGTGCTCGAGGACTCGGACGGGCTGGGTGAAGGCTTCATCATGGAGTGGCTCGATGGCGAGACCCTGGGCGCGCGGATCGTCAAGATTCCCGAGCTGGACGCCATCCGCCCGAAGCTCGCCTACGCCTGCGGCGAGATCATGGCCCGGATCCACAGCGTCGATCTGGATGCGACCGGCCTGCGAGACAAGCTGGAGCACGCACCGCCCGAGTACTTCGTGAACCAGACCTGGGAGCGCTACAAGCTGCTCGAAACCCCGCAGCCGATGATCGACTACGCGGGCCGCTGGCTGATGGAAAACCTGCCTACGGAGTACGAGTCCACCCTGGTGCACAACGATTTCCGCAACGGCAATTTCATGGTCACCCCGGATGGCGTCAACGCGGTGCTCGACTGGGAGATTGCCCACATCGGCGATCCCATGCGCGACCTGGGCTGGATATGCACCAACTCCTGGCGCTTCGGTCGCACCGAGCTGCCGGTGGGTGGTTTCGGCGAGTACGCGGATCTGTTCGCTGGCTATGAGGCGGTATCCGGGAAGAAGGTGAATCCGGCACACGTGAAATTCTGGGAAGTTTTCGGCTCGTTCTGGTGGGCGGTCGGCTGTCTCGGCATGGCCGAGCACTACCGGAACGGACCGGACAAGACGGTGGAGCGACCGGCAATCGGCCGTCGGTCCTCAGAGTGCCAGGTGGACTGCGTGAACCTGCTGATTCCCGGTCCGGTGACGCTTGTGGAGCCGGAAGCACGCTCGGGAAATCTCGACATGCCGCGGGTCGACGAGCTCCTCATCAGCGTTCGGGATTTTCTGCGCGAGGACGTGATGGCGAATACGGCCGGCCGGACTCAGTTCCTGGCCAGGGTGGCGGGCAACAGCCTGGACATCGTCGACCGCGAGCTGGCCCTGGGCCCGCGGCATCGGGCCGATGAGCTTGCCAGGCTTCGCGACCTGTGCGGCCAGGAGGGCAGCCTGGGAGACCTGCGCTGGCAACTGGTGAACGCGCTCAGAGACGGCAGTCAGGCGCTGGATGATCCGGCCCTGATCGACCACCTACGCGCGACGGTGGTCAATCAGATCGCCATCGATCAGCCCCGTTACTCGGGCTTCAGAACGGCAACGGCCAACAGCTGACAGGTGTCAGCCGAAGAGCCGAGAAAAACCGGTTTCAGCGGGGATCCATGCGGATGATCACGAAGTGCGGCGCGGTGGACTCGTCCTCGAGCCAGCCCGCCCAGCTGTCGTACTTATCGGCCAGCGCGCCAGCGCCTTCACGGAACTCGGCAATGTCCTGAACCGGCACGGCCCGCATCTCGTAGAGCCGGTCGCCGATTTTGAGCCGCACGTCCGGATTCTCGGCGATCACCGAATTCCAGTATTTGGTGCCAGGAAAGGCGGCTTCTTCGGCATAGATGGATGGGACGTAGAGCTTGCCGTTCCGGGTGCCGATCACCGTCGTCACCGAAAACGGAACCCCGTACCAGGGTCGCGTCTCAACGAAGATCTCCGGATGCTCGGCGATGAACGTCCAGTCGCTTGGCATCTCCTCCACCGGCTCGCCAGAGAGCCAGAGACCTGGACGGCGATCTTTGGGCTCACAGCCGGCCAGCAGCAAGATGGTTGCGACGGCCAGTGCCGAGAGGCTGATTCGGCTGCCGAATGAACGCACGTGCATGGCTTCCAGAAGCGTCGGAGGTGACCGCATCCTAGCACTTTGTGAGGGCGTCTTGTCGTCTTGCGGGGTATGGGCGTACGCTGAAAGTTATACTTCTGAATTCAAGAAAAGGGTCTTGCTGCTGGCTGCCGGCAGCACTGGCGCGCCAGACAAGGCGGGGGACACCATGCAGCAACTCAGCGGTCAGGACGCATCGTTTCTTTATCTGGAAACCTACAACTCGCCGATGCACATCGGCGCGATCATGATCTACGACCCATCCACCGTGAAGGGCGGCAAGCAGGGCTTCAAGGACATCCTCCGGGCCATCGAATCGCGCCTGCACCTGGCCCGAAGCTTTCGGGAGAAGGTGGTGAACGTCCCCTTCAACCTGGATCATCCCTGGTGGATTGAAGACAGACACTTCGATCTGGAGTACCACGTCCGCCACATACGCCTGCCGGAACCCGGCGACTGGCGGCAACTCTGCATTCAGGTGGCCAGGCTGCATGCCCGCCCGCTCGATCTGACCCGGCCGTTGTGGGAGTTCACGGTGGTGGAGGGCCTGGATGCCATTCCCGGCCTGCCGAAAGGCAGCTACGCCATCGTCTCCAAGGTTCACCACGCCTGTATCGATGGTGTGTCAGGCGTGGACATGGTGGAGGCGATTCACGACCTCGAGCCGTATCCAGCGGAGATCCCGAAGGGGCGTCCCTGGGTGGGTGAGCATGACCCCAATCCGCTGGAGCTGATGGCCAGGGCGCACATCAGAAATCTGAGCCAGCCGTTCCGCTTCGCCGAATTGCTGGCCCGGTCCGTACCGGCAGTCGGCCGGGTGACGCGCGGTTTCGCAGAGCGGAAATTCGACCAGCCGCGGATCCAGCCGCCCCGGACCCGCTTCAATCACCCGATCACCGGTCATCGAGTCGTGGAAGGACGACGATTTCTGCTCGACGAAGTCCGCGCCATCAAGAACGCCCTGGAGGGAGCGACCATCAACGATGCGGTGCTCACCATCGTTGGCGGCGCGTTGCGTGCGTACCTCGAGGCGAAACAGGAGCTTCCGGACGAATCCCTGATCGCCATGGCCCCCATCTCAGTTCGCGAAGCGGAAGGCAAAGGGGCGCTGGGCAATCAGGTGGCGGCCATGATGGTCGCGCTGGGGACAGAAATCGCGGATCCCATGGAGCGCTTACGCTCCGTACATGACCATGCAGTGCGATCGAAGGAGATGACCAATGCCGTCGGCGCCAAGCTGATGACGGACTACAGCCAGTTCATCCCCTCCAGTACCGCGGCGCTGGCCACCCGGCTGTATACCGAATACGGCCTGGCCGAGCAGGTGAACGTGCCCTTCAATTGTGTGGTCACCAATGTGCCGGGCCCGCAGATCCCGCTCTACTCGGCTGGTGCGCGGATGGTGACCCACTTCGGGCTTGGGCCGATCTTCGACGGCATGGGTCTGATCTTCCCTGTTTACAGCTACTGCGGCTGGATCATGATTTCGCTGACGGCCTGCAGGGAGATGATGCCGGATCCGGGGTTCTTCGGTGAGTGCCTGGAGAGCAGCTACGCGTCGCTCAAGGAAGCGGCTGGCGTGGAAGACATGGCTGAACCGGCCCTGTGAGCTGAACCGGCAGACGCGTCACCGCCATGACGCCTCAGCCCGCTGACGTGCCCATCATCCCGCTGATCTGATCCACCATCGGGAAGAACTTCCTGCGTAGCCGGAGCAGAAGCCCTGGGGTGATCTCTTCCTCGAAATCGCTGAGCGCGAAGGAAAGCGTCAGGCTGCCCGGGGCGTGATGGATCCCAGCCAGACGGGTATCGCTGGAAAGCGGCGGCACCGGCAGGTAGGTCTGAAAGATCGAAGAGACATAGCCGGGCACGCCGAAGAAAGACGTGCGCTTCGGTTTCAGCACGAACCAGCCGCCGACGATTTCCACCGTTGTTTCGAACTCCGCCACCGGGAAGCCGGCGATCTCGGTGTGCACCACCAGGGCTTCACTGCCGAGCTCGAGCCGGTAGGGCAACTGGAAACGCTTCAGCCAGCGGTCCAGAGCGGCCTGACCGATGGTGATCTCGAGCCCTGGCCCCTCCACCTTGAGCTGAGCGGGCAGCCCGTGCACGAACGTCGCCTTCTCGGCCACGCAAGCGATGCGCTCCAGGTCCAGCCAGTCGGTGGCGAGACCCTGAAATTCGGCCCGAGCCTGGGTGAACTGATCGGGGAAGGCCAGGCCGCTGGCATCCTGCCAGTACAACACCACGGGCACCTTCAGGTAGGTGCTGAGCAGCTCATCGATCAGGTCTGAACGGTTATCCATGAGATCTAGTCTACGCGAACACTGCCCTGAGGTTCTGTATCCTTCGGGGATGGAGAGGGATCAAAGCAGAATTGCCGGGGCCGAAGGGGTGCCACTGGTCATCGGCGTTACAGGTCACAGAGACCTGCTCGACGAGGAGCAGGAAGCTATCAGGCAGCGGGTACGGGGCTTCTTCGAGCAGATGCGCGACAGCTTTCCGGACCTGCCGCTGATGGTGATGACGCCGCTTGCCGAAGGCGCTGATCGGATCGCTGCGGAGGTGGCGCACGAGCTCGGTATACCCATCGTGGTGTTGCTGCCGATGCCTCGCCATCTCTATGAGAAGGACTTTCAGGGCGAGTCACTGCGCGAGTTTCAGACCATGCGCGAGCTCGGCGAGCAGATTGAACTGCCGTTGCTGCCGGAGTTGACGGAAGCGGATGTGATCAGCCAGGGGGCCGGCCGGGATCTGCAGTACGCACAGCTCGGAGCCTACCTGGCCGCACACAGTCACGTGCTGCTCGCTATCTGGGATGGCAAACCCTCGAACGCCCCGGGCGGAACGGGACACGTGATCAATTTTCATCAGCACGACGTGATCGAGTTGATTGCCGGCGGTCAGCATCGCTCGCCGATCGATTTCACCGAGGATGAAAGCGATCTGGTCTATCATGTGGTCTGCTCCCGACGGGACTTCGGACCACCGGAAGCAGGCCTCTCGCCTGGACAGGCCTACTGGTTCACGCGCGATGAGCTTAAGCCGCGCACGCTCTACATGCCCGATCGCTACCGGATGGTCTTCAAGCGGATGGCCGAGTTCTCGGCCGATCTTGGTCTGCCGCTGGATCCGGAAACTTTCTACCCGCTGTTACCTGAGCAGGAGCTTGCCCGCTGCGGTCAGGGTGCCAAGGACATCGACAGGCTCTATCACCGTGCCGACGCGCTGGCGAGGCGCTACCAGTCCTACTTCTTCAGGGTGGTGCGAACGACCGGCATGCTCGGTCTGGCGGCGGGTGTGTGCTTCGTTGCCTTTGCCGACTGGCCGGTGGTGCATACCATGCTGCTGCCGTACATCCTCTGCATCGTCCTGGTCCTCAGCCTTGGCGCTCTGGACCGTAGCTTTTCCTGGCAACGGAAATACCTCGACTACCGGGTGCTGGCGGAGGGGCTGCGCGTACAGTTCTGGTGGGCGGTGGCCGGTGTGGAGATGGAGAATCCCAGTCGGTTCAGCCACGACAGCTTTCTGAAGCGGCAGGATCTGGAACTCGGCTGGATCCGCAACGTGATGCGCTACGCCGGATTCAGATCCGACTCCACAGATCGAGACTCATCCGAGGAACTGGTGGCACTCTGCATGTCGTACTGGGTGAGCGACCAGCACAAATACTTCCGCCAGAAGGCAATGGAACGGGAACGCCGCCAGCGGGTAACTGGACTGTTCAACATCGTTGGTCTGTTGCTCCTGGTCGTGGCAGCAGTGACCCTCGCCGCGCGGGCTGACCTTGTCGAACTGACACCAGGCGCGGTGCTGATCGCGCTGATGGGCCTGGTGCCGTTCGCCATCGCCGCGCGGCAGAACTACGCCTACAGAACCGCCGAAAGCGAGATGCTCGCGCAGTTCCAGCACTACGTGCGGATCTATCAGAATGCCACCAACCTGATGACGAAAGCCCCGACCCTGGCGATGAAGCAGGACATCCTGCGGGCAGTGGGAGAAGCGGCTCTGGAGGAGAACGGGCAGTGGATCCTGAGGCAGCGGGAGCGGCCGTCGGTGCCGACGCACACCATTCAGGGTTGAATGTCAGGGCCCAACGTAACGGGAAAGGCCGAGCCCGCAGCGCTGCTGCGAACCCGGTCCTGATCTGGCGTTAAGCGCCTGGCCGGATCAGAGCGTCCAGCCGATGTTGATCGCGTAGATCCAGGGATCGATCCTCACGTTTGTTTCGAGCACCGTGTTCGGATCGCCCGGGATGGTGATCTTCGCGTCTGATTCGATGTCCATGTAGCGGATGTTGCCGTTCAGGAACATGCGCTCGGTGAGCATCACATCCAGGCCGACTACGGCGGCGAAGCCCAGTGAATTCTTCAGCTTCAGAGAAGCATCCAGGTCCTCCAGCAGGCCTTTTTCGCTCTCGTCGAAGAATATGGTCCAGTTGACGCCGAGCCCGACATAAGGCTGCACCTTACCCTGCGGATTGAAGTTCCAGACGCCGGAAAGGGTCGGCGGCAGATGCTTCACGGTGGCAACCTTGGCGCTGTCCGTGCCGTCATCGATGTTGACATCGTGCTTGAAAGGCAGCGCAGCCAGGAGTTCCAGGCCGAAGTTGTCGGAAAACATGTAGGTGCCGTCGAAGGTCAGCATGGACGCTGAATCGACCACTACATCCACGCCGAGCTCGCTGATGGAGCCGTTGGTGGATTTTGGATCGATGTGAGAAACACCGGCGCGAATGACCCAATCACCCGCTTCCCTTGCCTGGACATCAGTGACCCAGATCAGCATGACGGCTGCAAACAGCGAAGCCAGTTTCAGTGAACGCATTTTATTTATCCCTTGTGAGCTAGCAGAAAGCAGGGCGTATGAGACTCGATGCGCTCCCGCTGAAAAATACGCGATTCCCGAAGCAGGCTTGATCAGAATCAAATCAGTCCCGTCGGCTGGCGAGGTGCTATGCTCGCGCCATGACTGACCTTCGTACCCCCAGGGAGATGATCGAGGCCCTGGTCGCCATTCCCACCGTGTCCCGAGACTCAAATCTGGAGTGCATTGCCTTCATCCGTGATCACCTCGGAAGGTTCGGCGTTCAGTCCACGCTGGTGGAAAACGAGGAAGGCAATAAAGCGAACCTCTTTGCCACTGTGGGGCCCATGGTGCCTGGCGGCGTGGTGCTGTCCGGACACACCGACGTGGTTCCGGTGGACGATCAGGACTGGGACAGCGACCCGTTCAAGGTGGTGGAAAAGGACGGTCGGCTCTACGGCCGCGGCACCTGTGACATGAAGTCGTTCTATGCCATCGCCCTGGCGCTGCTGCCCGAGATGGCGAACCTCTCACGGCCCATCCACTTCGCACTCTCCTATGACGAGGAAGTGGGCTGCCTGGGTGCACCCGCACTGATCGAGGCGATTACCGCCGCCGTGCCATCGCCGGAAGCGGTGATCGTCGGCGAGCCGACGATGATGCGCGTGGTCAAGGCGCATAAAAGCATCTTTCGCTTCAACACCCGGGTGACCGGACACGAAGCGCACTCCAGTCAGCCCCATCGGGGCGTGTCGGCGGTGATGGTCGCAGGAAGAATGATCAACTGGCTGCACGAGCGGCAGGCTAAGAACGCGGCAGAGGCGAAGGCGAACTGCACCTTTGAGCCGCCCTACACCAGCCTGCATTGCGGCGTGGTGCACGGTGGCACGGCCACCAACATCATGGCCCATCACTGCGAGTTCGACGCGGATTTCCGCTCCGTGCCAGGTGAAGACGCCCGTGCCTACTTCGAAGAGTTGGAAGCCTATGCACGGGAGGTGCTGGAGCCGGAGATGCGGGCGATCGCGCCGGAGACGTGCATCGAATTCCGAGTCGATGCCTCAGTGCCCGCGTTCGAAGCGGCGGAAGATGATCCTGCGGTGGCGCTCGTCCGGCGCCTGACGGGGCAGAACGAGCTGGAGTGCGTTTCTTACGGCGCAGAGGCCGGCCAGTTTCAGGAGGCGGGGCATTCGGTGGTGATGTGCGGACCTGGCAGCATCGACCAGGCCCATCAGCCGAACGAGTTCATCAGCCTCGCTCAGGTGGAAGAGGGCGTCGCTTTCACGCGACGCCTGATTGATTACCTTTCCTGATTCGTACCTTTCCTGACTCGTACGGTTGCTGACTAGATCGTGCACATTGGCGGGTTGCCGGCCGCCGCCGCATAGGCTTCCACCTCTGCCCAGACGCGCATGGTGTTGCCGCCCCAGATCTTCTCGATGTCTGCTTCGCTGTAGCCCCGCTCGAGCAGGCCGTTGACCAGGTTGGGATACTCGCTCACGTCCTTGAGACCGATGGGCAGGCTGTCACCCACGCCGTCGTAGTCAGAGCCGATGCCGACGTGGTCGATGCCGGCCAGCTCCACGGCCCGATCTATGTGATCCAGCACGTCGTCGACGGTGGCGTAGGGGTAGGGATTCGCCTGGCGGTAGTTGGCGGCGAACTCTGCCATCTTCGCTTCATCGAGATTTTCGGCCGCTTCGGCGCGGAAGCGGATCATCGCCTGCTGGGAGGCGTTGCCGTAGTCACGGGCGGCCTTGGTCAGGAAACTGGAGCCGAAGTTGATCTGAATGACACCGCCGTTCTCGCCGAGCGCGGTGACCATCTCGTCCGACATGTTGCGTTGAAAACCGGGGGTGTAGTGGCGCATGGACGAGTGGCTGGCGATCACGGGCACTTCCGTCAGCTCCAGCACCTGCCAGAAGGCTTTGTCCGAAATGTGGGAGACGTCGATCATCACGCCCTGGCGGTTCATCTCCGGGATCAGTGATTTGCCGAATTCAGAGAGTCCCTGCCAGCGCTCGTTCAGATCGTAGGACGAGTCTGAGATGTGATTGGATTTGGAGTGGGCCAGGGAGACGTAGCGGATACCCCGGTTGGCGAAGTGGCTGAGGTTGTCGAAACTGCCCTCGATCGGGCCGCCGTTTTCCATGCCCATGGGCAGCGAAATCCTGCCGGCTTCCTTCAGCGCCAGAACGTCTGCCGTGCAGGTGGCAATGCCGAATTTCTCCGGCGCGCTGGCGGCGAGTGCTTCCACGGAGTCGATCAGGCCTTCCGCAAAGCCTTTGGCTTCCCCGGCCTCATCCACTGCCGCCGGGATGTAGATGGACATGAACATCGAATCCAGGCCGCCGGCGACAGCGCGCGGGTAGTCGAAGTCGCCGCCGTCGGTGGCTACGCTCACGTCTTCCCACTCATCGTGAATCCGGTAGGGCACATCGATGTGGGTATCCACCAGCAGGAAGCGCTGGGCGAGTTCGGTGCCTCGATCGGCCGCCCTCGTTTCCGTCTCGGTTTCTGTGGCCGGTTGGCCGCAGCCGGTCAGGCTGAAGGCGGCGCCGAGCGTCAGGGCGGTCAGCAAGGCGGGTGAGCGTGAAAACAGGCGGTAGTGCATTTCCATTTGTATCTCGCGGAATCGAACGCGCATGTTCACACGGGCTCAACCGACGGCACAACTGCCGACAGCCCTTCGGGAATGCCTGCCAGGGACGGGTGCTCGAACTCGGAGGCTCGCGCTAGAATGTAGGCGATATCCATTCACCCGATCAGGAAGCCCATGAGCAAGACGATCATCCGTCAGGACGACCTCATTCAGAGCGTGGCTGACGCGCTGCAGTTTATCTCCTACTACCATCCGGTGGACTTCATCAGAGGCATGCGCGAGGCCTGGGAGAAAGAGGAATCGCCAGCGGCCAAGGCGGCGCTGACACAGGTGCTGGTCAACTCCCGGATGTGCGCGATCGGCAAGCGGCCGATCTGCCAGGACACGGGCATCGTCATCGCCTTCGTCGAGGTCGGCATGGACGTGCAGTGGGAGGCGGACATGAGCGTGGATGACATGATCAACGAGGGCGTGCGTCGTGGCTACGCCGACCCGGATAACGTGCTGCGCGCCTCCGTGCTTTCCGATCCGGATGGCAGTCGCGCGAATACCAAAGACAACACGCCCGCCGTCATTCACTACAAGGTGGTGCCCGGGGATAAGGTGAGCGTGGAAGTGGCGGCGAAAGGTGGCGGCAGCGAGGCCAAGGCCAAGTTCGCCATGCTGAATCCCTCCGATTCCATCGTCGACTGGGTTCTGTCCGTGGTGCCGACCATGGGGGCAGGCTGGTGCCCGCCCGGGCTGCTCGGCATCGGCATCGGCGGCACGCCGGAAAAGGCGATGGTGCTGGCCAAGGAGTCCATGATGGATCCCATCGACATTCACGAGCTGCAGTCGAGGGGGCCGGCCAACCACAGCGAAGCGCTTCGCCTCGAGATCTTCGAGAAAGTGAACGCCCTCGGCATTGGCGCGCAGGGTCTCGGCGGGCTGACCACGCTGCTGGATGTGAAGGTGCGCGAGTACCCGACCCATGCGGCCAACAAGCCGGTGGCCGTGATCCCGAACTGCGCCGCCACCCGGCATGTGCACTTCACTCTGGATGGCAGCGGGCCTGCCGAATTCGCGCCGCCTGATCTGTCGGAGTGGCCGGAGATCGACTTTGACCTGGGTGAAGATGTACGACGGGTCAATCTGGATACGCTGACGCCGGAAGAGGTGGCCAACTGGAAGTCCGGCGAAACGCTGCTGCTCTCCGGCAAGCTGCTGACCGGCCGGGATGCAGCGCACAAGAAGCTCGCTGACCTGATCGAGGCGGGCGAGGAGCTGCCCGTGGACTTCACCAATCGCCTCATTTACTACGTGGGGCCGGTGGATCCGGTCCGCGATGAGGTGATCGGCCCGGCCGGGCCGACCACGGCCACCCGGATGGACAAGTTCACCCGGACGATGCTGGAGAAGACCGGCCTGATCGGTATGGTGGGCAAGGCGGAACGGGGCGACGCGGCCATTGACGCCATCCGGGACGCCAAGGCGGCCTACATGATCGCGGTGGGCGGTGCCGCTTACCTGGTCGCCAAGGCGATCACCAGATCTACTGTGATTGCCTTCCCTGAGCTCGGCATGGAAGCCATCCACGAGTTCGAGGTGGAAGACATGCCCGTCACGGTGGCGGTGGATGCCACCGGCGCCTCGGTGCACAAACAGGGCCCGCAGATCTGGTCGGCGAAGATCGCCGAACGGATCGATGCAGTGAATGTCTGACGATAGACCCGGAGAGGGATTGCCCCAATGAACAAGAAACAGAATCGAAGAGAACATCTGCTCAGCCTGGGCACGCTGATCGGCGGGTCCGCCCTGATCGGCAGCCCGAGCCGGGCAAACGACGCGGCGCCAGCTCTGCCGGCGGGCGCCGACAGCTCCCAGTTGATCTACATCTCGCCGCTGAAGAAGGATGCCTCGGAGAGCACCTGCCAGGCGGAAGTCTGGTTCATGCGCGATGGCGATGATCTGTACGTCGTTACCCAATCCGATGCCTGGCGGGCAAGGGCCATTGGCCGCGGGCTCGATGTAGCGAAGGTCTGGGTCGGCGATGTGGGTGTCTGGTCGCGCAATCCGGAATATCGGGAGCTGCCTTTCGTGCTCACCCGGGCCAGCCTGGTCGATGATCCGGCCCTGCACACGAGCATGCTCGAGAAGTTCGGCACCAAGTACACGGATGAGTGGCCGGTCTGGGGCCCACGCTGGGCGAAGGGTCTGGCCGATGGCTCCCGGGTGATGATCCGCTATCGGCTGGCTTAGGCCAGAGACTCCGCCAGACCCATCAGCAGCGCGCGGGTGTCTTCGAAGCCCAGGCAGCCGTCCGTGATGCTGACGCCGTAGCGCATCTGCTCGCCCACGTCCTGGCGGCCGGCAGAAAGATGACTTTCGATCATCAGGCCACGAATGCCGGTGTTGCCTGAATCTCCTTTCGTGCCCAGCTTCAGATCCACCACAGACCGGGCGACCTCCGGCTGTCGGGCCGGGTCTTTGCCGCTGTTGGCGTGGCTGCAATCCACCATCACCGTTTCCGGCAGCCCCGCTTTCGCGAGCAGATTCTGGGCTGCGGCGATGGATGCCGCATCGCAATTCGGCTCGCTACCGCCTCGCAGGACCAGGTGACAGTCCGGGTTGCCCCGGGTTTCGAGAATGGCGGGCGCCCCTTCTTTCGTCAGTGACGGAAACAGATGCCGGTGGGCGGCCGCCCGGATCGCGTCCACGGCCACCTGCACGTCGCCATCGGTCCGGTTCTTGAGACCAACGGGCATGGAGAGACCGGAGGCCAGCTCCCGGTGGATCTGACTCTCTACCGTTCGTGCGCCGATGGCCCCCCAGCTGACCAGATCCGTGTAGTACTGGCCGAAGGTGGTGTCGAGGAATTCGGTTGCCGCCGGCAGGCCCGCTTCGTTCACGGTGAGCAGTACCTTTCGAGCGAGCCGGAGCCCCCGATTGATCCGGTAGCTGCCATCCAGATCCGGGTCGTTGATCAGCCCCTTCCAGCCCACCACGGTCCTCGGCTTTTCGAAGTACACGCGCATCACGCAGTAGATCTGCCCGGACACCTCTCCGGCCAGAGCGGCGAGGCGGCCGGCATATTCTTCCGCCGCAGCCGGATCGTGTATCGAGCAGGGTCCGACCACCACCAGCAGACGCGGATCTTCGCCGCTGAGCGTCCGCCGGACGATGTCGCGGGAGCGGGTGACCAGGTCGCCGGCGGCTTCGGTCAGCGGCAGCTCTTCCTCCAGCACGGCGGGCGAAATGAGCGGATGTGTCTGCTGGATACGTAGGTTGTCGGTCTGCATGGCGGCAGAGTTTACGGAAGTTGCACCGGTTCCGACCAGCCCGGAGAATGCGCGGATCCTGAGGAGTACCTATGCGCTTACGCGACTGCCTTGCGTTCAACCTGCTGTCGAGTGCTTTACTGATTGCGGCTTCCCCGCTGTCAGCCTGGCCTGTGCAGGCCGAGGAGGCTGTGGTCGGAGAGGCAGCAGAGGACGAGGATGGCCTGACCCTGGAAGGGACCCGGCAGATCGAGTTCGAAACCCGGGAAGGCACCTGGCTGTCGCTGGACGTTTCCCCGGACGGTGAGCAGATCGTTTTCGAGCTGCTGGGCGACCTCTATCTGCTGCCCATCGAGGGCGGCGATGCGACTTCACTGACCACGGGGATGGCCTTCGACAGTCAGCCGCGGTTTGCGCCGGATGGCGAGCGAGTCGTGTTCGTCAGCGATCGGGACGGTACGGACAACGTCTGGACGGTGGCGATTGACGGCAGTGATCCTGAGCAGCTGACCAGCGAGACCGGGAAGTTCCTGTTCGTTTCGCCCGAGTACGCCCCCGACGGCAGCCATGTGATTGTCGCCAAGACCAGCTGGGGACTCAGGACCCACGAGCTCTGGGCCTATCACGTCGATGGCGGCAAAGGCATACAGATGACCGTGGCTGCCGCGAGCCCGGATACGCCGACCAATCAGCGCTCGAATACGCTGGGTGCGGTTTACTCACCCGACGGCCGTTACCTCTATTTCGCCCGCAAGTACGGCGGTTTCGCCTACAACGTGCAGTTTCCGCAGTGGCAGGTAGCCAGGCGCGACCTGAAAACGGGGGAAGAAGATTATCTGACCCAGGCGCAGGGCAGCGCCTTCCGCCCCCGACTGTCGCCGGATGGCCGCCTGCTGGTCTATGGCACCCGCTATGAGCATCAGACCGGGTTGCGTCTCAGAAACCTCGACTCGGGCGAGGACGAATGGCTCGTCTATCCGGTGGAGCGGGATGAGCAGGAAAGTCGTCACACCCGCGATCTGCTGCCTGGCTATGCGTTCACGCCGGATGGTTCGGCCATCCTTTACAGCGTCGACGGCGGTATTCGCCGGATGGAAGTCGCGAGCGGTGAGGCAAGGGATGTTCCATTCAGGGCCGAGGTCGATCAGTCCCTGGGACCACAACTTTACTTCCCCTATCGGCTGGGCCTCAGTCCGG
>Ga0316187_10001493_pt1 | contig 20243 bp, 16 predicted proteins | sample CroRivburrow1_MG_FD_204927 | JGI IMG/M metagenome (GOLD analysis project Ga0316187, IMG submission 204927) | Coastal sediment microbial communities from Maine, United States - Cross River worm burrow 1 | ecosystem: Environmental > Aquatic > Marine > Coastal > Sediment | place: USA: Maine...
TCGCTGCTAGCTAAAAATCGATATTTTTATAGTCCTGAAAACCAAATATTTAAATGTTAAGTTATTGTTAACGAAATTTTCACTTTATTTATTTTTGTTAAAAACTTACCCTTTAATGTGAATAATTATAAGTTTCTTTTCTCATTAAAAAAGGGAATATTTGTTTCATCCGATTTCGGCCTAAAAAGCCATTACTCTTAATTTTTTAAAAAAAGTTGATTTTAACATGTCTCAAGTAGAACCTATTTTAGCCCCTAATGATAACAGATTTGTAATTTTCCCTATTCAACACCATGATATCTGGGAATGGTATAAAAAACAAGAAGCAAGTTTTTGGACAGCAGAAGAAATAGATTTGCATCAAGATGTAACTGACTGGAATACAAAGCTTAGTGAAGATGAAAAATATTTTATCAAACATATTTTGGCATTTTTTGCAGCTTCGGATGGTATAGTAAATGAGAATTTGGCAGAAAATTTTGTGACGGAAGTTCAATATTCTGAAGCAAAATTTTTCTATGGATTTCAGATCATGATGGAAAATATACATTCTGAGGTGTATTCATTATTGATAGATACTTATGTAAAGGATGAAAAGGAAAAAGATCAACTATTTAGAGCAATTGAGGTTTTTCCGGCAATCAAAGAAAAAGCTGATTGGGCATTGAAGTGGATTGACAGCCCAAGTTTTGCAGAACGCTTAATAGCCTTTGCAGCTGTTGAAGGAATTTTCTTTTCAGGGAGTTTTTGTTCTATTTTTTGGTTAAAGAAAAGAGGCCTAATGCCAGGACTTACATTTTCAAATGAATTAATATCCAGAGATGAGGGCTTGCATTGTGACTTTGCGGTACATCTGCATAATAATCACATGGTAAATAAAGTTCCAAAGGAGCGCATTAAAGAAATTATTTGTGATGCTTTGGATATTGAAAGAAGCTTTGTTACCGAATCATTACCAGTGAGTTTGATTGGGATGAATGCCAAATTGATGACACAATATTTAGAATATGTCACTGACAGATTATTGGTTGAATTTGGCTGTGATAAAGTTTATAATTCAACCAACCCTTTCGACTTTATGGAAATGATCTCGTTGGAAGGAAAGACGAACTTTTTTGAAAAAAGAGTATCTGAATATCAAAAAGCAGGGGTAAAATCTGGAGGTACAGGAAGCATAAGCTTTGATGCAGATTTTTAATTAAAATATTCCGCCGAAAGGCATTTTAAAATAAATCCTAACTAATCAAAAACAATAATGATATATGTATGTAGTTAAAAGAGACGGCAAGAGTGAACCGGTAATGTTTGACAAAATTACTTCAAGAGTAAGAAAGATGTGTTACGGATTAAATTCCCTGGTTGATCCGGTGAAAGTAGCCATGAGAGTTATTGAAGGTTTGTATGATGGTGTAAGTACATCTGAGCTTGACAACCTTGCAGCAGAAATCGCAGCAACTATGACCGTGCAACATCCTGATTATGCGAAACTTGCGGCAAGAATAGCTATTTCTAATCTACATAAAAACACAAAGAAGTCATTTACTGAAACAATGACAGATCTCTATGTATATGAAAATCCGCGCACCGGAAAAAAAGCACCGATGATTGCCGATGATGTCTATGAAATTATGATGGCAAATGCAGAAAAGTTAGATTCTACAATAATCTATAATAGAGATTTCGGCTATGATTATTTTGGCTTTAAAACCTTAGAACGTTCTTATTTATTAAAGATAAATGGAATAATAGTTGAGCGTCCACAGCATATGTTAATGCGAGTTTCTATTGGAATCCATAAAGAAGATATTGATGCCGCCATTGAAACATATGAGCTAATGAGTAAAAAATATTTTACTCATGCTACTCCGACCTTATTTAATGCAGGCACTCCTAAACCTCAAATGTCATCTTGTTTTTTATTACAAATGCAAGACGATAGTATTGAAGGTATTTATGATACGTTGAAACAAACGGCGAAAATATCACAATCTGCAGGAGGCATTGGATTATCTCTTCATAATATAAGAGCCACAGGCTCCTACATTAGAGGAACAAATGGAACTTCAAATGGCATAGTACCCATGTTAAAAGTATTTAATGATACTGCTCGTTATGTTGACCAGGGCGGGGGTAAACGTAAAGGATCTTTTGCCATGTATTTAGAACCTTGGCATGCTGATATTTTTGATTTTTTAGATCTTAAGAAAAATACTGGAAAAGAAGAAATGCGTGCCCGCGATTTATTTTATGCCATGTGGATCTCTGATTTATTCATGAAGCGTGTTCAGGAAGATGCTGACTGGACATTGATGTGTCCAAATGAATGCCCTCATTTATTTGATACATTCGGGGATGAATTTGAAAAATTATATGAAGGATATGAAAAAGTAGGAAAAGGTCGTAAAACTATTAAAGCACGAGAACTGTGGGAGAAGATTCTTGAATCTCAAATAGAAACGGGTACTCCATATATGCTATATAAAGATGCTGTAAATCGAAAGACAAATCAAAAGAATTTAGGTGTTATCCGATCCTCGAACTTATGTACTGAGATCATGGAGTACACTGCTAAGGATGAAGTAGCAGTTTGCAACCTGGCATCGATTGCGATACCCATGTTTATTAGTGAAGATCAGAATGGCAAAAAGTATTTTAACCATAAAAAACTTTTTGATGTCACTAAAAAAGTGACTCGTAATTTAGATACAGTTATTGATCGTAATTACTACCCTGTTATTGAGGCAGAAAATTCAAATTTCCGGCATAGGCCCATTGGGCTTGGTATTCAAGGATTAGCTGATGCATTTATTATGTTACGCTTGCCTTTTACTTCTGATGAAGCAAAACAATTAAATCAAGAGATATTTGAAACGCTATATTTCGCTGCGGTTACTTCTTCCATGGAAATTGCAAAGGCAAAGGAACCTTATTCTACATTTAAAGGCTCTCCCATGTCTGAAGGTGAGTTTCAATTTAATATGTGGAATGTTTCTGATGATGACCTTAGCGGAAGGTGGGATTGGAAACAACTTCGAAAAAATGTTATGAAACATGGTGTACGTAATTCTTTATTGGTTGCGCCAATGCCAACGGCTTCAACATCTCAAATATTAGGTAATAATGAGGCTTTTGAACCATACACATCTAATATTTACACAAGAAGAGTATTATCTGGTGAATTCATTATCGTTAATAAGCATTTGTTGGAAGACCTAGTAGAACTTGACTTGTGGAATAATGACATGAAAGAAGAGATTATGCGCGCCAATGGTTCAATTCAGGATATTGAATCAATACCTGAAGATTTAAAAGAGCTATACAAAACAGTTTGGGAAATGAGCATGAAAGATATTATTGATATGGGGCGTCAAAGAGGATATTTTATCGATCAATCTCAATCATTGAATTTATTTATGAAAGATCCAGATTATGCTAAATTGACTTCTATGCATTTTTACGGATGGAAATCTGGTTTAAAAACAGGAATGTATTATCTCAGAACGAAATCTGCAGTGAACGCAATACAATTCACATTATCTAAAGAAAAGGAAACTGTTAAAAAGCCAGAACCGGTAGCAGTCGAAACAAAAGTTAATGCTGTGATACCGGAGGGTAGTGAAATGACTGCGGAAGAATATAAAGCAATGATTGCACGTGCCAAAGAAGGTGAAGGTGACGATTGTTTGATGTGTGGTTCTTAATAAAATTCTTGTCTGGAGCGAAAGCGAAAGATTAAGAGGGTTAGTTTGAAAAAATTCCGAACTTGGGTAAGTTTCGGGATTTTTTTTGTTCGTAATTATCAAAAATGAGTATTTATCTTTTCTGTTAATTTGTGTAAGTTTACGGTTTAATACATTCTATTTATGGTGAGAAAGTTGTTTTTTTTGGCTTTTTTATTTGTATTTGCAGTTCTTTTGGTTGTTAACCCAAATTTAAAAACAATTTTAGCCGGCGTTGCCATTCTACTTTTTGGGATGATCATGTTAGAGGAAGGCTTTAAAGTTTTTACCAAAGGGCCGCTTCAAAAAATACTCAAAAATGCAACAGATAAGCTTTATAAAAGTATAAGCTTAGGAGCAATTGTAACCGCATTTATTCAATCTAGCTCTTTAGTTTCGGTAATTACTATTTCGTTTATTAGTGCAGGATTAATTAGTCTTGCGGGTGGAATTGGATTAATTTTTGGCGCCAATATAGGAACTACTGCTACAGCATGGTTAGTTGCAGCATTTGGTTTAAAAATTAAAATATCGGCGTTGGCAATGCCAATGCTTGTCTTTGGTATAATTTTTTCATTTCAAAACAAGAACTCCCTCAAGGGAATTGGTAACGTGTTGGCGGGATTAGGCTTTTTCTTTTTGGGTATTCACTACATGAAAGAAGGCTTTGATGTTTTTAAAGGGTATATAGATCTAACTCAATTTGCTGTTTCTGGGTTTTTAGGGGTTATAATTTATACAGGTATAGGTATTGTTATAACTACCATTCTTCAATCAAGCAGTGCAACCTTGGCCTTGATCTTAACAGCGCTCGCAGCCGGTCAAATAGAATATGAAAATGCCTTAGCATTGGCTATTGGCGCGAATGTAGGAACTACTATTACAGCTGTTTTGGGGTCATTAAAATCTAATATTTCGGGTAAAAGATTGGCTGGTGCTCATTTAATATTTAACATGGTAACAGGATTGGTTGCATTGTCATTAATATACCCTTTGGCCAATTTAGTTAATTATTTGTCGGATCTAATGAGAATTTCATCAACCGATTATACTTTAAAACTAGCCTTATTCCATACTATTTTCAACATTTTGGGGGTAATTCTAATGATCCCTTTTATTAAGAGGTTAGAAAGGTTTCTTATGAAGATCTTTAAGGAAAGAGGAGATAAAGATATTAATGAACCTAAATATCTTAATGAAGCCGTTTTGGAATTTCCAGGCTCTGTAATTTCATCCTTAATTAACGAATCAAAATATTTATATAAAAATGCCATTTTTGAAATTGTGGCACACGGCTTAAATATTCATAGAGAAGATATTAAGTCTGATGAAAAAGTTAAAAAGATCATTCAAAAATCTACCAAGGATATGCATGTAGATGTTGAAGATCTGTACTATAAAAAAGTAAAATCTATTTATGGTGAAATTATTAGGTATGCCGTTACAGCACAGAATAATTTAAAGCTCAATAAAGAGCAAAACAGGGCTATTTCAGAAATTAAAATTGCCAATCGTAAAATGGTCGAGATCATAAAAGACGTAAGAGAGCTCAATAAAAATCTTGTTTTATCATTAAATATTGACAATAAATACATGCTTAAGGAATACGATAACTTTAGAAAAAAAGTAGTCAAAGTATTAAGAGTTATTTACTTGTTTCGAAAAGGCGATGAAACATATAATTATGCAGAAAAATTGTCTGAGTTAAAACAGGAGGCAAAGGCAAATATTAGGAAAAGCAATAAGTCTATCGATAAACTAATTAGAAAAGATTTGATTACTGTTGAAATGGCATCTTCGTTATTTAATGATCATACTAATGTCAACGACATGATAAAAAAATTGATAGAAGTGGCCGAACTTTTATATGGAGAAACCGACACCTTATTAGAAAGTGATGAATAATAAAAAAACACCTCATTGAGGTGCTTTTTTATTATTTATTTGCCTTCTTTACCTTGAATAGTCTTTGAACGGTCATGTTCATTATAATATAATTCCAATATATTCATACTGGCTTTGATCAGGTCTTTAGTTTCCAATAATACACTAAAATATAAAGTAGTGTTTTTAGGACTCGACTCAATCGTTCTGGTTCGTTCAACTTGATGTTGGATGGAAGTTTTGACATATTCAAGCAGCTGTTGTTTTTCTTCCATGAGACCTGGTATTAATTGATCAAAGGCACGTGAGTCGAAAATATCTCTGATTTTTCCAAAAAGGTGAACTAGTTTTTCATTGATCTCTACCAATTCTTCGGCTTGATTTTTCTTCAGCTCTTTATGATGGTTATTAACATGTTTATGACTTATTTTAGCCATAAAACTTGCTGATTGTGCCATGTCCTGCAAACTACCAATAACATCGATATAAAACTTACTTGCCCCTAAATATGATTCGTCCATATCCTTAATAAAATAGAATATATTATTTTGAAGATCTTCAATTTCATTCTCTAATTTAACAACAGTGTCTTTGGCTTTTTTAAGACTTGCTAAATCCAAGTTTATAAGGCCATCTACCGTTGTTCTATTTATTTTACTGATTCTTTTTAGGGCCTTGGAAATATTATCGGCACTTTCTTCAATAACACCATGGATGGAATTACTTTCTGCCCTGCTTAAACTATCCTCTGCCTTAACTTCCCGAGACTTTCTTATATGCTTCAAATAATTTCTCGTTAATAATAATACCGCAAATAATAATAATATCGCTATCATAGTGGTACCACCTAAATGTATTAAATAGGCTACCGTACCAGCTGCAATAAAGGCACTTATGGCCGTAAAGAACCACCCGCCTATGACATTCATAACTCCGGCAACCCTGTAAACGGCACTTTCACTACCCCATGCTCTATCTGCTAGTGAGGTACCCATGGCTACCATAAAGGTCACATATGTTGTTGATAATGGTAATTTCATTGACGTGGCAATAGAGATCAAAACACTGGCCACCATTAAGTTTACCGCGGCACGTACCATATCAAATGCAGGTAATTCATGCTTTCTGCCTTTCGGTAATTCTATTACTGGTTTTTCAAATTGCTTTTCAATTTTATTAAGCATAGAATTTGGCATAATGATCTTAAAATATTTAGAGATCAACATGGTGCTTTTTACTAAATTTCTTGATAAGAAATGGGGTTCAAACCGCTCTTGAGTCTCTCCTTGACTTGATAGATCTAAGGAAGTCTTAACCACTTTTTTAGCTTTACTGGAAAACCATAAGGTTAACACCATTACTAACCCAGCAATTAAAAGTAAAATAGTAGGAGTAGGTACTTTTTTTGCCAAAACATCCATTGGGAATTCTGTTGCAGCCAATCCTAATGTGTTTATTGCAGGATCAACCCACGCCTGATAAGATTGCCAGGCCGCAATAGGTACTCCAATAAAATTCACCAAATCATTACCAGCAAAAGCTAAGGCCAATGCAAATGTACCGACGATTATTATGAGCTTATAAATATTAGTTTTGAATAATTGTATAAAAAGATATGATACCACTGTCCATAAGACAAAACTCATTATTATAATTAATGCAGTTTTGCCTTCAATGAAAGGTTTTATTTGTGTGTAATAATCTGTTCCTTTTAGACCTTTGATAAAAATGAAATAGGTGATTGCAGCCAAAGCAACTCCACCAAAAATGGCACCTACCCACTTTGCTTTTTTCTCAAAATTAAACGATAATAACAAACGAGAAACGTATTGAACGAAGGCACCTATAGAAAATGCGACTATGACTGACGCGACAATGCCTAAAATAATTTCGGTTGCTTTTTGAGTATTGATATATTTACCTAACGCAGAAATTGATTCACCATCAGCACTAATTTTTATTAAAGCCACCGCTACTGCTGCTCCTAATAATTCAAACACAATAGAAACTGTTGTTGAAGTGGGCATCCCCAAAGTATTAAAGAAATCGAGTAACAAAATATCCGTGATCATTACCGCCATAAAAATGATCATGATCTCGTTAAAAAAGAACTCTCCAGGCACAAAAATCCCTTTTCTAGCTACTTCCATCATGCCACTTGAGAATACCGCCCCGAAAGCCACACCAAGACTGGCAACTATCATGATGGTTCTAAAAGAAATTGCTTTAGAACCTATAGCAGAATTTAAAAAGTTAACGGCATCATTACTAACGCCCACGACCAGATCAGCAATTGCTAAGATTGCAAGTGCCGCAACCATTAGAATATAAATATTGTCCATAAATTATTTATTGAAAGTAACTTTACAAACGTAATTTAATAATAATATTCTAATGTTAAGAAATTGTTACCAATTATTATTAGTACAAATAATTATTTTTGACATAATAAGGAACAATTAATTATTTTTTCCTTTTATGTTTTAACACTTCGGCATCAACATAAAAAATAATTTCTTCAGCAATATTTTTGATAAGGTCTCCAATTCGTTCTAATTTTTTAACTACAGAAAAAAGCACTAATGCTGGCTGAATAATAGTATTGTCTTTCTTTATTTCTGCCTCGATAATGCTAAATGATTTGATGTTGATCTTGTCTAAAACTTTGTCTTTTTTAAAAACTTTTCTAGCAGTTTTCACATCTTTTTCGGTATATGCAAATGTGATGTGGTCTAACATAGATTCTATAGTTTCATACATCTTTTCAAATTCAAGTGCCTTGAATAAATGTGAGGGTATTTTTTTATCCTCTTCAACTACATATTTGGAAATATTATAGGCATGATCAGCTATTCTTTCCAGTTCGGCATTCATTTTTAAAACAGCCATTATAAAACGTAAATCAACCGCCACAGGATTATACAGCGCTAAGAATTTTTCACAGTCTTTTTCAATTTTCAGATCCAAAGAATTCACACGTTTTTCAGTATTCATGACTTCTTCTGCCAGATCAGTATCATGATTGACTAATGCCTCCTTCGCTTTTTCTAATTGCAGTTTACAAAGGGTAAGCATTTCAAAACCAGATTGATTTAATGATTCTCGTTGTTCTTTAGTATTCATAATATTGAATGGTTTTATTATCCGAAACGACCGGTTATATAATTTTCAGTTCGTTTTTTTGCAGGATTTGTAAAAATTGTTTTTGTTTTATCATACTCAATAAGGTCTCCAATATAGAAGAAAGCAGTATAGTCGCTTATTCTACTGGCCTGCTGCATATTGTGGGTGACTATTATTATAGTGTACTTTTTTTTGAGCTCACGAATTAGATCTTCGATTTTTGCTGTAGAAATCGGATCCAATGCTGATGTAGGCTCGTCCATTAATATAATAGAAGGTTCGACTGCTAATGTTCTAGCTATACACAAACGCTGTTGCTGCCCTCCTGACAATGTTAATGCTGACTTCTTCAAGTTATCTTTTACTTCTTCCCATAGATCAGCTTGTTTTAATGCCTTTTCTACCCGTTCATTGATAAATATTTTATCCTTTATCCCTTGTATTTTTAATCCATACGCAACATTTTCGAAGATTGATTTAGGAAAAGGATTGGGTTTTTGAAAAACCATGCCAATTTCTTTTCGAAGCACTTCAACATTGACTTTTTTCTTATAGATATTATTGCCATTAATTTTTATTTTCCCTTCCATACGGAAACCTTCAATATAATCATTCATTCTATTGAATAAACGAAGAAACGTGGATTTCCCGCAGCCTGAAGGGCCTATAAAAGCCGTTACAGTATTCGGTTTAATGTCCATATCAATACCTTTGATGGCATTAAAATCATCATACCAAACTTTAACCCCTTTAATTTCTATGGTAGGATTCTTTTTAGTTTCTATAACAATATCTTTCTCTATATCTTTAAAAGTAGTATTCTCCATATTTATTTCCATTTCTTTTGCCATTTATTTCTGAAATAAACAGCTATGCCATTCATAACAAATGTAATAAGTAATAATATTATGATTGCTGCTGCAGCGTTTTCAATAAACCCATGTTGTGGTCTAGATATCCAATTGAATATTTGAATGGGTAAAACCGAAAATTCATCCATCGGATTTTGTGGAACGAATGGCACGTACGCTAAGGCGCCAACAACAATTAGAGGAGCCGTTTCGCCCACTGCTCTCGAAAGCGCTAAAATAACGCCAGTTAATATTCCTCCACCTGATGCAGGTAAAATTTGATGTCGAATAGTTTGCCATTTTGAGGCTCCTAAGGCATAGGAAGCATCTCGAATTGAAGAAGGTACAGCCTTTATGGCCTCACGCGTTGCGACAATAATTATTGGAAGAATCAATAGCGATAATGTTAAACTACCGGCCAAAACACTGGCTCCCAAATTCATAATTCTAACAAAGACCTCCAGGCCTAATAATCCATAAATAATAGAAGGAACACCGGCTAAATTAGAAATATTAATTTCCAGTAATCCGGCCAGTCTGCTCTTTTTGCTATATTCTTCGAGATATATTCCTGCAGCTACACCCATAGGAACTGCAATGAGGGTGGTCAATAATAAGATCCATATACTACCCATCAAAGCCGTATAAATACCTGATTTTTCAGGTTTTCTCGAAGGCAAACTGGTTATAAACCCCCAATCAATTCTACGAAGACCATCGATTAGAATATCACCGATAAATACTACGAGTAAAACCAATCCAATAATGGTGCAGAAAATACCCCAGTATTTGAATAACTGGTTTTTCAATCTATTTTTTTGAATATTATTCATATTTTTCCTGGTATTTCTTTCTGATCCTGTAACTTAATGTATTCAATAAAAAAGTAAATACAAATAAGGTAATACCTGCCGCAAAAATTGTTCTGTATTCTAAGGAACCATGTTGCACATCCCCCAAACTAACCTGGACAATATATGCCGTAATGGTTTCAACGGGTACTGTTGGATCTAAAGTTAATCGGGGTTGTTGACCTGCTGCTATGGCAACGATCATGGTTTCTCCAATGGCTCTTGAAATCGCCAAAATAACCGATACTATAATACCTGAAGATGCTGCCGGAACGGCTACTTTAAAGGCAGTTTGCAACTTGGTAGCCCCCATACCATAAGAAGCTTCCCTCAATGAATATGGTACGGCATGCAATGCATCTTCACTAATAGATGACACATAAGGTATGATCATGATTCCCATGACAATCCCTGCCGATAGCGAATTAAATCCGGAAAGCCCGGGTATAATATCCTGCAAAAAAGGAGTCACTACAATTAAAGCAAAAAAACCATATACCACTGTTGGTACAGCAGCCAATAGCTCTAATAATGGCTTGATAGTTTTTCTAAAACTTTTTGGGGCATATTCGCTCAAATAAATACTTATAGATAAACCAACAGGAAGTGCAAATAAAATGGCAATGAATGTAGTGAGTAAAGTTCCGCTCAATAATGGTAAAATCCCAAAGTGCTTTTCGGTAAATAAGGGTGTCCATTGCGTATCTGTAAAAAAATCTAAAATAGATACTTCGCTAAAAAAACGAAAGGCCTCAATTGCTAATACTAATATGATACCAACGGTAACTGCAATTGTAACCAAGGCACTTGAAAAAAGTGACTTCTCGATGACCAGTTCTTTTATTTTGCGCATTAATTATTTCTTTTAAATAAGGAAATCAGGCACTAAAAGCGCCTGATTATCCCAATAAAAACTTCTGCTTATTTGTTACTTTCAACAAAAGTTTTGAAAATTTCTATTTGTTTTTTATAATTTTCATCCGGAAGTGGTATGTAACCTACATCTTTAGATAATTCACTTGAATTTTCTAAATAAAAATTCACAAATTCCACAACTTCTAATGAAGCAACTGAAGTACTATTTACATAAATAAATAAAGGCCTGGATAAAGGTCTGTAAGTTCCATTACTCACGGTTTCTAGGGTAGGCTTTACTACTTCTTCACCGTTATGTACCCCTATTAATGTTAATTTATCCTTATTTTCCGCATAGTAAGCCAAGCCAAAGAATCCTAATGAATACTTGTCACCGGCAATTCCCTGTACCAGAACATGATCATCTTCACTAGCCGTAAAATCACCCCTGCTTGACCCGCTTTTACCTACGATTGCTTCAGTAAAATAATCATACGTTCCTGATGCAACTCCAGGCCCAAATAAATGAATCTCTTCATTAGGCCACTCCGGACGAATTTGGTTCCATTTCATAATGGTACCTTGTGCTGCCGGTTCCCATATTTTCTTTAATTCTTCAATGGTGAAGCTATCTACCCAATCATTTTGAGGATTCACCAATACCGCTAAACCGTCATAGGCTACTTCTAATTCTAAATACTTGATATTATTTTCAGCACAAGCTGCTTTTTCCTTATCTTTTATTGGTCTTGAAGCATTTGAAAGATTGGTTTCTCCTCTTGAGAATTTTTTAAATCCTCCACCTGTTCCTGAAACCCCAATAGTTACTTTTACTTTCGGTTGTACTGCTCTAAATTCTTCTGCTACTGCTTCTGTTATTGGGAAAACAGTACTTGAACCATCAACTTTAATGGTTCCTGCCAATGCAGTGGTTTCTTTTTCACTGTTGTCTGTTTTTTCTTTTTTTTCTCCACAAGCTGTTATTAATAGCGCTAAGGACATAATAATTACTAGTTTCTTCATTTGTTTATTATTAATTTTTGTATTGCAAATAACCGCCTCTAATATTACCAGAAGGTTAATTCAAAATGAAGAAATTGCTATGAGAAGGTTATTATTGTGTTAACAGAATGACCCTGTATGAGGCGAGAAACCAGAAAACAAAAAGAAGCGCTAAAAAAGCGCTCCTTAACTAAAATATCAAACAGATAGGTTTAAAAATGAATATCAAATTGTAACCTGTACATTAATTCATTAGTACCACCATCAATCGATAAATAACTAATATCTGATTGCACTTTTAATTTATGACCTACGATATATTTAGAGACACCCAGCGTATATTGATCTTCGGGGTTCTTTCCGGTAACTGTTTTATCAAGGTCTATATTTGTATAGCGTCCTGACACTTCCCAATTGTTTTTAAGCAAGTAGCCTGTTTGCAAGTTATATCCATTTCCCACTTGTACTTCGTCTCCTGTTAAGGTACCGTCAGCATTTTTAGCAAATGGGTCATTTGCATCTCTGTCGGCATATTCTGCCATAAAGGAAAAGCCTTTATACTTAAACATGGCGTCTATGAAAAACGTGTTGATATTGGTTTCATAAAAACCATCATCCGTAACCATATATGATCCCTGGTTACTTCTGTTTTTTACCGCATTTTGGTTATGGTCATAGGTGGCGCCAATCGCTAATTTTGGCGTGCTTTCACGTTTTAGATCACTTCCTGAGTAGTCACCCTTGCTTGAGAAGTTGCCAAAAGGAAGCAACTCTAAACGACCGGTATATTGATGTCCACCAAGATTTCCTGTGGTAATATTGCGACCTTCACCTTGAGCAATGGAAAACATTTCTTTAACAACAAAATTGTCTGACAGCTTAAAGTGATGTCTTAATTGAATACCAAGATCTCTATCGATATTGAATCGGCTATTTAATAACGATCTATCTACTTGTTGTAAATTACCTGAAGAGATCACACGTTCTCTGTTACCGGGAAGTTTAGTTTGCCCAAACCATAATTCAAAATTTTCATAAAAATTCCATTTGATAACAGCATCCAAAATATATCTGGGCGCATTACTTGTAAATTCTGAAGCTCCTGAGATATCTCTGTTTGATAATCCTAATTCTAATTTATATTTCAGTTTCGGACTAAACGCAAAACCATCAAATTTTAAACGTGCTCTTCTGACTAAGAAGTTAGATTCTGGATTTACTAAACTCCCATCGTCACTTTGCCATTCCCCAATAGCTAAAAATTGCATCCGTGCACCAACTTTCATAGTATAAGTACTGTCCTTTCCCACCAGGTTAAAAAGGCCTTTACCAAATTCAGGCGCATTTGTTTCCTGAGCGCTAATAGAGATAAATGCAAATAAAAATAAGGTAATAATTGTAGCTTTAAGTTTCATATGTTGTTCGTTTTATAGTTGCAAATAACTGAACTGAATGTTAATTGAATGTTAAGCGCGGGTAAACAAATAGATAAGAATTTGGCCATTAGCATATGCTAAAGCCAATTTTTCCGCTGCTTTATGAATCAAAATTTACGAATAATTTAAACCATTTTCATGACATTTTAAAAAATAATTAAAATAAAACTTGCAAAAACGATAGTAATACTATTATATTTGCGCATTATTTAATTTTAATGAAAAACCTTCAAATCAATATTCAAGTGAATCCGGAGCTGTATTTAAAAAATCCAGACTCATCTGACCTGGGACAAAAAATTGTCTCCGCAAGTATATCACTAATCATTGAAGTTGGTTTTGAAGCATTTACTTTTAAAAAATTAGGAGAAAGAATTGGGTCTCCAGAAAGTTCAATTTATCGTTACTTTGAAAATAAGCATACTTTATTAATATATCTGGTTTCCTGGTATTGGAGTTGGGTTGAATATCGAATAGTATTTGCAACCGTCAATATAGATTCACCGTTGGAAAGACTTGAAAAAATCATTAAACTTTTAACGGAGCCTGTCAAAGAGGATAATTCTTTTACTTATATAAATGAGGTATTATTACATGAAATTATCATAACAGAATCTGTTAAAACATATCATACAATAGATGTTGATGATGAAAATGAAAAAGGCTATTTTAAGGCATACAAGCAAGTAGTTCAAAGAGTAAGTGATCTTGTATTGGAAGTAAATCCGGTATTTCAATTTCCGCATATGTTAGTTTCAACGGTAATTGAAGGTGTTCAGCAGCAACAATATTTTTCAGAACACTTACCAAGCCTTACTGATGTTAAGCAAGGAAATGATAATATTTCCGAATTTTATAAGCAACTGGTATTTAAAACGATTCAACAATGAGAAGTAAAAAGTTGAAATCAGTGAATCCTTTTACATACGTAATAGTTTGCACTTTAGTCTTACTGATAACTGTAACACCGGTTATAAATACATTAATTTATATTGAAGATTCAAATTATGTGTTTGTAGAGCAAAACGGGGAAGTAGACTCTAAAGAAAAAGAAATCATTGGAGGTGATGATGAGAATAAAGAGCCAAAACTGATTACATCTAATTTGTTGAATCAAAATCGTTTTATGAATATATCAAATCCTTTTTTTAATTTTCAAAAAAGCTTTACGGGGCATAACCCTGATATTTATTTGCCGCCTCCCCGGCAATGATTTTGAATCTCTATTCTGATTATATACAAATTAGGGTATAGAAAATCTAATATTTCATGGATTTTTTTAGAGAGTTATAAAACGCCTTTTTAACAATTTTTTTATTAAAAACACTTTTCGAATTAAATAATATTGATAAAGCTTTTGAGAAATCTTAAAAGTTAGTCATAAATAATACTTTAAAAATGAAAAAACTATTTGATTTTACACACTTCAAAGGAGATATGTTTGGTGGTATCACGGCTGGGATTGTTGCGTTGCCATTAGCGTTAGCCTTTGGGGTTAGTTCGGGTCTGGGACCAAGTGCTGGACTCTATGGAGCTATTTTTGTAAGTTTCTTTGCCGCACTTTTTGGTGGAACAAACACTCAAATTTCTGGTCCAACGGCTCCAATGACTGCCGTAAGTATGGTGGTAATTGCAGGAATAGTTGCTGCTTTTGATGGAGATGTATCTAAAGCATTACCTGCTATCTTAACTATTTTTTTATTAGCGGGTTTAATGCAAATCGGATTAGGATTTATCGGTCTGGGAAAATATATTAAATATATCCCCTATCCTGTTGTTTCAGGGTTTATGACGGCTATTGGGGTTATTATTTTGGTTACTCAGATCTTGCCATCAGTAGGATATTACCCTAAGGAAGATACAGCCTTTGTAACTCAATTTAAACCACAGGCAGAAGAAATAATTTTAGATAATATTCTAACGGAAGAAGCTGGAGAAGGAATTTTGGTGTTGGAGGACTTTAGAGAAACAGTTAAGAGAGCGGAACTTGTTACTCAAGAGCAAATTTTAAAAGAATCTCAAACCTTAGCAAGTAAAGAGGCATCCGGAGTGATTGGTGCTATGAAAGTATTGCCAAGGGCCTTAAAGAATATTAATTGGTTAGAACTGCTATTAGCCCTGGGTACTATCCTTATCATTTATGGGTTTAAACGAATAACAAAAGCTATTCCAAGTACGTTGGTTGCCTTATTGGTAATGTCAGGAATAGCCATTGGGTTCAAATTAAATTATAGACCTATTGAAGAAATACCAAGCGGATTGCCAATTCCTAATTTAGAAATTTTTACCGGTTTTAGTTTGGGTAGTATCACCCCATATATTTTTACTGCACTAACCTTAGCGCTTTTAGGAGCAATAGATTCTTTGTTGACTTCTGTGGTTGCTGATAATATGACAAAAACAAAACACAAACCCAACAAAGAACTGATTGGTCAGGGAATTGGAAATAGTATTGGAGCAATATTTGGAGGTATTCCAGGAGCTGGAGCTACTATTAGAACGGTTGTAAACATTAATGCTGGTGGAAAAACCCGGTTATCTGGTATGATGGCAGGTGTTTTATTATTGTTTATTTTATTGGCATTAGGACCCGTAGCATCTCAAATTCCTGCAGCTGTTTTAGCGGGTATTTTAATCACCGTTGGTATTGGAGTAATGGATTATAAAGGCTTAAAAGCGATACCAAATATGCCTCGTACAGAAGTTATTATTATGCTGATAGTGTTGGTATTATCATCAGTATGGAATTTAGTATATGCTGTGGGTATCGGACTTGTAATAGCTTCATTAATGTTTATGAAAAAGATTGGAGATGTTACAGCCGAACGTTCAAGTGTGGAATCGTTTGATAGATCAAAAGCTTGGCCTGACGAAGTTGATTTTCCGGAAAATTTAAAAGATAAAGTATTTATTAAACACATTAGAGGTCCACTGTTCTTTGGTTCTACAAGTTATTTTCAACAATTAGTGAATCAAATTCCGGATTCAACATCTACCATTATTATAAGAATGGGAAGAATGCAATATATAGACCAGTCTGGTTTATATGCATTGGAAGATGTTTTGGTAGATCTAGTTAAAGAAGGTAAAAAGGTATTGCTGGTTAAAATCGTACCTCAACCAAGGTATATGATGGAACGTATTGATATCATTCCAGATCTAATACCAGAAGAGCAAATTTTTGATAATTTCAAAGATTGTTTAGCATGGGTTAAAGAAGATATAAAGAATGGAAGTTTGAAGTTAAAATAGAGGTTCCAACAGTACAGTTAGAATCATTTCAAAAAATAAAATAATAGTAAACAATATAAAAAATGAAAACACAAACAAAAATAACACAAGAGAATCTAAGTCCTAAAGATGCTCATAATATTTTAGTTGAGGGAAACAAAAGATTTACTCAAAACTTAAAAGCACAACGTAATTTACAAGACCAGGTTTTTGAAACGAGCAAAGGGCAATATCCTTTTGCGGTGATATTGAGTTGTATAGATTCCAGGGTTCCTGCTGAATTGGTTTTTGACCAAGGCATAGGAGATATTTTTAGTGTAAGAGTAGCAGGTAATATTATTAATGAAGATATTTTAGGTTCTATGGAATACGCTTGTAAAGTTGCTGGCTCTAAAATAGTTGTCGTAATGGGGCATACCAAGTGTGGTGCTGTAACTTCAGCTTGTCAGCACGTAGAACTTGGCAATATAACACCGCTATTGAATAAAATAAAACCGGCAGTAACCTTAATAGAAGCGAAGAATGGTGAAATGAATGCTGAAGCCATTGAGGAAGTTTCTGTGGAAAATGTAAAAATATCTATCTCTAGAATTAGAGAAGAAAGTTCCATTTTAGCGGAAATGGAAAGGAACGGCGAAATTGAGATTGTAGGTGCCATGTATGACGTCTCAAGCGGCGAAGTTGAGTTTTTTGAAGGATGATAAAAAGATATTTTTTAAACAAAACCATCTATTTATTGTTGTTTCTTTTACCGGTTTCTATTTTTGCCCAGCAAGATAAAACAGGTAATTGGTTAATGTATTTCGGTACGAATAAGTTGAGTGATAAATTCAGCCTTCATACCGAAATACAATATCGAAACCATACCTTGACCCCAAACAATACTGAGCAATTATTGTTGCGAACGGGGCTTAATTATCATTTTTCTGATAAGGCATTTGTAACAACAGGATACGCCTACATTCCTTCGTATGCTTATGAATCTGAACAGAAAGCTCCTGAATCTGAAGAGCACCGTATTTGGCAACAATTTGTTGTAACGAATAAGATCAGTAGGGTAAAATTTGAGCATAGGTATCGCTTTGAACAACGTTGGGTAAATCAAGATTATAAAAATAGATTTCGTTATCGTTTGATGTTATTTATTCCGTTAAATAAATCAAAAATTGAAGAAAAAACATGGTTTTTAGGAATCTATGATGAGGTTTTTGTCAATACAAAAAAAACATTTTTTGATAGGAATCGACTGTATGGAGCATTAGGTTATCAGTTTACCAAAATGACAAGTATCCAAACAGGAATAATGCATCAACAAGTGAATGATTTTGGGAAATGGTATTTACAATTTGCTTTAGTTTTTAATACCGATTTAAGAAGGGTTGATAAATTAAAGAGATATGAACTCAATCATTAATGATATACTATTAATTTAGCATCAATAGAAATAAATATGGAGATAAAACACCAGATTAAAGAGTAAAAGAAAATGATTGAAAGCGGGCCCTTGGCAAATGAAATAAAAACATCTAAAACAAAGATTAGAAATTTTTCAATTGATGTAATTTATATTTTAATTGGTATTATTTCAGCAGGTTTTGGATTGAAAGGATTTTTACTACCCAATTCATTTATTGATGGAGGAGCAATGGGTATTTCTCTATTAATATCAGAAACAACAGATATATCACTTTCCATTCTTATTGTGGCTATCAACTTACCGTTTCTTATTCTTGCATACTCGCAATTTGGAAAACAATTTGTGGTTAAAAGTTTTATTGCAATTGTAGGCCTTGCACTAATAGTTCACTTTGTACCATATCCCTTAATTACTTCAGATAAATTACTTATTGCTGTTTTTGGAGGTTTTTTCTTGGGTGCAGGTATAGGAATGGCAATTAGAGGAGGGGCTGTAATAGATGGAGCAGAAGTGTTAGCCATTTATGTAAGTAAAAAAACAGGACTGACAATTGGTGATGTAATTTTAATTTTCAATGTTTTACTTTTCTTATTTGCATCTTATATTTTATCTGTTGAGATTGCCCTTTATGCCATGTTAACGTATCTGGCTGCCTCAAAAACTATTGATTTTATAATTGAAGGGGTTGAAGAATATGTAGGTGTAACAATCATATCAGATAATAGCGAAGAAATTAGATTAATGATTACCGAAAAATTAGAAAGAGGTGTAACCATTTATTTAGGGAAAAGCGGATTTAGAAAAAGAGACAATAAATTATTAGAGTTTGATATAATTTATACTGTTATAACAAGACTTGAAATTGCACGGATGCGAACAGAAATTGAAAAAATTGATGAAAACGCATTTATAATAATGAATAGTATAAAGGATACAAAAGGAGGTATGATAAAGAAACGATCATTAAAAAAATGATCACAAAAATTAATTTTAACAATTAAAATAGAACAATGCTTAAAAATTTCTTAGGGAATAGCCCTAAATGGTATAAATACACAATAATAGGTTTTTTACTTTTTAACATCATATCTTATTTTGCGCTGGGCACAACGATAACCTCATGGATATTTATTGCTGAATTTATTTTTACACTAGCAATGGCATTAAAATGCTATCCATTAATATCAGGTGGTTTATTGGCAATACAAGCGTTGGCTTTAAAGCTTACAACTCCAAAGAATGCGTATCATGAAGTAGAACAAAATTTAGAAGTTATTTTATTATTGATGTTTATGGTCGCCGCCATTTACTTTATGAAACCCTTACTAATGTTTATTTTCAGTAAGGTTTTTACTAAGGTAAAATCAAAATTAGCATTGTCACTTTTATTTGTAATTCTTGCGGCCCTTCTTTCTGCATTTTTAGATGCACTAACGGTTACCGCTGTCCTAATTAGTGTTGGCGTTGGTTTTTATGGGGTATATCATAAAATTCATTCAAGTGACCTTGATCTAGATGAGGATGGAACGCTAGATCGAAAGCAATTAAGTGGTGAAACCCTTGAACAATTTCGTAGCTTTCTAAGAAGCCTAATTATGCACGGCGTCGTTGGTACTGCTCTTGGTGGTGTAATGACATTAGTGGGTGAACCTCAAAACTTATTAATTGGCGAAAAAATGGGTTGGGACTTTATAGAGTTTTTTATGCAAATGAAGATTATAACCATCCCGGTTTTCTTTGCAGGATTATTGACAACAATATTTCTTGAAAAAACCAAATTATTTGGTTTTGGGGCAAAATTACCTGAAGTTGTTCGAACTATAATTGAGAACTATACCATACTAGAAGATGAAAAACGTACTGAAAAAGAAAAG
>Ga0316187_10001495_pt1 | contig 20222 bp, 14 predicted proteins | sample CroRivburrow1_MG_FD_204927 | JGI IMG/M metagenome (GOLD analysis project Ga0316187, IMG submission 204927) | Coastal sediment microbial communities from Maine, United States - Cross River worm burrow 1 | ecosystem: Environmental > Aquatic > Marine > Coastal > Sediment | place: USA: Maine...
AGCATCATCTACCTGATACAAAGTCTACTGGGCGCATTCCTCGTTATCAAGTCACGCCCTATTAGCAAATAAAATAGAGCCGCATCAGCGGCTCTTTATGCAAAATTTATTTTAATTCCGACTATATAGCCATTGAACGTTTGATCACCGGCACAGTACGTGCCTTGTGCGTATCGAGGATGGGTAAGCCGGATCTCATGCCCTGATATTGAAAAACATCTACCAGCCATTCACAATTGTTGCCATATATCAAAACGGGAGTCATATCGGATAAATATGGCTCCCGTTCAATAACCAACATTTACGCTGTTACGATTTCAACGCAACGAACACTTCCTCCAGCATTTTCTTTGCATCGCCAAACAACATTCGATTGTTCTCTTTATAGAAAAGTGGATTATCAATGCCCGCATAGCCGGTAGCCATGCTGCGCTTCATCATGATAGAGGTCTTGGCCTTCCATACTTCCAGAACCGGCATGCCCGCGATGGGGCTATCAGGATCTTCTTGCGCCGCAGGATTCACGATGTCGTTGGCGCCGATCACCATAGTGACGTCGGTATCCGGGAAATCCTCGTTGATCTCATCCATTTCCATGACGATGTCGTAAGGCACCTTCGCTTCTGCAAGCAATACGTTCATATGACCAGGCATGCGGCCTGCCACCGGGTGGATACCGAAGCGCACATTGACGCCCTTCTCGCGCAGGTGCTGGGTAATTTCATTCACTGTGTGCTGAGCCTGTGCGACTGCCATACCATAACCTGGCACAATGACTACGCTCTTGGCTTCACGCAGTAATTCGGCTGTTTCAAGTGCACTAATAGACACCACCTCGCCTGCTGGTTCCGCATCACCGTCAGACTTCTTGGCTGGTTTTCCACCTCCGCTACCGAAACCACCCGCAATCACGCTGATGAAGTTGCGGTTCATCGCCCGGCACATGATATAGGAAAGGATGGCACCGGAAGAACCCACCAGCGCACCGATGACGATCAGCAAGTCGTTATTCAGCATAAAGCCCGTTGCGGCAGCCGCCCACCCTGAATAGCTGTTAAGCATGGATACCACCACAGGCATGTCGGCACCGCCGATGGCCATCACCATATGGATACCGAACAGCAACGCAATCACGGTCATTACGGTCAGCGCCACCATACCCGCGCTCACCGACTCGGCATGCAGAAAAACGCTACCGAAATAAATAACTAGCAGCAGGCCTGCTAAATTCATCCAGTGACGACCTGGCAGCAGCAAAGGTTTGCCGCCGATTTTGGCAGAGAGTTTTCCGAAGGCAATAAGAGAACCAGAGAAGGTAATGGCACCAATCAGAATGCCCACATAAACCTCGATTTGATGGATGGCATGCTCGGCACCGGTCAAGTGGGCAGATGCCAGGGGGTCGATGTAATTCGCGAATCCCACCAAGCAGGCCGCTAAACCGACCAAGCTGTGCATCAGCGCAACCAGTTCCGGCATTTGCGTCATTTTCACCACCCGTGAAGCAACCAAACCTAAGCTGCCGCCCACCACCATGGCACCGATGATCCACGGAAGGCCGCCCATCGACACCCTGGGGCCGAACACCGTAGCCAATACCGCGAGCGTCATACCTAACATGCCGTACAGATTACCGCGACGAGAAGACTCCGGACTGGATAGGCCGCCAAGACTCAGGATGAACAGAATAATTGCGCCAATATAAGAAACAGTAGACAAACTTGCAGACATCATAGTGATTATCCTTATTTACGGAACATCGCCAGCATGCGCTGGGTAACGGCGAAACCACCGAACATGTTGATCGAAGTGAGAACTATGCCCAGCATTGCCAGACCTCGTATCCAGTCATCCGGACGAGATGCATCCCCACCCATGAGCGGCGGCGCGATCTGCACCAGCGCACCGATGGCGATGATGCTACTGATCGCATTGGTAACGCTCATCAGAGGCGTATGCAAAGCGGGTGTGACGTTCCATACCACCATGTAACCGACGAAACAAGCAAGCACGAATACGGTGAAATGACCAAGGAATGCCGCAGGTGCGTAGGCACCAATCAACCAGAACAGCGCTGCACCGATCCCGAAGAAGATCGCCAGTTTGGTACCCGACATCGGTGCACTCGGCTCGCCATGCGCGGGCGGAGGCTTAACTGGTTTGGCTGCAACCGGCTTAGGGGAGGGTGTAGGCAGTTTAGGTGCAGGCGCAGGCCAAGTGATCTCACCATCCTTGATAACCGTCAGGCCGCGAATGGCATCGTCTTCCATATTGACGTTGATAATACCGTCCTTGGTCTTGCACAACTCTTCAGTCAGGCGGAACAGGTTGTTTCCATACAGGGTGGAAGACTGCTTAGCCAAACGACTATTCAGATCTGAGTAACCGACGATGGTCACGCCATGTTTTACCACCGCCTGACCAGGCTCGGTCAGTTCGCAATTGCCGCCACGTTCGGCCGCCATGTCAACAATGACACTACCCGGCTTCATGCTCTTCACCATCTCGGCGGTGATCAGTCTTGGCGCTGGCTTACCCGGGATCAATGCAGTCGTGATGATGATGTCCACTTCCTTGGCCTGCTTGGCATACATCTCGCGTTGTGCTTGCTGGAAACCCTCGCTCATTACCTTGGCGTAGCCACCACCGCCACCACCTTCTTCCTCATATTCAACTTTTACAAATTCGCCACCCAGGGATTTGACCTGGTCGGCCACTTCGGCACGCGTATCGTTGGCACGCACTATGGCACCCAGACCGGCGGCTGTGCCGATCGCTGCCAGCCCTGCCACACCCGCACCTGCGATGAAGACTTTAGCCGGCGGAACTTTGCCCGCAGCTGTGATTTGGCCGTTAAAGAAGCGGCCAAATACATTGGCCGCCTCGATGACGGCACGATAGCCGGCGACGCCAGCCTGCGAAGTCAACGCGTCCATCTTCTGGGCGCGGCTCAACATGCGCGGCAGACAGTCGATGGCAAGTACGGTTGCCTTCCTGGCGGCGAGTTGCTGCATCAATTCGGGGTTTTGTGCGGGCCAGATGAAGCCGATCAAGTTGCCGCCTTCGCGCAGCAAGCCGACCTCCTCTGTTGTTGGTACAGCTACCTTGAAAACGATGTCTGATTCAGCCCACAGCTTGGGAGCACCATTGATGATTTCGGCACCTGCGGCGCGATAAGCATCATCACTGCAATTCGCCGCGTCTCCTGCACCGGATTGAACTGCGACTTTAAAACCCAGCTTGATGAGTTTCTCTACGACTTCCGGTACCGTCGCTACACGCTTCTCGCCAGCGTATGTCTCCACAGGAATGCCTATCCGCATGAATCTCTCCTCGCTATGAAACTATTGTGAAGCATTCGCAAGTGAAGTGCCGAACGCTTAAATATTTGTGAACTATGAATTATACCTATTCGCAACCAACATTAAACCCCCCGAAAATTCCGTATGTCTGAAAACTCAAACCGTCAGTCAATTTTACTTTGTCACTAGCATTAACAACAGCCAATGTCTACTTTGGCTTTGATGCAACCTATAAAATTATTCATTCTCTTGTCAACACGACAAAATATTTAGATTGCCTGTTCAATATGCAAGGCAGTTAAAGCCCTTAAACATCAACATCCATCTGAATATTCAACCTGTCAAAGTGGTTGTAAACAGGAAATTTATTGTTATAATCAAAGCCAAACCTGATATAACTAAGAAAATGCATGAACAAATTCGGTGTCAAAATTTGAAAGGGGCGCAATGCCATTCGAATTAGTCGAAAATAGTACTGAGAATACAGCCACTCCAGTAGTCGTTGTTATTGATGATGAGTTCACCAGCCGACTAATACTTGACAAAATACTACAAAGTATTCAGAAGAATATTATTGTCAAGATTTTCGCAGATCCAATAACCGCGCTTTCATGGATTAAAGACAATCAACCTGATCTAATTATTGTCGACTATCTGATGAGCGGCATGACTGGGCTGGAAGCAGTACAAAAAATGCGCCGTATGTATTCCCTCGAAGGTGTCCCTATTGTTGTGGTCACTTCTATGGAGGAACGTGACATCAAGTATCAGGTACTGGAATCTGGTGCCACCGACTTTATCACTAAGCCCATCGATCCGTATGAATGTAGAGTTCGATGTCGAAACATGTTGCATCTACGATTACAGCAAAAAATTATCCTGCACCGTTCGCAATTTCTAGAACAGCGTATCGCCGATGCAACCAAGCAAATACGTGCACGTGAGCATGAAACCTTGTTTCGGTTGGCGAAAGCCGGCGAGTACCGCGACGAAGAAACTGGTAACCATCTCGTACGAATGGCAAAATATTCACGCCTGATTGCTGAAGGATTGAGTTTGGATGATGAGCGTTGTGATTTGATTGAGTTAGCTGCACCGATGCATGACATAGGTAAGATCGGCATACCTGATCATATACTTCAGAAACCGGGCAGACTAAGCATTGACGAACTCAACGTTATGAAAACCCACCCACTAATCGGCTTTAATATACTGCAAAATAGCCCTTCCAAATACCTGAGCTTAGGGGCCGAAATCGCACTGTCGCATCATGAAAAATACGACGGAAGTGGCTACCCAAGTGGTGCTCAGAAACAGGAAATTCCACTAGAGGCTCGCATCGTCGCAGTTGCCGATGTCTTTGATGCCCTAACTTCACGTCGCCCGTACAAACCCGGATGGTCAAATGAGGCAGGGTTGGCGTACCTGACTACGAACATCGGTAAGCATTTTGACCCTGACTGTGTAAATGCCTTCGTCTCGCAATTCAATCAAGCTTTAACTATTCAACAGCAAACTCAGGATCCATTAGAGCCACTGCCTGAGCAACTAACTTTATGAGTCAGGTAACGGGAAGAATTTTCCAAAGGATCAAAGCCAGATTTCCGAATTATGGAAGTGAACATGAGCAAGCACTGGTACGAATCACTTTTTTTACACTAATTTTCATTTATCTTAGCTACAAGTTTTTTTCAAGTGAAAATCCCAGCTCCATCTCTACTCTATTCAACGCTACCGGGCTCTTCCTACTTAACTCGATACTTCTGGCAATCGTAATTTTTCGAAGTGACAAACCATCTGAACTCAGGCAATTTTTAGCTCTGATTTGCGATATAAGTGCAATCACATTCGGCATGTACATAAATGGCGAGCTAGGTTCACTCTTTTTTGGAATTTATCTTTGGGTAACAGTAGGTAATGGACTACGCTATGGAGCGAAAGCACTACTCAGGGCTCAAGCGCTAAGCGTACTTGGATTTATTACAGCAGTTTTGCTTAATGATTACTGGGCGGCACATAGCACGCTAGCTGCAGGATTATTACTCACACTAATTTCCATCCCGCTTTTCACTTTTTCTCTATTAGGAAGGCTAAATAAGGCAATTATTCGTGCTGAAGAAGCCAGCAAAGCGAAAAGTTACTTCCTTGCCAACATGAGTCACGAAATGCGTACCCCGCTTAATGGTGTCATTGGTGCTAGCGATCTGATTCTTGGCACGCCTCTTAACGCAGAACAGAAAGATCTCGTCAAAACTCTGAGAAATTCTGGGCGAATCCTCCTTAAATTAATTGAAAACGTACTGGATTTTTCCAAAATTGAAAGTGGCAAGCTGATAGCCGACATCGTAGATTTCGACCTGCACAGCCTGATCAAAAACACTATGGATATGTTTTCCTCCCAAGCTGAAAAAAAGGGACTGCTTTTACATATGCACACCTCACCAGAAACATGCTTTATGTTGCGTGGAGATGCGCAACATTTGCGTCAAATTATTATCAATCTTGTCGGAAATGCTATCAAGTTCACTAAAGAAGGTACTGTTGAGCTTCGGGTAAGTACACTTTCACAAAACGCCACTTCTGCAAATATCAGATTTGAAGTTATCGACACCGGTATAGGAATCCCAATTGAGTCCCAGCAGGACATTTTTGAAAGCTTCACCCAAGCGCAAGCCAATATAACCAATAGCAATGGTGGCACAGGTTTGGGCACCACCATCTCAAAACAATTAGTCCAGTTCATGGGTGGCCAAATTGGTTTGCGCAGTGAAACAGGTAAGGGCAGTATGTTCTGGTTTGAAATACCGATTGAAAAGCAAACTGAAAACGATTTACTGGATAACTTGATGCCATTGCAACAAATACGTGTGATTGGCGCGGGGATGCAACAAAATGAACGTGCGACTGCTGCGGCATACTTCTCGAGCTGGGCTGTAAATTTTGAGCATGCAGAATCTGCGGCACAATTTTTCACATTATTAAGACGTACAGCCTCAGATGGACTGCAGAATCATGTCGTATTATGCAGACCGGATATGCTCGGCATCGATAGTAAAGAGTTTTCTTCTCAGATATGGAATGAATATTCCACAACAAATGTATCACTAATCCTCATCACCTCAGACAGAGATGAAAAAAATCAGGAAGATTTACTCAAAATCGGATATTCGTGCATATTAAAATCACCAATAGACAAGACACTGCTATTCAATGCGTTGCATAGCGCCTTGCCTTCTGAAGCAGTATCACCTCAAATTTCCTCTTTCGTTGAACACTATGAACGGAATAACCATGAAAATCGTAAGCTCGATATTTTGGTAGCCGAAGACAACGCGACAAACCGCAAGATCATTTCAAAGATTCTTGAATATGCGGGACATAATGTTGACTTGTCAGAAAATGGTGATCTGGCATTGGACATGCTCGAAAATAAGCGTTACGACCTAGCTATTGTGGATATGCACATGCCCGTTATGACAGGCCTGGAAGCTTTAAAAATCTACCGCATGACAGAAAAAACATCACCGCGCATGCCGTTCGCGGTTCTGACCGCCAGTGCTACAGTCGAGGCCAAGCAAGAGTGTGAGGAAGCCGGGGTCGATGCATTCCTTACCAAACCAATTGATGCTAACACCCTGCTTGATACGGTTGCTCAACTTACCGCGACGACAAACAATATTCCGGATACGCAAAAAGCTACCCTGATAGCCCTTCAACCTGAGAAACCCGCCACATCAGATGAGCTCTTGATCAACACAAAGACCTTGCATCACCTTAGATTGCTAGGTGGAATGAATGACAATTTTCTGGATAGCGTAATCCATGGTTTTTTTACGGAAGGTGAACAGCTGTTAGTATCGATGAAGGAAGCGATACAAAATAAACAGTATGTGCAATTCAAAGAACACGCACATGCACTTAAAGGAAGCTCAGGCAACCTTGGTGCAGAGGCTCTCTTTCAGATATGCCGTGAAATCTCCAAATTAAGCCAGAATGAGTTGCAAAACTCATCTGCCACACTCTTGAATAATATTAATGAGAGCTTTAGCCTTACCAGGCAGGCATTAATACGATATCAAGACGAACACCTGCAAGCATTGGGATCATAACACCAGAGATATTTCTGCCTTCCTTCGATTCATGAAGTCAGGCTTTGCTGCAACACTCTTTTCAAACAACCTTTGCTGGGAACGCAAGATTCGATCCATCACTTTAAGATCCTTATTAGTTAGATTCAAAGCTGCATCTACCCAAATATTCGTGATATCCAGCATCTCCTGATAAGTGACCGGATTGAATCTATGTCTTGCCTTCTGCAGTGCCATATACCCATTTGAGCAACGTGCACGCTTTGCAATATATTCACGCACGGCCTCTTCCCCTTCGCCGTCCTCTGCTAGCACATCAACCAATCCCATTTCATATAACTCTTCTGCCGAATAAATTTTTCCGCTAAGTATCATTTTCTCAGCTTGAGATACGCCAATCTTCCTTGCCGCCAAACTGAAAGCACCATGGCCAGGAATAAGGTTGAATATCATTTCCGGAAAGCCCATTTTTGTACTACGTTCAGCGATGATTACATCGCTTGACATAGCAGCCTCGAGACCACCTCCCAGTGCATCACCCTGAACCAGAGAAATTGTGATTAATGGAAAGTTGTAATGACCAGTTCTGGTATAAATCACATCCAGACATTTGGTTGAGTATTTCAGCAAAGCGTTAGCGTCCTGACTCTTGATCAATGAAGAAAATAACTCCAAATCTCCTCCTAAATTGAACACTCCAGGTGTTAAAGAATTCACTACAGCATAATGAATAGGATGAAACTGATCCCCGACCTTTATCTTTCCACCACATTTTTTAAGAGTTTTCTGATGGTGGTCCAACTCATCAAGCAACGCTCTACTACAGCATGGTACGCCTTTAGGATTCATTTCTGTCCATAACACACCATATTCAGAATCAAATCTTGTTGAGATTTGCGAATACTTTACTTCAAGTGGATCAACACCCATCGACAGCATTTCCAATTGAGCTGTTTCACTATTACCCCAAGTTCCAAGCTTCCCCATTTCAATTACCCTCTTAAGCAGTTTTGGATATCAACCAGTCGTTGTTCAGACGTTTGCATTATTACGGGTATAACAACAAGATGAAATTAGAAGGACGCCGATTGTTATGTAGGGGCTGCGGAACACATCATGTAGGATTTATTCTTACAAGATCACAACTACCAGACTGCTTGCCAAGCAACCTCCAATGACAATTGGCAACTGTTAGCGAACTTAAAAATTTATCATTTTTGCTATGTATCTAAAGTATCAAATTACTCTTTTGGTCAACTGTGGAATAGAGATGGAAAACCATGCTATTTACCACTTTACCAATTCCTTTCACCTGTATTGCAAACAAGTTTCTTTCCCATGTCCGTTATAATGTGGTGCACCCCATACACTCGGCCTTGATATGCCAAACATCCTGCAATTACCCGATCTACTCATCAATCAAATTGCCGCTGGAGAAGTAATAGAGCGACCAGCCGCAGCGCTTAAAGAGTTGCTTGAAAATAGTCTGGATGCTGGTGCAACTGACATCTCAGTGCAATTAGAAGATGGTGGCATTAAGCTGATACGCGTCCGGGACAATGCAAAAGGTATCGCCAAATCCGAACTGAAACTAGCTTTAAAAAGACACGCCACCAGCAAGATTGCCTCTCTCGATGATTTGCAACGGGTAGCCAGTATGGGCTTTCGAGGGGAAGCACTGGCAAGTATGGCGGCAGTTGCTCATCTTAGCCTGGTGAGCCGTACAGCTACTGAAAATCACGCCTGGAAAATAGAAGCCGTGGATGGAAATATCGGCGAACCCTCACCCGCCAATAGCACTCGAGGCACCACAATAGAAGTCCGCGAGTTGTATTTCAATACCCCGGCAAGGCGCAAATTTCTGAAAACCGCATCGACTGAATTTGCTCATTGTGAAACGACATTCAAACGCATTGCCCTATCGCGTCCCGATGTTGCATTTTCACTGGAGCATAACGGACGAACTATATGGCAATTACCAACATCCTCAGTCTCTATTGATGAAACTACTGAACCTGCCCCACCAAACCATCAGGATATTTTAAAGCGCGTCTCCGCACTGCTCGGTGACGAATTCGGCCATGCAGCTGTTGGCGTGGGAAAACAGGCGGCCAACCTGTCGCTACGCGGCCTTGCCGCCCAGCCCGCCTATTCGCGCAGCTCGCGCGACGCACAATATTTTTTCGTGAATGGTCGCTTTATCCGCGACAAGGTCGCCAGCCATGCCTTGCGCCAGGCTTACCAGGACATCCTGCACCACCAGCGCCATCCAGCTTTTGTGCTGTTCCTGGACATGCCGCCGGAACAGGTGGACGTGAACGTACATCCCGCCAAGAGCGAAGTACGCTTCCGCGAAAGTCAGGGGATACACCAGTTTATTTTCCATACGCTGCAAGAAGCATTAGCGATTCCCTTCAGCGGGCAGGAAACGCGAGCTCCCGAACCGAATCGGCCCGCACCGTTCATCCCAACGCAACAATCCATGCGGTTAGGCGTTGCAGAAAAAGAAGCTGCGTATCGTTTATGGGAAGCGCAAACGGAAAGCGTAACCCCCCTCACTCCCCCCTTGTCAGGGGGGATGACGCCTCCTCCCCTGACAAGGGGAGGCCGGGAGAGGTTTGCTTTTCCCACCTCACAAGAGGAACACCCCCTGGGCTTCGCCCTCGCCCAACTCTCGGGCGTCTACATCCTCGCGCAAAACACACAAGGCCTTATCGTGGTGGACATGCACGCTGCGCACGAACGTATCGTGTACGAGAAACTCAAGACCTCGCTGGATACTGAGAAGATCGCCACCCAGCCACTGCTGATTCCGGTGAGTTTTTATGCCGAGACGCTCGACGTGGCTACCGTAGAAACTGAACAGGAAGCTCTTAAAAAACTCGGTTTCGACATTGCCCCGCTCTCACCCACCATGCTTGCGGTACGCGCAATGCCGGTGATGCTCAAGCAATCCGAGGCCGAAGCCGCCGCTCAGGATGTCATCTCCGAGCTACGTGAATTCGGTGCAAGCCGCGCGATGACCGAACGGCGAGACGAGCTGCTCGCCACTCTCGCCTGCCATGGCGCGGTACGCGCCAATCGCATCCTGAACATCACTGAAATGAACGCCCTGCTGCGCGAGATGGAACAGACCGAACGCTCCGGACAATGTAACCATGGGCGCCCAACCTGGTTTCAACTAAGCCTGAACGAGCTGGACAAGATGTTCATGCGTGGACAATAGCAGGATGAATGTTCATCCCCCCGCGATTTTCCTTATGGGGCCCACCGCCAGTGGCAAAACCAGTGTCGCAGTAGAAATGGCACAACGCCTGCCGGTGGAACTTATCAGCGTAGATTCGGCTCTGGTCTATCGTGACATGAATATTGGCACTGCCAAGCCGGATGACGCCACCCTCGCACGCGCGCCGCATCATCTCATCGACATCATCGTTCCTACTGAAGCCTACTCTGCCGCTGCCTTCCGTATTGACGCGTTGGGATTGATGGAAGACATCACCGCACGCGGCAAGATACCACTACTGGTCGGCGGCACCATGCTGTACTTCAAGGCACTGCGTGAAGGACTCAGTGACCTACCGCCCTCCGATCCAGCAGTTCGCTCAGCACTCGATGCCGAGATTACGCAGCACGGCATCGAACGGCTGCACAGCGAACTGGCCAAAATTGATGCCGAATCCGCCGCACGACTAAAGCCCACCGACACACAACGCATCCAGCGCGCGATGGAAATCTACCACATCACCGGGTCAACCATGTCCAAACTGATCGGTCAGGAGCGCAGCGCCGATCTCCCCTATCACATAATTCCTATCGCTCTCGTCCCCTCCGACCGAGCCCAACTACACGCCCGCATCGCCACCCGCTTCAAGACCATGCTCGAACAGGGACTGGTGGAAGAACTACGCAGGCTGCGTAAAAAATATCCACTTAATCCGAACATGACCTCTATGCGCTGCGTCGGGTATCGGCAAGCATGGCAATACACGGAAGGCAAAATCAACGAAGAGCAACTGCTGGAAACCGGCCTAGCCGCGACGCGACAATTGGCAAAACGCCAGCTCACTTGGCTACGTTCAATGCCAGACAAAGTTGAAGTGGATTGTTTAAATCAGAACTTGTTACAACAGGTTCTGAATGTCTACCCTAGAGCACTTTAACAAACAAAGGTAGAGATCATCGTTAATGCGGCAAATTTTTTGTTGCTGGGCGGTTATCCGGCAGGAACAGACAGCGGATGTTGCGATTACGGCATTGCGTGATTTTCTGCAAAAACCCTGTTCATTGCGCGAGGTAATCTTCTGCTGCTACTCGACAAGCGATCTTGCAATATATCAATCGCAAGCTATTTAATACCAAGCAAGCTTGGGAAACACGGCAAGCGGCTGACCTCCAGTTCATTCTGCGGCATAATGGACGCTTGTTTTTTGCCAAATTCTTGAAAGTCAGGTGTTATGAAAATTGCCATTGCCGGTACCGGTTACGTGGGCCTTTCCAACGCTGTTCTGCTTGCCCAACACAATGAGGTGATTGCAATCGACATCGTTCCTGAAAAGGTCGAAATGCTTAACCGCAAGCAATCGCCCATCGAAGATGCCGAGACTGAAGACTACCTGAAACATAAAGCGCTCAACTTTAAAGCCACTTTGGACAAGCGCGAAGCCTACACCGGAGCTGACTATGTCATCATCGCCACGCCGACTGACTACGATCCAGAGACTAATTACTTTAATACCCAATCCATCGAGTCCGTCATTCAGGATGTCTTGAGTATCAACTCGCAGGCTGTGATGATCATCAAATCGACCATCCCAGTGGGTTACACTGTCAAGGCTCGCGCCAGATTCAATTGTGACAATCTTATTTTCTCGCCCGAGTTTTTGCGCGAAGGCCGCGCCCTTCACGACAACCTGCATCCCTCCCGTATCGTCGTCGGCGAACGTTCTAAGCGTGCTGAGACCTTTGCCGATCTGCTCAAGCAAGGCGCAATCAAGCAAGACATCCCCACCCTGTTTACTGACTCGACCGAAGCCGAGGCGATCAAACTATTCGCCAATACCTACCTAGCCATGCGCGTGGCATATTTCAACGAACTTGATACTTATGCGGCCACTCACGGACTTAATAGCAAACAGATCATTCAGGGGGTAAGCCTCGATCCGCGTATCGGCAACCACTACAACAATCCCTCGTTCGGTTACGGCGGCTACTGCCTGCCAAAAGACACGAAACAACTGCTTGCCAACTATCAGGATGTCCCGCAAAACATGATCAACGCCATCGTTGACTCGAACACCACGCGCAAAGATTTTGTTGCAGCAAGCATCGTCAAACTCAACCCGAGAATAGTCGGAATTCACCGTCTGGTCATGAAGAGCGGCTCCGACAACTTCCGTTCTTCCAGTATACAGGGCATCATGAAACGCATCAAAGCCAAGGGTATCGAGGTCATTGTTTATGAACCCGTACTCAAGGAAGCCGAGTTCTTTCATTCCCGAGTGGTGAACGATCTGGCGCAATTCAAAAAAGAATCCGATGTCATCGTCGCCAACCGCATTACTGATGAAATCCGGGATGTGGCCGACAAGATTTACAGTCGTGATTTGTTTGGTATGGATTAATCAGACTCTTGCGTAACAATGTCGAAGTAGTTGCTTAGAACATGTTAACGACTAGTGAAAATCTCCATCCACATGAGCAATCAATGCCTCTTCTGTTTCACCATGATCAGGGAACAATGCCTTTCCAAAGCTAATACTGACATTAATTTTTTCCTCACCAAATTCAAAATTCAGGCCTACCAACTCATTCCTGATACGCTCCGCCAGAATTTCCACATCATTCTCTGCAGGGCTTCTGATGATAATTACAAACTTATCACCTCTTAATCTGCATAACACTTCGTCAGACCGGACTTGCTTGCTGACTGTATCAGCTACGCGGCTCAAAACTTTTTCACCAGCAACACTTCCGAAACTTTCATTGATATGATTCCAGTCATCCAATACCAAGACTAGCAATGCCACCTTGGTACCTGAACGTTTGGCTTTAAGCAGCTCGTGTTGCAGTTCAGTGCTGAACCGGTAGCGATTGTATAAACCTGTAAGCACATCAAACTCGGCCAGATGCAATAGTTGCTCTGGAGTACGGCGTGCATGTGTAACATCTTCGTATAGCCATAAATGACCAAGCACCAGCGCATCAACATCTCGCACAACATAACAAGTCTGTACCACCACTCGTTTATCTGCCAGATAAATATCAGTTGTCTCCGGTAGCTCAAGCAAGTGTTGTGCTGAAGTCTTATCATCAGCCAACAAGTGTGAAAGATAACCGGGAATGTCAGAGATATCCTTACCTTCCAGTTTCACTTCTGCAGCTATTTGCCAAATACTGAAAAAAGTTTTATTTACGTGGAGCACCTGATTTTCTCGACTGACAAATAATACACCAACATTCATCACAGCAAGCAACGCCATCAAGCGCGCCTGCTCTTCCCGCTCCAAAGTGAGATAGCGCTGCTGCATCTCTTCGGAAACACTCAGCGAAATCATTTGCTGTTGCAATGTCTTCACCATGCGATTAAATGTGGCACTCAACTGGCCAATTTCATCTCCCCCTGCAATTTTCAGGGGTGACATCGTACCAACATAGCGGGCCAGATCCTCTTCCTTCTGCAATGCGCTCATCGTAGTTTGCAAGTTTTCCAGGGGACGGGTGATACTATGCGTGAACCTGCCGATAAGCAGGAACAGAATCAATTGTAAAGATGCTTGCCCACCCCACAACAACGCACTTGTCTTACTCAAGCTAGCATAATCTTTCTGTAAATCAAGTGTGATACTTGCCGCTCCGATTGCTGAACTCACCTCAGCATCATGACAATCCAAACAATTTGTACCTCTAAAATTAGTGCTTACTATAAATGGAACGACAACACGTAGTTCGGGCTCATCCCAATCATCTATACGCAACATTTCCTCTTTGGCATTCGTCAACACTCGACGATCCATATCATCTTGCGCTTGCTCTTGCGCTAAACCATCCCCAAACTGTTTATTAACCTGCTCGGAACGAATAACCCGTAGTTCTTTTATACCCTTGGTTAAACTCATCTTTCTGATATATAGCGCACGCTTCTCCGGATCGCTGATCATCCCGTTAATCATCAACATATTCATGCCATTGATCACGCCATCCGCCGAAATCAACGCCCGATTCTCTGCAGCCAGCAATATTTCTTCCTTAAAGTGATTCTCCACCCAAAGTTGGGCAGGAATCAACACCACTATCAACACCAACTGAATGATGATCTGCAGCTTGATCTGAATTCCTAGTGAACCCCACCATTTTTTCATATTTTTGACACCATCATCCCTAGCAGGGCGTTAGTCAGATAACACATGAGGCGTATCATCGGCTACCGCCAACTTGCCTACGCGTCCTTCTACTTCATTCATTACCACTTCGTGGAGTGGTAACTCATCTACATTCAGGCCATGCAGGTATTGCTGCAACGACACCAGCTGGTAACCCTGTTTTTTCCAACCTTGCAGCAATTTCTCAAATATTGGTAGCCATTTCCCTCCTTCCAATTCTGCATGTAGCGTATATACATGACCGGTGGCAGAAGGTTGCTCTGTCAACTTCAAAATGTGCTCCGCAATATTATCCAGTGTAATTCCATCGCAATTCATCAACTCATCCAGAGTAGGCAAGGTGGTAGGTAATTGCGGGCAGGCAATGATTTCAGCTTGCCAGATTGGAATAAAAGGATGTGTGCCACGTGTATCTGAGCTGTATTCGAAACCCAAGCGCTGCATCAATCGAAACGCATGCCGGTTCATCTGCCAGCCTGCGGCAGCATGGGCTCGCGGCGCCTCATCGAAAATTTCCTTAAAGCGATCTACCGCCAACTGCAATTCACGCTTTGTCCATTCCGCATTTTTATCAGCCACATAATCCTGCCAACGGATATGATCATAACAATGGATACCAACCTCAAAACCAGCAGTTTTAGCCATGCGCATTTCACTTGCGCATTTTTTACCAATATCTGGAGAAGGTAACAAAGTCCCGTATAGCAGGGTTTTAATGCCGTAATGCTCCACCACCGAGGTACGTGACACTTTGCCGATAAACCCTGGGCGAAACACACGCTTGATCGCCCGCCCGGTATGGTCGGGACCGAGTGAAAAGAAAAATGTGGCCTGCGCATTATATTTTTTCAGGATTTCCACAAGACGAGGTACACCTTCTCGTGTACCACGATAAGTATCTACATCTATTTTCAGCGCAAGGTGCTGCGCCACACTAATCTACCAAATGACGTGCTTCAGCAACCTGCCCACGATATGCATCAAAGATGTTGCGCAGGGTATCAGCCATATTGATCGTAGGCTTCCAATTCAACTCTTCGCAGGTGTTGGTGATCTTGGGAACTCGATTCTGCACATCCTGATATCCCTTTCCGTAATATGCCGCCGAAGTGGTTTCAACTATTTTCACTTTCTGCGCTGAATCACGATACTCGGGATACTCTTTGGCCAGTTTCAGCATCATGTCGGCAAGATCACGGATCGCAAAGTTATTGGTCGGATTACCGATGTTATATATCTTGCCGCTTGCGATGCCATCCTTGTTGGCGATGATCTTCACTAGTGCGTCTATACCGTCGTCAATATAGGTAAAAGCACGTTTCTGATGCCCGCCATCCACCAGACTGATGTTTTCTCCGCGTACGATGTGACCAAGGAATTGCGTAACAACACGAGAACTACCTTCCTTGGGAGTATGAATAGAATCCAGACCTGCACCAATCCAATTGAATGGACGGAACAGCGTAAAGTTAAATCCTTCCATACCGTAGCCCCAAATCACCCTATCCATCAACTGCTTCGAGCAAGAATAAATCCATCGCGGTTTATTTATCGGTCCGCATATCAACTCAGATGCATCCGGATCAAATTCCTCATCGTGGCACATACCATAAACTTCAGAAGTGGAAGGGAATACCAGATGTTTGCCGTATTTCACAGCAGAGCGCACGATGGGAAGATTTGCTTCAAAATCCAGCTCGAACACACGCAGAGGTTGTTTGACATAGGTGGAAGGCGTCGCAATTGCCACCAAAGGCAAGATAACATCACATTTACGTACATGGTACTCAACCCATTCCTTATTAATTGTGATATCACCTTCAAAAAAGTGAAAACGCTCCTGCCCGATCAAATCACTGATCCGGTCGGTACTCATATCCATGCCGTACACTTCCCAATCAGTCGTTGCGAGTATGCGATTAGAAAGATGGTGTCCGATAAAACCATTCACACCAAGGATCAATACTTTTTTCATTGCGATTTCCTAACAGTTAAATTCAAATCGTTGCATACCAAAGCGTTCAGAAAATTCCGATGCGCTCAACTCAATACCATCCAGCTCAAAACGAATGATACGTAAAATATTCTGTCCGCAGATTGCATAAGCTTTGCCTTCCTTGACGTAGAACGCCGGCTTTTCTCCAGCGGCAGTGTGATTGCAACACGTTACCGGCGAAGCCGGCACCAGAGTGCTTCGCTCCACCGTATCAGAGCCGCAATCAGTCAGCAGCGTTTGCAAAATACGCATAGGCTTACCCATCAACTTCGTCGTGGCTCCAGGGTATGGGGGTGCAACAGCTCGCACCAGATTGTGTATCGCCTGAGCGGACTGTGACCAGTCAATCACCCCATCCTCCGCCTTGCGCCCGCCAAAGTATCCGCCCTTGCTCAAATCCTGCTTTACAGCTTGCGCTCGCCCCTCCAGTAAATCCGGCAAGCAATTATTTAAAGCTATTTCTGCTGCGACAGTCACTTTCCGAAACACCTGAAACGCAGTATCGTTGGGCAATATCGGCACCGCCTGTTGCGCCACAATATCGCCGTTATCCGGCTTCTCGGTCATGTAATGTAACGTACTGCCCGTTTCCGTCTCACCGTGGATTATCGCCCAGTTTACCGGCACGCGACCACGATATTTCGGCAATAGTGAACCATGCATATTCAGCGCGCCCAGCTTGGGTATCTCCAACAGCTCACGCTTGAGCATCTCGCGGTAATAGAATGAAAAGTAAAAATCCGGCTGCAATGCGCGTATCTGCGCGATCACTTCAGGAGCATTCGGATTATCCGGTGAAATAACAGCTATGCCATGTAAATCAGCCAGTTCCGAAACGCTATCGAACCATATTTCTTCCTTGGGGTTATCGCGATGTGTGACTACCAGCTTGACATCTACACCATGCGACAATAATACGGATAAGCAACGGACGCCGACATTGTGATAAGCGAAAACGACTACTGTACTCACAGCGCCCACCGTGACACGATGACTGCACCTATATTATGGTAGGCGAACACAACTGCACGACTCATTCCTGTTTATCCGTAAACAATGAAGGATGTGCTGCCTCCTCTGGAATCATTACCTTTTCTTTTTTTGTTGAGGATTTAGCAGCGGGTGAATCCACCTCCCCTGCAACCCTGGGTGTGCGTTTTTTCCTTACACGTTTTACCTTGCTTTCGTCATTTTTTTCCAGCACTGCCTCTACCAGATAACGCGGCCGATGGCGGACTTGCTGGTAGATACGTCCAACATACTCACCGAGCAAACCAATACCAAACAGGCTGATGCCTATCATGAAAAATACCAATGCGAACAGCGTAAACAACCCTTCCGCTTCCGGACCAACAATCAAGCGACGTATTGTCAAAAGTACAAAGAAAAATGCAGAAAGTGCGGAGGTCAGCATGCCAAACATCGAAAACCACTGTAGCGGCACTACCGAAAATCCTGTCATCAGATCAAAATTCAGGCGAATCAGGCTATACAACGAATATTTCGATTCGCCCTGCGTACGCTCTTCATGTTCCACTACGACTTCAGCAGGCTTACGCGCAAAAGTGTAGGCCAGCGCCGGAATGAAGGTATTTACCTCTTTGCAGTCATTGATCGCATCGATAATTTTCCGGTCATAGGCTCTCAGCATGCAACCCTGATCGGTCATCTTGATGTGAGTTATGTTTTCACGCAAGCTGTTCATCGCTCGTGAAGCCACATGCCGCCAGTAACTATCGCTACGCTCATTACGTATCGAGCCGATATAGTCATAGCCATCGTCCATTTTGGCGAGCAGTTTGCCTATTTCCTCAGGCGGATTCTGCAGATCCGCATCCAATGTAACGACTCGCTCACCACGCGACTGCTCAAAACCGGCCATGATCGCCATGTGCTGACCAAAATTTCCGTTGAACAGAATCACCCGCGTTACATCAGGCCGCTGCTGAAACTGTTCACGCAGTATCGCCGCAGAACGATCCCGGCTGCCATCATTGATAAACACAACCTCATAAGGAATGCCGAGCTTATCCAACGCCGGATAAAGGCGGTCGAATAAAGTCTGCAAGCCCTGCTCTTCATTGTAGACAGGGATGATGACTGAAAGATTGGGAGAACTCATAAGCGCGGCATTTTACCGTATAGGCAGAAGATAGAGAAATTACTCGTTATCAACAAGTTTCAAAGCAATTGACCTGAATGCGCTTCCCCAAGCAAACTTTGACGATCTACAAAACATCTATGCAGCCTTTTCCCAAAACTTAAACATAATCAGCCCTGCTTAAGCGCCACCTCAAACTCAGCTACCGGCATCGGCTTGCCAAATAAATACCCTTGATAGTGCATACAACCCTCGTCCAGGAGAAATTGTCGCTGCTCTTCTGTCTCCACCCCTTCGGCTATGACGTTAATATCCATGCTGTGTGCCATAGCAATGATGGTTTTTACAATCGCCTTATCGTTATTATCAACGGTAATATCGTGCACGAAGGACTGGTCGATCTTGAGCTGATCGAGCGGTAGCCGTTTGAGGTATTGCAAAGATGAATATCCCGTACCAAAGTCGTCCAGAGAGAACTGGATATTGACCTCTTTCAGTGCGCTCATAGTAGCAACGGTGTCTTCTATGCTATCAACCAACATGCTTTCGGTAAGTTCCAGCTTGAGTAGGCTGGGTTTAATGGCATAGCGTTGCACGACTGCCTGTACCTGCGCCACGAAATCAGGCTGATGGAATTGTTTGGCACTCACGTTCACCGCCAGCGTTAGTTTGCAAGTTAGTGCATCTTGTTCCCATGCCTTGAGTTGGGCACAGGCAGTCTCCAGCACCCAACGTCCTATGGGCAGGATCAGTCCGGTCTCTTCAGCCAAGGGAATGAATTGGCCAGGTGATACAAAACCACGTTCGGGGTGTATCCAGCGGATCAATCCCTCCGCACCCAAAGGACGGTGCGAACTGTCCACCTGGATTTGGTAGTGCAACTGGAATTGTTGCTGCACAAGCGCGTTGCGTAGATCGCTTTCAAGCGCTGCATGGCTGTCGACCGTTTCCTGCATCTCTGGATCGAAGAAGCGTAAAGTGTTGCGACCGGCTTTTTTGGCCTGATACATAGCGATGTCGGCTTGCTTCATCAATTCTTCCATCGACGTTTTGGGGTGGCTAAACAGGACAGCGCCGATGCTGGCACTACTGCGTTGCTCATGCTCTACGAGTTGATATGGCTGGTTGAGCGAGTTCCGGATCTTCTCACCGATGGCTTCTGTCTGTGACGCTGCTACCAAAGCGTCCTTGCTCAATGCTTCCAGCACCACCACGAACTCGTCACCACCCAGACGGGCCACGGTATCACCTTCGCGCACGCAGGAAAGCAGACGTTGCGCTACCTGTTGCAGCAGCAGATCACCGATATCATGACCGAGGGTGTCGTTGAGAACCTTGAAATTATCCAGATCA
>Ga0316187_10001496_pt1 | contig 20220 bp, 13 predicted proteins | sample CroRivburrow1_MG_FD_204927 | JGI IMG/M metagenome (GOLD analysis project Ga0316187, IMG submission 204927) | Coastal sediment microbial communities from Maine, United States - Cross River worm burrow 1 | ecosystem: Environmental > Aquatic > Marine > Coastal > Sediment | place: USA: Maine...
GTGAAATAAACCGCCGCGCGAGCTCGCCCCCAAACCCTGGTGGCCCCTGTCTCAGCTTTTTTGCTCAGATTGAGTATCTCTGCAGCGTAGGAGTTTGATTCGCTCAAGGATGCCGCGGCTACTGCCCGCCTTTCTTTAACGCTCTCCGGGGCCGTCGACTGATAATTCTGTTCGTAGTAATAGTGCAGAATCACGGCGTCGCACCAATCCCCAAATGTCCGGTTGCCGTCGGCGCCCAAATGGCCTCTTATGAGGTAGACAGGATCGCCAAATTCGTCTCGATAAAGACGAAAACGATCATTCATTAATTCGGACTTCGTAAATTCCGGAAACACGAAATTTTTTATCGCGCCTTTACTGCTCGTAAATTTGCCATGCAGGTAGTTCGCCGACACTGCCTCCTGCGCAAGTATCGGGTTTTCGCCTTGTTCCGGCACCGTCCAGAATTCAAAACGCGGATCGACGTACCTGGCCGATACGGCCTGCTGGTAAGCCGATGGTGTAGTTACCTCATAGACCCTTGCCGCCGAATCGTGTTCATGGGTCTGGGTGCTCAACGGCATTTTGCCCGCGGCCTCTATCCACTCAAAATGACGATCGTTGAAATGATACAGCATAAAGACCAGACCGTCGCTGAGGATTTCATTTCGCTTTTGCCCAAGGCGAAAGGATCTGCCGCTTGCCTCGTGAGTGAGTATCTGTTCGGAATAGGTGCGGCCCGGGCCATAGATCGGGCTATCCGGAGCTGTGATGTGCTTCCCGTACTCGGCATAGAAGATTCGCTTGCCTTCTGCATCAAACACTTCACCCGGATAGCTTTTTTCGGCTGCCGGGGAGCTGACGCTGTCGTTCGTTGCTGTTGCCAAACTGCCGGCCCTGCGTATCTGTTCGAAGGCAGCAAGCGGCACTTCGCGAATCTGATACCCATTGATATGCGCGTTTCCGGAGGTTCCTGCTGTGTCGAGGGTCAGGTGCAGAGATTCTTCAGCTGCAATAAACCAGCCAACCGCATACTGGCCAAGCATGTGTGCGCCGTAGGAATTCAGAGAAACCGTATTACCCAGGCCATCGGCAAACGTCATTTTCCTGGGATTGGAGCAGCAGCTTCGCGCATCTGTGTACCAGACCTGGATTAGGTAACTATTGCCCGGCTTCAGCAGCGCTTTTCCAACAACAAGCGATACATTAGTTGGGCCATTGCCGACATCCAGGCTTCCAAGAAGATTGTCGTAATCCGGGTTGCGTGTGGTTGCGCGATTGAGAAACCGCTCGTTGGTCGACGCGCTGAGCAATTCCGCAGAATTAGAAAACACAACGCCGTTGACGGTCACGGACCCGGTACTGGTATTTGTCGCATTGACTGCCTCGACCAGCGTTCCGCCAGGCCTCACTTCCAGATTCGATTCAGTATCGAAAGGGCCCGTCCAGGTAATAGCGCCTTCGGAAGCTCGCTGCTGTGCTCGGGTTGGGTCGGCCCCGTCAGTCGAACCGGGCTCCTGAGCCACTGCAGTGGAAACAAGTAATGCGGCAACAATGACGAGCTTATGCATGGGCGCTCACAAGAATCAGCTAAAACTCATCTTAGCCCAACTCGTTAGCCGGGCTGGGTCTTTATCAAATGGTGGCCAGGGGCGGAATGGATCGCTGGCTGCGCCAGCTCGCACTTCGTGCGTCTGCCGCCGTTGTGCGCCTCGGTTGAACCACCGACACGCAGATTTTCAGAAATCTGAGTGGTTGATTCGATTCTTATTTATCAACCAGTTACCGGGGCGTCCGTTGCACAATTTGCATCACTTTGCACGACAATGCCCAGCTGTCCCACGCAAAATTCACGCAAGACTCGCTCGAGATTTCCGCCCTCCCGGGGATCGCGCCGACCAAAAAAACTTGAATGCTGTCTGCCTTTCGTTTCGATGTCACAACCGATGCCCTCGGAACACGCTATTTCATTCGCAAGCAACTGAAGATATTGACCTCGGTCATTTCAACCTAATAACCGAGCCGCTCGAACAGGATGCGTTTCACCGGGATACCAATTTCCTTTAGTGATGCCGAGACGGCGTCAACCATGACGGGTGGCCCGCATACATAATAGTCCCACGCTTCTCGATCTTCAGCGGCAAAGGTCTTGTTGAGTATCTCGACGTCGATGAAACCTTTGTAGCCGTCAAAGTCGGGCGGCGGATCGGACAATACCAGGGTTTGATCGAATTCTAACTCGGCTTCGAGTGCTTTGATCTCTTCCTGGCAAACCATTTGATCCATCGTGCGGTTGCCATAGATCAGTCGAATCGGCCGCGAGTCCTTGATATCTCGAAGCTGCCTGAGAATCCCGAGTATCGGCCCGATACCTGCGCCACCGGCAATAAGCCCGATACCGCGAGCTTTTCGGGCGGTCAGCGTAAAAACACCGTGCGGTCCATCGAGGTATACGCGGCTGCCCGGCTTGAGTCTTTGATCAAGTTTGGAGGTGAAGTCTCCCAGGTCACGTACGAGGAACGAAACAGACGGTAAAGCCGCCGGGCTCGACGCTATCGAAAAGGGATGCTCCGCACGATTGTAGATGCTGCCGGTGGCGTTCAACCAACAGAACTGCCCGGCGTCAAAGTTGAATGCGAATTCGCCGTCTTTTTCCAACGTCACATACCAATCGTCCTTACTGACTTTATGACAGTCTTTTACCTTGAATGGCTTTCTGGCCACTTGCGACGGCCGAATGAAGTACGTGTAAATGACCGCACCAACAGCGATTGCACAGAGTGCGATCCACAACAGGTCAAACCAGACGTTGTATCGACCATGGCGCCCGACGGTAACGGCGTGATGTGTCGCCAACACGATCATAGCGACAAACCCGAGCGCATGACCGTAGCGCCACATCTCGTATTTCATGCCCAGTTTGTCACGGTACATCGACATCAATACCCACACCCATAACAACGCCCAGGCGAATAACCCGGTTCTGGCTTCGGAATCGACGAACATGGACCACATGTCATTCAGAGCAAGCTGTGGCGCTATGAAGAACCGCGGCAAGTGAATCAAGAAGGGATGCAAAAAGAATAATAGCGCGAGGATTTCGCCGACTTTCCGGTGCAGATACATCGCGTGGTCGACGCCGGTGGCATAGTTGATCGCATTGATACGGCCAGTCAGCACGAACTGGGCCAACAGCATCACCATCCCGACGATGGTAAGCAGCGCAACCAGCTCCGTGTACCAGTTTCTTATTTCAAGGCCCTGGGTATAGGACAAGGCCCAGGGAATCAGCGCCAACAACAGGTAAACCACCAGGATCGGCCGCAACGTCATCGGCGGCTTTCGGACCAGGGGCAGCAGTGCGTCTTCTTTTATTTCCAGGCTCATTCAATCATTCCCCCGAACTCTCAGCCGCACCATCAAGCGTGTAGTCCGTTACAGGCTGCTCAAAGGGTTCAGGTTCTTCGTAGGGACGGAACGGCGGCGGTGTGGGCGCCTGGTCGCAGGCTGCCAGACCCGTAAACAGGAGAACCAGCGACGACAGGGCGATACATCGAACGCAGCTAAGCTTCTTTGCCTTTGCGTCCATTGCTGCCTAACCCCACGACACGAAAGGTTTGACGGCCTTGTCTGGCGTCAGGGTGATGGCGTCGACCGGGCACGAGAATCGGCACAGGTGACATATCTGACAGTCGACCTGGTAGGCCACGTAGGCCTGGTTCGACACGGGATCCATGCGAATAACATCTGTGGGGCACGCGACCACGCAGTTTTCACAGCCAATACAACCGTGAATCTTTTCGATAGGCATTGTCTAGACCCAGTCCGTATGATTTGCCAGGAACTCATCCTCTCCGGGAAACTCCCGCGGATAACGTTCGCGATAAGGAATGCTCGGGTCCGGCTTCCATTCCTCCGGAATGGGCTTCTTCCCCAGCACCATTTCTCCATCTGCTTCCTTGATAGTGACCCAGCAATGCCAGTCATCATCGTTGCGAGCCGGAAAATCTTCGCGATAATGAGTGCCGCGACTTTCCTCTCTAAAGAGTCCCGCGCGCAATTTCATTTCAGCGTTGAGCAACATGTTCTTGAATTCATGCGTTTCTCTTAGCTCGTGACCATCTCTGGAAATCAGGTGCGGCACGACACGATCACGCAAAAACTCCAATGACGCGAGCGCTCCCTCGAGGCGCCTCGGCTCTTTGACGTAGAGGATGTGGATTGGGGTCATTGTATTTCGCAAAACTTCGACGGCCCACTCGGTGCTGTAGCCACGCAAGTTTTCTCGCGGCGCCCATATCTCTGCGATTTTTTCGTCAACCTCAGCCTGGTTGACCTTGGCGCGCACGAAATTGGCTGCATATTTTGCAGCGTCGCGACCCGCGATACGCCCCTGGATTGCCGACCCATAGGAGGAAAAGCCGCGGGCCGGATAGCTTGAACCACACAGATACGAAGCCAGCGCATCGCCCGCGGCCCAGAGTCCTTCAACGCCGTCCGCGGAACAGGTGTAGTCCGAATTGACGACCCCTTCGCCTTTGTGCACGCCCATACCCGCTGTAGAGCCACCAACGCGATGGCCCATGTCGGTGCGACCTCCGCCGGGTGGTTCGCCATATTCGATCGTCATGTCCGGGGTCTTGAGAAAGCCTTTGCCCTTGTATAACTCACGATTTCGAACGACAAAAGGATCCTGATGCGGGTCGCCTGCGGGGATCGGCTCGCCGCCCGGTGGCCCCCCGACCTGCCGGCCAAGGTTACCCTTGAATGCATTGATTGCCCCGTTGAGATTCAGGCCGCCTTCGAGAGGATGCGGTGGACCGGCCATGATGTAAGCGCCGGTCACGCTCTGTGCGAACTCCCAGCCATTATAGGAGGCGGCAGGATAATGATAGAACGTTGAATGCGTGTCGTTGAATTCTTTGCCGCTGATGCTCGCGCCGGCTCTGTATGCCATCGCATCGCCGTCGAATGTCTGGCCCCATATCGGGAACCCAGGGCTTTTGTACGAGCCTGCCCCGGTACACAGAATGACCGCTTTTGCCGTTATCACGATCGCCCTGGATTCCTCCCGGGAGTCGTCGTACGTAAAGCCGACCCCACCGGCCACGCGCCCCTGCTCGTCTTTGAACAGCGAGGTCATCATGACTCGCTCGAGCATTTCGACGCCAGCTTCCTGCATGTCGCGTTTGAACACCTTGCTGCCTCGTTCAAACGGTTTCGTGTCGTGAGCGCCCATGTCCCGCAGCGTCCAGAATATATCCAGTGACTCATCCATGAAGATGTCCAGCCATCGGCGGTCGTTGACATGCTCTGTATTGCTCGCGACGTTTCGGTGCCACTCCTCCCGGTCGTACATAGAGGCGTCAAAGGGTCTGCTGTCAGACGCCCAGGGAGACATGCCGGACCAGCCAATGCCCCCTTTATCGACCACTAAGACGCGTTGGCCGTTCTTGCGCGCCTCAAGCGCTGCAAAGGTACCGGCAAAGCCGCTGCCAAGAATCAATACATCCGTATCGTATTGAGACTTCGTCACCTTGGTGACCGGTTTTGCGCGAGTGTTTTCAATGATCGGAAGCGCAAGAGGGACGGAAAGGGCGGCACCGGTATACGCCCCCAATCGCATGAAGTCGCGCCGGCTTAGACCGTCGGAACGGTCGTTTTGCGGCGTCTCTGCGCGCTCGTCTGGCTTCTCTGTGTCATCCGCCATTTTCAATGCTCGCTTGACTGTGTGTCATTGGCCTTGCGTTCATGTGCACATCATCCGAATCACTTACCAGTGCACTCGTTGGGCCTGCGGGCGCCAGGCTCAGAAACAATGACGCCAGTTTGACTGGCGAACGCCTCCCACCTTGCAACCATATCGTCCAAGGTCTCAGGCATGCTGGCGGCAAGATCTTCGGTTTCGCCCGGATCCGAGCCTAAATCGAAGAGCTGCCATTCTCCATTTCCTTCCGGCGCCGGTAGCCTCACCAATTTTAATTCACCATACTGAAATCCCTGTCGCCTGTGAACACTAAACCCGTAGAGCGGCGTGTCATGGACCTGGTCTGCCTTACCTTCGAGGAAAGGCAAGACGGTTTTTCCGGCCACCGGCAGTACCTCGCGCCCGTGGTACATGCCGTCTGGATGTTTTGCAACGGCGATATCAAGAAAGGTCGGTAACAGGTCCATTACAGACATGAACTCATTGCTTGTTCCGGAGATCTTCGCAACCCGCGGAAACGATATGATAGCGGGCACCCGGATACCGCCCTCAGTTGTCATACCTTTATGCAGACTGAATGGAGTGGAGGCCACCTCGGCCCAGGCTCCCCCATAAGAGACAAAAGAAGATTCTGTACCGAGGTTCTCCAGGCTGTTGTTGTAGTGTTCAGCAATAAAACGATTCTCACCGCCCAGGCCCTGTTCCGGCCTGGCATCGGCACCGTTGTCGGAAATAAAAATAACCATCGTATTTTCGCGCTCACCGATCTGCTCAAGATGATCCAGGAGTCGACCAATGTTCTCATCCAGCGCATCCACCATCCCGGCATAAATCTCCATGTCGCGCGCCTGGCGTTTCTTCTCCTCTGCACTCAAGTCGTCCCATGACACCCGACACTCGCTAAGGGTATTGACTGCAATGTCTTGCGGAAACAATCCGGCATCGACCATTTTCTTCAGTCGTTCATCTCGAATAGCCTGATACCCTGCTGAGTAGCGACCGCGGTACTTGTCACTGTATTCCTCTGGTACCTGCAGCGGCCAATGTGGTGCGGTGTAAGTGACATAGCCGAAGAATGGCTCCGATGAGTTGCTTGCTTTGTTCAGATACTCAATGGCTTTATCCGTATAGAAGCGCGTGGAATAGAAATCATCAGGTAACTGTGCGGGTACGCCGTTTTCCACGTAAGGAACGACAGGGAGATGAGGGTTCAAGCCCTTGTCGGAAAAATGATTGCCCGCGCCGGGCAACATAGCGAAAGAGTCTTCAAATCCGCGTGCATCTGGCCAGTGCTCGGGCCGCATTCCCAAATGCCATTTGCCGGCCATGAACGTGTAGTACCCGGCATCGCTCATCAGTTCCGGCAACGCTGCGATTCGAGCGTTGAGGTAGCCCTCGTATCCGGGCTGATCTCGCTGATTATCGGCCATCCACTCGGCCATGGCGCCCTGGCCAGCCTGATGATTATAAGTGCCGGACAATATCATTGAGCGGGTCGGCGAGCAGGTCGGTCCTGCGTGAAAGTTGGTCAGTTGAAGTCCGCCATTTTTCGCCAGCTGGTCGAGAGTGGGCGTACTGATTTCGCCGCCATAGACGCCAATGTCGGAGAAGCCCAGGTCGTCTGCGACAATCAGCAGTATGTTTGGACGCTTCGCCGGTGCAGCATCCCGATCGCCGTCGACTTCAGTCGGAACCGATTGGCCGCAGGCGTGCAGACAGATGATCAGCAGCAGCGCCAGAATATTCGCCCGAACGGGGTTCTTCGATGTGATTTTTGTTTCGATCATCAAGTCTCGCACTGACAGAACCTCACAAAAGCCAGACTGCTTGAAGAAAAAAGCCGGCCAGGTTGACCGGCTTTTTTCGCCTCGGGAAGCAACTTATCGGATGCGACTCGAGCTCCGCATTAATCCCATTCCATGCCGAACGTGACCCCATACGTGCGCGGTACGCCTACGCTGATGGTACGGCAACCGCAGTTGAAGGGTGGATTGATTAGCTGGCCGGTTACGTATTCTTCGTCGCCCAAATTTTTGCCATGGAGGGCGACATACCAGGTGGCCGCGTCGTAACGGATATTCAGATTGAATATGCCATAAGCCTCCTGCAAATCGAACGGCCCGTTTGCTCTGTCAAAATAGGTATCACCCCGCTTGGCATAGTCCGCTCGAATCGTCAGTTCGCCGTCGCCAATCGGCGCGACGTATTGGCCACCTATGTTTGCCGTGTACTCCGGTGCATGGTTCAGTGTGTTATCGGAGAAATCTGCTGGGGGGATAGGGGTCAAATACTCGTCATATGTGGCGTCCAACGTACCGAAAGAACCATCAATACTGAAGCGATCGGTCAGAATGGCTTGAAACTCGGCCTCCACGCCCTGCACCGTCGACTGAGCTGCATTATCCGCTCTTGGGCCTTCTCCCGTGAGTCGAAACACCTGCAGGTCTTTATAGTCGTAATAGAAGGCCACGAGATTCAGTCTCAGGCGATCGTCCAGGAACTGGTTCTTCGAACCAATTTCGTATGCATCCACTTCCTCTGGTTCGTACGGAATCATGACACCATTGAACGGTATTCCGCCTGATTTGAAACCCTGGGAATAGGAGACATAAAGCAAGCTGTCTTCGGTCAGATCAAAATCGAGACTCAGTTTGCCGGACACGTTGGACCAGTCGCCAGAGACGAATTCATCGGGTTCGGGGCCCTGGGCGCCTCCCCCGTTAAACCGGAAGTTGTTCACGAGATCGACGATTCCTGCTCCGGTGCGCGACTGTTCCTTTTCATCCTTGGTATAGCGCAGCCCCGCCGTTAGGCGCATTCTGTCCGACAGGCTGTAGGTGGCCTGTCCAAAAAATGCCAGGGAGTCCGTCTTGTGGTTGGCGACAGGATTCTGGCTGACGCCGTTTCCACCTGGTTGCTGACCACCCGGCAACGGCACGGCTGGATCCACATTGCCGGGAAATCCCATCGTCATGAAATCTTCGGTCAGTTCTTCGTGATAGATAAATACGCCTACTATCCATTCGAGTGCACCATCACCTGTCGAAACCAGGTTGAATTCCTGACTCCACTGTTCCGCATCGTTTTGCCGGGCCCGCTCCTCCGCTCTTATTTCAGTATTGTCCGCGTCAACGAGTGTTGAGTTATCGTTTTGCTGAAAGGCTGTGACAGATTTTAATTCGATTGCGTCGGAGAGCGGCCAATTCACGGTCAGGTCAATACCTGACATGGTCTGGTCTATAAACTCAGCTGAGTCCTTTCGAATCTCACGGAAGTTTCTGGACATAGGCAATGCTGCGCCTTTCGCTACAGCAACAATCGGCGCGCCCGGCGGCCGTCCCGAACCGTCAGAAATGCCGACCATGCTGGGCGTAAACTGATAGTCCGTATCGGTACCAAGATACTTCGAACCGGCGCCGGCACCTTCGTTCTTGTTGTAATAGGCGCCCAGGATCACTTCGCCGTCATTTAGTGTCCATCGCAGTTTTCCTCGTAAGCTGAGCGTATCAGCATCGTCGTTGTCTCTACCGCCCGCGTAGAGATTTTCGAGGTAGCCGTCCCTGTCTTCTTTCATAACAGAGAATCTCGCAGCCATCGTGTCGCTAACAGGAACATTCAGGATTCCCCGAATCCGGGTCCTTGCGTAATTTCCAGCAGTCAGGTCGGCCGATGCCATGAATTCATCGGTCGGATTCTTTGTAATGATATTTACGTTGCCACCGACGGCGTTGCGTCCATAGAGCGTACCTTGTGGTCCGCGAAGTACTTCCAGTCGTTCCACGTCGAAAACTGATTGTGCTGCGGCAGAGTTTCTTCCGACATAGACACCGTCCACGTGCAGCGCAACACCCTGGTCGCCGCCGCCTACCAGCGTTTCCGTACCAATGCCACGCAAGGTGATTCGGCTATTGTTTTGTCCGCCGGATTCATTATTAAACTCAAGATTTGGCGTAATTTCCTGCAGCGCTCGCAGATTGGTTGCATCGCGCAAATCCATATCCGCCTGTGAAAAGGAGGTCACGGAAATCGGAACGTCCTGGAGAGTCTGCGCTCGCTTTTGTGCAGTCACCGTTATTTCGTCCAGTGATTTGCTCGAGCTTTCCTGTTCCTGTGCAGCAGCCCCGAGGCTAAATATCGGTACCAGTAATATCCCGACACCTGCGATCTCTTTGATTTTCATGCTTGTACCCCCTAAATCAACTTATGACCCAACTTGGTCTGTCGTTAGCGCTGTTGTTCAGACAACACAATCAGAAATGGTAGCTCGCTTGTAGCCAGATTGACCGGAGCTGACTCGGCGATTCTGACGTTATTCCCTGGTCGCCTGGTGGCGCGCCGAAAATCGCACCAATCGGCGCAGCCGGCGGGCCGCTAAAGTCTGTTGCGACTTCATCAAAAATATTCTGCCCAACCAGATTAATCCGCCAGGTTCCGTCGATATCGCTAATGCCAAAAGTCAGATCCACGGTCGTGAGACTATCGGACGGAAAGGTCTCGTTGATTTGGCTAACCATTTTGTCGCGGTAACGAACGAATCCACTCGCAGTAAGTTCGGCCCAGTTCGATAAAGGCGTCTGGACGCGCAAGCCCAAACTACCCGTGAGATTGGGGGCCTGTGCCAACTGCGTGCCATCATCAGCGTTCGTGCTGTCGGCATAGGTAGCGTCACCCATCAAACGAACCGCATCTGAGATTTGCCACTGTCCGTCGATCTCCACGCCATTCGACTCAACGTCGATGTTGCGTGTCAGGAAAAACGCCTGTGAGCCGGATACCTGAAAAGATGTCTCCTGAAAGTCATCGATATCTGTCTGGAAAATGGCAAAGTTAAGTTGCGCGGCACCGCCGGCAAGACTCATTTTTGCACCGAGCTCGATGCTTTTTGCGGTCTCCGTCTTTACGCGTGCGCCATTTAACGCAACATCAAGTGACGGATCTCCGCTGCCGACCTCGGCTGACTCGGCGAATCCACCCGTCTTCGATCCAACACCATATGCGGCATACAGCATCGCGGTATCAGAAGCATCCCATTGAAAGCTCAGATTGCCGTTCACGAAGTCATCGTTGAACGTAAGCGGCGAATCGAATGGGGGATTTATGATGCTGTTCCAAAGCGTGGCCGGTGTGCCCTGGACGCGCTCAAATACAACGTCCTTCGATTCGTCGGTATATCGAATACCCAAGGAGGCACGAAACGCATCGCTGAAGTTGCGAGTACCCTGACCAAATAGCGATACGGTTTGTGTATTTTGCGTAAAGTTATTCGTAAATGGCCCGTTGAACAGTTGCCCGGGATCGGGAGGCGGAAAGTTTGGCGTACTCCAGAATTGCTGTTCAGATGACGTCCAGTCACTCTCGAAGAGAAAAGCGCCAACGACGTATTCGAACGGTTCGCCGGCCGGAGACGTCAAGCGAAATTCCTGTGAGATTTGATCGTAGTCCTCGTCGCGCTCAAAGTAGGTGCTGTAGAGGTTGACGGTCCCCGGATCAAATATTGCCCACGTCACTTCGTCGAATGCGTTGCCAAAATCAAAGTCATCAAAAAACTTCAGGTCATATTCTGAGTAGGATGTTACCGAAGTAAACGTATTGTTCCCCATTTCATATTCGATTGTGAGACTGGCTGAGTTCACGTCGGTATCGTGGAAGCTCTCGCCATTCGGGCACTCGGGGCAGATAGCGGTTTTCGTATCATCAAGGACCGCTTCTCCATAAATGTCTGCGACCGGAGGCGGGAAAAAATTTCCATTATCGACGAACTGAAATCCGTTCCCCTGCCTTTCGCTGCTGGAATGCTGCAGTGCAGCGGTAAGAGTCAGTCTGTCGGTCGGGCTGGCAACCAGCGTTGCGCGCAGCCCCAGGTCTTCATCGGCAGGAACATCGCTACCGGTAAGCAGGTTTTCTACCCACCCATCCTTATCAACGTAATGGCCCGCCAGACGTACCGCCGCCGTATCACTGAGTGGAATGTCTAACGCACCATCAACGCCGTACCCACCGTTCTCGAATTCAGCACCGATCTTCGCGAAACCGCCAAGTTCACTCCCGGGCTTCCTGGTTATGATGCTGATCGCACCGAGGCTTGAGTTCTTGCCCAGCAACGTACTCTGTGTGCCCTTGATAACCTCCATGCGCTCTACGTCGAAAAATGCGGATGAATACATCCGTCCTTTTCCAACGAACATCCCGTCCTGAAACACGGCGACGGACTGGTCAAACGATTGCGTCCTTGCCGGTGTTCCGAGGCCGCGTAACGTCAGGGCCAAGCCATCGTCTGGCGCCCGGGAAAACACCATGCCCGGCACGAGATTGGCGACTTCAAACAGGTCGTCGATGCCGAATTCGTCCAGGGTGTCACCGGCAACAGCGGTAACGGTGATCGGAACGTCCTGTATCGACTGCTCGCGTTTCTGAGCGGTGACCGTTATCTCTTCCAGTTCCGCAGCAAGAGCCACGCCACCTGTCGACAGTAGTACGGCGCCGATGAAAAGCAGGCCGGATACAACGACGCGCCGTGGAGTTACGATCGCCGATTTCGAAGCTGATCCCTCGTACATATTTCCCCCCTAAGGTCTACTCTTTGAGAGCAGTTTGGCGCCGACTATTTTCGGCAATCCAAAGTTATCGAAGTTCATCAGACGAGTCAAGTGTATTGCTAAACGGTACACTTATGATCGCGTTGAATCAGGTAAGCCCTCTTGACAAGGATGCAGTGAGTGCCCAAAATAACCGTTATTCGGTACATCAGTATCGCTAATTGGTTCATATAATCGGAGGGGCTGCGATGAGTGGATGGGAAGATGGTGACTGGCGCGATCCGACGCTTTGTCAGTTTGAAGAGTCCAATACAAACAACAAGATGGGGCTCGAATTTTACGACCTGAGCCATCCCTGGGGCCTGGGCCAACCTTGCTGGCCGTATTTTGAAGACGTAAAGATTGAACGTCTCCACGGTATGTCGAAGTCCGGCGTACTCACTCAGAAGATCACTACGGTCATGCACTCGGGCACACATATCGATGCGCCAGCCCATGTCGTGCAGGGCACACCGTTTATGGACGAAGTGCCATTACCCTATTTTTTCGGCACCGGCGTCGTCGTCTCGATCCCGAAGAAAAAATGGGAGGTCATCACGGCCGAGGATCTTGAGAATGCCCGACCGAAAATTCGCGAAGGCGACATCGTCATCGTCAATACCGGTTGGCACAAATATTACGGCGACAATCAGCATTACTACGGCTATTCGCCAGGCTTCTACAAAGAGGCGGGCGACTGGTTCGTGGAACGAAAAGTCAAGATGGCGGGCAGCGATACGCAGGCACTCGATCATCCTCTTGGAACCGCAATCGGACCACACGGACCGGGCGCACCAGACGGCCTTCTTCCGGCCCTGAACAGGGAATACGAAGAACTCACGGGCCGCAAAGTTATCGAGGATTTTCCGGAGTGGGAGCCGTGCCATAACGCAATCCTGTCGCATGGTATCTGCGGATTCGAAAACGTCGGTGGCGACATTGACAAGGTGACTGGGAAACGCGTGACCTTTGCAGCGTTTCCATGGCGGTGGAAAAAGGGCGACGGCTGCATCGTACGATTGGTCGCGATGGTGGATCCAGGCGGTTCATTCCGCATCGAGACCGGAGACTCGGACTAATGCAGGTCGTCAGGTTCGCCGACGCAAAACCCTATGTCGCACCGAAGCACTTCGATATGAGTTGTGTCCGGCTGCAGGGGATGGAAGCGAGCGATGCCAAGACCTGCTGGGTGGGTCTGTCCAGCTTTGAGCCTGGCGGGGGTGCGGAAATGGACGTAACCCCGATTGAGAAGATTTACATTGTCCTTTCCGGGCAGATAACCATCTCCGTGGAGGGCGAAAACGCAATCCTGGGGCCGCACGACAGTTGCGTCCTCGCCCCGAACGAGGCGCGGTCCGTCACCAATAGTGGTAGTGAGGTCGCAACCATGCTTGTAGTAATGCCGTATCCCGAGGCGTCGTCGTGAGCCTGCCAGAGATTGATTCGTCGAGACTCTTCGATGTCGCCGGAAAGTCGGCAATCATCGTCGGCGCGACTGGCTCGTTTGGGAAAGTGGTTGCCGCGACGCTCGGGAATGCCGGAGCAAAGCTCGTCATTACAGCGGGCAACGCCGACAACCTCGCTCAGTTGGGCGAGGAACTGCGAGCCAGGAGCATTGAAACAGTCGAGGTTGCGCGGCGACCGAATACTGAGGCAGATTGCGATGCGATCGTTTCTGCCACCGTCGATGCCTTTGGCAGTGTGGACATGCTCGTCGTCGCATCCGGGATGAACGAAGTTGCACCGATTGTCGAGATGTCACCAGAGAGCTTCCAGAAAGTCATGCTCGCCAACGTCGATGGATCGTGGCTGATGGCCCGTGCCGCCGGCAAGCAGATGATCAGCCAGGGACGGGGTGGCAAAGTCGTATTCACCTCCTCGGCTCGTGGCAAGCTCGGCCACCCGGCCGGGTATTCAGCCTATTGCACGTCGAAGTCTGCCGTGGACGGCATGACCAAGGCCCTTGGTTGCGAGTGGGGCAAATACGGCATCACCGTCAACGCCATAGCTCCGACGGTATTTCGCTCACCTCTGACAGCCTGGATGTTCGAAGATAACGAGGAAGCAATGAAAGTCCGAGAGGGCTTTCTCTCCCGCGTCCCGATCGGGCGCCTCGGCGAGCCCGAAGACCTCGCTGGGCCGCTGCTGTTCCTGTGCTCAAAAGCATCTGATTTTCACACAGGGCACATAATTTACGCCGACGGCGGTTACACTGCCGGATAGGAGGAGCTAGCCGAATGAACTACGCAATGCTGATCGCCGTTCTGGCTTACGAGGTCGTGTTGATCGTGGGGCTCGGCCTCTGGATTCAGCGCCGCCAGGTAGCACACTCCGAAAAAGACGAATTTGCACTAGCCGGCCGCAGCTTGCCGGTTTCGGTAGTCGCGGTAACGCTGGCACTTACGGTCCTGGGCACAGCCCATATCCTCGGCGTCTTCGAGATGGCATGGATACTCGGGGCCGCGGCGGTCTGGTTCAGCCTTGCTCACGTGATTCTCCTGGTTGTCGTATGCCTTGGTACGGGGCTCTGGGTGCGACGTCTCGGAGTTACCACCGTGCCGCAATTGCTGGACTCTGCCTACGGCCTCGAGACACGCTTATGTGTTTCATGCGTCATGGCGGGCGTCATGTTTGGCATCCTGACCGTCGAGGCACAGGGTATCGGCATCATCTTCGCATCGCTAACCGACTGGGATATCGCAAGCGGGGCAATCGTCGGCGGCGTGATCGGAATTCTCTACGTCATTCTGGCCGGCATGAAAGAAATTGGCTGGGTCAACCTGGTCAATGCGACGGTAATGTACATCGGTCTCATACTCGCCACCGTGTTTGTCGCGTTCAAACTTCCTGGTGGAAACTTCGACAGTGTTGCGGACTTCTATACGCAACAGGACCAGGGTTTCATGCTGTCAATTTTTGGCAACACCCAGATCATTCAGACGTTTGTACTGGGCACGATCGTCGCCGTCGTCTTTAGCCAGGGAACCAATCAGATGCTGATGCAGGTTGCCATGGCGGCGGAAAGTGAAAAAGTCATTCGTAAAGCATTGTGGATTGCTGCGCCGGTCAACGGTCTCTTCGGCGTCTTCGCTGTGTCGCTCGGACTTGCTGCGAAATCGGTCCCCGAATTCCAGGCACTGGGACAAAAGGTCGCGGCAACCAGCATGCTGGTTTCCTATTTACCGCCCTGGCTCGGCGCGCTCTTATTGGCTTCGTTTCTGGCGGCTATTCTGTCGACTTTTGCAATCCTGGCTCTGGCAATCGCAACTATTTTCGCAAACGACATATTCAAACCGCTGTACAAGCCCGATGCGACAGAGGCCATGCAGACTCGCACGATAAGGCTGACCATTGTCGTCGTTGCCGGTATAGCCATCGGCGTCGCTGCCTTCCTGCCCCCTATTCTCGCGGCCATGAACTGGCTGTTCGCCTGGCTTGTGCCCGTATTTTGGGTTGTCGTATTCGGCCTGTTCTGGAAACGGCACCAGGGTGTAGCAATAACAGCGCTGCTTGTTAGCTGGCTACTGAATAGCTTGTGGTCATTTACCGACATTTCTACGGTCGTCGGGTTTCCGGATGCGCCCAATGCGTATGTAACGTTGGTGGTTACTTTGGCGATTCTGGTGCCGGGAAATCTCCTGGTATCCGGGGCGCCGGGAATTCTCCGGTCGAGAAAAGCTGAGGCGCCCGCGGCAGAAGCGGTTTAAGGAGCACATCATGTTTTGGAACATATTTTTGCAGAGCAGTGCGTTGATTATTGCCATTCTTGTCGTGGGCAACGTCATTGCGTATTTCATAAAGAAGTCGGGTCGAGGCTGAGAACAAGATGGAAGCACTACAAGTAACTCAACTGTGGATGGGCGGTGTCGTTCTGATGATGCTGGTATTTGGTGTTATTGCTGGCGCCGGCTACGCCCTGCGAAAGTCACGAGATAGGCAATGAGCCGCCTGAAAGGCCGTACAGCGGTCATCACCGGTGCCTCGAGCGGTATTGGTTTATGCATCGCAAAAGCTTTCGCAAAAGAAGGCGCAACGGTTGTCATTAGCGCCAGAGGTCTGGAAAAAGCCGAAGCGGCTGCAGAGTCCATCCGATCCGAGGGCGGACGGGCAACTGCGCTACCCTGCGATGTGGGCGACGATGACAGTGTTATTGCACTGCACGCCGAAGTTGTTCGCACCGTGGGCGCACCCAACGTCATTGTTAATAGCGCCGGGGTCTACAATATCTCGCGTTTCCAGGATACTCCCCTCGAGACTTACAAACGTGCGATTGACGTCAACTACCTTGGTGTAATCCGGGTTATCCAGGCGTTTCTGCCGGACATGGTCGAGGCCGGATACGGCAAGATCGTGAACATCGCCTCAACGGCGGGAAAGTGGGGCTCGCTTTACCAGGCGCATTACAATGGATCAAAGCACGCGGTCCTGGGGGTCACAAAGTCGCTGGCGGTCGAGTTTGCGAAGACCGGTGTCAATATCAACGCAATATGTCCCGGCTGGGTTGAGACACCGATGCTGGATCAAGGCATGGCAGAGTTCGCCGAGGCCGCAGGGATTCCTGCAGGGGATGTGCGCGACGCCTGGTTGACCCGGGTTCCAATGGGGCGCTTTCTTGAACCTGAGGAAGTCGGCCCTCTCGCGGTCTATCTGGCGTCCGATGAGTCCGCGGGAATGACGGGACAGGCACTGACCATATCGGGTGGAATGGTGCTTATATGATATCCAGCGTCGGAGTCATTGGCGCCGGATTGATGGGCAGCGGCATCGCACAATTGTTTGCCGCGAGCGGCAAGCAGGTACAGCTGTTCGAGCCGTTCGAAGAATCTCAACGCCAAGCGAAAGAGAAAATCCGCTCGATCTGCAAAGCCATCGGCGACCCCGAAGATTGCGTTGAAAGAATCGTGGTCACCGGCGACCTGGCGCAAGCCGTGGAGACGGCCGACTTTGTCATCGAAGCAGCGCCTGAGAAGATCGACCTGAAGCAGGACCTGTTCCTGAAGCTGGCCAGGCTGACGCGGCCTGAGGCAATCCTCGGAACCAATTCCTCGGTGATCCCCGTCTCCACGGTCGCCGGTCAACTCGATGCTGCCGACGCCGCGCGAGTCGTCGGAGTGCACTTCTGGAACCCTCCCTATCTCGTACCACTGGTGGAGGTCATCCAGGGCGACAGGACCTCGGACCAGACCGTGCAGAGCACGATCGAACTGCTTCGAGAAGCCGGCAAGGAACCCGTGCATATTCAGAAGGACACCGTTGTTGGTAACAGGCTGCAACATGCGTTGTGGAGAGAGGCGGTAGCGCTGGTTGCAGAAGGCGCCATTGATGCGGCCGGTGTCGATACGGTGATCAAGAAGAGTTTCGGACTGCGACTGCCCGTACTGGGTCCATTGGAAAATGCAGACCTCGTCGGGATCGAGCTGACCCAGGATGTGCATCGCGTCGTATTCCCCCAACTCAGCAACGACTCGGAACCGAACCCGCTGCTTCAGCAAATGCTCGAAGCCGGAAAAGCCGGCATGAATGCGGGCAGCGGATTCTACGACTGGACGCCAGAGACAGCCGCCGCAAAGCGCGAACTCCTGACCCGGCACCTCATGACTGTCACCGGCCGCAATGGATGATCCGACTGTACTTTGGCGACCCGACCCCGCACAGGTCGCCGAATCGCGCGTAGAGGAATTTCGCCGCATGGCCGAAGAGTCTCTCGGTCGGAGGTTCGAAGACTACAACGCCCTGTATCGATGGTCGCTGGATGCGCCCGAGGAATTCTGGAGCTCATTATGGCAATTCCTCGACATCGTTGCGGCGAGGCCCTGGGATTCCGCAGTCGTCCGATCGGACCGTATGCGCGAAACCCGGTTCTTTACAGGAACACGGCTCAATTTCGCGGAAAACCTGCTCCGCCACAGCGAGAAGAGCGTCGCCCTCGTCTATCGCGACGAGAACGGGCATCGGCTCGAATGGTCAGCTGAAGAACTCCGGCAGCAAGTTGCGGATACTGCTGCCGGATTGAGGGCGGCCGGCGTAACGACCGGCGATCGGGTTGCCGGATTTGTTCCCAATCACCCCTACGCTCTCGTCGCCATGCTGGCAACGACCAGCATCGGCGCCGTCTGGTCGTCCTGTTCGCCGGACTTCGGTGTCAGCGGAATTCTCGATCGTTTTGGCCAGATCGAGCCGAAAATATTGTTTACTGCCGACGGTTATCGTTACAACGGCAAGACATTCGATTCTGTCGGTCGAGTCCAGGATTTCGCCGCGAAGTTGCCGAGCATCGAAAAGACCGTCGTTTTTCCGAACCTGGGCGACACGGTCAACGTCGGGGATGACTCGGGTTGCGTCGCCCTGTCAGACTTCCAGGTGAAAGGCGCGGCACTCGAATTCGAGCAGCTCTCGTTTGATCATCCGGTGTTTATCCTGTTTACCTCGGGAACCACCGGAGTGCCCAAGTGCATTGTTCATCACGCGGGCGGCGCACTCATCCAGCTGATGAAAGACCACCAGCTGCACTGCGACCTGGGAATCAACGACAGGCTGTTTTTTTTCAGCACCTGTGGCTGGATGATGTGGAACTGGCTGGTGACAGGGTTGGCGAGCGGGTGCACGATCGTGATGTACGACGGTTCGCCCCTGCCCACTGCTCAGCCGGACATCCTGTGGCAGATCGCGGCAGACGAAGGCGTGACAGCCTTCGGGGCAGGTGCCCGTTACTACGCCTCTGTCGAGCAACAGGGCATCGTGCCCGCGCAGAGCTTCGACCTCTCGAAGTTGCGTCTGCTGATGTCTACCGGTTCAGTACTCGCGCCTGAGAGTTACGACTTCCTGTACCAGAACGTCAAGGCGGATGTACTACTCGCGTCAGTCACTGGCGGCACCGACATACTATCGGCCTTTGCCCTGGGTGTGCCGACGCAGCCACTGCATCGTGGCGAAATACAGTGTCGCGCGCTGGGGATGGCGGTGGATGTTTTCGATGACAACGGTAACTCGCTGGTCGGTGAACGTGGCGAACTCGTGTGCACACAGCCATTTCCTTCGATGCCGCTCAAGTTCTGGAATGACCCGGGCGACGAACGTTACGACGAAGCGTATTTCAACAAGTTCGAAAACACCTGGTGCCACGGGGACTTTGCGGAGATCACCGAACGTGGCGGCATGATCATTCACGGCCGCTCGGATGCCGTGCTCAATCCAGGTGGGGTGCGTATCGGTACCGCTGAAATTTATCGCCAGGTCGACAAGATAGACGCAGTCGTGGACAGCGTCTGTGTCGGACAGAATTGGGACAACGACGTTCGAGTTGTACTGTTTGTCGTGCTTGAGCCCGATACATTGCTGACCGCGGAACTCGAGGCAACGATCCGGCAGAGCATCAGAAAGAACGCCACGCCGCGACACGTCCCGGCAAAGATCGTCGCAGTACCCGACATTCCCAGGACACGGTCAGGCAAAACCGCTGAAATCGCCGTACGCGATACCATCAATGGCAAAGCGATAGGCAACACGACCGCACTGGAAAACCCTGAGTCACTTGAGTATTTCCGAGATCGCGGCGAGCTATCAACCTGACGAATCCGATCTGACAAGAGGACACGACCTTGCGCGAAGCAGTCATCGTATCAACCACACGCACCCCGATTGGCCGGGCTTACCGAGGTGCATTCAACAATACGGAAGCGCCCAGCCTGGGCGGCCATGCCATCAGGTCCGCCGTAGAACGAGCGGGCGTTGATCCGGCCATTGTCGAAGACGCCATTATGGGCTGCGCATTGCCGCAGGGCACACAGAGCCCGAACATCGCGCGCCTCTGCGCGCTGGCCGGCGGCCTGCCGGTCACGACAGCGGGTATGACCGTTGATCGGCAGTGCTCATCCGGCATGATGGCGATTGCGCTAGCAGCCAAGTCAATCATGGCTGGAGAACAAGATGTGGCCGTCGCCGGCGGACTGGAGTCGGTCA
>Ga0316187_10001498_pt1 | contig 20215 bp, 11 predicted proteins | sample CroRivburrow1_MG_FD_204927 | JGI IMG/M metagenome (GOLD analysis project Ga0316187, IMG submission 204927) | Coastal sediment microbial communities from Maine, United States - Cross River worm burrow 1 | ecosystem: Environmental > Aquatic > Marine > Coastal > Sediment | place: USA: Maine...
GCAGTTTCCAGCACCCGCCGCTCTCGGTCTACCTGTTGAAATCAGGCACGCTGGTCTTCGGAGAGAACAACTTCGGCTTCCGCTTCATGAACGCCCTCGTGGGTGCCCTCTCCGTGCTCCTGATCTACGTCCTGGCTCGCCGGGGCTTCGACGACGAGAAGGCGGGCCTGCTCGCGGCGCTGCTGCTGGCCACCAACCGCTTCCACATCGGGTGGTCGAGGCTGATCAACCAGGAGGTTCTCTATCTCGCCCTGGTGATCGTGACGCTCGCCGTATTCTGGCGTGCCTGGCGCCGTGGTGCCGGGTGGCCCCTCGTCGGCGTGGCCGCGGCCCTGGCGGTTCTCGCCAAGGAGCTCGCCGTCCTGCTGATTCCGGCGCTGGGGATCTTCCTCCTGACGAGCGCCAAGGGCAGGGCGGTGCTTCGGCGAAAAGAGGTGTGGGCCTCGCTCGCCATCGTGGCCGTGGTGGCCGTCGCCCTCTTGACGTACGCCTTGCGTCATCCTGCCCGGGACGAGATGAACCTCGGCGTGAACCTCTATCGCCTGCAGAGCATCGGGATCAGCGTCGAGCCCCTGGAGTTCTTCTTCGCTCCCTCGACCACTCACGACGCGCCGCTCGTAGACGCGTGGACCTATCCCTCGATGTTCTGGCCGACGGGAGTGATCCTGCTCGCGGGCGTCGTGGCGTCGATCCGGCGGTGGAAGGACGACTTCACGCGGTTGATGCTAATCGTCTTTGGTTTCTACTTCCTGTGTTTCACCGTCGTCGGCACCGACATGTCGAGGGTCCCCTTCCACCAGGGTGAGTTCTGGTGGGTCGACGTCGCCCTGATTCCCGCCGTGGTGCTCACGGCGGGCGCGCTCATCGAGCTGAAGGATCACGCCGCCGTGGGCCGGAAGTTGTTCTGGGCCGTACCGGTCTATCTGGCAGCCAACTCCGTCTTTTTTGTCGCGGTGACCCGTAACGGACCGGTACTGCGCCTCCTGGGCGTAACCTACGCGGACGTCGTCGACCGGCTAGCCTTCCTGTTCTGATCCTTTCCTTCTCTCAGCGGGACAGCCTTGTTACCATGTCACCATGGAAACTCAACGCAACACCCATCCCGGATCGAGAACCTCAAGTCCGGTCCTGCTCGACAAGCGCATCCTCCCCAAACGGTTCCTGGTGGTCAGCAACCGCCTGCCGTATCAAATCACGGTCGAGGACGGCGACGTCCGTACGACTCGCGGGGTAGGCGGGCTGGTCACGGCACTCGACCCGATCGTCAAGGGGGTCGGCGGAACCTGGATCGGATGGAGCGGCAGCTACGACGAGCTCCCGGAGACCGTCAGCGTTCCGGGAGCGGACCGTGACTACAACCTTCGGGTCCTGAGCCTGACGCCGGAAGAGGTCGAGCACTTCTACCTGGGCTACTCCAACAAGAGCCTCTGGCCGCTGTTCCACTATTTCCAGGAGCACTGCGAGTTCAGCCGGAGGCAGTGGGAGGTGTTCCGAGACGTCAACCGCAAGTTCGCCAACGCGATCCTGCGCGAGTACCGCGAGGGCGATCTGATCTGGATCCACGACTATCACCTGATGCTGGTTCCGGCCATGGTCCGCGAGACCTTGCCGGAGGCGCAGATCGGATTCTTCCTGCATGTTCCCTTCCCGTCGGCGGAGCTGTTCCTGGTGGAGCCCCACGCGCGCGAGCTCATCGAGGGGGTGGTCGGCGCGGATCTCGTGGGCTTCCACATCGACACCTACGCTCGCAACTTCGTCAACGCCGTCGACCTGATCACGGGGTACAACTGCAAAGACGATGAGAGGACGATTGTGGTCGGTGACCGCACGGTCCACGTGGGGCGATTTCCCATCAGCATCGCGTTCGACAACTTCGAGAAGCGCGCCACGGGTCCAGAGGCCGACGAGCGGGTAGCGAAGATCCAGGACTATTACCACGCCGACATCCTCGCCATCGGGGTCGACCGTCTGGACTATACGAAGGGCATTCCCGAGCGGCTGCAGGCGATCGAGCTGATGCTCGAGCGGCACCCCGAATTGCAGGGCAAGTTCACCTTCGTGCAGATCTCCGCTCCGAGCCGTACCAAGGTCGAGGCCTACCGGGAAATGCGAGAAAAGGTCGAGCAGATCGTCGGGCACATCAACGGACGATTCTCCGGCAAGGGCTGCATTCCCATCGACTACCGCTACGAGAGCTACTCGCAGGACGATCTCGGCGCCTACTTCCGGGCGTCGAATCTGGGCGTCGTGACCCCGTTGCGCGACGGCATGAACCTGGTTGCCAAAGAGTACGTTGCATCCAAGATCGATGGTGGCGGGGCGCTCGTACTGTCTAAGTTCACCGGAGCCTACGAAGAGCTCAAGGGCGGCGCGTTCGTCGTGAACCCGTACGACCTCGAGGGCACGGCCGAGGAGATGTACCACGCGATCGTGGCTCCGAAAGAGGGAAAGCGAATCCGAATGCAGCGAATGCGCGATTCCGTTCGCCGCAACGACATCTACTGGTGGTTGGAGCGGTTCCTTCGGGCGCTACGCTGATGAAGACGGTAACCGAGCAACTCCTGGCCTGCGTCGAGCTCGGCAAGGCGGTGACCCAGACCCTGGATCGCGAACGCATCCTGGAAGTCATTCTGAATCGGTTGAGCGAGCTCGTCGCCGCCCACAACTGGACGCTCTACCTGCTTGACGAGGAGAAGCAGGAGCTACGATTCGAGCTCGTGGCCGGCCTGGATCGGGTCACGCTCGCAGACGCCACCATCAAGGTCGGCCACGGGATTGCGGGATCCGTCGCGCAGACGGGTGAGCCGTGTCTTGTTCGGGATGCCGAGAAGGATCCCAGGGTCGATCGCGCCGTCGATCGCTCGACGGGGTTCGTCACCCGATCGCTGATCACACTTCCTCTGAAGCGATGCGAGCAGGTCATCGGGGTCCTGCAGGTCGTCAACCCCGAGGACGTCTCGCTATTCGAGGAAGAGCGCCGTCCCGTTCTCGGGCTCATCGCGGACTTCGTCGCGATCGCCCTCAACAACGCGCTGAATCACGAGCGAGTCCGGATGTTGAGCGTGACCGACGACGTCACGGGATTCTACAACGCCCGGTTTCTCCACCAGACCCTCGAAACGCTCATCGAGACGGGCACGGCAACCTCCCTGGTCTTTCTCGACATGGACCACTTCAAGAAGATCGTTGACGGCTATGGACACCCGCTCGGGGGCAAGGTGCTCAAAGAGGTTGCCATGGTGATCGGCTCAGTGCTCGATCCCGGCGACTCGCTGGTGCGGTACGGCGGCGACGAGTATGTGATTCTTCTTCCCGGTCAGGAGAAAGAAGCCGCGCGCGAAAAGGTCGAACGGATTCGAAGTGCCTTGATCTCGGCCCGCTTTCTCACCGACGAGGGCCACGACATAGCGGTCACCGCCAGCTTCGGCATCGCGCACTATCCGGGCGACGCTTCCGACCTGAAGACCCTGCTGCGGAACGCGGACGTTTCGCTCTACCGCAGCAAAGACCGCGGCAAGAACACCATCACGGTCTTCTAGAATCGAGGCTAGCGGCCGTCTAGCGCGAGCGCTGGACCGAGAACGAGGACCGGGAGACTCCGCCGCGGCCCGTGAGCCGGGTCGTTCGGGAATCGCAGCTGTCGATACACGCCGCGCGATTCGATTCCGCGCGAAGAAGGCACGCCGCGACAGCGTCGACCCTCTCGTCTCCCAGCTGCTGACTGATCGATTTGTTGCCGAGGGTTCCCGGAACCTGGATCGTCACGTAGTTGCACTGGATCGATTCCCAGTTGTGGCGATCGGCGCACTTCCCGATGCACGGATCGGTGTCCCTGACGCCGATGGCAGCTGCGTTGCTCGGGGTCGGCACCATGAGAACCGCGACCGCCGAGGCAACGAGCACAGTCAAGACGAAGGATCCGCCGATACGCAGGTACGACGCTTTCGATGATGAGCTCATGCTTTCCCCCTTTGAAGACCCGAGACGATGCCTCCTTATACCGGAAAGCGCAGGGGAGTGCAACCGAAAGGCGGCATCACCGGCGAGTCGTGGTGCTCTTTCGCTTCGGGCGGTAGCCGGCGTCGGCCTGGTGTCGCGACTGCTTCTTCTTGCCCTTCCTCTTCTTCTTGCTCCCGCTCACGTCCGGTCTGGCGCGCGCGCGGCGGTCAAGGATGGCCTCGCGCGGCGGGTTGGCCGGAATCAGCGCGTCGCAGCCGCCGCCGATCAGGTCGGAACGCCCCGCCTGGAGCAGCGCCTTGCGCACCTCGAAGTAGTTCTCGGGCTTGAAGAACTGCATCAGCGCCCGCTGCAGCCTGCGGTCGCGCAGATGCCTGGCGACGAACACCGGCTTCCGGGTGAACGGGTCGATGCCGGTGTGGTACATCGCCGTCGCGACGTCGAGGGGCGCCGGGATGAAGTCTTGCGCCTGATCGGGGCGGTAGCCGTTGCGCTTGAGGAAGACGGCCAGATCGATCATGGCCGGCAGGTCGCTTCCCGGGTGGCCCGCGATGAAATAGGGGACCAGGTACTGCTTCTTGCCGGCCTTCTTCGATTCGGCCAGGAAGGTCTCGCCGAACTTCTCGAAGTCGTCGGCGCTCGGCTTCCGCATGCGGGCGAGCACCGTCGGGTCGCTGTGCTCGGGGGCGACCTTGAGATGGCCACCGACGTGGTGCCGCGTCAGGTCACGGATGTAGCGCGGCGATCGCTGAGCCAGGTCCATGCGGATGCCGCTTGCCACCAGCACCTTCTTGATGCCAGGCGTCTCTCTCGAGGCCTTCATCACCTCGATCAGCGGGGCGTGGCTCGTGTCGAGCAGTTTGCAGATCGTCGGATGAACGCAAGATTGGCGCCGGCAGACTTCCTCGACCTCCGGCTTCATACAGCGCATCTCGTACATGTTGGCGGTCGGCCCGCCGATATCGCTGACGGTGCCCTTGAACTCCGGGTCGGCCGCCATCCGTTGAACCTCGCCCAGGATCGATTTCTTGCTGCGCGACTGGATGATGCGGCCCTGGTGCGTGGTGATCGAGCAGAACGTGCAACCCCCGAAGCAGCCGCGCATGATCGTGATCGAATCCTTGATCATCTCGTAGGCGGGGATCCGCTCGGTGTAGGCGGGATGCGGCTTGCGGGTGTAGGGCAACCCGTAGATCGTGTCCATGGCCTCGGCCGAGATCGGCAAAGCGGGAGGGTTGCAGACGATCGCCTGCCGGGCGTGCCGCTGCACGAGCCTCCTGGCGTTGAAGGGATTGGTCTCGCTGTGGATCACCCTCGTCGCCTCGGCGAAGGCGGGCTTGTCGTCGCCGACCCGCTCGAAGCTCGGCAGCTCGAGGGCGTCGTCGGGCGGGGTCGACTTCGCGCCCAGGGTGTAAGCGACACCGCGCATGTCGCGAAGGTCCTCGATCGATTCGCCGGCATCCAGACGGCGGGCGATCTCGACGATGCCTTCCTCGCCCATGCCGAAGACCAGCAGGTCGGCCTTGCAGTCGAGCAGGATCGAACGGCGGACCTTGTCGCTCCAGTAATCGTAGTGGGCCAGTCTCCGCAACGAGGCCTCGACACCGCCAGCGATCACCGGAACGCCCTTGTAGGCCTCACGGGCTCGCTGGCAGTAGGCGAGGGTGGCACGGTCGGGCCGCAGGCCGATCTTGCCGCCGGGGGAGTACGCGTCGTCGTTGCGCACCTTTCGGTTGGCGGTGTAGTGGTTGATCATCGAGTCCATGTTCCCCGCGCTGATGGCGAAGAACAGGCGGGGCCGGCCGAAGGTCTTCCAGGCGTCACAGGAATGCCAATCCGGCTGCGACACGATCCCGACGCGGTAACCGGCCGCTTCCAGCACCCGGCCGAGGATCGCCATGGCGAAGCTGGGGTGGTCGATGTAGGCATCGCCCGTGACGAAAACGACGTCAACCCCGTCCCAGCCCCGTCGGCGCATCTCGTCGGCCGACATCGGCAGCGGGACGGGCGGGTGGACCGCCCCGCCGGAATCACGCTTCTGCAGGACCCGAAGCTCGGACATCGAGTCAATGACCCCCTCTCGAATCGCCCGGCATTCTATACGGCGAAACCGCCACGGCGCCCCGGACGCCCGCTTCGACGAGCCGGAACCGCCCGCATGGCATATTGTGCGGCAGATGAACGACCTCGCGGCACGGTGGGCCTGCCCCCACCAGGAGGAATGCGGCGCCTGCGGCATGCTCGGCATGAGGCATGCCGAGCAACTGGACCGCAAGCGGGCCCTGCTCGGCCGCGAGCTGCGCGGCTACGACAGCCTGAAGGGCGCCCGACTTCTCGACACGCTGCCCTCCCCTGAAGGGGTCGGTTATCGCAATCGGGCCCGCATGGCGGTCGGGCTTTCGCGGCATGGCGGCGCGACGCTCGGCTACTTTCGTGCCGGCACCCGTGAGATCGTCGATGCGCCGGAGTGCGGCGTGCTGGTGCCGGAGCTGCTCGAGACGACCCGGCGCCTCCGCAACCTGCTGACCACCGCACGATTCATCCCACGCAAGCTGCGCCACCTGGACCTGCGCTGCGGCAGCGACCCGCGGCGGCAGCACCTGACCCTGGTCTTTCGGGCGAGCGAGATGCCGCGTTTCCCGCTAGAGGAGCTGAAGCGCGCGGCGCCGGCAATCGACGGCATCTCGATCAACCTGAATCCCAGCAGCGGTCCACAGGTGATCCGAGGCTCGATCCGACATCTGTGGGGCCGGCGCGAGATCTGGGTGCGGCACGCGGGAATGAAGTTGCGCGTCTCCCCGGGTGCGTTCTTCCAGGTCAACCTCTCGATCTTGCCGGCGATCCACGAGGCGATGGAAGCGCACCTGACCGGCGGCAGGCTGTTGATCGACCTGTACGCCGGCGTCGGGACCCACGGGCTGGCGCTGGGGGGCAAGTACCGCCGCGTGCTGTTCGCCGAGGGAACGCGCGCCGCGGTGGCCGACCTCAAATCGACCGCGCGCGCGATCGGGCGCGACGACGTCGAGGTGCTGCCGACGGCCGTGGAGCGTTCCCTGCGCAAGCTGCGCGAGCGGCAACCTGACGCCATCGTGCTGAACCCGTCGCGCGCCGGGGCGTTGGAGTCGGTGCTGGCGATGATCGGCGGCTCGTCGGCGAAGCAGGTCGCCTACCTGTCGTGCGAGCCGGCGACGCTATGCCGCGACCTCGACCTGCTGGCGCGTCAAGGCTACGAGACCGTCTCGGTCCAGCCGATCGACATGATGCCGCAGACGAATCAGGTCGAAGCACTCGCGCTCCTGCGAGCGGTCCAGAGGGCACGACCGCGACCACCTGACCCTCCAGACAGGCCGGCGAAAGTCCGTCGCCCGGGCACTCGGGGTGGCCCCAAGCCGCGATCGAAGAAGGGGCGGGCGAAGAGGAAGGCGTAGCGCCGGCAGAGCGGTTCAGGTCGACTTCGCTTCCAGCTCGGCCCAGCGCTCGTACAATCGATCGACTTCTTGTTGAGCCTCGTCGAGTGCCTGCAAGCGTTCGTGGAGCGCGCCGGCGTCGGTCGCGATCGACGGGTCCTCCGCGTGAGCCTTTGCCTCGGCGACCCGCGCCTCGGCGGAGAGAACGCTCTCTTCCATGCCTTCCCATTCCCGCTGCTCGAGATAGGTCAGGCGCCTGGACCCGGGGCGAGGCGTCGTGCTCGCGGTCGCGGCGGTCTTGCTCTTCTTCGGCTTGGCGGTAGCCCGGCGGTTGGCCTGCCACTGGTCATAGTCGGCGTAGCGCTGCGCTCCGCCGTTTCCGTCGAGGGCGAGGATCGCCGTCGTCACGCGATCGACCAGGTGCCGGTCGTGAGAGACGAGGACCAGCGCCCCGGGGAAGTCGATCAGGGACTCCTCGAGCACCTCCAACGTCACGATGTCCAGGTCGTTGGTCGGCTCGTCCAGCACCAGCAGGTCGGCGGGTTGCAGCATCAGACGGGCCAGCACGACCCGCGCCTGCTCACCGCCCGACAGGCGCGAGACCGCCTGCTCGAGCTGGGCCGGCCGGAAGAGAAAGCGCTTGGCCCAGGTCGCAACGTGCACGGAGCGGTCGCGATAGACCACGCTGTCGCCCTCGGGGGCCAGGGCGCGCTTGAGCGTCTGATCCGGGTCGAGCCCGGTGCGGTTCTGATCGAAATAGACGGTCCGCAGATCGTCGACCTTGCGGATCTCGCCGGCGTCGGGCTCGAGCTCGCCGACGATCATCCGCAACAGCGTCGACTTGCCCGACCCGATCGGGCCGACAACGCCGAGGCGCATACCCGGCGTCAGCAGCAGCTCGAGTCCTTCGATCACCGTCGTGCCGTCGAAACCCTTGCTCAGCCCTCGCCCGTACCACAGCCGTCTCGTCTTTCGCCCCGAGGCGCTCAGCTCTAGCCCCGCCGACGCGGATGCCGCCGCCACCCGATCGCGACTCTCGGCGAGCTCCGACATGCTGCGCTCTGCCGCGTCGATGCGCGCCTTGGACTTCGAGGTCCGTGCCTTGGGTCCCCGGCGCAACCAGGCGACCTCGCGGCGGACGTGATTGCTCAGGGATTCGCGATAGCTGGCCTCGCTCGACAAGAGCGCGTCGCGAGCTTCGAGCAATTCCGCGTAGGCGCCGTGGACCGACAGCAGGCCGTCGGGATAGATGCGGTCGATGTCGATCATCCGACCGGCGATGTTCTGGAGAAAGTAACGGTCGTGGCTGATCACCACGAACGCCATCGACTCGGTCTCGAGCAGCGACTCGAGCCACAGGATCGAGTCGAGGTCCAGGTGGTTGGTCGGCTCGTCGAGCAGCAGGAGCTCCGGGTCGCCGACGAGCGAGCAGGCGATGGCCAGCCGTGTCCTCCAGCCTCCGGAGAGCGTGGCGGCCTGGACCGACGGATCGGCAAACCCGACCCGACTCAGCGCGATGCCGGCCCGGTGATCGTCTTCGTCGGCTGCCTGGGCGACGATCCTCCCGACGGTCATGGCGGAATCGAACGACGGTTGCTGAGAGACGTAGCCGACCCGCAGGCCTTTGCGTCGGGTGCAATCGCCCTCGTCGGGCGTCTCGAACCCGGCGAGGATCTTCAGCAAGGTCGACTTCCCGGTTCCGTTCGGACCGATCAGGCCGACGCGATCGCCTTCGTGCAGAGCGAAGGAGAGCCCCTCGAACAGAGGTCGCTCGCCGAATGCCTTGCTGATGCTCTGGCAATTGATCAGAACGGGCGGGGGCATCTTTGACTCATGGGGTTGCCGCTTGAAGGGAGGGGCAGGTCTTGGATCACGATCACCCTGACAAGGTAGCAGGAACAGAGCCTCGAGGGACGCCAAGACTTGCTGTCGAATCTCAGTGGACAAAGATATCTTGGAAGTGTATATACACGTATATGTTCCTTCTTCGAGTTACCGGCGTCCTCGCAAGTGCGCGCGTCTCCTACGGCCTCGTCGGGGGGTACGCGGTGGCGCTTCACGGCGCGGTCCGCGGAACGATGGACATCGATCTGGTGATCCGTCAGGAGGAAGCGCAGTTCGTGCGGACCGAGCGCGCCCTGAGGTCGATCGGGCTGGAGCCGCGCCTTCCGGTGACGGCCCGCGACGTCTACCGGTTTCGCGAGGAGTACATCCGGAATCGGAGTCTCATCGCCTGGAGCTTCGTTAATCCCTCCCTTCCCTCGGAACTTGTCGACGTCGTCTTGACCCACGACCTTGCCGATTTGAAGACCGAGACGTTCCGGGTGGAGGGCCGTCGGATCCGGGTCGTCGCTGTGGACGATCTCATCGCGATCAAGCTGCAGAGCGATAGACCTCAGGACAGGGAAGATGTGCGCGCTTTGCAGTGGCTGCGGGAGAAATCATGAGACCGCTACAGCGATTCTCCACCGAGTATCTCGAATCGATTCGCCAGAGCTCGCCTGACCATGTGGTGCGCTATCTGGACGAGTTCCGTCAAATCCACGCGCCCAATCGACCCAGCCGGCTGATCAGCATGCGGGTGCCCGAGCCGCTACTGGTTTCCTTCAAGAACAAATGCAAACTCGAAGGCACGCGCTATCAGACCCGTATCAAGGAGCTCATGGTGCAGTGGCTCGGCGCAGGAGGGTCACTCGTCCGCCGACCGTAGCCAGCTGTTTCGTGAGGCGGTGACCACCGCCTCGAGCCGGATGTGCGCCCCGAGCTTCTCGAGAACGGGCACCGGGTCCACCCCCCATCGCATCCTGAGTCTCTAGTTATCGCCGATAAGCTGGTCCTAAACGTCACAAAGATTATGGTATTTGTCCGTCCTGCTCGTACAGGTGCACGACGCCTTTCGAGGTCGCCCCTGCCATCCTGCGCACGGGGTTCCGCAGAATGCCTGATTATTCGTGTAGAATCGGCTCTCGCGTCCGTTTCGGGCACTGGGCTTCGATGCACTGCAATGCGGTGTCCAGCGGTTCGATAGAACCTGAATTCGAGCGGTTCCGGTCTTCGCGAACGAGGAACACGCCCGCGTTCGCGACGCCAGGGAGGCACCCGTGAGCAAGACTCGTCTCGCCAGCGCCATTGTCGCCGTCATCCTGCCGGCCATCGCATTCTCCGGGGCGACCGCGGGCACGTTCACGGTCTACGGTCCTCGCAACCATCCCGGCGAGGTGGGGCGTTCCTCGCCGGTCGTCGAGGGATTCTCGGTGACCGATCCGTCGGCGGAGTACGTGCTCCGCGTCACGCGACACGACCGGACCGGACCGAGAGTCCGCATCAACGGTGTGCTCGTCGTCAGGGCATCGGACTTCAGCGAAATGGACCAGGTCATCGAGCGGCCGGTCGATCTGTCTGCCGACAACGAGATATCCCTGTCGATCGTCGGGAACCCGCACGGCACCGTCACGCTGGAGGTTTACGGGATCGACGAAGTTCCCCCCGTCATCGACTTCGTGATCACCCCGGATCCCAACGCCGCCGGCTGGCACAATCGTGACGCCACGGTGACGTTCGAGTGCGGGGATGCCACCTCGGGGATCGCGCAGTGCGCGCCGCCGGTCGTGGTCCGTGAGGAGGGAGCGGGCCGGACCGTGAGCGGCCTGGCGGTCGACCGCGCCGGCAACCGGACCATGACGACCGCGACGGTCCACCTCGACAAGACGCCGCCGGTCATCGAGCCGGCCACGCCCTCAGGCCAAGGGCCGGTGCTGGAACTGACCGGCATCGCCCGCGACCCTGTATCCGGAATCGAGGCCCTGGAATGCGACGGCGCGGCGGGCGAGGTCGGCGGAGGCGAGTTCCGCTGCGCGCTGAGGCTGGCATCGGGGGGTAACGCGATCACCGTCGAGGCGATCGACCGCGCTGGCAACAGGACTCGAACGGGCGCCGGCAACGTGATTCACGAGCCTCCGCTCACAACCGAGGCCTCGGTGGTGATCACATCGCCGGCCAATCTGAGCACGCTCGGCGCGAGCGAAGTTCCTGGTGGGGTCGTCACCGTGGCAGGAACGGTGCGTGCGCAAGCGCTCGGATCGGTCGTCGTGGAGATCGATGGCGTCACCGCCACGGTGTCCGAACGTGGGGCGACCGACCAGGAAGGAATCTGGGACTTCATCGCCGAACAGGTTGCGATGAAGGAGGGCAGGAATCTCCTGACCGCGACGGCCTTTCTCCGTGAATCGAGTTCCCCTTCGACCGACGTCGTACGTACCGCTTCCGTACTGGTAACTCTCGACACGACCGCGCCGGATGTGATTATCGATACGCCCGTGGACGGCGCGTCGCTGGCCGGTCCGACCGTGACGGTCGCCGGCCGGTTGATCGACCCGGTCGTACCGGTGGTTCGTCGCCACGAGCCGCGGGTCGTCGTCAACGGCATCGAGGCCATGGTTTCGAACGGCACGTTCGTTGCCTACGAGGTGCCGCTGAAACGGGGGCCGAACACCATCTCCGCCGAAGCGACGGATGATGCAGGCAACTCGCAAAGCGACGCGGTGACCGTCAGCCTCGTCGAGGTCGTTGGCCAGCAAATCCGCGCGGTCTCCGGTGACCGCCAGAACGGCGAAGTCGGCACCACGCTGAGCGAGCCCCTGCTCGTCTCCCTGACGGACGCAGGTGGCACGCCGATCGTGAACCGTCCCGTCGAGTTCCGGGTCACCCGTGGCGACGGCACCGTCGGTGACGGGATCTCCGGTGGGCGGAAGTTCCACGTGTTCACCGACGGTGAAGGGGAGGCCGAGGTATGGCTGACGCTCGGCACCCGCAGCGGTTCTGGTAATCAGAGGGTCACGGCGACCGCCATCGGCTTCGCCGGCGAGGCTCGGTTCGCCGCCTCGGCCTCGCCCGGCGTTCCCGACGGCATCAAGAGCGTGTCCGGAGTGGAGCAGTACGGCGTCGTTCACGGCCGGTTGCCCGAGCCGTTCATCGTGTTCGTCCATGACGCCGCCGGCAACCCGGTTCCGAAGGCCGACGTGCAGTTCGTCGTCGAGAGCGGCGGGGGTGCGATCGACGGCCGGTCGCTAGTGCCCACGGGCCTCGACGGTCGCGCCGCGGCCTACCTGACGCTAGGGTCCACCGAGGGAACGAACACCCAGATGGCGGCCGCGTACATGGACGTCTCGGACGACGCTACGCCTCCACAGTCGGACCCGGACACCGGCCCACTGCCGGTGGGCTTCTTCGCAACGGCGCGACAGGCGACCTCCGAAGGGACGACGCTCGGCGGCGTCGTCCTGGACCAGTCGGACGGACCGGTCCCGGAGGCGACGGTTCGTGTCCACCATCCAAGCTTGACGATTCCCCGGTCCACGACGACGGACGACGCCGGCGAGTTCGATTTCGCGGACATTCCCGTGGGACGGCTCGTGCTGGAAGTCGAGGGTGGTACGACGACTCTTGAGGGTAACTGGCCGACTCTCGTTTACGACGTGACCACGGTTCCGGGAAACGACAACATCCTCGCCCGCCCGGTGAACCTCGTGGAGCTCGACGAGAGCAGCGAGCAGGTCCTCGGCGGCGACGCACCGGTCAGCTTCTCGATGACCGCGGTCCCGGGGCTCGAGCTTGTCGTTGCCGCTCAATCGGCCACGTGTCCTGGCCTCGATTCCTGCACCGCGACGTTGACGCAGGTTCACGCCGACCGGCTACCGGTGACGCCGCCGCGCGGCGCGTCGCCGAGACTGGCATGGACGCTCCAGCCGGAGGGGATCGAGTTCGATCCACCGGCACGACTCATCGTACCCAACGTCGATAGCCTCCGACCGGGCCAGGTCGTCGATCTGTTTGCTTTCGACGAGATCAGCGGCGAGTTCGTGCCGGCCGGAACGGGCGCGGTCGCGGACGACGGATCCGTGATCGAGGCCGACCCGGGGGCCGGCCTCGTTCGCTCCGGCTGGGCCTACCTTGCCGCGCCTCCACCGCCGGCAAGCTGTGTCTTTCGCTGCGACGACGGCGACGAGTGCACCGACGACACCTTTCTGGAGACCTGCGCCTGCACCCACGTCGCGAACACCGGAGAGTGCTTCGACGGCCTGTACTGCACCACGGGAGACTCGTGTGCCACGGGGCGTTGCGTCGGACAGGCGCTCCCGGACGAGGAGCCGCCGGCGCCCGAAACTTACACCGGGCTCGCCCTCGACTTCAGCGACTTCAGGAAGAAGCTCGGCGACACCGGCGAAGAGATCGCAGGCGCTTTGGAGGAGACCGCGGGAAAAGGCCCGTGCCGGTGGGGTAATCCGTCCGACATCAGCATCTCGCTGAACGCGAGCCAGGGAGAGGGGAAAACGTGCTGCGAGTCGATGTCCCCGAATCTGTCGGAGGGAGAGTTCGAGCCGGCGTGGGCGACGGTGGACATGCTCTCGGGCGATTTGGGGGTCAGCTGGGACGTGGCCGTCTGCGAGTGGGAGGGTGAATGGTGGATCTTCGAATTCGAGGCGAGAGCCGGCCTCCGGTTGTTCGGCGAGCTCCAAATGGAGCAGCGGCGCAGCGCCTGCATCGTCGCGAACGAAGATGCGTGCAAGACGGATCTCGGTGCTGAGATCGGATTGGAGCTGTTCGGAACATTGAACGCCCAGGCGAGCAGGGCCGTGCAGGCCCGCCTCGACCTCAGCGCCTCCGCCTATCTCGGCTTCTATCTGGAGGAATGCGACAGCGGCGACTGTGATGAGCTGCCGACCTTCCAGGTCGATCTCGGAACCTGCGATGGATCCATCGACGCGTGCGTGGGCAAAGTCAAGATCTCGGGCCGGGTCAAGCTGTTCGCGTTCGTTAGCGTCGGAGTCAATTTCGACATCATCGACGATCCTTGGTGTGTGACGATTGTCGACTGAGGTAGTGAGATGACAAACCTGAAGATAAGGGCTTCGATCGGGATCCTGGGACTCATGGTCTCCGGGGCTGTCGCACTCGGTGCGGACACGCGGATCGACGTCGACTTCTTTCCCGCGCAGCCGGACACTGAAGCTACTCGCCCGGTGACTTTCTCTTTCGACGGCAAGCTGTACGGCGACGGCTTGTGGTTCAGCGGCGTTGCCGGTCACGAGGGCACCCTGGAGCCGGACGAGCGATTCCTGCTCGAGGTGGTAAGGGTCAACGCGAGCGGCTCCCCCGACGAGGTCGTCGGGCTATGGGCACCCGGCGATCGGGAAGAGCTCCGAGCCACGGTCGCCGATGCGGAGATGTTCGGCAGCAACCAGGCGTTCTTCGCGAAGGTCGCCGACTCGGCGTTTCTGGCGAAGATCGCCTACGGCCCGTACGTCGTCTTCATGGTCCGCCACACAGGATCGTTGATGGACGACTTCGTGCACATGTACCCGATGGTGCGACAAGATGACGGCTACGCGTTGACCAACGTGCTGCAGGACGATCCCGTATTGCGATTCCTGTTCTTCGTCTATCGCGAGCGACTCGAGCGCGAGCTCGCGGCGGAAACGCCCACCGGCGCGCAAGCCGCTTCAGGAAAGTGATCTGCAGGGTACTCCCGCAAGGGACTGGAAAGAGGACGTGACCATGCGAGCCAGCCATGCTTTCACTTACGCCGTCTTGCTCACCGTCACGGCCGTCTCGGCCGGGGGCGCCTTCGCGCAGCGGTCGGCTTCGCGCGATTCCGGCATCGTGGAGCGGGAAAGATTCGGTGCCGGCGGCGTCTCCGCACAACCGGTGGATCCGCGCGGATTCCCCGTCCTGGAGCAGGAGAGGTACGTCATCGACCGCGCAACCGCGTTCGGCCCCGAGAGCTTCGCCGCCGATTCGTTCTTCGGTCCCGAATCGTTCATCGTGGGGACCGACCCGGACCTGTCCGAGCGGGCATTCGCGGGACACGGCGAAACCGACGCCCGGCTCCGCGTGGTCCCGAGGGACGGGGCCCTCGCGAACGTCTACCTGAACGACGTTAACGTCGTCGAGCCTGACGAGCTGCTCGCCGGCTCTGCCGTCGAGAAATCGGTCGAGCTCCTGGACTGTCGCGAGCCGGGCCGTGAACCGCCGTGCAACGTCTTGCGGATCGAGTTGACGCCCGAAGAGGAAGCGGGTGGATTGCTCACGGTCGAGGTGATGGGCCGGGGCCGCTACCCGCGATCTCTTCCCGGCGCGCCTGTCGGCGCGACGGCCACGGTTCTGGGGGTCGTGCCCGAAGGCGATGCGCGCGCCCGTATCACCCTCAACGGCAGCGAGATCATCGCGCCGTCGGAGTTCATCGAGGCGGGCGGTGGCACCGTCGAGAGTCTCGAGCGCTCGATCATGCTGAACGACTGCAGCGCGAGCCCGACGGAGGATTGCAACCGTCTGGAGGTTCATCTGACGTCGGAGCAGGGTACTTCCGTGCGAATCGCGATCGAGGCTCAGGGAACGAATGGGGCGCAGCGGCGGCTGTTCTCCACCGACCTGCACGAGGGACCGGAGACGGTTGAGTTCTTCATCCGGGCCACGCCGCTCGATCTCCCGTGGAGCGGGACGGTCACCGTGAACGATGTTGATGTCCTTACTCTTGCCGGAAGCGAACCGATCACCATCGGGATGTCGATCCCGACCGATCCGACCTACGACCCCGGGAACAACCTTCTCGAGGTCGTCGTGGCATCCGGTGAGATCGGCGTCAAGGTCTACGGCATCGACGACGACCGACCCACCATCGAGGGACAGCTCAGTCCGGAGTCCAACGACGAGGGATGGCACAGTACCGACGTTTTGGTCGAGTTCCTGTGCGACGATACCGGTTCGGGACTGGCGGTTCTCCCCGATGGGACCCCCGCCTGCGAGGGTTCGACACGTGTCACGCAGGAGTCCTCTCTCGACACACCGCAAACGGTTCTTGGGACGGCGCGGGACAGGGTCGATCACGCGGCCCAGAGTCTGGTCGAGCTTCTGATCGATAAGACGAAGCCCCGGATCGAAGACCTGTCTCCCGCGGGGGACGCGCCCGTCTACACCCCGACCGTGCTCGTCAGCGGGCGGATCGAGGAGAGCCTCTCGGGTTTGTCGGAGGTCGTCTGCAGATTGGGCCCGCCGGGAGGAGATATTTTCGAGGCAACCTTGTCCGGCGAAGCCGGTGATCCGAGCCGGACTTTCGAGTGCGAGGTCACGCTCGACCGTGGACTTCCGAACACGATCGAGATCGAGGCGCGCGATGTGGCGGGCAATGTCAGGAACAATCCGTTGATCGTCCACTCGTTCTATCCGGTGCTGCCCGGCGACAACTGCTTTGCGCACGTCAACAACCAGTTCATCCGCATCAACGAGCGTAACGACTCGTGCAATCAGCCGACCTGTACCGGAACGGTGGCGATCCCCAACGTGCCCGTGGACGAAGGCGTGCGCCAGGTGCGCGTCGTCTGTCTGCAACAGGACGGCACCATGGAGCAGGGAGCCTCGGACCTCTTCCTGCTGGTCGCCGACGGTGGAACCGAGGTTGAGGTGGTGAACCTCCCGACCGACGAGCAAATACCCAAGACCCTGCTCGTCGAGATCGTCCCGCCCGACGCGATGATGCGTTCCGAGCAGGAGCCGTTGCAGCTCATCGCCACGGTGACCCGGCCGGTTGGGCCCCCGGGGATTGTCACGGACGATGTCAGGACGGTGTACGCCTCCAGCAGCCCGGAGATCGCATCCGTCGATGACACGGGACTGGTCACGGCGGTCTCCAGCGGGGCCGCGCTGATCTCGGCCAGGCACCAGGGACTGTTGAGCGTCGTTCGCGTCGCCGTGGATCTGGGCGACGATTTCGACGGCGACGGCCTGCCGGACGACTACGAGCTTGCCAACGGCCTCGACCCGAACGACCCCGCCGACGCGGCTCGCGATGACGATCGGGACGGGTTGAGCGCGCTCCAGGAGTACGATGCGGGCACGTCTCCGCATGCCGCCGACACGGACGGTGACGGCATTCCCGACGCCAAGGAGCTTGCTCTGGGCACCACGGCAGTGATCGCGGACCCGGATGGCGACGGGCTCACCGACGGCGAGGAGCTGGCCGCCGGGACCGATCCGTTCAATGCGGATACCGACGGCGACGGCCTGCCCGACGGAACCGAGCGCAGGATCGGGCTCGATCCGCTGCGGCCGGACACAAACGGCGACGGCATCGCCGACGGAGACGTCGACAGCGACGGCGACGGCCTCAGCAATCTCGATGAGGTCGCCCTCCACCACACCGATCCGAACAGCAAGGACACCGACGGCGACGGGCTCTCCGACGACGTCGAGCTGGCGCTTGCCGATCAGGACCCGTTGGTGCCGGAGACGACTTTGCCGTCCGTTCTGATCGCTACGGCTCGGGGCGAGGCGACGGCCGACGGAGAGGTTGTCGAGGGACAGACGCTGGTCATTCGCGTCGATGCGGTCGACAACGTTGACGTCGCGACGGTCGGCATCTCGGTCAATGACCTCGTCACCACGGATGACGTCCCGCCATACGAGACGATTTTCACCGTCCCGGTCGGGTTGAGCGAGCTGACCCTGGGCGCCACCGCAGCCGACGTCAATGGCAACGTCGGAACGGCGGACGAGCAGGTCTTCGATGTTCTTCGGGAGCCGTTCACGACGGTCGAGGGAGAGCTCAATGACATCGCCGGCCTTCCGGTGGCCGCGACGGTGGAAGTGAAGCTCGGCGGGCTCCTGGCCGAGTACTTCTTCTCCGACGCTCCGGCGGCGGCGCCGCCGGATTCCGCAGTCGCGGTACCCGATGTCGAGGGAATGGTATCGGCGGTCAACTTCGTCAACCCCGGCGGCTACTTCACCGACGATACGTTCGGTATCGGCCGGCGGGAGGACTTCTCGGCGCGGTTCACCGGAAACCTCAACATCGTCGCGGACGGTCGCTACGTCTTCGCGCTTGGCGCGGACGATGGCGCGACGTTGTTCATTGACGAGGCCCTCGTCGCCGACACGGGGGCGAGCGAGGGGTTCTCCGAGGCGAGGGCGGGTGTCGATCTGCGCGCCGGCGATCACTCGCTGAGGATCGAGTACTTCCAGGGTTCCGGCGACGCCGAGCTGCAGCTCGCCATGAGCTTCGCCGGCGGCGAGCGAGAGGTCGTCCGACCGCTGGTGCTCTTCCAGAGCGGGCGGGGCGCATCGATTGCGACGGATCCCGGCGGGGCGTTCTGGTTCCCCGATGTGCCGACCGTGCTCGGCGACCTGCGCGTCATCGGTGCGGGGCTTGTGAGCATGAAGCCGGCACAGGGCGCGTCGCCCGAGACGACCCCTGTCCTCTCCGGAATCACCGGCGTCGGCAGCGTCACGCTACGGGAGATGACGCGGGGTCCGTACGTACAGGTGGCCGTCGGCGGGCAGCATGCGTGCGGTCTGGACGACGCCGGCACGGTGTACTGCTGGGGTCGTGGACAAGAAGGTCAGCTCGGTCGGGACGGCGACGCCGTCACGCCGAGACCCGTGGTCGTAACGGGTGCCCCCGCCTTCGTGTCGATCGCCGTGGGTGGCAACCATGGCTGCGGTCTGACCCGGCACGGCAAGGCGCACTGTTGGGGCGTTCAGGGACCGTTCAATCCCGCGGCCAACGCGCCGCTTCCCGTGGCGAACGGCGTGTTCTTTACCTCGATTGCTGCGGGGGGCAATCACACGTGTGGTCTGACCCGGCAGGGCAAAGCCTATTGCTGGGGCGCCAACGACCAAGGTCAGCTCGGTGATGGAACGAACACCGATGCCGACACGCCGCAGCGGGCCGGCGGCGATATGTTGTTCGCCACGATCCGTGCCGGCGGAGAGCACACCTGTGGCCTGACGACGGCCGGCACGGCGTTCTGCTGGGGACGAGGCACCGAAGGTCAGCTCGGTCACGGGTCGACAACGGGGAGTGGCACGCCGGTCGCCGTGGCTCCCGATCGGTCCTACGCGTTTGCCGATATCCACACGGGTGAGGCGCACACCTGCGCGACGACGGTCAACGGTATCTCTCATTGCTGGGGAAGCGGCGGCGACGGACAGTTGGGCAACGGCACGATTGCCGACGTCTCGCTCCCCGTGCGCATGGAAGGTGAGATCGGCATGGCGGGCGTGGCTGCCGGCACGGCGCACACGTGCGGCCTGAGCCACGCAGGGGTGACCTATTGCACCGGGCGCAACGACGCCGGGCAGCTGGGCCAGCCGCCCCCTGGGGGAAGCACGACGCGGCTACCGTTGCCCATCGGGCCGACATTCCAGACGGTCGACGCCGGTCGGGACTTCTCATGCGGTATCACTCGAGCCGGCGCTATCTACTGCTGGGGCGGTAACGAGTCCGGACAGCTCGGCAACGGGACGACCCGTGATAGCCATCTTCCGGTACAAGTGGGCTCGAACGAAGGGCGCGGTGTCGGGCTTTCGGGTCCGGCCGGTGGGATGACGAACATCGGGCATTGACCCGTACCCTTCCTATAACTGGACCCGTACGGTTTGAACCGAGTTCGCCGGGATCGTGATCTCCGCGTAGCGGTCCGAGAGCTGCAGCTTGTAAGCGATAGCTTCCTTTGTCGTGTTCAACAGCTGTACGCTGAGAAGTGCGTCGTCGTTGATCGTGGCACAGGCATGAAGGGCATCGGAGCCCAGCCCATCGAGCGTGCGGTGGGTCCGGACGGCCTTGTCGCCGGGGCGGATGGTCCGACTGAACTGTGCCAGTACCCAGTAGATCGGCGTGTAATACACCTCCTGCGTCGCCGTATCGATCATGATGGGGGCACCGCAGAAATTTCCCACGTGGTTGGGCCCGCCTTCGTGGTCCAGGACGATGTTCCAGTCCACCCAGCCGCTGACCCAGTGATTCAGGCTGACGATGATGTCCCGGGCATAGCGATGCACGGGTGTGTACACGGGGTGGT
>Ga0316187_10001499_pt1 | contig 20186 bp, 17 predicted proteins | sample CroRivburrow1_MG_FD_204927 | JGI IMG/M metagenome (GOLD analysis project Ga0316187, IMG submission 204927) | Coastal sediment microbial communities from Maine, United States - Cross River worm burrow 1 | ecosystem: Environmental > Aquatic > Marine > Coastal > Sediment | place: USA: Maine...
TACAAGTTCATCACCAATATTTTCTTTATCCTCATTTAACTTATTAACATTGTTTGAATTAGTTAAGGCCAATTCAACAGCAGCATATAAACTTTCAGGAGAGAATGGCTTTAATAAATAAGACCCTGGATTTGTTGCTTTGGCTCTATCAATGGTCATTTTATCGGCTTGGCCGGTAAGATAAATAAATGGAATTTCAACATCCTGATTTAGAAAAACACCCAATTCAATCCCATCTTTTTCCCCATCAATATTTATATCTACCATTACCAAGTCGGGTAGTACTTTCATAATAGAACTTATGGCCTCATTATAGCTGGTTGCCATATCAGTTACATTGTAACCTAAGCTTTCCAGGTGCATTCTAATGTCTTCTGCAATCAATAATTCATCTTCAACAATTAGAATATTAAATTTGTCCATAGCAAAAAACTTACTTAATGTTATAATCTATTTCGAAAAACCCATTATTGAGCCAATTTTCTTTGATAATTCAGTATTATCAAATTGTTTTGTAAATTCTTCTTGTCCTTTTCCAATTACAAATACTGGTACAGGTGTTCCAGAATGATCATGCGATCCCCAGCCAATTCCTGCTTTGGTATTTAATATATGAATAGAAGCTTCAGCAATTGTATACACCGTATTTTTTTTTAAATAATCAGCATCAGGGTCAATTGTTATTTTGTTTGTTATTTCATTTTTATAGGCATTTTGCAAAAATTCCTTTTCGTTATCAGATAATGCCAGGCCTTTGTCTTCATTACCCAATCCAAAATAGTTTTCTATTAAAGCTAGTGTTTCCTCAAAACTAACTTTAGGGTTTTCAGCAATAGTGGTTTCAATTATTCGTGAAAACTCTTGTTTAGATATTTTTTGGTGGGCTAAAAGTTCAGGTTTAATGCTATAATTAATTCCATTAAACATTGAACCTGTTTCATGATCAGCAGTAACTACAATTAGGGTTTCGTTGGGTTTGGCTTTGTAAAATTCATAGGCAACTTTTATGGCATCGTCAAAACCAATCACTTCATGAATTAAGGATGCTGCATCATTGGCATGTCCTGCCCAATCAATTTTTCCACCTTCAACCATCATAAAAAAACCTTTAGAATTGTCAATAACTTCAATCCCTTTTTTTGTAAAGTCGGCCAGCGATAAAGAATTTTCCTCTCTATCTATCTCCCAATACATATCTCCTTGAGAATAAATATCAGGATTAATAGCAAATATTTTAGAATCGGTTTTACCTAATCGATTAAAATCTTTTTTTGTGTTTATAATTTTATATCCTTTTTCAATAGCATTTTCATAAGCATCGGGTTGATTTTCTTCCTTCCCTTTAGGGTAATGAAAGCCTCCGCCACCGAAATAATCAATGTTATAATTTGGTAGTTCCATGCTTATTTCATAGTACATGTTTCTCCTATTTTGGTGAGCATAAAAACCTGCAGGAGTAGCATGGTCAATGTTTACGTTTGATAAAATTCCAACTTTAAAACCATTGTTTTTTGCTTTAACTGAAAATGTTTCATAATTAACTGATAAATCAGCAGATTTTCCTAAAACACCATTGTTGGTTTTATAACCTGTTGACATAGCTGTTGCGGCAGCAGACGAGCATGTGATAAAGGTATTTGCTGAATACGTTGTCATGGTAGAGTTGTACGGAAAATTTGGCATAAGTAGATCATTATTTGTGTCTTGATCTGCTTGCAGGTACATTTGTGTTGCATACACCTGACTCATTCCCATTCCATCGCCAATAAATAAAAATACATATTTTGCTTTAGGGCTTTGAGAACAAGCACTAACTATTATAAACAGAATAAGTATTATCCAAGTTGAAAGTTTTTTCATTTCTTTAAAATTTGTTATGAATTTAATGATACCCATATAGCTAGTCTGCCATAGCAGTAATTTACCATTGAAAATAACCGGCCTTTGGCAATAGGGTTTCATCTTTTTTCTTTTTATTAAATTATTATTACTGGTAAATAAACAATTTTTCTCCCTTTTGTTTCAATAATTCTTTATTTTTTATCCAGTATTGTCTGTATTAAAGGTTATTTTCTTCGTTTTCTATTCTAGAGTTTCGTGGTCATACATTTTCCCAATAAAGTCTTTTATCTCAACTTTAAAAATACAAACATTCCTTATGGCCGGATCAGAATATTTAAATTCTCTATCCGCTACATACTGTTTCATAAATATATTTAAAGCGTCCACTTTAGCATCAAAATCTTCAATGAATTCTACATCACCATAGGTTAATACGCTTCGATAGCGCATACCATAACTGCAACCTACTTGTTCGTTCTGGTGAAATAATTCATGGTCGGCTGTAAAGTTTATACATACGGCAGGGTTATTCTTTAATATTTCAATTTTACGTCCTTTTTTATCAGAATGTAAATATATTGTGCCTTCGTGATAACCAAAATTGAAAGGTAAAACATAAGGTTTATTATTTTCATCAACCATTGCAATGTGGCAAGTCTGACATTTTTTTATTACAATTTCGATTTCTTTAAGTTCTTTCAAAAAAGTTATTTTTCTCATAATTAACTGGTTTTAAACAATTTTAACATTCAGGTGTTAGTACTTTTACCAAATTTTATGTTCAATATAAATATCATCTATAAATGCATAGATTTTGCGAATATACATTTTTACAATGAAACGAAAAGGTTTGATTTACTTTGTCGTGTAAAATTAATTATAATAACATTTAAAACATACAATTATGTCAATATTAGTAGGAAAAAAAGCTCCAAAATTTAGTGCAACAGCAGTTGTAAATGGTGGAGAAATTATTAGTGATTTTTCTTTGGAACAATATTTAGGTAAAAAAGATGTGGTATTTTTCTTTTACCCAGCTGATTTTACTTTTGTTTGTCCAACAGAATTAATTGCTTTTCAAGAAAAACTAGCTGAATTTGAAAAGCGCGGCGTTGCTGTTGTAGGTGCATCAACTGATCAGGAGTTCTCACATTGGAAATGGTTACAAACTCCTAAAAAAGATGGTGGTATACAAGGTGTAACCTATCCTTTAGTAGCCGATCCTGCAAATACAATTACTGAAAATTACGGAATTTTAGCTGGTAATTATGAGTACAACGATGAAGGTGAAATTACCTTTGTTGGTTCAGCACAAGCTTATCGTGGATTATTCTTAATTGATAAAGAAGGCGTAGTGCAACATCAGGTTGTAAACAATATGCCTTTAGGGCGTAGTGTTGAAGAAGCTTTACGTATGGTTGATGCTTTACAATTCTTCCGCGAAAATGGAGAAGTATGCCCTGCAGACTGGCACAAAGGTGAAAAAGCAATGTCAGCAACACAAGAAGGTGTATCAGAATACTTAGCAAATAAGTAATCTTATCATATTTTGATTAAAAATTAAACCGTTCTCATTTATTGAGAGCGGTTTTTTTATTTATCTAACTTTTAAATTGCTATGTGTTGAACCCATGTTATAGTGTAAAATTTACTTTTTATAAACTTTTTTGGTAAGTGAGACGTTGTAATTATTTAGATGTAATTATTTCTACTATAGATAATAATCGTTAAAAACCATTTACAGTTATGAAAAAGTATTTACCCTTATTTTTATTAGCATTTACAGTTTTATGTAAGCCAATTTATAGTCAACAAAGTTACCAGGGGTACAATAATACCATTGTATCAGTTGATTTTGATAATAATGGATTTGTTGATGATGTGGTTGGTTTTAATACTACAAGCTTAAATTATAATCTTAATTTATGGCAAAATACTGATGGTAGTTTTATTGAAAACGAAGTAGCTATCGATTTACCAATAGACTTATCGGATGTAGAATTTTTAAAAGGGAAAGTCGTTTCCGGGGATTTCGATAATGATGGATATCATGATGATATTGCATCGATTTATGAAATAGGATTAAACAAAACAAGCATAACCGTTTGGATTAATAAAGATGGAAAATATAAAGCGAAGCAATGGTGGTATGGTGGCAATTTTGATGCAAATCAAACCAAACTTACGATGGTGAGTGGCGATTTTGACAATGATGGTTTTATTGATGATATTGCTGCATTTTATGACTACCAAAATGACCAAACAAAAGTTTTTGTTTGGAAATCGGATAGTGAGAAATTTGGATGGCCAGGAACCTGGTGGGTTGGGAATGATTTTTCATCGGTGCGTATTCAAGGGAAAATGGTAGTTGGAGATTTTGATCATGATGGTTTTGTTGATGATATTGCTGCCCTTTACGATTATGTTGACAATTATTGTAAAATATTTGTATGGCCATCGAATGGAAATAAATTTGCATGGCCAGGTACTTATTATAAGGAAAATGATTTTATTGCTTCCAAGGTAAAAGGAAATGTTGTTGCTGGCGATTTTAATGAAAACGGTTTTATTGATAACATTGCAGCCTTTTATATGAATGATGAATATCAGTCGGAAATATTGGTATGGCAACGCAATAAAACTGGCTTTGATTCTCCTGAGACCTGGTGGTATGGAAATTCTGAAGGATATAATACAAATAATCGCTTGGTAGCTTTTGATTCCGATGGTAACGGTGTTACTGATCAGTTTTCAGGCATTGGAATTAATGAACAAGAGGCAAACATAAATACCTGGACAGCTGAAAATAAATCATTTTCTATGAACTCTGCTGATTGGCAAGGAATTGCTTTATATGCTGGTGATTGTGAGAAAAATGGTGGTTGCTTAATAAATAAGTTTGGTGAAAATATACAAGTTTACCCAAATCCAGCCAGTGACCTATGTCGCATTGCTCTACCTGGTTATGAATCAGATAATGTTGAGATTAATATTTATAATAATTTGGGCAGCTTGGTATTTAAAAGCAATGCTACTTGTGGTAAAGAAGTAGAGCTGGCTATTGACCATTTAAACACTGGAAATTATATGATACAAATTCAAGGTGAAAATGTGAATCATCGTGAGAAATTAGTAATTCAATAAAACAAAAATATCAAAGTTATATTGTGCCCTATATGTTTTAATGTATGGGGCTTTTTTATTTTAAAGTTCAAATCTTGATTGTTTGAATCTTTTTCACATAATCTTGCGAATTAAAGTTTAGTGTGATATAGTAAATCCATTACCTTTGTACTTATGCAAAAACAATTTGTACAATATATAAATCAACAAAAGCTATTTTCAGATACCAATACTCTGTTAGTAGCAGTGAGTGGCGGGGTAGATTCTATTGTATTGCTTCATTTATTAGTACAATGCAATTATAAAGTAAAGCTTGCACATTGTAATTTTAATTTACGAGGAAATGAATCGGACAATGATGAACACTTTGTTAAACAGTTGGCAAAAGATTTAAATATTCAAACCCATATTATATCGTTCGATACGATAAATTATGCCAAAAAGAATAAGCTTTCCATAGAGATGGCTGCACGTGATTTACGTTACAGTTGGTTTAACGAATTACTAGTTGAGAATAACTATAAATATATTGTAACTGGTCACCATTTAAACGATTCCATTGAAACATTATTTTTAAATTTGGCAAGAGGAACAGGTTACAATGGTTTAACCGGTATATCGCCAAAAAATGGGGTCGTGGTTCGGCCTCTATTATTTGCAACCCGGCAAGCCATTGAGAATTATGCAGCAGACAATAAACTGAGTTATAGGAATGATTCATCGAACGAATCGGAAAAACATTTGCGAAATATTGTACGCAAGTATATAATACCTGCATTTAAACAGCTGAATCCTAGTTTTGAGCAAGTAATGACCAATAATTTTAGTCATATAAATGAAGCTGCTACTTTATTAAATTCATATTTTGATAGCTTTGCAAGCGAGTCTTTGAAAAATAATAACAATAACATTGAAATACCATTTAGTAAATTATTGAGCAAAGAACCACTTAAGATTCATTTATACCAACTGATTAAAGATTTTGGCTTTAATAACGATGCAGTTATTAAAATTATTGATGCTTTTGATGCAAACCCTGGAAAAATGTTTTATTCTGAAAGCCATTGTTTACTTATTGATAGAGCTTCAATAATTATTACAGAAAAAACAAGAAATGAGAAACAATGCTTCTTTATTAATAGCTTAAGTGATTTTAATAATTTACCCATTAAAATAAGAACTGAGAAATTAGATGGAAATGATTTTGAAATGATTAAGAAAAGTAATTTTGCTTGTATTGATTTTTCTAAACTAAATTTTCCTTTAGAATTAAGAAAATGGGAGCAAGGCGATAGTTTTCATCCTTTGGGAATGACTCAAAAGAAAAAAATAAGTGATTTTTTAATTGATACAAAAGTTAATCGTTTAGAGAAGGAAAATGTTTGGGTGTTAATCTCTAATAATGAGGTGGTTTGGGTTGTAAGTAAACGTTTAGATAACCGCTTTAAGGTAACAGAAGAAACTAAAGATGTATTAATACTTGAGTATATGACTTAGATTGTAATGCCAATTGGTAAAACATAAAAAAGTATTGCAATCCAATGAAATACAGTTCCACCAATCACAAATAAGTGCCAAATAAAGTGAGCATATTGCAGCTTCTTTAACTTAAAAAATTTGGTTCCTAAAGTATAACAAAAACCACCAAGGAATATAAATACTATGCCTGTTATTGGGATGTGTCTGAATAATGGAAGAAGAAAAAATAATAGCATCCAACCCATAATTATATAGGAAGCAATAAAGAAAATATTTACTCCCTTTTCGAATTTATTGGTCATAAATAACTTAGCTATAATCCCAGCAAAAGCAAATCCCCATTGGCACCCAAACATGGTCCAGCCCCAATCACCATTCAAAGCAACTAAAGCAAGTGGAGTATAAGTTCCAGCAATTAGAAGAAATATAGCTATCTGATCAAAATTATGAAAAAATTCCTTAGTCTTGCCTGCATGTAAAGCATGGTTTAAGGTTGATGATAAATACAATACAACCATGGTAGCTCCAAAAATTGAAAAACTAACAATATGGCGCGCACTCCCTGTTTTTGCCGAAAAAATAACCAATAATACAAGTCCCACAATGGCTAAAATTGTTCCCATACCATGCGACAAAGAATTGGCTAATTCTTCTCGTTTTGAAAATCGTTGTATTTGAGTCATATTATGTTTGCTTTTATTAGGAAGGTTGTTATTAATATGTACAAAATTACAGTAAATACAACGGTTGTGCAAAATTTTTATTGTAAAATTACTACCAAAAATCAATAAGTTTTACATCAAATATTAGTACTGAATTTGGAGGGATTTTTGTGCCTGTTCCAATCCGTCCCCATGCCAGTTCACTAGGAATGAAAAATTTATAGCGAGCTCCTTTATTCATTAATTGTATGCCTTCTTGGTAACCTTCAATCAATTCTTGCATCTTAACTTCAGATGTTTCGTTTTCGCGGTAAGTATCTTCAATTATAGTTCCATTAACCAACTGACAACGCTGGTGAACTGTTATATTAGCCTGGGAATCTGGTTTTTCTCCATCTCCTTCATCAATAATTTTATATTGCAAACCCGATTCTGTTTCAATAACTCCTTCTTTTTGCCTGTTTTTTTTTAAAAAGTCTTCTCCTGTTTTGCGGTTATTGCCAGCCGATCCACGGCTACGTTGTCTTTTTTCGCGTTTACCCATTTGTATTATTTTATTATTGTTCTTCAAATATAAATAAGATTATATTGATATAGTATAGATTTGAAATTGAAAAACATTCTTTAAATACTTTAGATATATGTAGGTTTTTACATATGTCAGTATTATTTATTATATTTGAATAATATTGTAATATTATGGAAGAGTTTTCTCGTTTAACCTTTTCGGAGATAATTCCCGAAGTGGTAGCTAAATTTGCCTCACATAAAGCCTTAGGATTTGTAGATGATGAAATGATGACTTACGCTGAAATGGGTAAGAGCATTGAAGCAGTAATAGCTTTGGTTGAAAATCTTGGAATTAAACATGGAGACAAGGTTGTAATACTAAGTCAGAATATGCCAAATTGGGGTGTAAGCTTTTTTGCACTACAGTGTATGGGGGTAATTACTGTTCCGGTATTACCCGACTTTAATGAACATGAGGTAGAAAATGTGCTAAGTCATTCCGAAGCTAAGGCAATATTCGTGTCAGAAAGTCTGGAATACAAGCTTGAAAATATCAATAAAGAATTACTTAAATATATTATTCGCCTGAATGATTTTTCTATTATTGGTGAAAGTAATATTGTGTTTGATGCAAATGCAAAGCCTTCTGAAACCTATAATGTTGATGAAAATGAATTAGCTATTCTGCTTTATACATCGGGTACAACCGGTGATTCAAAAGGAGTGATGTTATCACAAAAGAATGTGATAACAAATGCCATACAATCCAATGGGGTACAAGCTATTTTAGAGCATGATAGGTTTTTATCAGTATTGCCTTTATCACACACTTATGAAAATACCATTGGTTTAATACTACCTATTTTAAAAGGTGCTAATGTGTCGTATTTGAAAAATCCACCAACAGCAAGTGTTTTAGTTCCGGCCATGAAAAAGGTAAAGCCTGATTTAATGCTTTCTGTACCCATGATAATTGAAAAAGTTTATAGGAATAGTATTTTGCCTCAGATAAAAAAGAAAGCTATTACTAATGCCTTACATAAATTACCACTAACCAGGAAGTTATTGTATCGTCTTGCCGGGAAAAAATTATATCAAACCTTTGGTGGTAATTTAAAATTCTTTGGTATTGGTGGAGCAAAACTTGATGCCACGGTTGAACAATTTTTACGTGATGCAAAATTTCCGTATGCCATTGGTTATGGTTTAACTGAGACTGCCCCTTTATTAGCGGGATCAAATCCTTCGGAAACAAAACTTCAAGCCATTGGCCAAAAAGTTATTGATTGTGAAGTAATCATAAATAATCCGGACCCAAAAACTGGTGAAGGTGAGATTTGGGCAAAAGGGCCAAATGTAATGTTGGGATATTATAAAAATGAAGCTCGAACAAAAGAGGTATTAACCGAAGATGGTTGGTTTAAAACCGGAGACTTAGGTATGTATGATAAACAAGGTTGGTTAAGCCATAAAGGGCGTTTGAAAAACATGATTGTGGGAGCAAATGGTGAGAATATTTATCCTGAAGAAATAGAATCGTTGATTAATAACTTTGAATATGTTATTGAATCAATAGTGGTCGAGAAAAAAGGAAAACTGGTTGCTATGGTTCACTTTAACCGGGAAGAGTTAGAAAAGAAAATACAAAAAGTACACGACAATATTGCTCATAAAATTGATGAAACCATTGAAAATGTAACTCATAAAGTTGATGCAATGATTGAAGAATTGGCAGAGGAGTTACATCTGCATATTAATCAACGTGTAAATAAATTTTCAAAGATACAGGCACTTGTAGTACATACCGATCCATTCCAAAAAACAGCTACTAAAAAAATCAAAAGGTATTTATATTTTTAAAAACATTTAGACTTATATCACAAAAACAATACTGTACCTAAACATCTTACATAAAAATTCCTTATCTTAGTATACAACAATAATGTCTACTAATTAGTAATTAAACTGCAGTAATTATGGAAATTTTTATTAAAAAACTAAGTGTAATTATACTTGCGTCGGTATTTATTTTTATTGGTTGTAACTCTTCAACTAATAAAACAGGAAGTGATGATAAAAGTGTTGCTGAAAAAATTATGAATAAGCAAGACATTAAACCTGACATAAAAGAAGCCTTGTATCAGTTTCCAACTCCTTTGGAAGCTACGGTTATGCTAAATGATGCAAAAGCTGCTTTTATTTTTGATATTACTAATCCAGTTGAGAACTTAGATAAATATATGACAGAGCAAGATAAAGCTCTCTTTTTGGGTGTTTATAGTGCCGATTTATCATATGCTGCTGCCTATAACCGATCCGATGAAATTGAAAAGCTTTTGGAATGTACTGGAACATTAAGTGATGAGCTTGGGATTTCGGGTATTTACAATGATAATTTGGTTGATGTTATAAAAGACAATTATAGTAATCAGGATTCTTTAGTTAATATATTGAGTACGGTATTTGATGATACCAAACGCTTTTTATCCGATAATAATCGGGATGAGGTTAGTGTACTTATTATAAGTGCAGGCTTTATTGAAACCATGTATATTGCCACAAGTTTAAATTTACTCTCTGAAAATAACAAAAGTATAAGTGAAGTAATATTTGGACAAACGGCGAACGTAGGTAAACTAATAAATATTTTAGGTGTTTTTAATAATAATGAATTGTTAAATTCAATAAGCAAAGATTTAGATGGTTTAAAAGCTTTTTTTGAAAACAATTCAGCCGATGAAAATGGTTTTCTTGCAAAAGAAAAATCAGAAGAATTAAAAACTTTAGTTGAGCAAATAAGGAATAATTTGGCTAAATAGGATTTATTCTGAGCTTACAATTAATAAATCAAGTTGCAAACCTAACTAAGAGGTTTGCAACTTGATTTTTATGTGTCCTACATTTTGCGTTCATAAATATTAGCTCAAAATTTTAAAAATGTTTAAATTGTTACTCCCTTAGTATTATATTATTATCCTTGATGTAAAAGAATATGTCGGAACCCATTTTAATAGCTTTAGTTCAGTTATTTGCTATTGTGGCAGCATCAAGGCATCGTAAACTATCCGATAATACACGCTTAATTATTGAATCGTACTTAAAGCAATATTTAAGTAGTAAAGAACTTGAAGAATACCTTCTGTTGTACGATGAATTATTTTCGTTTCATACCATGAATGAAGATGATTTTGACTGGGCTACACCAGTAACTCTTGAAAAAATGCAAGAGATATGCATACGTATTAATAAGGGATTGCACCAAAAGGATAAAGTGATTGTTTTTATAAAGTTTGTTGAATTTATTGAAACAATTAAACGAGATAATCTTGATGATAATAAGGATGTAGGCAAAGAGTTTGAGTACTATAAAAAGCTTTGTAGCGCCTTTAATTTATCCGATGAAGAATATGATTATTTGATAGGCTTTTTATTAAATCCTTTTAATAGCACTTTGCAAGATAAAGATGTGCTTGTTGTTTCATGTAGTTCTGATTCTCCTCAAAGTAAATTCAAACATCTTGTACGGGAACGACTCGAAGGTTATATTCTGGTGCTAAATTTGAAGTCGATTGATACTTTTATTGGTCGCTATGTTGGATTCGATGAATTATTTTTAAATGGTCATTATATTGCTTTAAACCAATCGTTTATTGTGAATCCTGGCAGCATAATTAAAAACCAGAAAATAATACCTATTTATTACGCCGACATTGCTTCTCAAATGTTTTATGTGCAACAGGATGTGAAATTGCAGTTCTTAGCCGATAATATAGGCTATACTTTTAAGAAAAGTACCAACGGAATCAAACCTTTTAGTTTTAATGTCGACGCAGGTGAGTTGGTTGGTGTAATTGGAGGTAGTGGTGCAGGGAAATCAACTTTGTTAAGTCTACTAAACGGTACTATTCCTTTAGAGCAAGGAAATATTTATATAAATGGACATGATTTATCGGCAGAAAATGAAAAGATAAAAGGGATTATTGGTTATATACCACAAGATGATTTTTTAATCGAGGAATTAAGTGTTTTTCAAAACCTATACTTCAATGCTCGCTTATGTTACAGCCATTATTCACGCTTTAAATTAATTCGAATAATCCTTAAAGTACTGCAAAATGTCGATTTAATGGATATACGTGATTTAGTGGTAGGGAGTCCGTTAAATAAAGTAATTAGTGGTGGTCAACGAAAGCGATTGAATATTGCACTTGAACTTATTCGAGAGCCCTATTTATTATTTGCCGACGAACCCACATCAGGCTTATCATCAATGGATTCAGAAATGGTTATGCTTTTATTAAAAGAGCAAACCTTAAAAGGAAGAATTGTGATGGTTAATATTCATCAGCCATCAACCATCATTTTTAAATTATTTGATAAACTTTTGTTTCTTGATAAAGGAGGATATCCAATTTATTACGGCAATCCTTTGGATTCCTTAACTTATTTTAAATCAGCATGTAATTATGTTAACCCTTCAGAAAGTGAATGCTTGAGCTGCGGTTATGTAAATCCAGAGCAGCTTTTTGAAATAACCGAATCGAAAACAATTAATAAACATGGACAAGTAACCAAGCAACGCATTCATAATCCGGCCGATTGGTATGCTATGTTTAAGAAAAAGGTTCAACCAAATTTATTAACAACTATTAAAGAGTTGGAATTGCCTACCAATAACTTTAATATTCCAGGGAAATTATCGCAGTTTTCAATTTTTAGTATTCGTAACTTATTTATAAAATTAACTAATAGGCAATATGTATTACTAAACTTGCTTGAAGCACCCTTTTTGGCTCTAATTCTGGCTTATTTAACTCGATATAGTTCAGCTGATTCTTATCTTTTTGGGCAGAATAAAAATATAGTAGCCTACCTGTTCATGAGTGTTGTAGTAGCATTGTTTTTAGGAATGATGGTAAGTGCTGAAGAAATTATAAAGGATAGGAAAATACTAAAACGCGAAGCTTTTCTAAACCTAAGTTGGTTAAGTTATCTGAATTCCAAAATTCTATTTTTATTCTTGCTATCAGCTATTCAAACTTTGCTATATGTTTTAGTTGGCAGCGTTTTTCTAGGGATGTACGATACCATGCTAAGTTATTGGCTAATACTATTTACAACTTCATGTTTTGCAAATATGATAGGTTTAAATATTTCGGCAGGTTTTAATTCTGTAGTTAATATTTACATCGTTATTCCGTTTGTGTTAGTGCCACAATTATTACTTAGTGGTGTTATTGTTCCTTTCGGAACTTTAAATAAAAGCATTTCATCGAGTAAAGAGGTTCCTTTTATTGGAGATGTTATGGCCTCACGTTGGGCTTATGAAGCATTGGCAGTGACCCAATTTACTGCTAATAGCTACTCAAAATATTTTTATGAGTACGATAAGGAATTATCCAATCTGGCCTATGTGAAGAGTTACTTAATTCCTTCTTTAAAATCAGTTATAGATGAATCGTATCGCGATATTTGCTTAAATCAACATTCCAATACAACTACTGTTTACCTTGGCTTAGTTCGCAGTGAAATAGTAAAAATGCAAGCTTTTTTATACAACTCAAATACCACTATTGTAAATCAAATTAATGTTAATGATCTGAATGATGATGTACGTTTGACTATTCATACCCATTTAGATTCTTTAGATTTCTTATATGGTAGATTAAGAGCCTATCGTTTTAATGAAAAAGATTCGGTTTATAAAAACCTTATTAGCAAAATGGGTGAAAAAGCTATTTTGGATTTAAAACACAAATCATATAATAATTCATTGGCAAAATGGGTGTTAAATAAACGATCGAAAGAAAAAATAATTATCAGTACCAAAGGTTTTATCCGAAAAAAAGATCCAATTTACATGGAACCTGAATCGAGAATTGGAAGGGCGCATTTTTATGCTCCAGCTAAATATATTGGCAATACACGAATAATTACTTTATGGTTTAATGTACTGGCCATTTGGTTTATGTCTTTGTTATTGTATATTACTTTATGGCAAAATTCTTTGCATAAAATCTTAAATTATTTTGTATTAAAAACCGAACATAGGACAATTGAAAAAACAAGTACTGAAAAATAATCCCTGTCTGTATAAGTATTTATATGAATATAATTAGTTTTAAATTCTTTCAATCACCAATGGGTGAGTTAATTATTGCTTCCTTTAAGGATAAATTGTGTATTTGCGATTGGCGTTTTCGGAAAATGAGAAATTCTATCGACACCAGAATTACCAATGGCATAAATGCATCATTAAAACATCAGGATTCGGAAGTAATTCAATCAACAATAAAGCAATTAAATGAGTACTTCTTGAAAGAAAGGGAACAGTTTTCTATCCCTTTGCTTTTAGTTGGTACCGATTTCCAAAAACAGGTATGGAATGAATTAATGAATATACCCTATGGCACGACAGAAAGCTATTTAAGCTTGTCAAAAAAGTTGGGTAATGAAAATGCCGTAAGAGCTGTGGCAAGTGCCAATGGCGCTAATGCTATTTCAATTATTGTTCCTTGTCATCGAATAATTGGTAGCGGTGGCGACCTTGTAGGTTATGCCGGAGGATTGCCTGCCAAAAAGAAGCTATTAGAACTAGAGGGTTATCGAACTGACAACCAAATGAAATTATTCTAAGAAAGTCATTATTACACCATATTTTCCACTAAAAAGCCTCAATACAACCAGTTATTTAGTTAGTTTTTTAGCACCAAATCTAGCATAATACTGACTTTCTGTGTTAGGTATTTTATTTCGAACTGAAGTTAATATATTTAAATTGGTTCACACTCTCCAAAATTGCAGCTAGTTAATAACTAATTAATAAGCTTCCCCTTATTTCTTAAAAAGCCATGAAATTTTATTTTAAATTCGCATTTTAGAAATCTCCATAAATGAGATAACTGAGCTCAAATTTCCAATCAAGGAAATAAGTTTATGTATATTGTTGAAACAGAATTAATTTCTTAAATATGAATAATCAAACTCAAATAAAGTGCCCCAATTGTAATACATCAATCGATGTACAGGATATTTTAGCTCATCAACTGGAAGATGAAATAAAGCGAAAATATGAATCGCAATTGGCCAATGAAAAAAAGAAATTCGATGCCGATGCGGAGAAATTAAATATGGCAAAGGAAGAGTTTGAAAGAAAACGTAAACAACAAAACGAAATTTTTAAGGAACAGCTTGAGAAGCAATTGAAAGAAGAGAAAATAGTAATTGAAGAAAAGCTGAAAACTAAATTAAAGGAAGAGCAAGAAGATCAATTTCTTTCTTTGCAGAAAGAGTTGAATGAAAAATCGGAACAGATTAAGGAGCTAAATAGGACGAAGGCAGAGATTGAAAAATTGAAACGCGAAAAGTCGGAACTTAAAGAAGTTGCTGAAGCCGAAGCTCAGAAAAAACTAAACGAAACATTACTATCTGAAAAAGATAAAATACGAAAAGCTGAAGAAGAACGAAACGAGCTACGTTATAAAGAGTTGCAAAAGCAATTGGAAGATCAGAAAAAATTGACTGAAGAAATGAAACGCAAGCAGGAGCAAGGTTCAATGCAAATGCAAGGCGAAGTACAGGAATTAGCAATTGAAGAATGGTTGGCTTCTCAGTTTCCGCTCGATAGTATTGAGGAAATTAAAAAAGGTGCACGCGGTGGAGATTGTTTACAAACGGTAAATACACGTACAAACCAAAATTGTGGAACTATATATTATGAAAGTAAACGCACCAAGGATTTTCAACCCAGCTGGATTGAGAAGTTTAAGGCAGATATTCGGGAGAAAGGTGCCGATATTGGTGTGCTGGTAACAGAAGTAATGCCTGCCGATATGGAACGCATGGGTTTGAAAGATGGCATTTGGGTTTGTACTTATGAAGAGTTCAAAGCACTTTGTAGTGTCCTACGCGAATCGATTATACAATTAAGTACCGCAGTTAGTTCGCAGGAGAATAAAGGCGATAAAATGCATATGTTGTACGATTACTTAACCAGCAGCACATTCCGCATGCAGGTTGAGGCTATTGTTGAAGGGTTTACCCAAATGAAAATAGATTTGGATAGCGAAAAACGATCGATGCAACGCATTTGGAAAGCTCGTGAGAAACAAATTGAAAAGGTAATTACCAATACCATTGATATGTATGGTTCAGTAAAAGGCATAGCAGGTAATGCCATTCAAACGGTACAAGCATTAGAACTCGATGGTGGCGATGAAAATATGGAATTAGAATAGCGATTGTTGCTTTATGAGTTTTTTGACCTCGGCAGAGTCGCCTTTGTTGTATCATTTCAATGCAAGCTGTGAAATGGCCGTTGGCAATGGTTTGCCAACGTATACAGCACCTGAATTTATAAGGCAGTTTGAGAAAGAACTGGAGTTATTGCCACTTTATTTGGCCGGAAAAAGCGATTATTTACTTTTGGAGAATCCTCCTTCCGAGCAATTCCTTGAAAATATTTCTGTTATCAAACCCGAATTACCCCAGCTATTTACACAAAAACAATTGCTTAAGGCTTTACAAAATAACTTACCATTAAATGGATTAAAACCCTGGGGATGGAGTCCGGCTGAACATAAATTATTGGAAGTTTACAAACCTTTTTGTTCGATGAAATTTTCGATGCAATCAAATTCTACATGGAAAGCTGACCACAAGGAATTATATAGCCGAAAAACAGCTTTAAACTTGCTCTTTGAGTTTATTGATCATGCTGAAAATAAAGAATTATTCGTATCGGAGGAATATCTGCCACAAATATGCAAAACAATCGATGAGGTTGAAACCTTAATGCTTAAATGGAGAAATTTGGTTGTAAAAGCCCCTTGGAGTTCCTCAGGTAGAGGATTGATTGTGCTTTGTCAGGGCGATTTTCACCCTACTTATAAAAAGTGGATTAATGGTGTAATTAAAGGTCAGGGTTATGCCATGGTAGAGCCAATGTTAGACAAGGTTTGTGATCTATCATTCCATTATGAAATTAAGGAAAATAAAGAAGTGAAGTTCTTAGGTCAAGCTTCTTTTTCAACAACTGTGGGCGGTCAATATATTGGTAATAATGTTCAACCTTTTCCGAAGAATTTATCAGCAGAAATATACAAATTTATGGATGCTGAGAATATTAACACTATTAAATCAGGCTTACAAAAAGCGCTGCAGAATAGTAATATATTCAGAAACTACACCGGTGTTTTAGGCATTGATGTATTATTGTATAAAACAGAAAGTGGTGAGCTGAAATTTCAACCTTGTTTGGAAATAAACTTACGACAGAACATGGGAACAGTAGCATTAGCCATTCGAAATTTATTGCCCGAAAATTCAGAAGGAATGTGGCAAATAAAATATTTCTCAGAAAAGGATTCAAATATTTCACTTGATTTTCATAGGCAGATGCAAAAGAAGCATCTGCAAATTGTACAAAATGGAAACCTTGCAAAAGGCTATTTGCCACTGATTGAGCCTTATAAAAATAGAAAATTCGCACTTTATTTGCTAATTGATTAAAAGAGGTTTTTTAAATTTTATTTAATAACCCAACCCAGCCTTCATTTCAAGCGAGGAGTAGTATTAGGGCTTGATTTTAACCCACTGACGACCACCAATTGCCTGAAATAAACTGCATGCATAATGTTGTAATAGAGTATTTATAATACTAGCCATGCTTATTTATTAAATAGTTCCAGCCTTTGTATAAAACTCCTGATGGGCTTTATCAACTACACTAGCGGCAATATTAGGAGCTGTATATGTTTCATCAGATTAATTTTTAGTTAGTGATGCATTATCAAAATCATAAAACATTCAGCTTAAGCAAATATTTTGTAGGTATAGTGGAGCTATAAATATACTGATCCTGATGCATGAGTATTCATGGTAAATTAACATTTAAAGTGTTTTGTATCTCTAGATTTATCTTGACTTTTTAGCTTAAAATAGGTAACTTTATGAGCACCATAAAACTTTTAGTTGCTTATATTTATGTTTGTTTTGATAACCAGTAAAACTGTGCCTTATGGATAACATTGAAAGCTTAATATGGGATACTATTACCCAAAGCGCTAAAACAAAGTTCGATTATTTGAATTTTGAAAAAAAATTAAGTTCAGCCAATGAAAATACTATTGATGGTTTATTGTTTTTAATTATTAATGGTTTTGCAAAGGGCGAATCAAAATCGGAAATTATAACTCATGTATTGCAACGGGCAATGCTTAAAAAATTGAATTGGGAAGAATTTGATATTATTCGCTTTGTTGACGATAAAGAGCAGTTATTTAAAGTAGAAATATATGCAGCTCATGTTGTGCATGGTATGTTAAAAGAAAATAATGAACCCGCTACTATTCTTAGTACCGTAAATAAAATGTTGAATTAATTTTTGTGCAAAAAAAAACATCTTCCAATAGGAAGATGCTTTAATATTTTGTTATTTGAAAGCTTAGTTTACAACTTCGTCTAAAGCTTTACCTGCTTTAAATTTAGCTACATTTTTAGCTTTAATTTGAATTTCTTTACCAGTTTGTGGATTACGACCAGTACGTGCAGCGCGAGCGCTGATAGAGAATGTTCCAAATCCAATTAATTGAATGCTTTCTTTTTTAGCTAAAGTTTCTTTTGTTGTTTCTACAAATGCATTTAAAGCTTTTTCAGCATCAGCTTTTGTTAAGCCAGCTTTTTCAGCGATAGCTGAAACTAATTCTTGTTTGTTCATATTCCTTTGTTTTATTAATTATTGTTATTAATTGTTCAGTTAAAATAAAGGTTTTCTGTTTTAAATTCCAAATTTGAGCTCTACATAATATCATAAATTATTACCTAGATTGTTAGTAAATAGAGGATGGTAGCGATTTTTTCACTAGAATTTCAGCTTTATATTGCAATGGTAACTATCAGTAAAACAGTGGTTTTGTGTTTTGTGTATTGGGCGGGGTATAGTAAATATGCTTAAGGTAAAAAAATGTTAATAAATCAGCTAGAATATCAGGATTTGAGGTTTTTATTGAAAAACCCATGGATTGGAGTGCTAAACAGAATAACTTACATCGAGTAATTGATTAATTATATTTTTTAAAATACCAAAATTAGCTTGTAAAGGGAAGATTTGTAACATTAAGAAATTGAAATATGAAAAGCATAATCATTTTATTAGCAGCACTTATGTTTGTATTTGCAATGAGTAATCCCAATGGAGAAAAAAACACTTTAAAACAGCGTGATTAAATAATCGTTTAATGCTTAAAAAACAGTTTTAACAAGAGTTAAATACAACTTACTTTTTTGAGATTGATAACGCAGAAAACGCTATGCCTCTCATTTAAACCTTGGAATCTTTGTATGATTCAAGATTGGGTTTATCAAAACTTGTTCTAATATTAAACAACAAAATGGGTGACTTCTGCCTTGTAGTAGGTATTACATTTAACAATGCCAAGTAGGAACAGTACCTCATTTAATAGTACCTGAAAAGAGAATATTTTAAAGCATGACTCTAACAAAAGTAGCAAAATACGGCTATCTTTGGTTAAGCATCGGTAGCTCAGTTGAAGAACAATTATAAATACGATTTTCCAAATGTGTAATTCAGTATTTTCTTTTATTGAAAGACAATTAAGTAATACTATAATCCAAGAATTTTGAATTTTATTAACATTAAGCAATAAAAATTGCATCGTAAAAAATCACATCTTAAAAATAAACTTAAATTTGTCTTTTATTTTAATCTATATATTAGTTTTATGTTAAATATTGCATTATTTGGACCTCCGGGAGCAGGAAAAGGGACACAATCTGATTTAATTGTTGAAAAATACAATTTGCATTATATATCAACCGGTGATTTACTTAGAAAAGAAATTGCAGAAGGAACAACCTTAGGGCGTAAAGCCAAAAATATAATAGCAACTGGTGGATTGGTTTCCGACGAAATTATTGTACAAATAATTGAAAAAACAATTAATGATAATCCAGAGTCTGATGGTTTTTTATTCGATGGTTTTCCTAGGACTTATATACAAGCCTATATTCTTGCGGGTTTAATGTTAAAGCTGCATACTTCGTTAAACTGTTTAATTAGTTTAGAATTAGACGAGGAAGAAGCTGTTAACCGTTTATTAGAACGTGGTAAAACATCGGGTAGGAACGATGATAATGAGGAAGTTATACGTACCCGATTAAAAGAGTATTACGAAAAAACTCTGCCTGTTTTGCAGGTTTATAAAGATAAAGGGATTTATGCTGCCATTGACAGTAAAAATAGTATTGAAAAAGTAAATGCAGACATTAATAAGGTTATTCAAAACGAATTGAGTAAGAACCTTTTGAATATAATTGTATTTGGTGTACCAGGATCGGGTAGAGGAATGCAGGGCTTAGCATTGGCCAAAAAGTATGGTCTCGAATACATTTCAATTGGAACCATGCTGGAAGATGAAATTAAGAAAAAAACTAAAATTGGTCTTAAGATAAAAGAACAGCGTGAAAGTGGACTTTTAGCACCCGATGAAATAATTGTGCAGTTAATTGAACAGAAACTGGAAAATGCCAAAGGAGTGAAAGGTTTTCTTT